>Ga0326597_10012987_pt1 | contig 10964 bp, 14 predicted proteins | sample RVTome_12_FD_203789 | JGI IMG/M metagenome (GOLD analysis project Ga0326597, IMG submission 203789) | Soil microbial communities from uranium-contaminated site in the Upper Colorado River Basin, Wyoming, United States - RVT100D185 | ecosystem: Environmental > Terrestrial > Soil > Contaminated >... | reverse complement strand
CCACCGTTGCGGCGTGCTGCCGCCAGAATCTGGCGCCCGCAGCGATCCTGACTTCGTCGACGTAGCGTCCCCGAAACACGTGCCAGGGGCGCGCGGTCCCCGGCGCAGACATCGCGCGCAGGATGGAGGCGCGCGGCTTGATTCTGCCCAGAACGCGCCAGAGCAGCTTGCGATCGTACTGGTGCCTCTGCGCCATCTCGTCGATGAACGCCGCGATCTCGGGCCGCAAGGGTTCGGGAGGAGCCGCCGACGCTGGCGCGCTCAGAAACATGCCCGACCAAAGTACGGCAATCAGAAATCGCATTCTTGTTCTTCCTTGGCGTGCCGGATGCCTTGGCGGTCAGCGTTCTTCTCTTTTCAGGGTTTTCGATAATCCGCCCCGACCGCTTCTGCCACAGACCGGAATCCGTCGGCACGCAGCAACTGCGCCAGGTCACGCTTGATCGCCGACACCAGGCCCGGCCCATGAAACACGAGAGCCGAGTACAGTTGCACCAGCGATGCGCCCGCCCGGATTTTGGCGTAAGCGTCGGCGCCGCTCGCGATGCCGCCGCAACCGATGATCGGGAGACGGCCCGCGGTCAGACGGTACATCTGCGCGAGGCACGCGGTCGATGGCGACAACAGCGGCCGCCCCGACAGTCCGCCCGTTTCCCCCGCATGGCGGCTGTGCAGCCCCTCGGGGCGCGTGACCGTGGTATTGCCGACGATCAATCCGTCCACACCCGAAGCGAGCGCAACTTCGGCGATGTCGCGCATCTGGACCTCATCCAGATCGGGCCCCACCTTCGCGAGGAGCGGCGGCGGCCGCGCCGCATTCTGCGCGCAGCGTTGCCGGGCATCCAGCGCGCGCTGCAGCAGATCCGCGATCGGTGCGCGCGCCTGCAGCGAGCGCAGCCCGGGCGTGTTGGGTGATGACACGTTGCACACCAGGTAATCGGCGCTCCCGCACACCGCCTCGATGCCGGCGACGTAATCGGCGGGCGCATTCTGTGTTTCCCGGTTCTTGCCGACGTTTGCGCCGACGATGCCGGCAGCGCCCCCCGCGCGCCACTGCCGCAGGCGCTCGACGAACGGGCCGAGCCCCCGGCTGTTGAAACCGAAACGATTGATGACCGCCTCATCCTCGTCGAGACGGAAGAGCCGTGGCCGCGGATTGCCCGGTTGTGGTTGCGGCGTGACCGTGCCGGCCTCCACGAATCCGAAGCCAAGCGCCAGTATCGGCGCCATCACCTCGGCGTCCTTGTCGAAACCCGCCGCGAGTCCCACCGGATTGGGAAAGTCGAGGCCCCATACCCGTGACGCCAGGATCGCATCGTCGAGCTCCCGGCGGCCTCTGAGCAGACCGGTCTTGAGCGCCCCGATCGCGAGACGATGGGCGGTTTCCGGCGACACCAGCCGCAGGAACGGCCGGAGCGCGCGGTAGCCTAGGGAAGCCATCGGAGGCGGTCAGGCTCCCACGAAGCGTCGCGCATCGCGTTGTCGCTACTCGCCGCCGGCTCCCGCCGTCCCGCCATGCGCCTTGGACCATGCGCGCGGATCGCGCATGAACTTCTCCACCTCGTCGAGCGTTGACTTTGCGAACGTGCCATTCGCCTTCGCCACAGGGAGCACGTCGCGCCAGGTGGCGAGCGCGTGCATCCTGACGCCCATGTCGGCCAACGCCTTGGTGCCGTCCGGGAAGATGTCGTAGTAGAAGAACACGAAGACGTGATCGGCGCGGGTGCCGGCCGCCCGCAACGCATTGCAGAAATTCACCTTGCTGCCGCCGTCGGTCGCGAGGTCCTCCACCAGCAGCACGCGCTGTCCCTCGACGACGTTGCCTTCGATCTGCGCATTGCGGCCGAAACCCTTCGCCTTCTTGCGCACGTAGAGCATGGGCAGACCGAGGCGGTCGGCGAACCACGCCGCAAAAGGTATGCCCGCCGTCTCCCCGCCCGCCACCGCATCGAAGCACTCGAAGCCGACGTCGCGCCCGACGGTCGCAATGCCGAAATCGATCAGCGTCTGGCGCACGCGCGGGAACGAGATGAGCCGCCGGCAATCCGTGTAGACGGGGCTCGCAAGGCCGGAGGTATAGATAAAGGGCTTCTCCGTCATGAAGCGTACGGCTTCGACCTCGAGCAGCATCCTTGCGGTAAGCTCCGCCATGACCTTCCTGTCGGGGAATCCGATGCCGTACGTCACGTTCACCTCGCCGATCGAGTCGCGCGCGCGAGACCGCGCGGCAGTTTATCGAGCAACGAGAATATCACACGCGCACGGTGGTCGAGGCGCGGCAGATTCTCAATCTGGCGCAGCGGATCCGGCGTCAAATGCCTGCAACAGCGGCGCCAGCAGCTCATCGGGCAGTCCGCCCAGGTGGGCACCGTAAGCGGCGAGGTTGGTGCGTGCTGCGCCGGCAGGCGAGGATGTTGATGCGCCTGTCGTGGTGGCCGGATTCATCCGCTCCAGCGTCTCCTGTTGAATGCGCTCCGCTTCCAGTTCGATTCGCTTCAGATTCGTGCGCAGAGTTTCGGCGGCGTCCCGGTCAATCGAGCCGATCGGAGTCCTGAGACTCCGGCGCGCCGCCCGCAGCGGCACGACGACGCCTTCACGCCAGGCGCGCATCTCAGCATCGATGCGCGCCGCATCCTCCCGGCTGATGGCGCGACCCTGGTCCGCGAGAAACAGGAAAAAGAGCAGTGCGTTGACGTCAACCCCGCATCGATCCTGAAGATCGATGCATGCGGGGCCGACGCCCGGCATCGCGTAAAACCGCAGCGAGAAGCGCCAGAACGCCGATTCGCTCATGGGGAAGGTGTTGGCCGTGCTACGAGTCTACCGTGAAATGTTCTCTGCGCCAGCGGCCCCGCCAACAGCGAACAATACGGGGAATTCCCGGATGCATGCTTACCCTGGTCCGGAGGTATTGTTGAGATGCCTTCAGTTGATCGGAATCCCTGCGCTCTTGATGACCTTGGCCCAAGTCGCTGTATCGTCACGCAAGGTTTTGGCCAATTCCGCCGGCATCGATGAACTCGCCTCAACGCCCTGACTGAAGAGCTGCTCGCGCAGGTCGTTCATACCGAGGGCTTTCACGGTTCCCTGGTTCAATCTGGCAGGGATCGATTCTGGAGTGCCGGCCGGTGCAAAGAGGCCAAACCAGGTTTCGTAGACATAGCCCGGCACGCCGGCTTCCTGCGCAGTCGGCACATTGGGAGCCGCCTGGGATCGTTTCGAATACAGAGTTTGATTGATTGCGAGGGCGATGTGGGAGACGATGAGGGTATACCCGTCCGGCGCCGCCCGCGCCGCTATGCCGGTCCCCAACGTGCTGCCTGCGCCGCCGCGGTTGTCCACGATCACGGATTGGCCGAGCCCGTCACCCAGCCTGGCAGCCAACACACGACCTATCAAGTCACTCGTTCCGCCGGGCGAGAATGGGACAATGAGGCGAATCGGGCGCTCGGAATAGGTCTGGGAGTGAGCGACGATTGCAAATCCGGAGCAAAACAGAAACGCCAACTGCCCGCCTAGCCTTCGAATCAATGGTTTCCTCCTCTATCGTTGTGCAGCGAGACTCTCGAACGTCACCTTCAATTCATCATCCGACATGGGATTTTCCATCGATCCCTTCGGATAGTCCACCCGCGCGGCGTAGACCTCGGCGGATATAAACGAAGAATCAGCGAGCATTTCTACCCCTTCGGCGAGAGCAACGCGGTCATGGTACGCACATCTTCCATGGACTCAAGCTGCCAAAGGGTCTCGATGAGCTTCTCACGTTGCGCCCTGCTCAGCCTCTCTCCTGACAGCTCGATGAACTTTCGCTCGATTTCGCCATCCGTCATCGGGTTCTTCTCATGTCCCCTGGGATAGCGCACCTCCGCCGTGTGAGTCTCCCCGGAGCGCATGACGATTCTCACCCAGCAAGGTGAGCCCTCTGGATACACTGCCGACAGTTCAGGGTCCTCGGCGACTGTGACTCTGCGCATCAACGCCGCGACAGACGGATCAGCGCCTGGTGCTGGACACGATCGCGGGCTACCAACTCGCCGACGCGGCGCCGTTCTACCTCGATTTTCCGCTATCCCCCTTCAAGCAAGGCGACGTCGAGCGCTGTGAGCGGTTTTTTGCGGTGCTGCTGCTCGGACCACGCATCGCGATCGTGGAGCGCGGGCCCGGAGGGCGCTATGCTGTGAAACCCATCGATCCCGGCGCGGGTACCTAGAGTTGAAGCAAGCCAAGTTCGCGCGCACAATGCCCGATAGTCAAGCAGCGGGGCGAGGTTACAATGACCCTCCGCGGAGAGAGCAAAAGTCGGTGAAACCTTGAGTAAACGATCAGGAAACCAGCCAGTCTCATACGTACAGCCACGGCCTGGAGAGGTGGCGGTGAGGGTGAGCCGCCGGGAAGTATCCAACCCAGACGGCAGCAAGGCGGTTTTTGTTGGGTTTGACATGGCGCTTGCCCCAGTTCCAGACCGTAAGTATGTGGCCGACGCCGCTAACTTTATCCAGGCCGACGACTCGGCTAAGTTGCTGTTTGGGCAAAGGAAAATTTCTGGGTCTAGTTTGCGCTCTCTGCTGGTTGTTCATTTGTCCAATGAATCTTTGACGCAACTTGCTGATATTTCACGACAGATTTCTGTCCAGCTGAGTGCGTACCTCAAGGAGCGGAAATTGGACACTATATCGTTCCTTGACATCAATGAGGAGCCAGCCCAAACTATTGGTTTTTCAGCGAATATTATTGGGTGCGCCTACGCTGGCACTGAGGCCACCATGGATTTTTTCCACGCGTCCGCATTCGCCATGCATCAGGCCCTTACGAATGCATCGGCGCCGCAGCTCGGGCTTGATCCTGTCGTTAGGGTCAACATTCCTAGTCGTTTGCTAAGCACTATCTTGGCCGCAGTAGAGGCGGCCGTGAAGGCCACAGACGGATCGAAGGGGGCTGGCACATGAAAGACTTCGACAATCTCTCTGTTGAATGCTGGCATGAGAACGGGATAATCATTCCAGTTGCACCAAGGAAGGCTGGTGCGCGCGCGCTCCGCAAGGTATCTCAGCGCATCAATGTGTTTTTGTCTGCCGTAAACGTCGGCATCGCCCTGTCGTTCCCGCCTATCCCGACGTCGTCCGCCGCCGCGTTTACACTGCCTACGGCCAAGCAGCAGAATTTGTCTGGAGAGGCCCGATCTCGAGACGATGTTCCGGAGGGCTACTGGGGGGACTTGCGGACATTGATGAAGTACCTACCGCGCCTTCCTGAGCAAACTGAAGAGCCCAGTATTGAGCCGTACATCTGACGAAGATGGCTCAAGAGTGGTGGCGCCCTGAGCTTCACCCGAAACTTTCTCAAGGCGACATTATCTCCCTGGTCCCACTAGGGAGTGTTACCAACCCGGTCAAATATCTACAGTCGGCCGCCCTCCGGGGCGGAGCCGTGTCTGGTTGGGCAGAAACGTTAAACTGGAAACCAGATCACGATGGTATGGGCCACATTTTGTACCGTGGGCGGGTTTCTTGCGCGATCGTGCTGTCGCACGACTGCGAAATTGATAAGCCTAACAAGGGAACCCGGGTTATCGTTTCACCAGTAATACCCCTGTCCGATTTGCGAGAACAAGAACGCCAGAGGATCGTCGACCAGACTCCATGGCGATTTCTCGTGCTCCCAGGAATGCCGTCGCTCGGGGACAACTATACGGATCTTCGGTGCACCACCTTTCTCCCGGCTGCGGTAGCCTTTGAAGCGAAAAGGATTGCGTCAATGGAGGAGGATGCGCGACTGAGGTTGCAGCAGCAACTCATCGCCTTCTTCACGCGGATTGACGCGAGCGCCAGCCTACGCGGGATAGGCGTTGAAGGCCCCTCTAAACAATAGAGGAACCGCGTAAAGGTCGCCTTGTAGGTTATATCGTGGGTAGATAATAGAATATTACATAAGTTATTGTTTTTATTACTATACTGGCGGAGAGAGTGGGATTCGAACCCACGATACGCTTGCGCGTATTCCGGTTTTCGAGACCGGCCCATTCAACCGCTCTGGCATCTCTCCGGACGAAGGCGCGATTTTACCAGCGCAGCGACAACCCAGGCATTATTGCAGTAACTGAAAACCGGGTAGCTTGGCCGCGGCGCGATCGAACGTTACCGTGCCGCTTCCACCCTGGGCCACGACGGCCTGCCCAATGAGCGCATCGCTGAAATCCGCCGCCGATGCGTCCCAATCGCGCAACGCCTTCCATACCACCTCCGCGCACTCCACTACGACCTGCTTCGCTGTCAGCAATCCTTCGATCACATTCCGGATCCGATTGCGATCCGCGCCATAGCACTCGGCAAGCACCCAGGATATCTCGCACAGCACGACTGACGTGACCAATCCCGGGTGGTCCGGCGTCAGTCTGTGCTCGATAAAACGGGTAGCTAGCGCAGACTGCTTGGGGTCGTCCTGCACCAGATAGCGCACGACGACATTGGTATCAAGACCGATCACCGCCGGCTGCCTATCCTTGCGATTGCCCGGTTCATCGCGTCGACAGCCACCGGCTTAGCAGGTCTCGGAATGATGCCCTTCAGTTCGCGGATATCCCTCGTTGCCGCCATCATGGTGAAGACGCCGCCTTCGATTTCGACAAACTCGACCCGGTCGCCGGTATCCACCCCCAGGCGCTCCCGGACTTCCTTTGGAATCGTGATCTGCCCTTTGCTCGTCAAGACCGCCGTCGCCATGAGTGGTAACCCCGTGTTTCCAGATTCCTTACTTTACTGTAAGGACGATGCGCGGTCAAGACTCGGAGGCTTTCGCCGAGCCATCAATGCGCCGGCTCGATGGCCGTCAGCCCGCCCATGTAGGAATGCAGGACGGCAGGAATCGCCACGCCACCGTCCGCGCGCTGATAGTTTTCCATGATCGCCACCAGCGTGCGCCCGACGGCGAGGCCGGAGCCGTTCAGCGTGTGCACGAGCTCGACCTTGCCCTTCTCGTTGCGAAACCGCGCTTGCATGCGCCGCGCCTGGAACGCCTCGAAATTGCTGCAGGAGGAAATTTCGCGGTAGGCGTTCTGTCCCGGCAGCCAGACCTCGATGTCGTAGGTCTTGGCCGAGGAGAAACCCATGTCACCGGTACATAGCGTTACGGTGCGGTACGGCAGCTCCAGGCGCTGCAATATCGTCTCAGCGTGGCCGGTGAGTTCCTCCAGGCGCTCATAGGACTGCTCCGGCCGGACGATCTGCACCAGTTCCACCTTGTCGAACTGGTGCTGGCGGATCATGCCGCGCGTGTCCTTGCCGTAGGAGCCGGCCTCGCTGCGGAAGCACGGCGTATGGCACACGTATTTCAGCGGCAGGCGGTCGAGCTCCACAATTTCGTCGCGCACGATGTTTGTCACCGGAACTTCGGCGGTCGGAATCAGGTAGTAACCGCGCTGGCTGCGCAAGAACTCAGCGAGGGCTGGAGTCTCAGATGGGCTACGCAAGGGCACACTACTGTCGACATTCCTTCTCACCAAGTAATTACCTATCTCCTTGTATATTGCATCCCAGTCGCCACCAACGAAATTGCCCGGCGTACCTGCAAATAGAGAAAATAAATCCGCTTCAAATTTTGGTAATTGCCCGGTTCCCAGCATACTCGCACTATTGACTAAGTACGGTGCGTAGACCTCCGTGTAGCCATGCTCGCGCGTGTGCACATCGAGCATGAACTGCGCGATCGCGCGGTGCAGCCGCGCCACCGCTCCCGTCATGATCGAAAACCGCGACCCGCTGATTTTGGCGGCTGTTTCGAAATCGAGCATTTTCAGCGTGGCGCCGATATCCACGTGATCCTTCACCGGAAAATCGAACGCGCGCGGCGTGCCGATGCGGCGCACCTCTGTATTGTCATCGGGGGTCTTGCCCGGCGGGACGCTTGCGTGCGGCAGGTTGGGAATCACGAGCAGGAAGTCGTGGAGGAGGCGCTGGATGTCGGCGAGGCGCTGCTCCAGCGCCTTCAACTGGTCCGCCTGCGCATTGACCTGCGCCATCAGCGCAGATGCGGCTTCGCCCTTCGCCTTCGCCTGTCCGATCTGCTTCGACAACTGGTTGCGGCGCGCCTGCAGCTCCTGCGTCTCGGTCTGCACCGCCTTGCGCACGCCTTCAAGCTCTCCAAACTCGGCCACGGGAAACGTGAAACCGCGGTCGGCGAGCCGCTGCGCCACCGCCTCCAGTCCGCCACGCAAGAGTTGTATGTCCAGCATCTGATCCCCAATGCGAAATCGCGCCTGCGCGCGATGTCAATTGCCCGAAAAGCGTCGGGCGGGTCGTGTATTATTGCGGAGATTCACGCGCACGGCCAGCGTTCGGGCAACAACAATCCGTCATGGGAGAATACTGATGCAGGCAACACAAGGCCACGGCAGCGCGTCGCACCGCACCCGACTCGTAGGATTCCACGATCTGCAGGGACGCGAGGCGCTGCAGGTCATCCTGCAGGGCGACTGGTGCTTCGTAGGGCACCTGCCGGGAGCGGCGGTCAACCCGCTTACCGGGAAATCCGAAAGCAACGGCACCTCGATCCTCGACGTCTCCATCCCCGCGCAACCGAAGCTCGTCGCCCACATCCCGGGCGAGCCCGGGGCGAATTGCCGTTCGGTCCAGGTGGTGAAGCATGCCGGCGACGGCAAGACCTATATCGCGCGCAATCACGAAGCCGCATCCGGCTGCAGCTTCCAGGTGTTCGACGTCACCGATCGCGCGCATCCCGTATTCGTTTCGAGCGTCGCCGAGACGCCGGCGGGCCGCCTCAGTTTCGCGCACAAGGGCTCGTGGGACGAAGCGACGGGGCTTTACTTCGGATCCGTATGCGAGCCGGGGTTTCGTCCCGGCGGACACCTCGCGATCTGGGATCTCTCGCAGCCGGCCAAGCCGAAGTATGTGTCGAATCACTGGTTCAAAGGCCAGAAGCTCGACGAGCCGGCACCGCCCGGCGCCGGGTTCAGCCTGCACCACCCGGTTCTGGACATGGCGAGAAAACGCGTCTTTCTCTCGTATCCGCGTGGCGGCAACGTCGCGGTGCTGGATGTGAGCGACATCACCAAGCCCAGGACGATCCTCGACGTCAGGATCGAGCCGCCGTTCAAGGGCCCCCACACCTCGATGCCGATTTACGGCATGAAGTGTCCCAACTTCACGCCCGGGCACGGCGACGTCCGGGACTTCATCGTCCACGTGAACGAGGCGAGCGACGCCGATTACCTGGGCCACGAGGTGAGAAAAGCGGTCTTCATGCTCGACGTGACCGCGTGGGATAACCCGATCCACGTCGATACGTTCCGGGTGCCGGACGGCGATTTTCTCGAGCGCGGAGGCCGCTTCGGTCCCCATCAGTACGCGGAAACGAAAGATAACAAACTCTACTCACCAAAGGACAACCGGAACCTTCTCCATGTCGCGTATTTCAGCGCGGGACTGAGGATCCTCGATCTCTCCGATCCCTACGACATGAAAGAGGTGGGGTATTACATCCCGGAAACCACGCCTACGACGATACCGCGCCTGAAGACTGTCGTTCAGACGAACGACGTCGATATCGATTACCGGGGCCTGGCTTATATCACCGACCGCGCCGGAACCGGCCTGCACGTTATCGAATATCTCGGATAACAGGTCGGCGTAGGGTGGGCATTGCCCACCGGTGACTGGTGCGCGGTGCACACCCTACGTACTGATCCGTAGGGTGGGCATTGCCCGCCGATCATCGGTGCGCGATGCACACCCTACCCCCACGGTCATTTCCGGTGCTTGCGGTCGAGCTCGCGTAACTCGGCGAGCCGCTCGCGTATTCGTTGTTCCAGACCGCGCGCCGTGGGCTCGTAAAAGCCGGGCGGCGCCATGCCGTCGGGGAAATAGTTCTCGCCCGCGGCGTACGCACCCTCTTCGTCGTGCGCGTAGCGATAGTCTTGGCCGTAGCCCAGTTCCTTCATGAGCTTGGTCGGCGCGTTGCGCAGACGCTCGGGCACGGGGCGCGAAGCGTCGTTGCGTATCAATTCGCGCGCTGCGTTATAGGCCGTGTATACGGCATTGCTCTTCGGCGTGATCGCCAGATAAAGAACTGCTTCCGCGAGCGCGAGTTCGCCTTCGGGAGAACCGAGACGCTCGTAGATCTCCGAGGCATCGAGCGCGATCCTCAGCGCCCGCGGGTCGGCGAGCCCGACGTCCTCCACCGCCATGCGCACCATGCGGCGCGCGAGATAAAGGGGGTCGGCGCCGCCATCGAGCATGCGCACGAGCCAGTAGAGCGCGGCGTCCGGTGAGGACCCGCGCACCGACTTGTGCAACGCCGAGATCTGGTCATAGAACACATCGCCGCCCTTGTCGAAGCGCCGCAGGTTCTGCGTCAGCGTGTTCTTGACGAAAGCATCGTCAACCGAATCGAGCGCGCTGCTCGCCGCTGCGACCGCAATCTGCTCCAGCATGTTGAGCAGCCGCCGCGCATCGCCGTCTGCGTAACCGATGACGAGTTCCCGCGCGCCGGCGCTGAATGCGAGATCGCGGCGTGCCCTCCCGCGCGCCCGGTCGAACAGGATGCCGAGTTCCGCTTCGGTCAGCGGCTGCAGCACGTAGACCGCGGCGCGGGAGAGCAACGCGCCGTTCACCTCGAAAGAGGGATTCTCGGTGGTCGCGCCGACGAAGGTGATGAGCCCGCGTTCGACATAGGGCAGGAACGCGTCCTGCTGCGCCTTGTTGAAGCGGTGCACCTCGTCCACGAACAATATCGTGTGGCGTCCATGCTGCTGCAGCGTGAGCTCGGCGCGCTGTACCGCCTCGCGTATGTCCTTCACGCCCGAGAACACCGCCGAGATGGCGATGAAATCGGCTTCGAACGCCTGCGCCATCAGTCGCGCCAGCGTCGTCTTGCCGACGCCGGGCGGACCCCAGAGAATCATGGAATGGGGTTTGCGCGCCTCGAACGCAAGCCGCAGCGGCTTGCCC
>Ga0326597_10012986_pt1 | contig 10964 bp, 7 predicted proteins | sample RVTome_12_FD_203789 | JGI IMG/M metagenome (GOLD analysis project Ga0326597, IMG submission 203789) | Soil microbial communities from uranium-contaminated site in the Upper Colorado River Basin, Wyoming, United States - RVT100D185 | ecosystem: Environmental > Terrestrial > Soil > Contaminated >... | reverse complement strand
TGGTTTACTGATGGCACACAAAACGATCATCGAAGACGGCATCGACATCCTGGTCGTCGGTGCGGGTCTTGGCGGCACCGGTGCCGCCTGGGAGGCGAGATTCTGGGGTCAGAACAAGAAGATCGTCATTGCCGAGAAGGCCAATATCGATCGCTCCGGTGCGGTCGCCCAGGGTCTGTACGCCATCAACTGCTATTTGGGCACCCGCTGGGGCGAAAATAAGCCGGAGGACCATGTCCGCTACGCCCGTATCGACCTGATGGGGCTGGTGCGGGAAGACCTGCTGTTCGATATGGCCCGTCACGTTGATTCCACGGTGCACCAGTTCGAAGAGTGGGGCCTGCCCATCATGAAGGACCCGAAAACCGGGCGCTATCTGCGTGAAGGGCGATGGCAGATCATGATTCACGGCGAGTCCTACAAGCCCATCGTGGCCGAGGCCGCCAAGAAATCGGCGGACAAGGTCTTCAACCGCATCTGCGTCACCCATCTGCTGATGGATGACAGCAAGGAGAACCGGGTTGCCGGTGCCGTTGGCTTCAACGTCCGCACAGGCAACTACCACGTCTTCAAGTCCAAGACCGTGATCTGCGGCGCGGGCGGCGCCTCCAACATCTTCAAACCGCGTTCAGTGGGCGAAGGTTCCGGTCGCACCTGGTATGCGCCCTGGTCGTCCGCGTCTGCCTATGGGCTCATGATCAACGCTGGCGCCAAAATGACGCAGATGGAGAACCGCATCGTGCTGGCGCGTTTCAAGGACGGTTATGGCCCGGTCGGCGCCTACTTCCTGCACCTGAAGACTTATACGCAAAACGGTCTGGGCGAAGAGTACGAATCCAAATGGTTCCCCGAACTGCAGAAAATGGTCGGCAAGGAATATCTCGATCCAGAAGCTTCGCACTTGACCCATCGGCCAATCCCCACCTGTTTGCGTAACCATGCGTTGATCAGCGAAGTCAATGCCGGTCGTGGCCCCATTCACATGGTGACCATGCGCGCCTTCCAGGATCCTCATCTGGAAGAGGTCGGTTGGGAAAACTTCCTCGGCATGACCGTCGGCCAGGCGGTTCTGTGGGCCGCCACCGATGTAGATCCCAAGAACGAGAATCCCGAGCTGACCACATCCGAGCCCTACGTAATGGGTTCCCACGCCACCGGCTCGGGTGCCTGGTGCTCGGGTCCGGAGGACGTTTCCCCTCCCGAGTATTTCTGGGGCTACAACCGCATGACGACGATCGAAGGTCTGTTCGGCGCCGGTGACGCAGTCGGTGGCACGCCGCACGCCTTCTCATCCGGCTCGTTCACCGAAGGTCGTCTCGCCGCGAAGGCCGCCTGCAATTACATCGACGACGGAAAGGCAGAAGGCATTGTCGTATCCGATGAGCAGATCAACCGCCGAAAGAAAGAGATCTACAAGCCCCTGGAGCATTACAGGATCTACCGCAATGCGATCGTGGCGGGCGATGTCAACCCGCATTACATCAATCCCAAGCAGGGACTGGACCGCCTGCAGAAGCTGATGGACGAGTATTGCGGCGGAGTGACCGTCAACTACATGACCAACGAGAAGCTCCTGAATATCGGTCTCAAGAAGCTCAAGGTCATGGAGGAAGACCTTGAGAACTTGGCCGCAAAGGATATTCACGAGTTGCTGCGTGCCTGGGAATTGAAGCACCGTCATCGCGCTGCAGAGTGCGTCACGCAGCACACGCTGTTCCGCAAGGAGACCCGTTGGCCGGGTTACTACTACCGAGGCGACGCCATGAAGGTGGACGACGAAAACTGGCACGTGCTGACTGTTTCGCGTCGCGATCCGGAAACCGGGGAATACACCATGGAGAAGGCGCCTTGTTATCACTTGGTTGCGGACGACGAGTAGCCATATCCCCAGGCAGTAGCTCGAGTTCACCTTCTGCCTGGCTCGGAAGAAACCAGCATGTCGTGTGTTGTTAGTTCCATAAAGCTGGTCTCTTCCGGTTGCCGAGAGCCCCGCGTGAGCATTATTGAAAAAACCGATGAAGAGATTCTGGCCATAGCCGATCCCCTGTGGCGCGACCTCGTCAAATATTCGAACGAAGGCAAATACGGAGAATTCGCAGCGAACTTTTCCAATTCCCTGTCACTTGCCATGAATCAGGTTGTGGCGGGCCACCAGTTCGCAAACAGTGAACTGGCGAGGAGCCTGTCTGAAGACGTCGACTCGCTCGGCATTATCCGCCGGGGCGAACATGTGACGGTTCTTTACCGGCAGCGGAGCACTAAAAAGCAGGGCGAGTGGCTTGGCAGACTTGTCCTCGGCTATGAAAATGGAGCGGTCAGAATTTTTGGTGCATCCATCTTCTGAGCAGTTCCTTCGGATTCGACATGAGCGAAACCATCCAGGACGGCAAGTTTGTCGAGCTCACCTACAAGGTGATCGACAGGAAATCGGGGCATGTCCTCACCGGGGTCGAATTCCCGTTGGGCTATGTTCACGGACACAATGAAATCCTGGCCCCTTCCGTCCATAAGGAGCTGGAGGGCAAGTCTGCCGGCGACGTCATCGAAGTGCCAATCGATGGCAATCAGATCTTCGGCCCCAGAATCGAGTCGCTGGTTTTTACTGATCGCATCGAGAGCGTCCCCGAGGAGTATCGGCAAATCGGCACCTCCATCCTCATGGAAAACGACAAGGGCCAGACCCGCAGCTTTATTGTGACGCGGATGGACGACGAGACACTGACTGTCGATGGCAACAATCCGCTTTGCGGCAGAGAGGTCATCTTTACGCTCGAGATACTGAACGTGCGCGACGCAACTGATGAAGAGACAAGAGTTGGCGGGGCGATCAATGCGGACGCGGATATCGACCCATCACTCATGAGGCCTGTTTGAGCAGCGGTGTTGAATGGCATCGGACAAATTTCCGCCTTATTACTTGCACTTGCAATCCTGACTTCACGTAAAAAAGGTGACTCATGAGCGAGCAAAACCCCACCACCAAAGTTCCTGACGGCCATGCGCGCTTTTTGACGACGCGTCAGATGCCGCCAAACGAAAAGGGATTTGTTGGTTACGAAACCGTCTGGAAACCGTTCCAGAAGGAAGCCGAATACAAGACGCCGAAACAACCATAGGCGCCATGCCGTAGCATGGATTAGCCGGATCGCGCGGTTTCGTTGCCCATGAAAAAGCCGCCCTCACGGGCGGCTTTTTCATGGGGCCCGCCGTCCCCCGCGCGGCGTCGTCAGCGGGCTGAGTGACCGGAGAGCTTGACTTCGACCTTGCTCGCAGCGTCGATGCCCGCGTAATACTGTCGCAGGATCTCGAGGACCTCGGGCCGCGAAAATTCGGCGGGCACGGCGTCACCTTCGGACAGCCACTTCCTGAGCTTGGTGCCGGAGACGAGCAGGCGGTCCTTTTCGTCGTGCGGGCAGGTGCGCGCCGAGGCCATGCCGCCGCAGCGATAGCACCAGAACGTCCAGTCGATCTTGAGCGGCCGTGTAGCCAGGGCGTCGCGCGGAATCTCGTCGAATATGTGGTGCGCATCGAACGGGCCGTAATAGCTGCCGACGCCGGCGTGGTCGCGTCCCACGATGAGGTGCGAACAGCCGTAGTTCTGGCGGAAAAGCGCGTGCAACAGGGCCTCGCGGGGCCCGGCGTAGCGCATGTCGAGCGGGTAGCCGGACTGAATCACGGTATTTTTCAGGAAGTAGCGGTCGATCAATGTCGAGATCGCGCGCGTGCGAACATCCGCCGGGATGTCGCCGGCCTTGAGATTGCCGAGCAGCGAGTGAATCAGCACCCCGTCGCAGACCTCGATGGCCACCTTGACCAGGTATTCGTGGGAGCGATGCATCGGGTTGCGCGTCTGAAATGCCGCGATGGTCGTCCACGCGTTCGACTCGAACGCCGCGCGCGTTTGCGCCGGAGTCATGTAGAGGGCGCCGTAACGTTCGGGGAAGTCGCCCTGCGACAGAACCTTGACGGGGCCAGCCAGATTGACGTCGCCTTGCTCCATGACCATTTTCACGCCTGGATGCTCGAGATCCGTCGTGCGGAAGACGGTGGCGCATTCGTGTGCCTTGTTGATCCTGTATTTCTCGGTCACCTTCATCGTGGCGAGGATTTCGCCGTTCTGGGGATCGCACAGGGCGATGTCCCCGCCGGTATGAAAGGCGGCGGCACTGGCGTCGTCCGTGGAAAGCGTGATCGGAATCGGCCAGAAGAGGCCGCTCGCCGTCCTCATGCCGTCGCACACGCCTTGCCAGTCGGCATGCGACATGAAGCCCTCGAGCGGCGTGAACCCACCGATGCCGAGCATGATGAGGTCGCCTTTTTCCCGCGAGCTGACGGTCACGCGGGGCAGGGACCGGGCGCGCTGGCTCTCTTCAGCGAGCGCGGCGCCTTCCAGCAGCAACGGTCGCAACCGGGCAGCACCGTGAGGAGCGACGAGTCCGGGCATGAATGACAGGAAAAGCGATGGAGTTTCTTTTGACGGGCAAGAGGTTAGCACGAGCAAGGAGGGGCGCCAGAATGGTTTAATTTTATTAGGGAATAAGAATCTTCGATTTGTGGCGACAAATGAGTAATCACCGCCTAACCCGCGAGACGAAAAAGAGAAATTGGGTGTGCTATCATTCGCCCGCCCTCGATTTCGCGCCTGAGAAACGCCGGAACAAGAACGACCGTAGAACCCGGCAACCGCGGCGATTTACGGGTTCTTGGAGGATAGGTTTAGTGCCTCGTTTGGCGTTTCCGATCAATGCTCTGGCGTTGTCATTGATGGTATCCACGTCGGCCACTTGGGGCGCGCCAGCGTTCGATAACCGCGATCCGTTCAGCACCGGGCGATATGTCCCATCGACGCCCCAAACGCACTGGATCGCACCGTTCAAGCTCCCCGAGGTGCCAACGCCGCCGATTGCCGTTCACGAAGGCGGCGTGCGTCCCCTGTCGCTGCCGGAGTTGACCGAGTATGCCTTGCGGAACAATCCGCGCACGCGGCAGGCCTGGTACGCCGCACGGGCTGCGGCGGCGGGAATCGGCATCGAGCGCGCCGACGACCTGCCTCAGATCTCGGCCAATGTTTCCGCGCAGAGGAGCGAGACCGGTGGACAATCCGGCAATCAGGTGGAATGGCTGACGCGCTACGGGCCTGCCGTTACGCTCAGCTACTTGCTGTTCGACTTCGGAGCGGGCGATAGCCGGGTGCGCGCCGCGGAGTACCAGGCGCTGGCGGCCGCGCTATCGCAGAACCGGGTCCTTCAGGACGTGGTGTTCCGGGTCGAGGAGGCTTATTTCCGGCTGCTCGGCTTCGAGCAGCTGGTCCGGTCGAACGAGCTGTTTTTCAAGAGCGTCAACACATCGCTCGACGCGACACAGCGCCGGCGCGAGGCCGGTCTCGCGACCGTGGCGGATGTGTTTCGCGCCGAGACCCAGGTGGCCCAGGCGCAGCTGAACCTCACCCGCAGCCGGGGCGAGCTGGAGAAGGCGCGCGGCGCGCTGGCATCGGCCGTCGGGCTTCCCGTCAATGCGACCTTGCGGGTGCAGACGCTCGAGGGCGAACCGAAAATACGCACGATTACCCAGTCCTTGACCGAAATGCTGGAGAAGGCCAAGTCAACCCGTCCCGATCTGGTGGCTGCCGAAGCGCAGGTGCGGTCCGCGCGGGCGCAGGCGGACGCGGCCGCCAGGGAAGGCCTTCCGAGCGTGTCCATTTCCGCCACAACCGGCCGGACGTTTTTTCGGCACAACGATCCCAGGAATTTCACCGATACGAACAGCGTTCTTCTGAATCTGAGCATTCCACTGTTTACCGGATTTGAGCGCACATACCGCGTGCACCAGGCGGAAGAACGGGCCGCCCAGGCGGAAGCGGCACGCGACGCGTTGTTCCGGCAAACCGAGCTCGAGGTCTGGCAGTCGTACTACGACGTGCAGACGGCGGCCGGTGGCGTCAAGACGACCGAGGTGCAATTGCGCGCGGCGCAACAGACAGCCGAGGCCACTCTCGCACGATACCGGGCCGGGTTCGGCTCCTTGCTCGATCTGCTGACTGCCCAGGTCGACGAGTCGAATGCGCGCGTGCTGAGAATACAGTCCTACCTCGACTGGTTCACGGCGGTTGGGCGGCTCAATCTGGCGATTGGCGCCAGTGACAGCATCATACGAACGGTGCGGACTCGATAGATGAAACGATTGGTTATGGCATTGATATTCCTCGCCATTGCTGCGGGAGGATATGGGGCTTGGTGGTGGTCGCAGAAGGGAAGCTCAAGTGCGACCGCGACCCAGGCCGGAAAGAGCGGCAAGGGCCGACGCGGCGGCGGGCCGCTGTTCGTCAAGGTTGCGTCCGTGGCGATCAAGTCCATGCCGGTGCAGATCGAGGCCGTCGGAACGGTCGAGCCCGAGCACAGCGTGCAAGTCCGCGCGCAGGTATCGGGACTTCTGCAGTCCGTCATGTTCAAGGAAGGCGACAAGGTCCAGGCTGGCCAACTGCTGTTTCAGATCGATCCGCGCACTTTCGAGGCCTCGTATCGCCAGGCGCAGGCGCAGCTCGCGCGCGACACGGCGCAGCTGGAGAACTCGAAAGTGCAGCAGGAACGCCTTGAGCCGCTGCTGAAGCGCGAGTTCATTACGCGCCAGGAGTTCGACGTCGCGGTGACATCGACGAAGTCGCTCGAGGCAACCGTCGCGGCGGACCGCGCACTGGTCGAGCAGGCGAAAATCCAGATGGAGTTCGCGCGCATACACGCGCCGATATCCGGCCGCACCGGCGCGCTGGCGGTCAAGTCCGGGAACCTGGTGGCCGCGGGCGCGGGCGGCGGCGCACCCCTGGTCACGATCAACAGCACGGATCCAATACTGGTGTCGTTCAGCATTCCCGAACGGCAACTGGAGGACATCCGCCGCTTTCAGAACGAGAAGGACATGCGCATCGAGATCCTGCCGGACCGGTACGGGTCGCCGGTGGCGCAGGGCAAGCTGGATTTCATCGACAACACCGTCACGCCCCAGACGGGAACCGTTCTGCTCAAGACCCGGGTGAAGAACGACAAGGAAGCGCTTTGGCCGGGGCAGTTCGTGAACGTGCGAGTCGTGCTGACCATCGAACCCGAGGCCGTTGTCGTTCCGGATGCCGCGGTTCAGCCGGGCCAGGAGGGCAGTTTCGTCTACCTGATCGACGAGGAGAACAAGGTAAGGGTCCGGCCGATCAACGTGTCGCGCCAGATTGGGGCGGATGTGGTCGTCACGAAGGGGGTGAAACCGGGCGACCGGGTGATCACCGAGTTCCCGCAGGCGCTTCAGCCCGGTGCGACAGTTCAGATCACCGGCGGCGAGGCGAGGGAGAAGGGCGGTAAGGGCAGGAAGGGCAAGGGCGCAACGAAGGGCGATAAGAAGTCCGAAGCCAAGTCGGAGGGTTGAGCGCCATGAACCTGTCCAAGATTTTCATCGAGCGGCCGGTCGCGACGAGCATATTCGTATCGGCACTCGTCATTTTCGGGCTGATCGCGTTTCGGACGCTTCCCGTAAACGAACTCCCCAACGTCGATTTTCCGACGATACGGGTCGATGCGCAGTTGCGCGGCGCCAGTCCCGAGATCATGGCGTCGACCGTGGCAACGCCGCTCGAGCGCCAGTTCAGCCAGATTGCCGGCGTCGACAGCATGGACTCGTCCAATATTGCCGGGCGGACCCGTATCACCCTGCAGTTCAGTCTCGAGCGGGACATTGACTCCGCGGCGCAGGACGTCCAAACGGCGATCTCGCAGGCCATGCGCCGCTTGCCGGAGGGCATCGAGCCGCCGAGCCTGCGAAAAGTGAACCCCGGCGATTTCGCGATCATCATTCTGGCGTTGAGCGCCACGACCCTGCCATTGCACGAGCTCAACGAGTTTGCCGAGACCAATATTGCGCAGCGCCTGTCCACGATCAATGGCGTGGCGCAGGTTACCGTCTTCGGGCAGCAAAAGTATGCGGTGCGCGTGCTCGTCAATCCCGAGGCGCTGGCGAAGCGGAATCTGGGCCTCGACAAGGTCGTGAGCGCGATCCAGAACGCGAACAGCAATCTTCCCTCCGGCACTCTCGATGGCAGCGCGCGAAGCTTCACCGTCAAGTCGTCCGGCAAGCTCGAGCGCGCCAGCGGATTCCACGACCTGATCATTGCCTATCAGGATGGCATGCCGGTCCGGCTGTCCGACGTCGGTCGCGCGGTGGACGGTATCGAGAATGCCAAGGTCAAGAACTGGCTCAACGGCAATCGCAATATCGCGTTGGCGGTTTACCGGCAGCCCGGTGCGAATACGGTCGAGGTCGTCAAGAGAGTCCGTGCGGTATTCGAGGAGATCGAACGCGAGGCGCCGCCGGGAGTGAAGATCAGCGTCATCAATGACCGCTCCGAGTTCATCGAGAATTCGATTCAGGAAGTGGAGTTTCATCTGCTCCTGTCGGTGGTGCTGGTTGTCCTCGTGATACTGATGTTTCTCCGCAACGCGAGGTCGACGCTGATCATCGCGCTAATACTCCCGACATCGGTCATTGGCACTTTCGCGGGGATGTACATGCTGGGATTCAGCCTGAACAATCTTTCGCTGATGGCCATCATCCTGGCAGTCGGTTTCGTGGTCGACGATGCGATCGTGGTGCTGGAGAACATTACCCGCCACGTGGAAATGGGCAAGGACCGCATGCGCGCGGCGCTCGACGGGTCGAGGGAGATCGCGTTCACCATCCTGACCATGACCATCTCGCTGTCGGCAGTGTTCATTCCGATCCTCTTCATGGAAGGAGTGCTGGGGCGGTTGTTCCGAGAGTTCGCCGTCACGATCGGTGTCGCGGTCCTGATCTCCGGCTCGGTGGCGCTGTCGATGACGCCCATGATGTGCAGCCTGATGCTGAGGCCGTCGCATGACCATGGGGCGGTATACGGGTTCTTCGAGCGTATCTTCGAGGCTACCCGTAATTTCTACGGCAGGACGCTTCGCTGGACGATGCGGCATCGCGGGCTGATGCTGACGGGATCGAGCGTCGTGCTGGTGCTCATCGCGGTCACGTACGTCGTGGTCCCGCATGGATTTATCCCCAGGCAGGACACGGGAGTCGTGTTCGCCAATACGCGCGCGCCGGAGGGCGTGACATTCGAGCAGCTGGAGAGCCGCCAGCGCCTGGTGGAGGCGATAGTCCGCAAGCACCCGGACGTGGAATCGGTGATGTCGACCGCCGGACAGGGGTTTGGCGGGCAGACCGGGGACAACCTCGGCCGGCTCATCGTGCGCCTTAAGCCGCGTGATCAGCGCGAGTCGACCGCCGACGAGATCATCTCGCAGCTGCGGCGCTCGTTCGCCGGCGGCGCGCAGGGGCTACGCGTGTTCATGTCGAATCCGCCATCCATCCGCATTGGCGGCCTGATCGGCAACGCGGACTACCAGGTGGTCGTGCAGGGATCCGACCCGAAGCTGGTTTATCCCGCGGCGCAGGAGTTCGAGAATCGGCTCAGGGAGGCCGGATTTCTCAGGGATATCAGCACCAACCTGGAGCTTCGCAACCCTGAGATACAAATAAACATCCTGCGGGATCGCGCTGCGGCGCTGGGTGTATCGCCTCAGCAGATCGAGAGCACGCTCTACAACGCTTATGGGGGGCGCCAGATCAGCACGCTGTATGGCGCGGCGGACCAGTACCTGGTTCTGCTGGAGCTGGATCCCCGTTTCCAGCGCGACGTCAACGCGCTGCGCTCGCTCTATGTCCAATCCAATACTGGGCGAATGGTTCCCGTTCACGCTGTCGCGGATATAGAAATCGGGGTCGGCCCGGTGTCGGTGAGCCATTACGGCCAGCTGACTTCGGTTGTCATTTCGTTCAATCTCGCTCCCGGCGGGTCACTCGGCGAGACCGTTGCACGGATACAGCAGATGGCTGGGGAGTCATTGCCCAGCGGGGTGTCGGTCAAGATGGCCGGGAGCGCTCAGGCGTTTCAGGACGCGTTCCGGACGCTGCCGGTCTTGCTCCTGATCACGATACTCGTCATCTACATGGTGCTCGCGATACTCTACGAGAACTACGCGCACCCGGTCACCATACTGACCGCGTTGCCGTTCGCGGGCTTCGGGGCCTTGCTCATGCTTCTGATCGCGGGCATGGAACTGAACGTTTTCAGCTTCGTCGGCATCATCCTGCTGGTCGGCCTGGTCAAGAAGAACGGGATCATGATGGTCGACTTCGCATTGCAGCTCCAGAGAGAGAAAGGCCTTTCGTCGCAGGACGCGATCGTCGAGGCGTCCCTGATCCGGTTCCGTCCAATCATGATGACGACACTGGCGGCGATCTGCGCCGCCATGCCGCTGGCGTTGGGGACCGGAACGGGTTCCGAGATGCGTCAACCCCTGGGCGCTGCCGTAGTCGGGGGGCTGCTGTTCTCGCAGATGCTCACGCTTTACGTAACGCCGACGTTTTACGTGAGCATGGAGCGCCTGATTCGGGCCTTTGAGCAGCGCCGTGGGCACCAGCCGGTGGAAGCCATTGGCCGCTGAGCCTCGCCCGGCAAGAAATCGCAGCTTTAGCCGGGCGATGGCGGGTTTCCGTTCTTTTTCGCCTTAGCGCCTGAAAATACTGTCAAATGGCGTTTGACTCTGCGCCACCACTCCCGCTATAATCTTCGGCTCAGTAGGTCGGGCGCGGGGTGGAGCAGTCTGGCAGCTCGTCGGGCTCATAACCCGAAGGTCATAGGTTCAAATCCTATCCCCGCTACCAGCAACAGGTGCGAGCCTATCGCTCGTTCCTGCCGGTGTCCCGGATGCTACGGCATCCGTCCCGGGAATCGCTCTTTAACAATTTACAGCCGATAAGTGTGGGCACTTGGTTGACGAGGGCCCGCAGCGCGCCGGTATTGCCGTTGCGTTTGCGGAATCTCAATGTACTGAAGTGCTCGCACGACGCAACAAACGTCAAGCGAGTTAATACTTTGCAGTGATTAAACTGAAGAG
>Ga0326597_10012985_pt1 | contig 10964 bp, 9 predicted proteins | sample RVTome_12_FD_203789 | JGI IMG/M metagenome (GOLD analysis project Ga0326597, IMG submission 203789) | Soil microbial communities from uranium-contaminated site in the Upper Colorado River Basin, Wyoming, United States - RVT100D185 | ecosystem: Environmental > Terrestrial > Soil > Contaminated >... | reverse complement strand
CCTCCTCGGTCGCGTCGAGCACGTCGTCGACGACCTGGAAGGCGAGACCGATCGCGGAAGCGTAGAGCTCGAGAGATCGCTGCTCGCCCTCGTCCGCCCCTCCGAGGATCGCTCCGCCGCGGACGCAGGCGGAGAGAAGAGCCCCCGTCTTGGCCCGATGCAGGCACTCGAGGGCGGGGGCGTCGATCGCACGACCCTCCGACTCGAGGTCCATCACCTGGCCCCCGATGAGGCCGGTGGTGCCGCAGGCTTCCCCGAGGACGTCCAGGGCGCGGAGGCGCCCCCGGAGCACCCCCGCGTCCGCGCCTTCGGGCACCGTTGCGAGGACGTGGAACGCCCGCGTGAGCAGGGCGTCCCCGGCCAGGATCGCGATCGCCTCGCCGAAGACCTTGTGCGAGGTGGGCTTCCCGCGGCGCAGGTCGTCGTCGTCCATCGCCGGCAGGTCGTCGTGGACGAGGCTGTAGGTGTGGATCATCTCGACGGCGCAGGCCAGGGGGAGGAGCTCCTCGCGCGCGCCGCCGACCGCCTCCCCCGAGGCCAGCACGAGGACGGGGCGGATCCGCTTGCCTCCGGCGAAGAGGCTGTAGCGCGCCGCCCGGTGGAGGGTCTCGGGCCAGGCCGTCTCCGGCGGCAGCACGCGCTCGAGCGCGTCCTCGATCGACGCCTGGAGCTCCTCGATGCGGGACGAGGCCGGTCTCACCGGGTCGTCTCGTCGTCGGGCGGGGGGAGGGGACGTGTCCGGGCGCGACCCTCGGCGTCGAGAACGGGCTCGCCGCGTGCGTCCTTGACCAGCAGCTCGATGCGTCCTTCGGCCTCTTCGAGCTTACCGTGGCACAGGCGGGAGAGCCGAACCCCCTCCTCGTACAGCTTGAGCGATTCCTCGAGGGCCAGCTCCCCCTTCTCGAGTCGCTCCACGATGCCCTCGAGCGAGGCCAGGGCCTCCTCGAACGACGGCTCCTCGGTCTTCTTCACAGCGGCTCCTTCGACTCCACGATCGCTCGCAGCGCGCCGCGGTGCAAACGGATGAGCAGGCGACGGCCTTCCTCGGTCCGCGCGACATCGCGCAGCAGCGTCTTGTCCTGCTCGTCCCAGACCAGGGCGTACCCCCGACCGAGCACCGCCAGGGGAGACATTCCTTCGAGCTGGGCGGCCCGACGGCCGAGGCGGGCCCGCCGGGCTTCGAGTCCCGAGCGCACGAGCTCCCGGAGGCGGTCGGTGCGACGAAGGGTCCGCTCGCGCCGGGCCAGGAGCTGCCGGTCCCAACGGAAGGCGTCGAGCCGCTCCCACAGCCGGCGCAGCCCGTCGCGACCCCGCTCGCGTCGACGCACCAGGCCGCGCCGGGCGCGGCCCACCAGCTCGTCGACGCGCTGAGCCTTCACGCGCAGGCGTCCCTGCTCGGCGGCGAACACGCGATGCGCGGTCGCCGCCGCGACGCGGGCGCGCGTGCGGGCGAGGGCCAGACGCAGGGCCGCGTCGCGCCGACCGGCGAGAGCGAGGATGCGGGCAAAGAGGTCTTCCTTGGCCTGGACCACGCGCTCGGCGGCGGAGGAGGGCGTGGGCGCGCGCAGGTCGGCCACGAAGTCGGCGATCGTGAAGTCGGTCTCGTGACCCACCGCCGAGATCGTCGGGACGGGCGACGCGGCGAGGGCGCGGGCGACTTCTTCCTCGTTGAAGGCCCACAGATCCTCGAGGCTGCCGCCTCCGCGCGCGACGATGATGACGTCGAGATCGCCGAGGCGCCCGAGGGCGCGCACTCCCTGCGCGATCTCGACGGCGGCGCCCTCGCCCTGGACGCGCGCCGGGTACACGAGGACCTCGAGGTTGGCGTACCGCGAGCGCAGGACGCGCAGGATGTCGCGGATGACCGAGCCCGTGGGCGAGGTCACCACCCCGATGCGCCGGGGAAGCAGGGGGAGCGTCCGCTTTCGGCGCGGATCGAACAGGCCCTCCTTCTCCAGCCTCTCCTTCCTCTCCTCGAACGCCTGGGCGAGCGATCCCTTCCCGAGCGGCTCGAGCACCTGGACCGACAGCTGGTAGTCGCCGCGCGGCGGGTACACCCTCACCTGCCCCCGGGCCAGCACCTTCAGGCCGTCCCGGGGCCGGAAGCGGAGGAGCCGCGCGTCGCTCTTCCAGACGACGGCGCGGATCTGGGCCGCCTTGTCCTTGAGCGAGAAGTACACGTGGCCGGACGAGGCCAGCTTGAGGTTGGACACCTCGCCTTCCACCCACACGTCGACGAAGTCGGTCTCGAGGACCCCCTGGATGCGGTCGGTGAGCTCGGAGACGGTCAGCGCCCGGCGACGCGAGGGCTGCGCGCCGGGAGCACCTTCGAAATCCAGTCCCTTCTGCTGCATCGCGCGCCGGCCATTCTAGCAGGCGGTCGTGCGGCCCCGTGTCCGCCGCCGCCGGCTCGGCCTATGTATGATGGGAAGGCACAGCGGAGGAGATCCGGGTCAATGCGAAGGTCGCGCGTCTTCTTCCTCGGCAGCCTCCTCGTGGGGGTCGGCCTGGGCCTGCTCGTCTCGGGCGGCATGCAGCGAGCGCTCTCGCCCGGCGAGGGGTCGGCGCCGGTTGCGCCCGTCCCGTCCGTGCCGGCGCCTCTTCCGCGGCAGCTCGACCCCGACGAGCAGCGCACGATCGACCTCTTCCGCGCGGCATCGCGCTCGGTGGCGTTCATCACCACCCGCGTCCAGCAGATCGACCTCTGGACCCGCCGGGTGTTCGAGGCACCAGCGGGCACGGGCTCCGGGTTCCTGTGGGACGACCGCGGCCACGTGGTGACCAACTACCATGTCGTGCGGGGCGCCACCTCGGCCCGGGTGAGCCTCGCCGAGGGGGAGTTCGAAGCGCAGGTCATCGGCTCCGCCGAGGACCAGGACCTCGCCGTCCTCCTGCTCCAGGATCCCCCGCGGCGGCTCGCCCCCATCCGGATCGGCACGAGCGCCGACCTGGAGGTCGGGCAGAAGGTCTACGCCATTGGCAACCCCTTCGGGCTCGACCACACCCTCACCACCGGCATCGTCAGCGCGCTGGGCCGCACGATCGACAGCGTCAGCGGGACGACGATCTTCGACGTCATTCAGACCGACGCCGCCATCAACCCCGGGAACTCCGGGGGCCCGCTGCTCGACAGCTCGGGTCGTCTCATCGGCGTCAACACCGCGATCTACAGTCCCTCGGGGGCGAGCGCCGGGATCGGGTTCGCCGTGCCCGTCGACACCGTCCGCCGCATCGTGCCCGAGCTGGTCGAGTACGGCCGCGTCGTGCGCCCCGCGCTCGGAGTGGGGCTGGACGACCGCTTGAGCGGATACGTGACGAAGCGTCTCGGCGTCGAAGGGGTCCTGATCCGGGACGTGTACCCGAACTCCGGCGCGGCGCAGGCGGGCCTCGAGGGCACCCAGGTCCGGCGGGGGCGCGTCGTGCCCGGCGACGTGGTGCAGGCGATCGACGGCAAGGAGGTCACGAGCATGGGAGACCTGCTCGGCCGCCTGGGAGGCTACCGGCCGGGCGACGTGGTCACCCTCAAGGTGTGGCGTGAGGGGGCCGCTCGCGACGTGAAGGTCCGGCTGCAGAACCCGTCCGAGTAGCAGCCGCGTCCTCTCATACCGCACCGCGGCGAGGGTCGCCCGCGTCCGATCGGCGGACGCCGGGTCTCCGGCGGGTCCCGCAAGTCGTGTCCTGTCAGCGCGGTGCGGATGGTATGCACGTTGCACTCCGAGCAGTCGTGAAGCTCACCTGCTCCGTGCTCCTCGTCGAGCCCGACCCCGAATGCGGCAAGGCCATGAGCCGCGTCCTTCGGCGCCGGGGGCACCTCGTTCGCCTGGCACGGACGGCTCGGGCGGCAACCTCGGCCGCGGCCCGCGGCACCTTCGACATGGCGGTCGTGGACCTGCTGGTGCCGGGCGGGGGAGTGGAGCTGGCCCGACGGCTCTCCCGTCGGGTGCCCCGGCTGTACCTCAGCGTCGGGGCCCGCCTGCTGCCCGGCGAGATCGTGGAGGCGGCGGTCGGCTTCCCGGTCCTGCGCAAGGCCGCGGTGCCGCGGCTCGTGGGTGGTCCCGCGCCATCGTTCGCGCGACGCCGACGGGCCTCGTCACCGTCGGTCGCGAAGAGGCCCTCCGCTCGGGCCCCCGCCCGGGACGCCGAGGGGCGGGGCGCGCGCGCCCGGCGGGACTCTAGAGACCCAGCTTCTTGATCCAGCGATAGAGGGTCCGGGGCGATACACCGAGGATCTCGGCCGCCTTCTCGCGACGCCACTTGGCCTTCTCGAGGGCGGCCCGCACGCGGGCCGCATCCGGCCCGTCAGCGTCCCCGGACAAGAGCGCGTCGTCTTCGTCCTCGCCGGAGAGCTCGGCCGGAGCCGACACCGCTGACGCCGGGACGGGTGTGGACACCGCGACGCGCCCGCCGCTCTTCTCGACGATCTCCGGGGGCAGGTCCTGGAGGTCGATGCTCTCTCCCTCCGCGAGCAGCCCCGCGCGTTCGACCGCGAAGTGCAGCTCGCGCACGTTGCCCGGCCAGTCGTAGGCGGTGAGAGCGCCCAGCGCGCCGGGAGTGAAGCCCTTGGGCTTGGGGATCTGTCGCGAGAAATGCTCGACGAGGAGCGGGACGTCCTCGGGCCGCTGGCGAAGAGGGGGGATGACGACCTTGACCCCGTTGATCCTGTAGAAGAGGTCCTTTCGGAATCGTCCGGCGGTGACCTCGCCCTTGAGATCGCGATTCGTCGCGCACACGAGGCGGAAGTCCGCGCGGCGCTTGCGAGTGGCTCCCACCCGATAGAACGTGCCGGAGTCGAGGACGCGCAGGAACTTGGACTGGATCTCGGGCGCCATCTCCCCGACCTCGTCGAGGAAGAGCGTGCCGCCGTCCGCGACCTCCACGAGCCCCGGCTTCTCGTTGCCGGCCCCGGTGAACGCGCCGCGCTCGTAGCCGAACAGCTCGCTCTCGAGCAGGCTCGAGGGGACGGCGGCGCAGTTGAGGTCGACGAAACCCTTGCTCGAGCGTGGGGAGAGGCGGTGGACGTGCTGCGCGATCAGCTCCTTGCCCACGCCGCTCTCGCCTTCGATGAGCACCGGCGTGCGGGCGGCAGCGACCATTTCGATCGTCTTGAGCACCTTCTGCAGGGCCGGTGACCGCGTGATGATGTTGGAGGACAGGTTGCGCTGGACCTGGAAGCGCAGCCGGCGGTTCTCCCGCTCGAGGAGGGTCTTCTCGCCCGCCTTCTCCACCCGCATCCCGAGCTCCTCGAAGTTCGGGGGCTTGGTCAGGTAGTCGAAGGCGCCCAGCCGCATCGTCTCGATCGCGGACTGCACGTTGGCGAAGCCGGTCACGATGATCGTCTGCAGCTCGGGGTGCTCCTTGCGGACGCGGGCGAGGATGTCGACCCCGTCGGCGTCGGGGAGCTTGAGGTCGAGCAGGAGCACATCCCACTCCGCGGAGTCGAGGGCCTTCAGGGTTGCCTTGCCCGTGGGGCAGACCCTGACGTCGTGATGGAGGTTCTTGAGGGCGCGGGCCACGGTCAGGCCGAAGGTCGCCTCGTCCTCCGCGACGAGGACACGGAAGCCGGTCGTATTCATGCTTTCCCCGAGGCCGTCCGGAGGACGACGCGGAACGCGTTGCCGCCCTTCCGGGGACGGTAGATGAGGTCGCCCCCGCGGCTGCGGAGCAGGGTCCGGGCCACCGCGAGCCCGAGGCCTGCCCCCCGCTGGGTGTCGGCGGTGGTGTACGGCTCGAAGAGCTGGGCCCGGCGAGAAGCGGGAACCGGAGCCCCGGTGTCGGTCACGTCGAGGACGAGGGCGCGGCCGGCGCGACCCGCCCGCACGCCGAGGGTGCCCCCGCTCGGCATCACCCGGGAGGCGGAGACGGCGAGCGCCATCACGACCTGCTTGAGCGAGTCGGCGTCGATGGCGGCGGAGGGAAGCGAGCGGGGCAGCCGCGAGCGGACCTTGATCCGGGCGAAAGCGGGGTGCCGCTCGAGCAGCCGCAGAGCCAGCGAGACGCTCGCCGCGAGGTCGGAGGACGTCCCCGGGGACGGGCGCGACGAGTCGAGCAGGAAGCGGACGATCTTCTCGCAGCGCGCGACCTCGGCCCGGATCAGATTGCGGAACTCACGCGCCTCGCGGCCCGCCTTTCCCCCGCCCCGCACGGCGATCGACGCGAGGGCCTCGGCGCAGCCGGCGATGCCGGCGAGGGGGTTCGAGATCTCGTGCGCCACCCCGGAGACGAGCTGGCCGAGGAAGGCGAGGCGATCGGAGGCGATGAGGTGCATCTCGAGGGCCCGCCGCTCGGTGATGTCCTCGAAGGTGGAGAGGACGTGTGTCACCTGGCGGCCCATCCGCACCGGGAGCCGCCGCACGTGGTAGAGCCCCCCCGGCGTCTCAACGACCTCCTCGACGGCGCGACCGCTGGCGAACACCTCGCGGATCATGGGAAGGGTGGCCCGGAAGCCGGCGGCGCCGAGGACGCGGTGCAGGGTCTTGCCGAGCACCTGGCTCCGGGCGCGTCCGAGCGGTCCCCGCTCGCGGAGACGGTTCCACGCCACCACGCGCAGGTCGTGATCGACCACGTGGAGCCCGATCGGAAGCGCGTCGAGCACGCTCCCGAGGTCCCCGGCCCGGCCCCGTGCTTCTCCCTTTCGCGGCACGCGGAGAGTATAGCCGCCCCGACCGGCCCGGTCGCCCCTACTCCGAAAGCCGCTCGAGATCGTCCGCGGTGAGCAGCATTCGCTCGATCGAGCGCGCGAGCCCGGTGTCCGGATCGGCGTCCACGACCGCGGCGGCGAAGCGCGGGTCGCCCTTGGCGGTCTCGAACCGGCTGGGCATGCCGGTGAGGAAGCGGCGCAGGACCGCGTCCTTCTCGACGCCGATCACGGAGTCGTAGGGACCCGTCATTCCGAGGTCGGTGCAATACGCGGTTCCCTTCGGAAGCAGGCGGTGGTCGCAGGTCGGCACGTGGGTGTGGGTGCCCACCACGGCGGTGACGAGCCCGTCGAGATGGTGGCCGATGGCGGTCTTCTCCGACGAGGCCTCGCCGTGCATGTCGACGACGATGACCTTCGCCTCCTGGCGCAGACGCTCGACTTCGCGGAGGCCGAGTGAGAACGGGTCGTCCATCGCCCCGTTCATGAACACCCTCCCGCTCAGGTTCAGCGTGGCCACCTTGACCCCGGAGCGCCGGCTTCGGCCCACGTGGGAGCCGCGCCCCGGCTGGCCGGCGGGGTAGTTGAGGGGGCGCAGGAGCTGAGGAATGAGGTCGATGACGCCGAAGATCTCCTTCTTGTCCCAGATGTGGTTTCCCGAGGTCATGCAGTCGACCCCGGCGTCGAGGATCTCGTCGCAGACGTCCTTGGTCACCCCGAAGCCGCCGGCCGCGTTCTCGACGTTCGCAATCGTGTACTCGACCTCGTACTTCTTCGTCACCGTGCGCAGGGCCTTCTTGAGGATGCCGCGGCCCGGGCTGCCGACGACGTCGCCGATGATCAGGATGTTCATGAAGGGCTCTGTCTCTCCTTGCGCACCACGCCCCGGTGCGAACGATCAGGCTACCTGCCGCCACGCCCCCCGGTCAAACGGGAGCGGCGCGGGGTCGCCGCGCTCGCCGCGCTCGGGAACGCTAGACGGTGACCTGCCGCCGGGGCCGAGCCCGAAACGCCCGGGCCCCCTTCCCTGTCGCCGCGGCTTTCGCTTCCGGCGGGGGTACGAGGGCCAGCCTCAGGACATCCTCGACGTCGTCCACGAGGTGGAACGTGAGGCCGCGGCGCAGCGCGGAAGGGATCTCGTCGAGCTCCTTCTTGTTGAGCTTCGGGCAGACGATCGTGTCGATCCCCGCTCGGCGCGCGGCGAGAACCTTCTCCTTGAGCCCGCCGATCGGCAGGATGTGGCCGCGCAGGGTGATCTCGCCCGTCATGGCGACCGACGAGCGCACGGCCCGGCCGGTGAAGGCGGAGACGAGAGCCGTCGCCATCGTGATCCCCGCCGAGGGACCGTCCTTGGGGATCGCCCCCTCGGGCACGTGCACGTGCAGGTCGTGATTCGCGAAGTACTCGTCGCGGATGCCCCAGCGTCGGGCCCGGCTGCGCGTGTAGGAGAGTGCGGCCTGCGCCGACTCCTTCATCACCTCGCCGAGGTGTCCCGTGAGGATGAGCCGTCCCTTGCCCTTCATGGTCGTGGCCTCGACGAAGAGCACGTCGCCGCCGGTCGCGGTCCACGCGAGGCCGGTGGCGATGCCTACCGCGTCCTTCTTCAGGCGCTCCTCGGGGAGGATTCGGGGGGCACCGATGAAGCGAAGGATGTTGGCCGGCGTGATCCGCACGAGGGTGGGCTCGCCCTCGGCCACGCGCCGGGCCACCTTGCGGGCGATCGCCGCCACCTCGCGCTCGAGGTTCCGCAGCCCTGCCTCGCGGGTGTAGGTGTTGATGAGCGCGCGCAGTGCCTTGTCGGTGAACACGAGGTTGGCGGCGGTCAGTCCGTGCTCCTCGAGCTGCTTGGGAACGAGGTGCCGCTTCGCGATCTCGACCTTTTCCTCCTCGGTGTAGCCGGTGAGGCGAATCACCTCCATGCGGTCGAGGAACGCGGGCTGGATGGTGTCGGTGAGGTTGGCGGTGCAGATGAACATGACGTTCGACAGGTCGAACGGCACGCCCAGGTAATGGTCGCGAAAGGAGTTGTTCTGCTCCGGATCGAGCACTTCGAGCAGCGCCGAGCTCGGGTCGCCCCGGAAGTCGGCCCCCACCTTGTCGACCTCGTCCATCATGAACACCGGGTTGTTGGCTCCCGCCTGGTGGATGCCCTGGACGATGCGTCCCGGCATCGAGCCGACGTACGTCCGCCGGTGGCCGCGAATCTCGGCCTCGTCCTTCACGCCCCCCAGCGACAGCCGGACGAACTTGCGCCCCAGTGCCCGGGCGATCGACCGCCCGAGGCTCGTCTTGCCCACGCCGGGGGGGCCCACGAAGCACAGGAGCGGCCCCTTCATCTTGTCCTTGAGCTTGCGCACCGCGAGGTACTCCACGATGCGCTCCTTGATCTTTTCGAGCCCGTAGTGGTCCTCGTCGAGGATCCGCTGGGCCTCCTTGAGGTCGAGGTTGTCCTTGGTCGACTTGCTCCAGGGCAGGGAGACCATCCAGTCGAGCCAGTTGCGAAGGGTGGCCGTCTCCGCGGCGTCGGGGTGCATCCGCTCGAGCTTCTTGAGCTGGCGCTCCACCTCCTCGTAGACCGGCTTGGGCATCTTCGCCTTCTGCGCCTTCTCCGCGAGCTGGGCGATCTCCTCGGCGAGCTCGTTGCCCTCCCCGAGCTCGGACTGGATGGCCTTGAGCTGCTGGCGCAGGAAGTACTCGCGCTGGGTGCGGTCCATCTCCCCCTTGGCCTGGGAGGAGATCTCCTGCTGCATCGTGAGGACCTCGAGCTCCTTCGCCATGAGCTCGTGCACGCGCCGCAGGCGCTCCACCGGGTCGAGCGCCTCGAGGATCGCCTGCGCCCCGTCGACCTTGAGGTCGAGGTTGGAGGCGGTGAGGTCGGCGAGCCGACCCGCCTCCTCCATGTTGTTGGCAATGACGATGACCTCGGGCGAGATTGGCTTCCCCAGGTTCTGGGACCGCTCGAGCTCCGCCTTCACCTCGCGCATCAGGGCCTCGACCTTGAGCGAGGACTGCTCGTTCGGCTCGGGCTCGGGGACGGTCTCGATGTGCGCCTGCAGGTGGGAGAGCCCCTCGTCGTACGAACGGATGCGGGCCCGCGAGAGCCCCTGCACGAGCACGCGGATGCGCCCGTCGGGCAGCTTGAGCATCCGCATGATCAGGGCCACCGTCCCCACGCGGTGGATGTCGTCGGGGCCCGGCTCGTCCTCCTCCTGCTTCTTCTGGGCGGCGAGGAGGATCATGCGGTTCTCGGCCAGCGCCTGGTCGACCGCCTTGATCGACGCCTCGCGGCTGACGTACAGGGGCACGATCATGAAGGGAAAGATCACGATGTCCCGCAGGGGAAGGACCGGCAGCACGTCGGGGATCTTGGGCTGCTCCTCGTCCTTGCGCTCTTCGTTCATTCGTCGTTCCCTTCCCTCTCGATGGGGATCACGGTCTCCCGGCCCCGTCTCTCCCGGAGGCGAGGCAGGGTGACGGTCAGGACTCCCTTGGCGAGCGTCGCCCGGGCCTGAGCGACGTCGACGGGGACGTCCAGGGTCAGCACGCGCTCGAACCGGCCGTGCGGCCGCTCCAGGCAGTGGAAGGAGACGCCGGTCCCGGGCCGGTGCGCCGGGCGCGTGCCGGTCACGACCAAGGTGCGGTCGCGGAAGACGACCTTGATCGACTCAGGGGCGAGGCCGGGCACCTCGACGATCACCACCAGCCGGTCGCGCGCCTCGAAGACGTCCACCGCGGGCTGCCACTCGCTGCCCGGGAGGCGATCGGAGCGGTCGACGAGCGACAGACGCTGGAACAGCTCGTTCACCTCCTGCTGGAGGAGGGCGAGGGCGGAGGCGGGGGGGCGGGAGGATCTCTGGCTCACCGCGCCACCGCGTTCCCGGCGTCGCGCTTCAACACGACGAGAGTGCGGTCGTCGGTGGCGCGGGCGCCTTTTTCGAAGCTCTCGATCTCGGCGAGAATGGCGTCCTGGAGCGCGGCCGCGCTCAGCTTGCGCTGCTTCACGGCGAGGGCGGTCAGCCTCTCCTCGCCGAACTCGTCTCCTTCCGGGCTCCACGTTTCCGTCACGCCGTCGGAGTAGGCGAGCAGGGTGTCTCCGGGACGCAGCTCGACCTCGCCCGAATCGTAGGAGATTCCCTCGAACAGACCGAGCACGATCCCGCCCTCGGAGAGCAGCTCCACCTCGCCGCCGCGGCGGACGAGCAGCGGCGGGTTGTGCCCGGCGTTGACGTAGTTGAGGCGACCGCTGGACGGATCGAGCGTGGCCACGAAGAACGTCACGAACTTGTTCGAGGGCACGTTCTGACAGACGGTGCGGTTGATCCGGGCCATC
>Ga0326597_10012984_pt1 | contig 10964 bp, 8 predicted proteins | sample RVTome_12_FD_203789 | JGI IMG/M metagenome (GOLD analysis project Ga0326597, IMG submission 203789) | Soil microbial communities from uranium-contaminated site in the Upper Colorado River Basin, Wyoming, United States - RVT100D185 | ecosystem: Environmental > Terrestrial > Soil > Contaminated >... | reverse complement strand
AGGGTCTGCACATTCTTATAGATAGTCCGATCCGGGGGAACGTAACCGAACGCGAGAAACGCGTCCACCGACTGGAGATCCAGCACGGGGGCGACCTTCCCGGAAGCGAGCAGCGCACGAATTTCTGAAGCCAGCAGCAAGCCCCCATCCGGTATGGTCGCGTAATAAAGCGGCTTCTCGCCAAAGAGATCACGCGCGGCGAACAGCCGTTTCTCCTGCGCGTCCCAGACCGCGAATGCAAACATCCCGCGGAAGCGGTCCACGCACCTGGGACCCCACTCGGCCAGCGCGTTCAGTATCACTTCTGTATCGGAACGTGTCGAGAAAGTACGCCCCCGTTTCTCAAGATCCGCGCGCAGCTTACGGTAGTTGTAGATCTCGCCGTTGAACGTGATGCTGTAACGCTCGCTCGTGTCTTTCATCGGCTGTACACCGCCCTCGAGATCGATGATGCTCAGGCGTGTGTGGCCAAGCTGACATTCCCCGAGGTTCAGTATGCCGTGTCCATCGGGCCCGCGATGCGCAAGCGTTGCGACCATGCGCTCCAGCATTGAGGTATCGCCGCCCTGCTTGGTACCGACCATCCCACAAATGCCACACATATTAGTTGCCGTGAGATACTTGAGTGGACCGATGTGGGCTGCTGTTTCCCAAATCCGCTATCGCCGCCGCTTCCGCCGCCACCGGCGATGCACAGCCTGACGTTGGTGTATGTTCGCCACGTTGTTCGATTGACGCCGCGTACAGAGCAACGAGGTCCGTGCTAAGTCTGCCGATGTCAAACTCTGTTTCGACCTTGCGCCGCGCCGCGCGGCTCAGCTGCGGCCAGATTTCTGAATGGTCACAGAGATACATGATTCGCTCGGCGAGAAGGTCGACACTGCGCTCCGGAACCAGAAACCCCGATTCGCCGTCCGTCACCAGCTCAGGGATGCCAGCGTGTACTGTGCTGACGACCGGAAGGCCCACGGCCATCGCTTCCTTGACGACATTCGGAATTCCTTCTTCGTCACCATCGCCTGCTGTAACGCTCGGCGCCAGCAGGATATGGGATGCCTCCATCATGGCCATGATTTCCTGGTGGCTCTTCCAATCATGCAACCGGACGTGTGTGCCAGCACCAAATTGCTCGATCAGGTGTTCGATCTCAATACGAAGTGGCCCATCACCGACAATGTCGTAAACAACCGCGCGCCCCGATGCCATAACCTGCGCCACCGCCTTCAGCGCGTACGTGACACCCTTTTTCTCGACAAGGCGGCCGATTGTCACAATCCGGGTTGGCTGTTTTTCGGTACACCGAGGCTCCGTGTATTTGAATTTCGCGCAGTCAATTCCGGAATGCAGCACGTGGATTTTCGATGGATCACAGCCCGCTTCTACCAGCTTTCGGGCCAGAGACTCGCTCACGGGAAGAAATAGCCGTCCCCTTCGGAATAGTTCCGCATATCTTCGGGGGTCGGCGCGCAGGTTTTTAGTAGCGTCGTAACCTCTGAAGGAGGTCACCAGGGCACCATCGATAGCGCCGATCTGAATCAGCTTCAACGCGTACAGACCGTACGTCCCAAACTGGGCATGAACAATGTCGTATTTTTGTTCTCCGATGCGAATGAGCGTCAACGCAGCGTGAAGCAACCACAATGTCGCCGCCAGGTGGCCGTGCCGAAAAACATTAAGCGCGCGCGCGACTACCAGCGGCGCACGCCAGCCGGACACGACCAGGAGCCCAAGCACTCTTAACAGTCGGGCAACATAGTTCCTCGGTGGGCAAATCGAATGGGTAAGTCTTGTTAATCCATCGGTCTCGACTCCCGCGGGCATGCCTTTGGCGGGACGGTCAGTGGTAAAGATAGCCACGTCGTGCCCGCAATTTACGACTCCGAGGATCTGGTTCGCCACGAATATCTGCGACGGTGCCGGAAATAATCCTGCTATGTAGGCGATCTTCACCGCGGTTCGATCCTGTTGAAACCAACAGGCATGTGGAGCGATGCAGAACGGCAAATGGCGCGCCGCCTCGGACTCGCACCAAGAAAAATCTCCCGTGCGAAATCGATTTGTGTACAATTAACTTTCATCTTCCTTGCAAATCATTTGCTTGAGGAGTTGTGATTCCACGCTAATTATGGTGGAAATCATGAAGCCGTCATCCATCCTATTGTTGTCGTGAAAGGGAGAGATCCGGTCTGCGGTCGCGTGCCAAAGGCGGACCTCGTGACGCGGCACTTGTCGTCGTTCAGGGTGCTAAACCTCTATGAACACAAAGGTGCGTTACGTCCTTATCCCCCTTGAGGGCTGCAGCACTGATTGAGAGAGGCGCGCATCGTCCAGCCGCGTCATCATGTCTTCACAAAGTCTTTCGATCTCTGAGCCAAACGTTACAGCACTCTCTTTTTTCACTGATGATGCGTGAACATCCGTCGTATACTCCGGAGAATACCCGGCACCGATGAACTTGAATAATGCCACGAATTGCTTGTCCGGCTCCCTCACGAGGTCCTCGTATTTGCATAATAGCACGCGTGAATTCGTCTGAAGATCCAAATCAAAGTATATGGAGTTTCGGAGATACCACAGCAGCGCAGCCCCTTCCCCCGACGACAACCCCTTCGCCGTGATACGTCTCACCATTTTGAGATTTTCCGACGTTACCCGTTCGCCAATAGCCTTGTTTCCTGGATCGGTGTACACCCCTTCACTTACCTGGAGCAGTATCGTCCTTTGCGCATCCCCCCACTTCTTGACCGCCGAATCGACTACGTCTCGGTAGTGCCGGTATATCCATATCGATATAGCGTTCTCGTGCAGGCCCAGCAAGCGATCGACATGCTGCGAGTCATTGAGGGGCTTGAACAACATGATCGGCTCTGGGGTCTTGGCGATCGCCTTCCGGATCGCGTCATCCGATATGATTCGGAAGTATTCCAGTTCCAATATGACGCCGTCGCCCTCATGAAAGCTGTGCACCTTCGGCGATCGACCGGCCACATTCAGCACCAGCGTTGTCCCCGATCTTTGACATCCGAGAACGAATACGGGCGTCTTCACTTTGCTATAATTGGCATACCGCAGAATTCGCTTCGCTGCGGCTTTTATGCGTCGCACTATCTTTAACACTTTTCCTCCTGTTATACCTCTTGGTCTTGCCTTGCAATACGTTTTGTGTGCGGTTGACATTGTCTGCATAAAGGTCGCGAATCTCTTTATACGGCGTCTCTTCCTATGCAGAATGCGTTCAATTTCCACGTATCGAGCCTGAATAGGGACCGCTAACCCAGCCGTCGGGGCGCGCCAGCTGCTCAATCGACCCATGCCGGTAATCCGAGCATCTTTCTTTTAATGTGACGCAGAATACGATAGAGCGCTGTGCTGTGAAATACCGTGCCCGCCCGTGGCAGGTAACGCCCCTCGAACATCCGATACACGATCCAATAAGCCTTAAGCCTTTTGTTCAGGGGACGAACGTCACTCGCGCGGTTAAAATTAACGTTGGCAAAAAACCTGAGTCCGCGATCGCGCACCTCGTCCCGCTTGTCGGGCGCCAACTCGCACAAAATGTCCAAGAGTTCGAGTGAGTCCTCGCACCACTCCCGAACCCGGGCCACGTGTGTCCACTTGCCACCGTGTTGTCGAGCGCTCGCCATCGGTTTTTCGATGTCCACTCTTCCCATCGCCGCAGCAACCTTGGCCGTGGCGGCAACGTCCTGAAACAGATTGTGCCGGGAGTGAAAACCTCCTTTCGCTCGCAGCCCTCCTGTATTGTACAAGGTGCTACAAACGTAAAGCGGAGTCTTGCCGGCAAACCACCCGAGGATGAAATCGGCCAGGGATAAACCAGCCACACGGTTCCTGCCTTCTTTAATTACGGTGCCAGCGGCGTTAATAATTCGTGTCCCCGTCCGGATTACTCCGACATGCTTATCGTATCCGGCAGCACTCATGCATGTTTCGACGAAATCAGGATCAATCTTGTCGTCGTCGTGTAGCATCAGAAAGTAAGTGCCGTTCGCCTGCTGCAGGCAGAAGTTGAAGTTGTCGTTTGGGGTCACGGGTGGCTGCTGCCGGTAATAGCGTATGCGCGGATCGGCATAGCTTCGGACCACTGACTCCGTGTTGTCGGTGGAACCGTTGTCGGACACCACAATCTCCAGATTTGGATAGGATTGAGCCAGCGCGCTTTCAAGCGCTTCCCGCAAATACCCGTTCGCACGATTATAAGTCGGTATTCCTATCGTAACCAGGGGCAAACCCTGTCTGCTCATGGCGTCAAATCGCGAATGATTATCAAGCGGCGGAACACGGAATATGCACTTTCATCATATATGAAACCAATGCTGACCAGAGGTCTGATGCTACTCCCTTTGCTCAAATCGCCTCCTCAGTTGAGGCACCCTCAATATCAATCTCTTCGCCTTCGCGCGAAGTTTGCCCTTCATGATGGCGAGTCGCCCGGGCTTGTGTGGATTCACCGGCTCACTCAGCACCTCTGGCCATAGGTTCCGTATAAGTTCCTTGTACAACCTGTTATGCGGCACTTTACGGTCCTTCGCGCGCACCGCGAGCATCGCCATCAGCATGCCCCGGCAGTTGTACGGAACAAAGATGTCGCGCCATGCGATATCGAACTCCAACTGGGTCGTTGCCAACCAGTTGGCCGCTCGCTGCTCCCAGTAAAAAACAGTGTCCCGGTCCATGTCGCGGATATCGCCCAGCCCGGAAAACCACTTTTCGATTTCCGTAACCGCGTATCGGTGCGCACCAACGCTGTAGACTTCGGCCGACAATTCGGCTGGTGTAATCCGTCCGTTTACCGATCTTTTCGTACCTACAGTTGGATCCCGCACAAGCTCCGAAACCCCGCCGACTACGCACACCTTGGAAAGTCCATATTGCTTCAAGATGGCCTGGGCATCGGGCGCATAATGGTCGTGCGCCAACACAGTATTGGTCTTGAATGTCCTGATGAATTCAGGCTCCATGATCAAGCTACTGCGCACCACGTGGTGCTCGAACCCGAACTTCCGCGAGAGGGCCGTCGGTATCCGGATATCCGCATGTTCCTCGCGCATTCCCAATTGGCGCACCGTCATGTATGTAATCCGATGCGATTCGTCCTTGGAAGCTGCCAAGAGCAACCGGCTGTCCCAACCGGCCGTGAGTGACTGCGCCAAGTCGAATCGTTTAGCCGCGCTCCTGATCAGGCCCGTGAGCGTCCGCGACACCGATTCCACGACCTCGCCCATTGAGCGTTCCTGCAGGTCTCTATCCGGCCAGTACCTGCTTACGGCCCCGGTTTCGAGGTCAAGGTAGTGATTCGGGGACAAATGGTTGATCTCCCTATAGGGTGAGCCATTGCCTGGCCACCAATATTCCTTGTTCGTCCGAAAGCGGTACGAATCAATGAGCCCCAGTGCATCTGTATCCATCTCCAACCGCAGTACTCGAGCGAGCATCCCGGGTTCCGCCGCGCAGCAAAGCCCGTTGTCACATCGCCTGTTGGTATAGAACACTTGCCGCAGACCGGCGGCATCGTTGAAGAGAATTTGCCTCCTCCCGTCCGAAACGATCAGAATCCATCTGCCGCCGTATTTGTAAGTTTGTTCAAAGAATGATTCACAATCCCTGAGGGTTTCGAGCAACCTTCCGGCAATTTCCTGGTCCGTCGCCTTCGCATCATCCGGATCGATGATGTATCCGAGCAGCGTTATCGACTTGCCGCCCTCGGTCGCCTGGTGGCATGGCAGATCCGGGTGGACGGTAAGCCGTGTCGAGCCGTTGAGCTCGAACTTTTTCCATTTTGGCAACCAATCGACGAACCGTGGGCCAAAAACAAACTGGTTTCGATACAGAAGGTCGAAGGTATTCAGGCCCGTCGCTGTTCCGGTGCTATGCATGCAAAGCCTGTCAGGCGACATCATCAACCGGGAACCATTTCCCGGCTGTCTCGTCCCACGTTTTAATCACGCGCGCCGGCGCGCCGATCGCGATACTGCGGTCGGGGATGCTTTTCGTCACCACGCTATTTGCTCCGATAATCGACAACTCTCCCACTGTCACTCCCGGCATGATCACCACGTTTTGGCCTATCCAGCAACCGCGCTTGACGAGCACCGGCGCTATTTTCCACATCTTTTGATATTTGTACGGTTCATTGGCGTTCTCGAAACCGTGCATTCCATCCGAAACCAATACGTTCAAAGCGAACATTACATCGTCTTCAATCGTAATTTCTTGCATCGCCGCAATCGTCAGCATTCCGGTCGACGTCACGCGATTTCCAATCACAATCTTGGGATTAAATCTTTGTACATCGTGTTCTATTTCCGGATGAGACATTACGTGTGTGGGATAAAACGTCTGTGGTACCAGTAGCGCATTCGGTCCGATCGATACGTCGTCACCGATATATATTCGGTGCGCACTAAATATACGCCGTGGCAGCTCAATTCTGAGGTTCTTAGGAGTATTGGCAAACTTTGGAAGATCGGCTTCGGCGGCTGCCTCCATCTTTTTGTAAAGATACAAGAGAACCGATTTGACCCATTTGCGGACAGTTTTGTTAATCACCCTCATCATCCCTCTCGCAGGATTTTGCATATAATGTCATTTTTCTTGCAAGCTCTCACTGGCTCTCCGATCGAAGTTTGCTCATGCCGCAGGCTCTGTAAATAACTTTGCTTGCACTTCTCGACATACGTCATTTGCCGCTGGTGGTGGATTTGAACTGCTGCATCCACTCCCTGAGGCGCACATCCCCCTCTGGACCCAGGAAGGTCTTGCTCCAACTCCGGATTCTGTAGTTGTACACCATGCGCTGGGGCTGAGCGCCGAACCGCATTTGCAACCTGAGTGAAGCGTGGTTGTCAGGCGAAACACAAGAGAGAACCTCATTTATCCCTTCTTCTCGCAAGGCTTGGAAAAGGAGCTTCATCAACATGGTGGCGACACCCCGACCTCGGTACTTCTGATACGTGAAGAGATCGTAAGAATATGCCTGGCCTGACTTCAGCGGAAAAGGCGTAATCTCCATCTTTGGGCCAAACCCGCACAAGATGCAGCCGGTGCGAAGTTTGAACCACCGGTAACACACAATGTCACCTCCCTGCTTGATGCACAGACAACGATCGCCTCTGGCCGTTCTCCTGGCGTAGGCTGTGGGAGAGGTTGCCTCGGGGTGCCGATCCAGAAAGTCGATTTCTTCCGGACCGGCCCAAGTCCAAGTGTACGGCTCTGGCAAGCTTATCGGCCCGCTGTCGCCGATAGACGTCTTCAGCAGGACGCTGTTGCCCCAGTACTTCCAGCCCGTCGGGATCAACCTCACCACGAGGTTCATCGCGAGATACTTTAATTCCCGAGGCGGGTATCCTGCCGCAGGTTTAGGTTGCTCGGGTTCGCTCTTCGCGCTACTACCGCCATCCACGGACCCATCGGAAATCTGCGCAAGCTGCTTTTCGCCGCCGCGTGCATCGAACAACGAAAGGCCGGCCAGTCCCTCTATATGGTATTCGTCGTAAAGTTCCCGCAGACGCTCTGGCGAAAGCGGAAAATCCGGATCGATGAAGAGCGCGCCGCGGTACGTGCCTTGACTCTCGTAGATAAAGGGATTGTTGGCGACAAATGCTTTAGCGCCCGCCGAGCCCGCCGTTAAGCTCATCGAAAAATACCGCTTCGTATGGTCACTAATGCGAAACCCGGATGTTCTCTTGTGCCTGAGCACCCCATCCAACAGAAAGGGTCGGGAACCGCCCATGTGTAGGGCCTTGTAACCGCGCTCGGCCAAGTACTGAGATGTGAGATAGCCCAGCGCCTTCATCGCACCTGCCTTGACGTAGGAAGGGTCGCCGTCTTTGACGCCCGTCGACCAGGCACGGGCGCAATTGCCTTCGTACAGGAGGATATCGCCGGCGACACGTTCCCCGCGAACTGTAACGAAAAACAGTTCGGAGCAGTAGAGCTTTCCGACCATATCCTCATGGCTCATTGGAAATGCACGGTCGCCATAACGGTTCTTGATGTAGGGCAAATACATATTCGAGTAGAAGAAATCGAACGCCTTTGGGTCGCGTGTCACTTCGTAGGTGGTTTCGCTATTGCGCATCCGTCGCAGGTCTGCTTTGGCATTCTTGCTGCGGTGCAGCCGCGCGACAGCCCTTTGGAGATCCAGCTCGCCGCCAACCCAGATGGGCACAAAGAACTGAAAGCGCTCCATCAGCCAACGACGTTGGCTTTCGTACAACTCGACGATTCGCAGATCGACGCCATCGGATTGACGCTTTCGCTTGGGCGGCAGAAGTGTCCAGAGCCAGTGCCGGCCAAGTACCTTTTCGGCTGGGGAACCCGCGAAGGCAAGGTACGCAACGTAATTTTTGTTCTCGAGTTGTCCGGCGAAGACGATCACAAGCGGCGCACCACTCGCGCGTTCCTGACCTTCGAGTCGCCACACTTGGGGGCGATAGCGCGCGAGGCGCTCGCGCCCGAAACGCACCACGACACGAAGCGGCGTGATGGCGCGAAGCAGCCGATACAGCATCCCTTTGCGCCTCGGCTCTGTTGGCATAGATTGTTTGCCGGCGTTTGTCATGTGTTCCTACGACCAATACCTGCGAAGCGACCGGACAGCGCCTTTCAACCGCTGACGCAGGTTCTGACGCGGCCGGGGATTGATCGGCTCCTGCAGTACGTCCGGCCAGAGCTTCTCAATGACCCTCCGGAACAGCAAATAGTCCGGCGTCCGACGGTAGCGCTCATCAACCCCGAGCAGCGTGGTCAGCACCTCGCGACAGTTATAAGGCGTGATGATCTCACGCCAGGCGATATCGAACTCGAGCTGCGTCATGGCAAGCCAATTACCGTGACCCTGTTCCCACTCGAAGAGGTCGAGCAGCTTGACGTTGTGGCGCGGCTCGGCGTCGCTGAGCCAGCGCTCGAAATGACGCAGCGCGAACGGCTCGCGGTCCATGCGCTGCAATCGCGCGAGGTGAGCGGGCGTTATCGTTCTGCGGTCGGACCAAGGCAGCTCCTTGCGGAAGGAACAGCGTCCGACCTCCGCCCCACTGCCGGTAAGCGTCGCCTTGGTGCGGGAGAAGCGCCGGAGAATCGCCTCGGCGTCCGGTCCGTAGTAGTCATGTGCGAGATACACGGAACGTCTGAACGTATGACTGAAGTCTGGCGTCATGTTCGCTGCCGCGTGGATCACCTCGTGCGGCAATCCGAGCCGGTCAAGAAGTCTTCCTGGAATCGTTAGGTCAGCATGATCATGCGGCATTTCTCCTTGCTGCACGGAAACAAAGGTATGCGTGTCCTTGATATCCCTGGCCGCCGCCAGCACCACACGACTGTCCATGCCGGCTGTGATGGACAGGACAAGGTCGAAGCGTTGAGCTGCGGCCCGAATCATGCCGGGCAATAGCATTGACAGCCTTTCGATCGCAGCCTCAAGCCCTATGCGTGCCAGAGGTTCTATCGGCCAGTAGCGGTGACTCGTCCCGGTATCGAGGTCCAACCAGTGGTTCGGCAGCAGATGCTTAAGCCCCTTGAACGGCGAAGCCTCTCCGGGCCAGCGGTACTCGGGATGCGAGCGGAAGGCGTAAGACTCCATGAACGCCACCGCCTGCGGGTCGAGCTGAAGCCCGAGCACCTCGGCGCCGATCCCCAGCTGCGACATGGCCCATAAGCTGCCCGTGTCGGCAGGATTCGTATAAAACACTTGCCGAAGTCCCAAGGCGTCGTTAAAGAGAAACTTCTCCAGGCCGTTTGCGGCGATCAGCAGCCAGCGCCCGCCATAGACACTGGTGGCTTTAATCAATGCCGACCGCCCTGTGTAGCGGTTGAGTAGCTGTCGCAGAATGCCGTCATTGCTCGCCCCCGGATCATTCGGGTCAAGGATACACCCAATCAAGATCAGCGATTTTTCTTTGTCCGAGACTTGTGCAGTGGCGAGTTCCGGATGAACTGTTAATTTCGTGCGGTCGTCAATTGCAATCCTTTGCCATCCTTCAAGATGATTTACAAATGACGGTCCTAGCAAGAATTGGCCATGGTATAACCGCGACAACCGGTCGCCAGGCTCTGCATCCCTTGCCTTAATTTGTCCAAACCTCATTTCCGGTTTCACCTATTCCGGATCTTTATGGTGAACCCCAGCCGTGTGGATCTGTACCTTGTTCCTATACCCACATCGCACGGTGGAGTGACTGGGTGTTATCACTCGGGATGCAAGACTCGGCTTTTGCATTTCAACATCTCCAAGACTGTACAATGTACAGCTCATGCCCAGATGACTTCGTTAGGCTATAAAGCATGCGGGCAGGCTACCGCAACCCGGGCATAACCCAGGAATAATATAACGTCCATGTTTTTTCAGGCTGTCGGCTGATCTATCAGGCGTAAGCATGCCTTGAAATCGTCACGCTCGTACTACCAAAGTGCCTGTATCCTGGACGCCAACGCATGGCGCTGATCATGCCGGCAAGAAGGGGTCTTGCTGGAGAATTTCGATTCTAGCAGGTGAACGTTTTGATTGGCTGATTACGCATTACGGATTTTAACCACCTACACTTCCAGCCAGTTTTGCAGCACAGCGCATGCTTCGCCTCTCCCCTATTATCGCGCCGGCTACGAAACTGGTAATTAATTTCATGTACCTGCGTCACTTTACAGCAGTATCCCACTTTATATAAGAATGCCGCATTTTTCAGTTAAAGATTCTTTTAATATACAATCACTTTCTCTAGCTTTTAAATCCCTAGTGTGAAGTGCAGGTTTATAGTTTTGAAAGTGGCATTGAATACTGACTGCCGTTCGATGTACCGATTTGGTGATTTAGGATAGACTACGGGCCTTAAGAAAATATACGGAAAGTTCTGTTGTAGCTAAGGACAGGAAGAATCACTAGGGGAGGAGCGACATCAGCTTCTCTCGGGAAACGGAAAGTAATCGGGCCCTCATGGACAGGATAGCCCCTA
>Ga0326597_10012983_pt1 | contig 10964 bp, 10 predicted proteins | sample RVTome_12_FD_203789 | JGI IMG/M metagenome (GOLD analysis project Ga0326597, IMG submission 203789) | Soil microbial communities from uranium-contaminated site in the Upper Colorado River Basin, Wyoming, United States - RVT100D185 | ecosystem: Environmental > Terrestrial > Soil > Contaminated >... | reverse complement strand
GGTCAGGGAATGAAATTCAGCTCTTCAGGCAAAGGCGGTACGATCGGCGTCTCGAAAATCGGGCCGGCGCCGTCTGGATCGATCGTCAGCGAACCGTCCGATGCGAAGAAGACGGCGATCTGCTGCTGCGCCGCGACCGCATACGCGGCCACCGAAGGAGTACCCACGCGGGTGAGGAAGGTATGCGAGTTCTTCGGCGCCAAGGGATCCAGCGCGAACGCGAGATCGTTGCGGAAGTAGGTGGCACGGTCGGCGAGGTCGCCGGCCCTCAGGATGGCGGTGTTGGTCGGGTTGGGCACGGTCTGGTCGCCCTTGGCGATCTGGAAAATGACCGGGTTTTCTCTCCTGCCGTCCAACGGTGACTTGCGGATGTACGGCGCGTAGGCGACCGGATTTCCGGACTGCGACACCCACTCGGTGTTGTCGATGAGCTTCTGGATCGGCATCGCGCCGGCCACGGTGTTCACGACGGCCGGCAGGTTGCGCAGCGGGATGTTCTCGTCGAAGCCGAAATTGGGCCCGCCGTTGAGCAGCGCCGGCACTCGAGAGGCAAGTGCGACAAACAGCAGTGGGCGAAACCCTCCCAGCCGTACTATCTCGATGATCGAACCCCCCGCGACATTCGGCACGCCGGCGCGGATGTCGGGTTCGACAGCCAGAAGCTTGGTGCCGTAGATGCCGCCGAAGGATTGGCCGAAATAATAGATGCGCGAGGTGTCGAGGTCGGCCGCGTTGTCGCCGTCGACATCGACGCCGGCCTGGATCACGCGCACCAGTTGCATCAGGTCCGCAACCGTTTGGCGCAACCCGTCGCGGCTGCCGATGATGCCGCGCGGCGGTGCGGCGCTCGAACCTTCCGTCGAATCGATGCTGCCGTTGCCGTTCTGATCGATGCCGCGGCCTCCCGCCGGAATCACGACCGGGCCGCCGGCATCGCGGTTGACCGTCAGCGTGCCAAGCGATCCGAAGCCGTGGCCGACGACGTTGATCGCGATGGTGGCAATGCCTTGCGAGGCCATCACGGACGCGACGACCAACGGGCTGTTGTTCTTGTTGTCGCCGAAGCCATGACCGAAGATCGCCACCGGCCAGCCGTTCGCGGGCTGCGAGCCGCTCGGCAGGAACAGGTTGAAGTAGATGTCGTTCGTGCCCTGCATCTCGGGCGTGCCGGCGCGCGTGCCGACGGCGGGAATGAATTTCGCCGGCGTCTCGTAGTCGGGCGAAGCGTACTTGCCGAAAGCGATGGCGCTGACCGCACCCGGAACGACCTGCAGCGCGGAAACCGGCACCGCGAAGGAGCCGAAGGCCGGAGCGGTGCTGATCTGGGGGTTGAAATTGATCCCGGTAACCGAGTTCAGCGGAAACACCGCGCGTTCGCCGGCGCCGCCGATGAGGAAATCCGCCGCCGCGGGATGCGTGGCCTTGATCTGGTCGCGGATCTTTTCCAGGTCGGAGCTGACGCTCTGGGTGGAAAACACGCTCGCCGCGACCACCATGGGCCGGTGCCCGGCGCGTTTCTCGGCTTGCTCGAGCGCCTCGAGCAGCGCCTTGCGATAGTCCTTGAGGGCAGGGTCCTTGGTCTGGCCGAAATTGACGTCGTGGCGAAAGCGCGCAAACGTGCCCGCCTCCACCGGATCGCCGGCGGCGTCGCGCACGCCATTGGTGACGATCAGCGCATAGCGCGTGTGCTGCTCGAGCAGTTCGTCGGATTCAACGTGCAGGGTATTGGTCGCGGGGTCGAACAGGATCTGGTTGATGCCGATCACGTCGCCGCGCCCGTCGCGGTGGCGGCCGCGGCCCAGGGTGTCGCCGAGGCTGATGAGATATACGTTCTCGCTGTTGACGCTGTCAACGTCGATCGCACCGGAGAACGGGATTGAAATGCGCGGCTGCACGTTGAATCCGTCGAGTGAATTGATCACGTCGAGGTCGGCGCAGTCCGATGGGTTGGTGGCGCAATTCGGTTTTGGCAGGTTGACGCGCAGCCCGGTGTTCTGGCTGCGGTCGGGAACAGTGAAGCGGTCGCTCGGGAATGGCGCAGTCTCGGGCCCGTTCAGGTCAAACAGGGCCTGAATGCCTGCGGCAAGCGCAAGCGTCGGGCCGAATGCAAGCAGTGCAACGGATATCGCGGCAATGCGAAACACGCGCTTGAGCATCTGGATCCCCCTCGTGGACATGCGTCATGAGCGACGGCCGAAAGCATGCGCCAGTTGCAACAGGAATGGAAGGCGCTGCAACAACCGCTAGGTCATATCCCCGGGCTGCTAGCATTGCCATCCTGGCGTGGCGCCCTGAGGAGGAGACCGTAATGAATGCCGAGGATCGCCGGCGGATGAGCGCGCCCCTCGTCGACCTGCGCAGCGACACGGTGACGCGGCCCTCCGAGGGCATGCGCCGCGCCATGGCGTCCGCGGAGGTGGGCGACGATGTGTTCGGCGACGACCCGACGGTCAACAAGCTGCAGGACATGGCGGCGGAGCTCTTCGGCTTCGAGGCCTCGCTCTTTTTCCCGACCGGTACGCAGTCCAACCTCGCGGCGCTCATGAGCCATTGCCAGAGGGGCGAGGAGGTGCTGGTGGGCATGGAGGCGCATACCTACCGCTATGAAGCGGGCGGCGGGGCGGTGCTCGGCTCGATCCAGCCGCAGGCGATCATCAATCGGCCCGACGGCACGCTGGATCTCAAGGAGGTGGAGGCGGCGATCAAGCCCGACGACCCGCATTTCGCGAAGACGCGGCTGCTGGCGCTCGAGAACACGATCACCGGACGCGTGATCCCGCGGCCGTATTTCGACGAGGCGCTCGCGCTTGCGAAACGCCGCGGCCTCGCCACGCACCTGGATGGGGCACGCATCTTCAACGCGGCGGTGAAGCTGGGGATGCCGGTGAAGGAGCTGTGCCGCGGCTTCGATTCGGTCTCCTCGTGCCTCTCCAAGGGCCTGGGCGCGCCGGCGGGAACCATGCTCCTTGGCTCGAAGGACCTGATTGCGCACGCGAAGCGCGCGCGCAAGATCCTGGGCGGTGTGATGCGCCAGGCGGGGGTGCTCGCCGCGGCGGGCCTGTACGCGCTCGAGCACAATGTGGAGCGCCTGGCCGAGGACCACGCCAACGCCGAGCGCCTCGCCACGGGCATCGGCGCGCCGGCGCCGCAATCGAACATGGTGTTCTTCGATTCCAGGCCCGGCCTCGTGGAGCACCTGGCGGAGCAGGGGGTGATCGTCCTGCCGGGCGCGCGCCTGCGCCTTGTCACGCATCTCGACGTCGACGCGGCGGACATCGAGCGCGCCATCGCCGCCTTCCGAAGCTTCAAGCCCTAACCCGCGTCCGGCGGCGTCGCACTGCGCGCGCCGGACTGCGCCCAGGCGATGCCGGCCATCGCGGTCATGGCCCCCGCGATCTTCAGCCAGGTGAAGGTCTCGCCGAGCGTCAGCCACGCCACCAGCCCGGCGATCGGCGGCATCAGGTACTGCAGCGGCGCGCTGCGCGCGAGGCCGCGCACCGAGTTGACCCAGGCCCAGACGATCCAGCCGAGGAACGACGACACCGCGACCGCCCAGAACACCCCGAGCCAGACTCCGGCGGCGACATCGGCCAGCGGCGCCTCGAGGAACGCGGGCAGCGTCGCGAGTACCAGCGGCGGCGCGCCGAAAAGCAGCGAGTAGCACATGACGTTCAGGGGGCCGTAGCGCGCCACGAGCGGCTTGGTGATCACCGTGTAGAGCGAGAACAGCGCCGCCGCGACGAGCAGCACCAGGTCGCCGGCGCCGGCGAGCGCGGCGCCGGCGACGAACTTGTCCGAGAGAAACAAGACGATGCCGGCGAACGCGACCAGCGTGCCCGCGAGCTGGCGCCCGTGCAGCGTCTCGGCGCCGAGCAGCGCGAGGATGAGCAGCGTCCAAAGCGGGCTCGAGGTCAGCACCAGCGACGAGGAGAACGCCGTCGACAGGTCGATGCCCCACATCACGAGACTGACGTGCGCCGTGTGGCCGACGAGGCCGGCGGCGACGAAGCGCGGCAGGTCCCCGCGCCGCGGCCAGGACTTGCGGAAGTGCCGGCGCGTGACGGCCACGAGCAGGGCGAAGCCGGCGAGCGGCATGGCCAGGAAGCGGATGAACAGGAACGGCCACACGCCGAGCTCGGCAAGCACCACCTTGGTGATGGCGAAATTGACGCCCCAGACCGTCATCAGGGTGATGCCGGCCGCAAGCGCCCATTTCTCTGCAGTGGCGGATGCCATGAAGGCCTGCAATTTACAATACGGGCGGCCATGAGACCCGAGAGCCCAGATCCCCTTGCCGCGCGCGCTGCCGTGCGCCAGCTCACCGCCTCCAAGATCCGCGAGCTGTTCAACGCCGGCGTTGGCCGCAAGGACATCGTCGCGTTCTGGGTGGGCGAGCCCGACGAGCCCACGCCCGATTTCATTCGCCGCGCGGGCATCGACTCGATCGAGGCGGGCGAGGTGTTCTACTCCAGCAACTACGGCATCGCCGAGCTGCGAGAGGCGCTCGCCGCCTACCTCACGCGGCTGCACCGGCCTACGGCGCCGGCTGAAATCGTCGTGACGAGCGCCGGGGTGAACGCGCTCATGCTGGTGTCGCAGCTGCTGCTCGATCCGGGCGATCGCGTGGTCGAGGTGGTGCCGCTGTGGCCGAACCTGCAGGAGATCCCGAAGATCCTCAACGCGGGGGTGACGACGGTGGCGCTCGGATTCTCGCCGCAGGGCTGGCGACTGGACCTGCAGAAGCTGCTCGATGCGCTCAAGCCCGGCACCAAGGCGCTCTACCTGAACTCCCCGAACAACCCCACCGGCTGGACGATCTCCCGGGACGAGCAGCGCGCCGTTCTCGAGCACTGCCGCCGCCTCGGCATCTGGATCTTCGCCGATGACGCCTACGAGCGGCTGTATTACGAGGGAAATAACGTCGCGCCCTCGTTTCTCGACCTCGCGGAGGCGGGCGAGCGCGTGATCAGCACCAATACCTTCTCCAAGAGCTGGCTGATGACCGGCTGGCGCCTGGGCTGGGCGGTGCTGCCCGCGGCGCTGGAGGCCGACATGGGCAAGCTCGTCGAGTACAACACCTCCTGCGCGCCCGTTTTCGTGCAGCGCGCGGGCCTCGCCGCGGTGACGCAGGGCGAGCCGGTGATCGCGCATACGCTGGAGCGCTTTCGCAAGGCACGCGATTTCCTGGTGAAGGAACTCCGCACGATCCCGGGCGTCGAGGTGGCAAGCCCCTCGGGCACCATGTACGCCTTCTTCCGCATCCGGGGCATGCAGGACAGCCTCGCGTTCTGCAAGCAGCTCGTCGCCGAGCACGGCCTCGGGCTCGCGCCGGGCGCGGCCTTCGGGCCGGAAGGCGAAGGGTACGTGCGCTGGTGCTTCGCCGCCGAGGAAGCGAAGCTCGCAGAAGGCGTGGCGCGGCTGCGGCGCGCGCTCGGCGGCGCCATGACGCCGTGACCATGCGCCAGCAGAGCTTCCTCAGCCTCGGGCCCGACGGCTTTCACCGCGTGGCCTACACCGACTGGGGCGACGCCGACAACCCGAACGTCCTCATGTGCGTGCACGGCCTGTCGCGCAACTGCCGCGACTTCGACTACCTCGCCGACGCGATGCGCAAGGACTACCGCGTGGTGTGCATGGACGTCGTCGGCCGCGGCGAGAGCGACTGGCTGGAGGACAAGTCGGGCTACACCTTCTCCACCTACCTCTCGGATGCGGCGGCGCTGGTGACGCGCGTGACCACGCCGGTGCGCTCGGGCTTCCTGCGCGAGATGCGCACGCGCAGCCTCGACTGGATCGGCACCTCGATGGGCGGGCTGATGGGCATGCTGCTCGCCGCGAAGCGCGGCTCGCCGATCGGGCGCCTCGTCATGAACGACGTCGGGCCGTTCGTGCCGTGGAACGGGCTATTGCGCCTGAAGGGCCACCTCGGACGGGCGCACGGCTTCGGCTCGCTGCGCGCGGCGGGAGAGTTCCTGCGCGAAGCGCTCGCCGCCTTCGGGCCGCTGAGCGAGGCGCAGTGGGAGCACCTGATCAAGCACAGCGTCAAGCGCCGCGAGGAGGATGGGCGCTGGTACCTGCGCTTCGATCCGGCGATCGGCAAGTGGAACGCGCAGTCCGACCCGGAGCTGCCGATCGGCCCCACGTTCCTGCGCGGCATCGACCTGTGGACGGTGTGGAACGCCGTGACCTGCCCGGTGCTCGTGCTGCGCGGCGCGAATTCCGAGGTGCTGCCCGCGGCGACGGTGGACGAGATGCGCCGGCGCAAGCCCGAGACGCAGAGTGTGGAGTTCGCGGGCGTCGGCCACGCGCCGGCGCTCTTCGACGGCAGGCAGATCGACGTCGTGCGCGGATTCCTCAGGCAGCGGCGCGGCGCGGGCAGGCAGAGGAGGGCGGCGGGATGATCGAGATCAAGGCCAAGCTCAAGATTCCGCGCTCAGCCTACACGCTCGACGTAAAGGGACGGCTCCAACTGCCGTTTGCGTCCCGGCAGACGCGCGGCGCGCGGACCCGGCTGGACTCCGGCGAGGAGGTGGTGCTGGTGCTGCCGCGCGGCGAGGTGCTGCGGGGCGGCGATCTGGTCACCGCCTCCGACGGTCGCGTGATCGAGGTGCTGGCAGACCCGGAGAAGCTGCTGCACGTCGAGTCCGATTCACTCGCGAAGATCGCCTACCACCTCGGTAACCGGCACGTGCCGGTGCAATTGGGCGAGGGATTCCTGCGCATCGCGGCGGACCACGTGCTTGAAGAGTTGCTGAAGAAGCTCGGCGCGAAGGTGAGCGAGGTCGAGGCGCCGTTCGAGCCCGAGGCCGGGGCCCATGCGGGCGGGCATCACGAGCACGACGAGATGGGGCACGGCGGCAAGACTCACGAGCATCACCACGACCATGACCACAAGCATTGACCCGCGACTGCAGCGGCTCAAATGAGAAAAATGAGGTCTGTCCCCTTTTAATGCAGTTGCGGCTTCTTCAGGAAGTCGTTGCGGTCGACCGACGCCAGCACCAGGTCCATGCGCTTGCCCGAGCGGGCGAGGGTGAGCGCTATCCCTGCCCCGGCCGGGCCGAGCGCCCAGATGCGCCGGAACAGGTCGGCGAGCCCCTGGGGGCGCTCGCCCGCCACGGCCACCACGACGTCGCCGAGCTTGACCCCGGCGCGGTCGGCCGGCCCGCCGGCGGCGAGCCCGGCCACCACGAGCTTCGCCCCCATCTCCGTGGTGTACATGCCGAGCCAGGGACGCGCAGCGCGGCGTGTGCGCCCGCGCTTCACCAGGTCTTCCAGAATCGGCTCGAGGATGTCCACCGGCACGAACATGTTGCCCTGGACCCTCCTCTCGCCTTGCTTTTCCTCCACCAGCAGGGAGCCCACGCCGAGGAGCTTGCCGTCGGCGCCGATCAGCGCCGTGCCGCCCCATTGCGGATGCGCGGGCGATGCGAACAGCGCCTCGTCCAGCACGTACTCCCAGTAGCCGGCGAATTCGCGCTTGTCGAACAGTTCCGCCTTCAAGGCGTGGGCGCGCCCGCCGTGGCCGGCGATCAGGACCTCGTCGCCGACCCGGGCGCGCGCCGCCGAGCCGCGCGCGAGCGCCGGCGCGCCGAGGCGACCGAGCGGCATCACCAGGCCGAGGCCGGTGGCCTGGTCGTAGGCGAGGGGATGCCCGGCGAGCACCGCACCCTGGCCCGTGGTGATCCAGACGGCCGTCGCCTCGGTGACTAGGTAGCCGATGGTGAGGATCAGGCCGTCGTCGCCGATGGCGATGCCGTTGCCCACGCGCTCGGTGCCGAGGATCTGCGCCGTGAAGGCGTCCTCGGGCACCTCCGTGCGCAGCAGCACGAGTGCGCCGAGGGCGCACTCCAGGTCGAAGTCCCAGTCCTCCGGCCGGGGCCGCAGCTCGGCGGGGAAGGCCCAGTCCGGCTCGCTCATGCGGGCACTGTTGCGTGCCCGCACGCGCGCGTCAAGTCCCGCCTTTTACGTCCCGGTCCGCTTGACCAGGACCCCCTGCGGGCCGCGTTCCATCATGCTGATTTCGCCCGCGAGCTCGGCGCCTTCCTCGACCTTGATCTTGGCATAGCGGATCTTGCCCGAGACCTTGCCGGTGGCGTGGATGATGAGCTGCTTGCGCACGGTGAGATCGCCTTCCAGCCGGCCGTGGATCTCCGCGGTGTCCACGGCGACCGTGCCGCAGAACACGCCGTTCTGGGCGATCTGCAGCACGCGCGAATCGAGCGTCGCCTCGATGCGGCCCTCGACCACCAGCGTGTCGCAGTCGGCGATCTCCACGCCCTTCATCTTGATGTCGGGGCCGACGATCAGCTTCGCCTCCTTGCGCTCCTCGGCCTTGTCGATCGCGGGCCTGGGCGCTTCCGCGGCCTTGGCGGCCTCGGGGCCGGCCGCGGGCGGCGTCGCGGGCGGCAGCGGCGGCGTCGGGCTGCGGAAGAACGACTCGTTGCGGCGGAACAGGCTGTCTTTCTGAAGCATGGCAGTCTCCCTTGGATGGTTTGCGGCCAGGAAATCCGCATGCACCGATCGTGCCCGTCATGAAGACACAGGAAAACAGAGACTTAAGAAAGCAACTTGAAGCGTCCGCGTCGGCCCGCGGCGACGCGATTCAGGCGGAAAATTCGCGCAGCACGCGCCCGGGCCGGCGCGAGAGCTCGCGCACGCCGTTCACCCAGACGCCGTGGATGCCCAAGGCGGGCGTCGTCAGGCGTGGATGGCCGCCGGGCAGATCGAACACGCGCCGCTTCGCGCCGCGGCCGACCGCTTGCGGATCAAACAGCATCAAATCAGCGGCATAGCCGGGCTTGAGGACCCCGCGTGCGCGGATGCCAAAGAGCTGCGCCGGGGCGCTCGTCAGGCGCCGCACCGCCTCGTGCAGCGTGAGGGCGCCGCGCTCGCGCACCCAGTGCCCGAGCAGGTGCAGGCCGAAGCCGGCGTCGTTGAAGAACGTGAGATGCGCACCGGCGTCGGACAACGACACCAGGCTCGCGGGGTGGCGCAGCATCTCGGCCACCGCCTGCTCGTCGGCGTTGAGCAGCATGGCGTTGAACACGGTGTCGAGGTTCTCCGCCAGCGCGAGGTCGAGCATGACGTCGAGCGGATCGCGTCCCGTGTCGCGCGCCAGCGCGCCGATCGAGCGCTGCTCTGCGTCCTTGCGCGCGGACGCCACCACCTCGACCTGGTCCCACTGCCCGTTGAACAGCCGGAAGTGCGCCGGCCTGGAAAGTTCGGCGCGCAGCGCGTCGCGAAAGTCCTTTTCCTTCAGCTTCTGCACGTACGCGGCGCCCTTCAGCGGCAGCGCGGGCTGCCACGACTCGAGCCCCTCGAAGGTGTAGGGCGAATGCAGGGTGAAATCCATCGACAGCGGGCAGCACGAGATCGCGCCCACGAGGCGATGCCCGCGCGCGTTGGCCTGCGCGATCGCCTCGAGGTCCGCGAACACCGCGCCCGGATTGGTGCTGTTGTGCAGCAACGCCGCGATCACGACCGGGCGCCCGGACGTATGGGCGAGTTCCTCGAGAAAGGAAATCTTCGTATGCCCACCTTTGGTGAGCATGAATACACCGCCGCGACCCGCATCCTGCAGGGCGCCGACCAACACACTCAATTCCGCGTCGTCCGCGAGCCGCGACGGCATCGGCAGCCCGCCGTCGCCGTTGTGCGCGGGCGAGGTGCTGCTGGCGAAGCCCACCGCGCCGGCGCGCATGCCTTCAACCACCAATGCATGCATTTCTCTGATCTCATGCGCATTCGCCGCCCGCTTGGACGCGTCCTCGCCCATCACGTAGGTGCGCACCGACGAATGTCCCACGAATCCGGCGACGTTGATCGCGCAGCCCTGGCGCTCCAGCATGTCGAAATACTGCGGGATGGTCTCGAAGTCCCAGCGGATCCCCTGGCGCAGCACCTCGAGCGACATGCCTTCGACCTGCGTCAGGTTCTTCATCACCCGCTCGCGGTCCGCGGGCCTGCACGGCGCGATGGTGAAGCCGCAGTTGCCGATGATCGCCGTGGTGACGCCGAGGGACGGCGAGGGCGCGACCATCGGGTCCCAGGTGATCTGCGCGTCGTAGTGCGTGTGGTTGTCGATGATGCCGGGCATGAGGGCGAACCCCGCGGCGTCGATCGATTCCCTGCCCGAAAGCGACTTGCCGATCTCGGCGATCTTGCCGTCCCTGACGGCGAGGTCTGCGACAAAGGGCTCACCACCGAGGCCATCGAGGACCTGCGCGCCGCGAATGACGAAGTCGTTCATGCCCCTATACTAACGGCACCATGAAAGGGAAAACCGTAGTCGTCACGGGCGCCGCGACCGGCATCGGCAAAGCGACCGCGGACCTCTTCGCATCCCGGGGTTATACGATCGCCCGGCTCGATGTTGAGCCGGGCGACCAGATAATCCTGGCAGACGTGAGCGACGAAAAGGCCGTCGAAGCCGCATTTGCCAGAATCGGCAAGATCGACATCCTCGTCAACAACGCCGGCATCGCCGTGCGCAAGAACTCCCTCGAGATCACCCGCGAGGAATGGGATCGGGTGATGGCCGTGAACGTATCCGGCATGTTCCTGTGCTCCAGAATTGCCGCGAGATCCATGAAGCAAAACGGCGGCGGCGCGATCGTGAACCTCGCCTCGATCATGGGATTCTCGGGCGGGCTGTTCCCGAATCCCGCCTACCAGGCGTCCAAGGGCGCGGTGGTGAACCTGACGCGCGCGCTGGCGCTCGAGTTCGCGCCCTTCGGCATCCGAGTCAACGCCGTGGCGCCGACGTTCGTGCGCACCAACCTCACCAGGCCGGTGTTCTCCAACCCCGAGCTGCTGAAGAAGGTGATGGAGCACACGCCGCTCGGGCGTCTGCCCGAGGTCGAGGACATCGCGCAGGCGGTCCTGTTTCTCGCCGGGCCGGAGGCGCGCTGCATCACCGGCGTGACGCTGCCGGTGGACTCGGGCTATCTCGCTCGGTGAAA
>Ga0326597_10012982_pt1 | contig 10965 bp, 9 predicted proteins | sample RVTome_12_FD_203789 | JGI IMG/M metagenome (GOLD analysis project Ga0326597, IMG submission 203789) | Soil microbial communities from uranium-contaminated site in the Upper Colorado River Basin, Wyoming, United States - RVT100D185 | ecosystem: Environmental > Terrestrial > Soil > Contaminated >... | reverse complement strand
CATCGGCTCGTCCACCATGTACACGCCCTTGGCTCCGGCGGACATGGCCGACGACCGGACCGCGCGTCGCTCGAGCTCGGTGATTCCCGACGGCACGCCCACGACCACACGCGGCTTGATCCGGAAGATACGCTTCGCGGTCACCTGCTTCAGGAAGTGACGCAGCATCATCTCCGTCACGTCCACGTCCGCGATGACCCCGTCCTTCAGCGGCCGGATCGCCTCGATGCCCTCGGGCGTGCGGCCGAGCATGCGCTTGGCCTCCAGCCCGACGCCCAGAATGCGGCGGCTCCCCCTCTCGACGGCGACCACGGACGGCTCGTTGAGGACAATGCCTTCTCCCTTCACGTAGACCAGCGTATTCGCGGTCCCGAGATCGACGGCGATGTCGTTGACGGGCACCAGGCGCCCCGAACTCAGCCAGTTACTCAGTATGGACAACACTTAGGAGTCTTTGCGGGCGGATGCGAATGGGCGGGCCGTCGAGGGGCCGGGAGCTTGGAACATACGTTTACGCATAGCTGGATGCCAGAAAATCGTTGCGACGTCGGGGGTTCTCACGTGGTGCCAGTGCTTCCGAAGCCGCCTTCACCTCGCGAGGTCTCGGATAGCGTCGCCACCTCGACGAGCTCCGGCTCCTCGAATCGGGCGAAAACGAGCTGCGCGATGCGCTCTCCACGCTCGAGGCGAACAGCGTCGGGTCCGAGATTTTGCAAGATGATTCTCAATTCGCCCCGGTAGTCGGGATCGATGGTTCCAGGGCTGTTGGGCACGGTGATGCCATGTTTCAGCGCGAGACCCGAGCGGGGGCGGACCTGGCACTCCATGTGATCGGGGAGTTCGAGTGCAAATCCCGTTCCTACCAACCGGATCTCACCGGGCTCGAGGACGACAGCCTCGGCCGCGCGGACATCGTAGCCGGCGGCCCTCGGTGTTCCCCTGGACGGCGGCGGAAGATCGTCCTGTCCCCCCAGGCGAGTGAAGCGGACCTGTCCTCTCATGCCAGCTTCGGCCCGAGAATAAGTCGGTCCAGCGGCGTGCGCTCCATGCCGAAGGCGTCCGCCACGCCATCGTGCGTGACCTTGCCCTCGACGACGTTCAGCCCCTTCATGAGCGCCGGATTCCCGGCGCAGGCACGTTGCCACCCCTTCCCCGCCAGCGACAGCGCGTAGGGGAGTGTGGCGTTCGTCAGGGCCAGCGTGCTGGTGCGCGGAACGCCGCCCGGCATGTTGGCCACGCCGTAGTGGATGACGCCGTCCACGACATACACGGGGTCGTGATGGGTCGTGGGCCGAATGGTCTCCACGCAGCCACCCTGATCCACCGCGACGTCCACGATGACGGTTCCTTCCCGCATGAGCTTCAAGTCGCCCGCCTCGATGAGCTTCGGGGCCTTCGCACCGGGGATCAGCACGGCCCCGATGACGAGATCCGCGTCCTCGACCTGTTTGCGGATGGCGTAGCGCGTGCTGAAGAGACCCCGAACGTTGGCCGGCATGACGTCGTCGAGGTACCGGAGCCGCTGCAGATCGATATCCATGATCGACACCCGGGCCCCGAGGCCCGCGGCCATCTTCGCCGCGTTCGTGCCTACCACCCCCCCACCGAGCACCAATACCTTGCCGGGAAGCACGCCGGGCACCCCACCGAGCAACACGCCGAGTCCCCCTTGAGGTTTCTCCAGGTACTTGGCTCCTTCCTGGACCGCCATGCGCCCGGCCACCTCGCTCATGGGCGTCAGGAGCGGCAGCTCCCCGCTCGCGAGCTCCACGGTCTCGTAGGCGATGGCGACCGCGCCCGATTCGAGGACCGCCCGGGTGAGCTCCTCCGAAGCCGCGAAGTGGAAGTAGGTGAAGATGATCTGGCCCGGCCGCATGCGCGGCCATTCGGCGGCGATGGGCTCCTTGACCTTGAGGATCATCTCCGCTTCGGACCAGACCTCGTCCGCGGAATCCACCACACGTGCTCCGGCGCGCCGGTAGAAGTCGTCCGTGAAGCCGCTGCCTTCGCCGGCTCCCCGCTCCACGACCAGCGAATGTCCGGCCCGCGTCAGGTCCTCGGCTCCGGCCGGAGTCAGGGCGACCCGATATTCGTCGGACTTGATCTCACGCGGCACGCCGATCAGCACGATTTCTCCTCGATTCCGGTCCACGCACGGGACTCACGGGAGCGCCCGTTCATCCGGTCGCTCCCACGGCGGGCCCCAGGGCGAGGGTGAAATGCCGATCCGACGCGTACGCCTCACGAGCGACACGCGCAGTGTCTTCGATGGTGACCGCGTCGATGCGGCCGAGCAGATCGTCGAGCCCCACGAAGGGCTCGTCGTGGAGCTCCGAAGCGGCGAGCCTGTGCAGCCGGGCCCCCGGCGACTCCAGGGAAAGCATGATCTGCCCCTTCACCTGGCGCCGGATGTCCTCGAACTCCACCTCTGTGAGTCCCTGCCCGGCCAGGATATCCAGCTCGTCCCGGACCGCCCCCTCGGCACGCTTCGCGCTCGCGGGCCTGGTCCCCACGTAGACGCCCGCAACACCGCGGGCCTCGTAGAAGGACTGGAAGCTGAAGACCGAATAACAGAGCCCCATGGCCTCCCGGATCTTCTGGAACAGCCTCGAGCTCATGCCACCGCCGAGAGCCGCGGAGAGCAGGATGTGCGCGTACCGGTCGAGGTGCCCATGGCCCGGCACGTCCGTGGCGAAGACAAGGTGCGTTTGCGCCGAAGCGCGGTCCACGGCCTCGAACCCTCGGCGTGACTCGCCCGGCACCTCCGCGCACGGGACCTGAACCCCGCGAGGGACGTCGCCGAACAGCGCCGTCGCCCGTTCCACGACCTCGTCGTGATGGACGTTCCCGGCCACGGCGACCACCAGGTTCGCACCGGTGTAGCTCCGCTCGTGGGTCCCGCGAAGCACGTCGGCGCTCATGGCCGACACCGTCTCCGTAGTGCCGAGGATGGGCCGACCATAGGGATGACCCTGCCAGAACCGCTCCGCGTGGAGCTCGAAGACCAGATCGTCGGGGGTGTCCTCCACCTGGGCGATCTCCTCGAGCACCACTTCCCGCTCCAGATCGAGGTCGGACGCTTCGAGACGCGGCGCCAGCACCAGGTCGGACACGACGTCCATGGCTTCACCGAGATGCTCGTCCAACACGCGCGCCTGATAGGCCGTATGCTCGCGCGTCGTGTACGCGTCGAGTGAGCCCCCGAGCCGCTCGAGCGCGATGGCGATCTCGGCGGCGCTCCTCTTGCGCGTGCCCTTGAACACCATGTGCTCGAGCATATGGCTCACGCCGGCGTCTTCTTCACGCTCGTGGGCGCCACCCTGCCGCACCCATACGCCCATGGCCGCCGAGCGGATGCTCGCGATGCGCTCGCTCACGACGACCACGCCGTTGCCGAGCTCGGTGCGCACGATCTCCTCGGTGGCATGGCGAGGCAGGGGCTCGGACGCCTCCGTCACAAACGACGCGGAGGAGCGCACGGGCTCGCGCCCGTGGCTCCTCCGGCCTGCCGCCTGCATGTGGAGGAGCTCAGACTCGAGCTTCATCCGCCTCCGCGGTCGCGCCGGCTTCCCCACCTTCTTCGGCCAGGGCGGCCTTGCGGGAGAGGCGCAGTCGTCCCTTCTCGTCGATCGAGAGAAGCTTCACGCGGGTGATGTCGCCCTTCTTGAGGACGTCCTCGGTCTTCTCGACGCGACCTTCCGCGAGCTCCGAGATGTGACAGAGGCCCTCGGTGCCCGGCATGATCTCGATGAAGGCGCCGAAGGTGGTCGTGTTCTTGACCGGTCCCTCGTAGATGCGGCCGACCTCGGGATCCTGGACAATGGCTTCGATCATCTCGCGAGCGCGCCGTCCTGCGTCGCTCGAGACGGCGGCGATCTTCACGATGCCGGAGTCGTCGATGTCGATCTGCGCCCCCGACTCCTCCTGGATCGCGCGAATCGTCTTGCCCTTCGGGCCGATGATCTCACCGATCTTCTCGGGATTGATCTGGATCGAGATGATCTGCGGCGCGTACGGTGACAGCTCGGTGCGCGCCTCGGCGATGGTCTGATCCATGAGGCCGAGGATGTGAAGCCTGGCCCGCTGTGCCCGCTCGAGCGCTTCCTGCATGATCTCGAACGTCAGCCCCGCGATCTTGATGTCCATCTGGATCGAGGTCACGCCGTCCTTCGTGCCGGCGACCTTGAAGTCCATGTCGCCGAGCGCATCCTCGAGACCGAGGATGTCGGTGAGCACGGCCACGTCGTCGCCTTCCTTGATGAGCCCCATCGCCACGCCGGCGCACGGCTTGCGGATCGGGACACCGGCGTCCATCAACGCCAGCGACGAAGCGCATACCGTCGCCATCGAGGACGATCCGTTCGACTCGAGGATGTCGGAGACGATGCGGATCGTGTACGGGAACTCGTCATACGCCGGCAGCATGGGCTGGATGGCTCGCTCGGCCAGATTCCCGTGCCCGACCTCGCGGCGTGACGTGCCGCGGTACGGCTTCGCCTCGCCCACGCAGAACGGCGGGAAGTTGTAGTGGAGCATGAAGGACTTGGACACTTCCTCACGCGCGTCGATCGAATCGATGCGCTGCTCGTCACGAGCCGTACCGAGCGTCACCACGCCCAACGCCTGCGTCTGTCCACGCGTGAAGAGCGCGGAGCCGTGTGTGCGGGGGAGCACGCCGACCTCGGAGGAGATGGGGCGGATGTCGTCCAGGCCCCGCCCGTCCGCGCGCTCGCCCTTCCGGAGGATGTGGCGGCGCATCGTCTGCTTCTCGATGCCCCTGAGGATCTCGCCCACGTCCTTCTCGTGGTCGGACCAGTCGTCCTCTTCGCTCAGCGAGGATGTGATGTCCTCACGCAGCGCGGCCATAGCCTGCTGGCGCTCCGACTTTTCCGAAAGGCTCAGCGCCTCGGAGACCTTGGAGGCGGCCAGATCCTCGACCCGGGACTTCAGGTCCCGGTTCGGCTCGACGGGCGTCCACTCCATGTCGGGGATGTTGTGACCCGCCAGGAGCTCCTCCTGGAGCGCGCACAAATCCTTGATGGCCTCGTGCGCGATCCTGAGGCCATCGAGGATCTCCGTCTCGGGAACCTCGGCGGCGCCACCCTCGACCATCGTGATCGCGTCGGCGGTGCCGGCCACCACGATGTCCATGTCCGAGTACTCGAGCTGCTGGAAGGTCGGATTGATCACCCAGTTGCCCTTGATGCGCCCGATGCGCACGCCAGCGACCGCCGTGTTGAACGGGATCTTCGACTGCTTCAGCGCGACCGACGCGCCGAGGAGGGCGAGCACGTCCGCGTCGTTTTCCTGGTCGGCCGACAGGATGAAGCAGGCGACCTGCGTCTCGTTCATGAACCCGTCGGGGAACAGCGGCCGGATGGGCCGGTCGATCTGCCGTGCCGACAGGATCTCCTTCTCGCCCGGGCGCCCCTCACGCTTGAAGAAGCCGCCGGGAATCTTGCCCGCCGCGTAGCTCTTCTCGCGGTACTCGATGGTGAGAGGGAAGAAGGGGAGATGGGTGGGACGGTCCTGGACTGTCGCGACGCAGAGCACCGTGGTGTCTCCGTACTGTACCAGGCAGGAACCGTGCGCGAGCTTGGCCATACGGCCGAACTCGAGGGACAGGGTCCGCCCGGCGAACTGGCGTTCTAACCTTTGGATCATGAAATCAACTCACTTCGGGGTGGGCCGGGGCGTTTCCCCGACCTCGTGAAGTGCCGAAGCGCCGTGATCCCGAGGAGAGAGCGACCGCCGCCCGGGGCACGCTCTCGCGTGGGGCCCGTCACGCAGCAAATCTAGAGGCCGTCTCCCGACAGAACTCACGTTCGCGTTCGACACGAAAACGGGCGGCGGGGCCTTTCCGGCCCCGGCCGCCCGGTCGTTCATCTAGTGACGCAGACCGAGGTCCGCGATCAACTCGCGGTACTTCTCGACGTCGGTGCGCCGGAGGTAATCGAGCAACCGGCGGCGGCGTCCGACCATCTTGAGGAGGCCACGGCGGCTGTGGTGGTCCTTCTTGTGCTTGTCGAAATGCCCACGCAGATCATCGATTCTCGATGTGAGGATCGCGACCTGGACCTGCGCGCTGCCACGGTCGTTCTCGTGCAGCTGATGCTTCTTGATAATGTCTTCTTTTACGATGACCATATTTTTGCGTCGAGCCTCCGCTAGAGTCTACGCTGCAAGGGAAGCGATGAGCGGCTCGCGGTCGACCGACTCGCGACGCCATCCGTTAGCGTCGAAACCTAGAATATTCGGGCGTCTGCGTCTACCGCTCGAGCCGCCGCGTCCACGTCCTTCCGGAGCTGCGCCACGAGCGACTCCACGCTGTCGAAGGGGTGCACGCCTCGGAGGTGATCGATGAACTCGACCTTCACGGCTTCACCGTACAGATCCCCCTCGAAGCCGATGAGGTGCAGCTCGATGGTCGGGGGGGAGCCCTGGAACGTCGGTCTCGGTCCGATGTGCAACGCCCCCGCGTGATGCGCGCCGTCCCGGAGGATGCCCCGCACCGCGTACACGCCCGTGGGCGGGACCAGCTTGTCGCGGTCACCCACCTGGAGGTTCGCGGTGGCAAAGCCCAGCCCGCGGCCACGCCCTTCGCCGCGCACCACGATGCCGCTCACCGAGTACGGCCGCCCGAGGCAGGCTCGCGCCTCGCGAATCCGTAGCTCCTGGATCGCCCGGCGGATCCTCGACGACGAGATGGTGCGGCTCTCGACCTCCACGGGATCCACGATGTCCACGGAGAACCCGAGCTCAGTGCCCATCTCGCGGATGGTCCCGGCGTCGCCGCTCCGGTCGCGTCCGAAGCCGTGATCGTAACCGATGACGAGCTCCTCCACCCCCATCCGGCCGACCAGGATCTCCTCGACGAACCGCCTGGGCTCGTAGCGGGACAGCGCCTCCGTGAATCGGACGAACACCGCGAAGTCGAGCCCGCTCTCCGCCAGGATCTCCTTCTTCTCGAGCGGGGTCGTCAGCAGGGGCGGCGCGTCGTCGGGCCGCACCACACGCAGCGGGTGCGGATCGAACGTCACCAGCACGCTCCGTCGGCCGGACGCCTCCGCCCGCGCGCGGATCTCCTGCAGCACCCGCCAGTGGCCGAGATGAACACCATCGAACGTGCCCACCGTGGCCACCGTTCCGCGGTCGCCCGGGATGCCCGGCGGGTACCGCCACTGGACCGAAGCCGCGCTCACGAGAATACCTTGCTGGGCTTGAACAAACCGCTGGAAGCGCTGCCGATCGCCACGAGCCCGCCCCCGTCGTCGGCCGCCACCACGGCGGACGCCCCCGGATCCTCTCCCGTATACGGCACGCGCTGCCCGTGCGCCAGGCGGCAGGCGACGTCCTGGCCCACGGTCCAGGTGGGGAGGTGCGTGAGGGCGCGTAGCGGGCTCACGGCCGCGCGCTCGACTTCGGCGGGGTCTGCGAGGGAGGCGACGGGGATCGCGCGCGCCACGTCGAACGCGCCGACGGCGGTTCGCCGCAGCTCGGTGAGGTGGGCACCCACACCGAGCGCGCGTCCCAGGTCGCGGGCCAACGCCCGCACGTAGGTCCCGGTAGAGCATCGTACCCGGAAGCGGACCAGCGGGAGATCGACCGCGATCAGGTCGGCTTCGTAGATGGTCACCCGGTTGGGCTGGAGCTCGACGTGCTCCCCGCGCCGCGCCTTATGATACATCGCCTCACCACCGATCTTCTTGGCCGAATATTGGGGCGGTACCTGATCGATGGGACCCACGAAGCCGGCCAGCGTGGAGGCGATATGGCCCTCATCGAGCGCCGCCCAACCGGAGTGGCGTTCCAGGATCGCGCCCTCGAGATCGTCAGTCTCCGTGACTTCTCCGAGACGGGCCGTGGCCAGATAGCTCTTGTCCAGCCCCGAGAGGTACTCGGCGATCCGTGTCGCCGGCCCGACGCAGAGCACCAATACCCCGGAAGCGAACGGATCCAGCGTGCCGGTGTGCCCGATCTTCCGTGTCCGGAGCCCCTTCCGGGCAGCGGCGACGATGTCGTGCGAGGTCGGTCCAACCGGCTTGTCGACCGGGAGCACGAACCCCGCGTCAGGCGAGCTCACCCGTCGCCCCCTTCCTCCTCCACCACATCTTCCTCGCCGTCTTCTTCCGGCAGCACGTCCGAGAGGATCTTCTCGATGCGCATCGCGTGCTCGAGGGATGCGTCGCGCTGGAAGCGCAGCTCCGGGATCCGTCGGATGGTCAACTCCTTGCCGAGCTCGCTCCGCAGGAACGGAGCGGCGGCGGCGAGCCCTTCGAGCGCCTCGGCGATCTCGGCCTCGTTCCCCGTGATCTGCACGAAGACCCGGGCGACGCTGAGGTCGTTCGTAACCTCGACGGCTGTGACGGTCACCAACCCGACCCGGGGGTCGCGCACATCGACACGGATCAGCTCGGCGAGCTCGCGCTTGAGCTGCTCGTTGAGGCGGGCGAGCCTGCGACGCCCGCTCATGGGCGGCACCCGTCAGTGACGTTCACGCCTGACCCCCACGATCAGGGCGTCGCCCTGCTCTTCCACCAGACGATCGGCCCGGTCCATGATGGACTCGGCCATGCGGCCATCGCTCGCCACGAGCGCGATCGTCAGCACCGCGCGGTCGCGCACGTCCTGGAGGTCCGTCTCCGCCACCGAGACATTGAAGCGCTTCCGGAGCCGGTCGCGCAGCGACCGGACGACAGAGCGCTTCTCCTTCAGCGACGAACAACCTGGAAGTGACAGCTCCCATGACATGGACACGACGACCATCGGTCCTTCCGGGTGACCCCGTCAGGTGACGTTCGCGAGCGTGCGTGCGACTTCCGTCACCGTGTAGCACTCGATCAGGTCTCCGACCTTGAGGTCGTTGAAGTTGGAGACGCCGATACCGCACTCGAACCCTTCCCGCACTTCCTTCACGTCGTCCTTGAAGCGCTTGAGTGACCCGATCTCCCCGTCGTAGACCACGATGCCCTCGCGGACCACGCGCGCACGTCCCTTCCGGTCGATGCGGCCCTCGGTCACGTAACAGCCCGCGATGGTGCCGACCTTGCTGACCTTGAAGACCTCGCGGACCTCGGCCGTCCCCTGAACGGACTCGCGCTTCTCGGGGGAAAGCATGCCCTCGAGCGCGGCCGTCACTTCGTCGACCGCTTCGTAGATCACGTCGTAGACGCGGATGTCGATGTCGTTGCGCTCGGCTTCGAGGCGGGCCGCCGTCTGCGGCCGCACACGGAAGCCGATGATGACCGCGCCGGCGGTCTCCGCGAGCAGGACGTCCGACTCGTTGATGGCGCCGACGCCGCGGTGGATGATGTCCACTTTGACTTCCTTTCCGCCCAGCTGCTCGAGCGAGTCGGACAACGCCTGAACCGAGCCGTCCACGTCGCCCTTGATGACCAGCGGCAGCCTGGACGTCTCACCGGCCGCCACCAGCGCGCCGAAGTCGCCCAGCTTGATGCCGCGCTCGCGGATGCGGAGCTGCTTCTCACGGTCGAGCCGCTGCCTGTTCGTGGCGATCTCGCCCGCTGCGTCCGCTTCCATGGCCTGGAAGGTGTCGCCCGCCTGCGGAACCCCGCCGGCGCCGAGCACCTGCACGGGCGTCGCCGGGCCGGCCGACCGCACCTGCTTGCCTCGCTCGTCGAGCATGGCGCGCACACGGCCGTCGTAGAGGCCGCAGATGAAGGAGTCGCCGACGTTGAGCGTGCCCTTCTGCACCAGGACCGAGACCACCGGTCCCTTACCGATGTCGAGCTGCGATTCGATGACCGTGCCCTGCGCCATCCGGTTGGGATTGGCCTTCAGCTCGAGCATCTCGGCCTGGAGGAGCACCTTCTCCAGCAGATCGTCGATGCCCGCGCCGGTCTTCGCGGAGATCTCCACGGCGAGCACGTCACCGCCGAAGTCCTCCACGTTCACGTTGTGCTGCAAGAGCTGCTGCTTGACCCTTCCCGGATCCGCGGCCGGCAGATCGCACTTGTTGATCGCCACGATCATGGGCACGCCGGCGTTCTTGGCGTGGCTGATCGCCTCGATGGTCTGGGGCATGACCGAGTCGTCGGCCGCCACCAAGAGGATGACGATATCCGTCACGTCCGCGCCACGGGCACGCATTGCGGTGAACGCGGCGTGTCCCGGTGTATCGAGGAACGTGATGCTACGGTGATCCGGGAGCTCGACGTGGTAAGCACCGATGTGCTGCGTGATGCCGCCGGCCTCGCCCGCGACCACGTTCGTCTTGCGGATGCTGTCGAGCAGCAAGGTCTTTCCGTGGTCGACGTGGCCCATGACCGTGACGACGGGCGGACGCGGCTCGAGATCCTCGGGTGCTTCCTCGATCTCCTCCTCGACCGGCTCGCCGCTGTAATCCTCCTCGCGGACCGCGGTATAACCGAACTCGTCCAGCAGCATTTCGATCTGGTCGAAGTCCAGCCGCTGGTTGATGGTCACGAGCAGGCCCAGGTTCTTGAAGGCCGACCCGATGATCTCCGTGGAGGTGGCGTCCACGAGCTCGGAAAGCTCGGCGACGGTCAGGAACTCGTTGACGCGAACCGTGGTCCGCTCCCGCTCCTGATCCTGCCGCTCCAGCTCTTCCTGTTGCTCCTGGTCCTCCTGCGAGACGCGCTGGCCCTTCCGGCGCCGCTTCTTGCCCCCGCCGGCGCCGCCCTTGAGCTCCGCCATGACGCGCTGGACGTTCGACTGCACGGCGTCCTGGTCGACACCAGCGCGGCGCTTGCCCTTCTTCTTGTCCTTCTTCTTGCGACGCCCGTCCGGCGTATAGCCTTCAGCCTGGATGCGGACCTGACCTCCCGGACCGGCGCTCGCGGCCGGGGCCGGGGTGGGCCTGCGGATCGTCCGAAGGTGAGCTTCGGGCGCACCCGCGCGCGCCGCTGCGGGCGTGACCTTCGACTCGCCCTTCTTCTCCTTCCCCTTCGGCTCGTCGGCGGGAACCGCCTCGACATCGGCTTC
>Ga0326597_10012981_pt1 | contig 10965 bp, 12 predicted proteins | sample RVTome_12_FD_203789 | JGI IMG/M metagenome (GOLD analysis project Ga0326597, IMG submission 203789) | Soil microbial communities from uranium-contaminated site in the Upper Colorado River Basin, Wyoming, United States - RVT100D185 | ecosystem: Environmental > Terrestrial > Soil > Contaminated >... | reverse complement strand
GGCGGGCCCTGTCGAGCTGTCGCAACGCCGCCAGGGGCCGGCAGAGTGGCTCCCTGCGGGCGCGGCGCAAGGACGGTCATGCGGCGTTGCCGCCCCTCACCGTAGCCCCGCTACGCTTTCGGGTCGGCGCCTTGCCTGACCGTCCTTGCGCCACGCTGAACCTGCCATAAGACCTGTGACAGGGCACTAACCTTGATTGGCTTGACGCCCGCCTCATTTAGAATTATTCTAATTTGGAATTGTTCTAAAGGATTCGGCAGGCGCCGCCCCGCGGCGGAGCCCGCGGGATAGTGCTTCAACCAACCCAGGAGGGATTTTCCATGGCACTGAAAGACAGCAAGACCGAGCAGAACCTCAAGGACGCCTTTGCCGGCGAGTCGCAAGCCAACCGCCGCTACCTCTACTTCGCCGCCAAGGCCGACGTCGAGGGCTACAACGATGTCGCCAGCGTGTTCCGCTCCACCGCCGAGGGCGAGACGGGCCACGCCCACGGCCACCTCGAGTACCTCGAGGCGGTCGGCGACCCGGCCACCGGCCTGCCGATCGGCCCCACCGGCAGCAACCTCAAGGCTGCCATCGCCGGCGAGACCCACGAGTACACCGACATGTACCCGGGCATGGCCAAGACCGCCCGCGACGAGGGCTTCGATGAGATCGCCGACTGGTTCGAGACCCTGGCCAAGGCCGAGCGCTCGCACGCCAATCGCTTCCAGAAGGCCCTCGACAACCTCGACGCCTGAGCGTCCGCGCGGGGCCGGTCGCTGACCGGTCCCGCCCTTCCTACCCGCCACGCAACGCTCACCACGGATGGATCCCATGGCCACGCAAACTCCACGTGAAGGGAGCCTGGAGGCTCCGACCCGGCACCCGCTCGACTGGAAGGAGACCTCCTTCTGGAGCCACGACAAGCTGTTCCAGGAACTCGAGCGCGTGTTCGCGATCTGCCACGGCTGCCGTCGCTGCGTCAGCCTGTGCAACGCCTTCCCGACGCTGTTCGACCTGGTCGACGAATCCTCGACCATGGAGGTCGACGGCGTGGCCAAGGAGGCGTACTGGCAGGTGGTCGAGCACTGCTACCTGTGCGACCTCTGTTACATGACCAAGTGCCCGTACGTGCCGCCGCACGAGTGGAACGTCGATTTCCCGCACTTGATGCTGCGCGCCAAGGCGGTGCACCACCGCGAACAGGCGCCGTCGTTCCGCGACCGGCTGCTGTCGTCGACCGACACCCTCGGATCGATCAGCGCGCTGCCGGTGATCGCACCGACGGTCAACGCCGTCAACCGCAACGCCACCCTGCGCAAGGCCATGCACAAGGTGCTCGGCGTGCACGAAGAGGCGACGCTGCCGCCCTACTCCAGCAAGACCTTCCGGCGCCGCTTCGACGACCGGGGCAACCCGCCCGAGGCGATCCCGGCCGGGCCGACCCGGGGCCGCGTGGCCCTGTTCGCGACCTGCTACTGCAACTACAACGAGCCCGGCATCAACGAGGACCTGGTCGCGGTGTTCCAGCACAACGGCATCCCGGTGGCACTGACCAGCCAGGAGAAGTGCTGCGGCATGCCCAAGCTCGAACTCGGCGACCTCGACGCCGTGGCCCGCGCCAAGGAGGTCAACGTGCCCGAACTGGCGCGCCTGGTCGACGCGGGCTGGGACCTGACCGCCCCGGTCCCCTCCTGCGTGCTGATGTTCAAGAAGGAGCTGCCGCTGCTGTTCCCCGACGACGCGCAGGTAAAAAAGGTCGCGGCGGCGTTCTACGACCCGTTCGAGTACCTGATGCTGCGCCACAAGCACGGCCTGCTGAAGACCGACTTCAAGCACGGCCTGGGCAAGATCTCCTACCACGCCCCGTGCCACCAGCGGGTGCAGAACATCGGCCCGAAGACCCGCGACGCCCTCGCCCTGGTGCCCGACACCGAGGTCGAGCTGATCGAGCGCTGTTCCGGCCACGACGGCACCTACGCGGTCAAGGTCGAGTTCCACGTCATGTCGATGAAGATCGGCAAGCCGGTCGCCAAGCGGGTCAAGGAGGCGGCACCGGCGCACTACTCCAGCGACTGCCCGATGGCCGGCCACCAGATCGAGAACGGGCTGCGCGACGGCACCGCGCCGGTCCACCCGCTGTCGCTGCTGCGCCAGGCCTACGGCCTCTGACCGACCCCCGGCAGGCAAAAAGGGGTCGGTGACGTTTATTTATGTGACGTGCTACTCAAGTTACCAACCAGTCATCCAATAAACGTCACCGACCCCTTTCAACCAGACCCCTTTCAAACATGGAAACCGCCATGCAACCCCTGACCCGTGACGACCTCCTGCCCCTCGAGAAGTACGCCGTCGAGCGCGCCGCCATGCGCCAGCGCGTGATGGCGCACAAGCAGAATCGGCGCCTCGATCTCGGCCACCAGGTCGCGCTCTATTTCGAGGACCGGCTGACCATGCAGTACCAGATCCAGGAGATGCTGCGGGTCGAGCGCATCTTCGAGCCCGACGGCATCCAGGAGGAGCTCGACACCTACAACCCGCTGATCCCCGACGGCAGCAACTGGAAGGCGACCATGATGGTCCAGATCGAGGACGTCGAGGAGCGGCGCGCCGCGCTGGCCGAGATGCAGGGCATCGAGGACCGGATCTGGATGCGCATCGGCGACCACCCGCCGGTCACACCGATCGCCGACGAGGATCTCGAGCGCGACAACGAAGAGAAGACCTCGTCGGTCCACTTCCTGCGCTTCGAACTGACCCCGGAGATGGTCGCCGCGGCCAAGGCCGGCGAGCCGATCAGTGCCGGCGTCGACCACCCCGCCTACCGCGCCGAATCGGGACCGCTGCCCGAGGCGGTGCGCGCGTCGCTGGTGGCTGATCTCGCCTGAGCCGGCGCCGCCTGGGTAGCCGGGCCGATAGGGCCTCACCCGAGGCACGGGCGGATCGCGGGAAAGATTCGTAGACATCATGGGCAAAGCGCAGCGTGCCCATCACCGACGCCGTGGCCGTATCGCGGGCAGCGCCCCGGCACGGGCGGTGCAGGTGGCACGATCCGGGCGTACGCGTGTCGGATCGCCGCGAAATGTTGGGCACGCTGCGCTTTGCCCAACCTACCACCTGCCCGGCAGGAGGCCCGTCTTTATGCCCCCCGGGACCCGGGCCGATCCGGCAGCGCACGAGGCACGGCCGCATCGCGGCAAGGCGTCGCACGGCACGGAGAAAGGGTGATCACTGTGGGTCGGGCTCGAGCCCGACAACGGCGGCCGCGGCTGGCCGCGCACGCTGGGTCGGGAGTCTCAGCCGGCGCGGCGGCGGACGCGGACGATCACCTCGGTGCCGACCACGTCGACCCCCGCCGGCAGCGGCGGCGTGCCGCGCACCTCGAAGACGTCGCCCGGGACGTCGGTCAGTTCGCCGTCGTCCTCGCAGAAGAGGTGGTGATGGGGCGCGGTGTTAGTGTCGTAGAAGGCGCGCTCGCGGTCGACCAGCACCTCGCGCACCAGGCCCTGCTGGACGAACAGGTTCAGGGTGTTGTACACGGTGGCCTTGGCCACCCGGCCGTGGACCTTGCTGACCGCGTCGAGCAGTTGTTCGGCGGTGACGTGCTGGGGCCGCTCGAACAGGACTCGCGCGATCATCACCCGCTGCCGGGTCGGCTTGACGCCATGGGCCGCCAGGTGCTCGGCCACGGCCGGCCCATTGAGCCCGAACTGTTCGGCTAATCCCTTCATCAACGGCAGTTTACGCCAAGATTTAGAACTAGTCTATATCGACCCGAGGGCCGCGGCCCAACCCGGACCAGGAGCGACGCATGGCCTTTCGTCCCAACCGCCTCAAGGAACGGCTCGCCGCCGGCCAGGACGCCATCGGCTGCTGGCAGTTCACCACCTCGGCCGACGTGGCCGAGATCCTGTCGCTGTGCGGCTTCGACGCCCTGGTGATCGACCACGAGCATGCCCCGGGCGGCCTCGAGAGCCTGGTCGGCCTGCTGCGCGCCAGCGGCGGCAGCGAGACGACCCGGCTGGTCCGGGTGCCGTGGAACGACCCGGTCTACCTCAAGCGGGTGCTCGACTGCGGCGTCGAGGGGGTGATGATCCCGATGCTCGAGAGCGCCGATCAGGCGCGCGCGGCCGTGGCCGCCTGCCGCTACCCACCGCGTGGGGTGCGTGGCGCGGCCTACACCGTCACCCGCGCCGCCGACTACGGCACCGCGGACGACTACCGTGCTGCCGGCGACGACCGGCTGCTGATCATCGGCCAGATCGAATCGCTGGCCGCGATCGAGCAGATCCCGGCGCTGGCCGCGGTCGACGGTCTCGACCTGCTGCTGATCGGGCCGCTCGACCTCTCCGGCAGCGCCGGTCACCTCGGCGAGCTGGACCACCCGACCGTGCGCGCCGCCATCGAGCGCGCCGAACAGGCGATCCTCGCCGCCGGCGCCTGGCTGGGGGGCGTGGCCAGGAACCTGGACGAGGCCAGAATGATGCAGCAACGGGGCTACCGGTTGCTGCTGGTCAGCAGCGACCTGCATCTGCTGCGGGACGGTGGGTGCGAGGTGGTTCGCGAGATGGGGCGTTAGGGAAACCCTGATCGATTCAGAGTTTCCGCGGCAGCGGGATGTAGCGCCCCTTGCGACGGCCTCAAGCCTCCAGATCGCCCTCCACGGCGCGCACGAAGCGCTCGCTCCAGTCGCGGATCTCCCAGTCGGCCAGCAGCGCGGCCTGGGTGGCGTTGCGCGTCTCGTCCTCGAGGTAGTCGGCCCAGCGCACGCCGGCCGCTGCCGGGCCGGCGGGCCCGGCGATGAACAGCGGCCACGGCATCCCACTCCAGAATTCGACCAGGCGGGTCACGCGCCGGCGCATACCCAGCAGACTGGCACTGCCGATCTCGGCGCTGCGGGCGAGCAGCTCGGCTTGCAGACGGCTGGTGGCCAGGCAGCGATTCCAGGCCACGTTCGGCTCGATCAGGTTCATGTCACACCCCCGGAGGGTTGGATTATGTTGCATTGCACAATGACGCCGCTTCGGAGAAAAGTCAAGGTTGACATGACCCGGTAAGGACCGCGGATCTGTTGGCAATACCCTTGTGATTCATGCAGTTTTATTCGATGCCTCCGGTCATGCCGACGCCAGGCGCAAGCCGGACGCACTGCCGGCCTGCTCGTGGCCAGACCGCTGCGATCGATGGGCAGCCACGACGCGCCTGTCCGCCCGGCGGCAACGCCGTCGGTGCGGCCTCTCCGGGGGGCAATGGCCCGGAGATCAGGCGCTCCGGCTGACTCGTTCGCCACACCTGCCATCTGCTATGGTGGCGGCCCCGACCCGCCGAGTTGTCCGCATGGCCGTGACCAACGGGAAGAAGAGGAAGTGCCTGTTCTGTCTGCTCGACGAGGTGCCGCTGGCGCGGAACCGCTACGCCTACGTCGTCCGTGACGGCCACCCGGTGACCGAACTGCACACGCTGATCGTCCCCTACCGGCATGTCGAGACCTACTTCGAGCTGACCCGGCACGAGCTGGTCGCGGTGCAGCTGCTGCTGATCTCCCAGCGTGAGGCCATCCTGGCCGAGGATCCGACCGTCACCGGCTTCAACATCGGCGTCAACAACGGCCGCGACGCCGGCCAGACCATCTTCCACTGCCACCTGCACCTGATTCCGCGGCGCAAGGGGGATATCGACAACCCGCGCGGCGGCGTGCGCCACGTCATCCCCGGCGCCGGCTACTACTGAGAGCCTGTGAAAAAATCACCACACCTGCTGCGACGCCCCCTGGCCGCCCCTGGCGGCGTTGCGAGCCCCCCCAAAAGCGCTTACATAGCGGGGCTACGTACACGCTTTTGTGCACCCCCGCGCCTTGCCAGGCACGGCCAGGAAGCGTCTCGCGACGGCGGGCGATTCTTTCACAGGCTCTGAGCCGCGGAGCAGCGATGAAGCAGAGCAGACTGCGCGAACAGATCCTCGTCACGGCCCGCGCGATGAACGCCAGCGGCATCAACCGCGGCACGGCCGGCAACGTCAGCGCCCGCTACCAGGAAGGGTTCCTGATTACGCCGTCGGGCCTCCCCTACGACCTCTGCACGCCGCGGCAACTGGCGCGGGTCGGACTCGACGGCGTGGTCGTAGGCGCCGGCAAGCCGTCAAGCGAGTGGCGCTTCCACCGCGACATCTACGCCGCCCGTGCCGAAATCGGGGCGATCGTCCACACCCACTCACCCTGCGCCACCAGCCTCGCCTGCCTCGGCCAGCCGATCCCGGCGTTCCACTACATGGTCGCCGCGGCGGGCGGCGCGGACATCCGGGTTGCGGCCTACGCCACCTTCGGCAGCCAGGAGCTCTCCGACCACGCCCTGGCAGCGCTGGAGGGACGCATGGCCTGCCTGCTCGACCGCCACGGCGTCATCGCCACCGGCAGCGACTGCAGCCGGGCGCTGGCGCTCGCCGCCGAGGTGGAAAACCTGGCCGAGATGTACTGTCGGGTGCTGGCGCTGGGCGAGCCGCGCGTGCTCGACACCGAAGAGATGGCTCGGGTGCTGGAGAAATTCCGCAGCTACGGGAGCTAGCGGCGCTTGCCGTTCAGCAGCCGTCGCAGCCAGCGGGCGCTGGTGGCCGCCAGCGCCTCGGTCTGGACGAACGGCGCCATGTGGTTCATCTCCGGCAGCACCTCGGATTCGAAGCGGTGGGTCAGCCGCGCCAGCAGGGCCTTGGTGTAGGCGGGCCGGACCACCTCGTCCTCCTCGCCGGTCAACACCACGGAACGGAACGCCAGCTGCTCGCTGTGGACGCGGTGGCGGTGGCCGAAGACGCTGGCCAGGGTCTTGACCGGGTAGTCCCAGACCAGCAGCCCGTCCTCGGCGATCCACTCGGCGTGGCGCGAGCTGAAGATCAGGCGGTCGACGTCGAGCAGGCTGCGCAGGTTCACGCGCCAGTGCGGCAGGGTCAGGCTGGTCCAGCCGAGCGCCTGCCAGCCGAGGTAGTGGAACCAGTCGGGCGGGTGGCTGCCGAGCATCAGCGTGTGGCAGACCAGCGCCTTGACCCGGCCGTCGGCCTCGGCCGCGGCCAGCGCCAGTGGCGAGCCCAACGAGTAGCCGAGCAGCGCCACCGGACCGGGGAACCGGGTCTCGTAATGGTCGATGATCGCACTGACGTCCGCGACCACCTGGTCGACCGTGAACAGCCCGCGGTCGCCGTTGGAGCGGCCATGGCCGCGCAGGTCGACGCCGACGACATTGAAGCCCTGGCGGGCGATGGTGTCGAGGAAGTCACGGTAGAGGGCGGTGTGGGTGGCGATCCCCGGCAGGAACAGCACCAGGGGGTCGTCCGGACCGGCCTCGTGCAGCTCGCAGTAGAGCGGCAGCGGGCCGATGTAGGCCGTCTCGGGTTGGGGTGGCTGGGCGGAGAAAACGGTCTGGGGCATCGGTCGGATCCGATGTGGGGGCGCAAAGATAACCCCTCGATTGCCCGTTGTCACTATTGCAGCGCAGCTTGACATCGGCCGGTTCGTGGCGGTGGTTCCATGGCTCTCGCGACCGTCAGCAGGCGGCCATCCCGGGGGCATAATGGGGTCCGCGAACCGGCACCGAGTCCACAGGTCGTCAGCGACAGAAAAGTACCATCGATTGGAAAATTTCCACTTCCATCCCGCCCTCGGCCTCGCCAACCCGCATCTCCAGACCCTCTGGTCGCCGCTGCTGCGTCGCCCGCCCGCCCTGCCCCGCCAGCGCGCGACCCTGGAACTCGACGACGGTGACTGCGTCTATCTCGACTGGCTCCCGGCGGCCGGCACCACCGCGGGCACGCCGCTGGCGGTCCTGTTGCACGGCCTGGCCGGCTGCTCGGGCTCGCCCTACATCCGTGGCCTGCAGGCGGCCCTGCACCGGCGGGGGTGGGAGAGCGTAGCGCTCAACTTCCGCGGCAGCACCGGCGAGCCGAACCGCCTGGCGCGCAGCTACCACTCGGGCGATACCGGCGACCTCGACGCCCTGGTCCGCTCCCTGCGCGCCCGCTGGCCGGCGCGACCGTTGGCGGCGGTCGGCTTCTCGCTCGGCGGCAACGTGCTGCTGAAGTGGCTGGGTGAGCGTGGCGAACAGGCCGGCCTTGCCGCCGCCTGCGCGGTCTCGGTGCCGTTGCGGCTCGACCTCTGCGCGACGCGCATGGACCAGGGTTTCTCGCGCCGCTACCGCGACCACCTGCTGCGGCGCCTCAAACGGCAGATCGAGGCCAAGCGCCGGCACTTCGCCGCCATCGGCAACCGCGCCGAACTGGCCCGGCTCGAGGCCCTCGCCGGCTGGCGCGAGGCGCGTTCGTTCTGGGAGTTCGACGACCGGGTGGTCGCCCCGCTGCACGGGTTTGCCGGGGTCGACGACTACTACGCGCGCTCGAGCAGCCGCCAGTTCCTGGCCGCCGTGCACGTGCCGACGCTGCTGATCCAGGCGCGCGACGACCCGTTCCTGACCCCGGACGTCCTCCCCGGACCGAGCGAACTCGGTCCCGCGGTCGAGCTGCTGACGACCGCGGCCGGTGGCCACGTCGGTTTCGTCGAGGGGACGCCCTGGCGACCCGGCTACTGGCTGGAGCGGGTGATCCCGGCCTTTCTGGTGACCCGCTTCGGGCCCTGCTGAAGCCGCCTCAGCGGCCCTCGACCACTTGGTTGCGGCCACCCTCCTTGGCCGTGTAGAGCGCCTGGTCGGCGCGTTTGAGCAGGGCGTCGAAGGTGGTGTCCGCCGCGGTCGGCGTGCAGACGCCGACGCTGACCGTGAACGCGAGCTCGCCCTTGGGCGTGGCCAGCCGCATCCGCTCGACCTGGGCGCGGATGCGCTCGGCCAGGATCACGCCGGCGACCAGCGGGGTCGACGGCAGCAGCAGGGCGAACTCCTCGCCGCCGAGACGGCCGAGCAGGTCGCTGGCCCGCAGCGTCGCGGCGCACGAGGCGGTCAGGGCCCGCAGCGCCCGGTCGCCGATGTCGTGGCCGAAGCGGTCATTGACCTGCTTGAAGTGGTCGACGTCGAGCATCATCACCGTCAGCGGGGCGCCGTAGCGGTGGGCGCGCGCAAACTCGGCCCGGCCCAGGTCGAGGAAGTGGCGGCGATTCGCCGTCCCGGTCAGCGGATCGGTGCTGGCGAGATGGCGCAGGCTGGCTTCCATCGCCTTGTGTTCGGTGATGTCGCGCACCGCCAGCACCAGGATGTCGGCGCCGCGGTAGTGGATCTGACGCGCCCGGACCTCGACCGGGACGATGGTGTGGTCGTGGCGCAGGTGGCGCGACTCGAACGGGGCAGCGGGCGGGTCGGCCAGCTGGTGTTTCATGGCCGCGACCGCTGCCGGTTCGACCAACTCCAGGATCGAGCCGTCGATCAGGCCCTCCTTCGTGTGGCCATAGAGCGCCGTGGCGGCGTCGTTGCAGTCGATGACCCGGTCGCCCTGGCAGATCAGGATCGCCTCGAAGGCGGCCTCGGCCAGCTGGCGAAAGCGGTGCTCGCTCTCCGCCAGGTCGTCACTGCGGGCCCGTAGGGCGGTGCGCGCCTGCTCCAGTTCGTCGATGCGGGTGTTGAGCAGGTGCTGGGTCTGGTCGACGAGCCGTTCGTAGTCGACCAGGCGCTCCTCGGCCCGCCGCAGCGCCCGCTCCAGCTTGCGCAGCCGCTTGGTCTGGTCGCTGGCAGGGGCCGAGCCGGGCCGGTCCGCCATCAGCGGGTTCCGAGCAGCAGGGTGACGAAGGTGGTGTTGTGGTAGCGCGCGCCGGAGTGGCTCGCCAGCGGCCCGATCTCGCCGAAGGTGTAGAAACCGCAGACCGGGACCGGCAACGGCAGCGCCGCGCGCACCAGGGCGATCTCCTCCCGGGTGCGGGTGCCGAGGGCGATCTTGCGCCCGGTGCAGGAGAAGAGCATCGCCGCCTCGGGCGCCGTCCCGGGGTAGCGGTCGACGGCGCTGCCGACCGAACGCTGCACGCCGCTGACGATGTCGTCACGGATCGCCTGGGTGAGCTGAACCTCGCTCCCCTCGGGGACGTCGGCGAGAAAGTCGATGCTGCCGCGGCTCGCCTCCACCTTGCTGGCCACGCGCAGGTAGTAGCGGTCGCTACCGCGCTCGTAGACCGCCAGCGGGTAGGCGCGCAGCCCGGAGAGATCCTCGACCAGGTCGCCGAGGTAGTGGCGGTAGAGTTCCAGCGCCGGCCGGCCGTCGAGCTCGTACAGGGTCTGCCCCTGGGCGTGGGTCACGCGCATGCGCTTGCCGATCGGACTCCAGCCGCTCTCGACCCCCAGGGAGTAGAGCAACTCGCCGGCGAACAGCAGCACCGGCACCGAATCGGTCAGGACGTCGCGGCCAAAGAACTGGTGGCTGCTGTAGCTGCTCTTGCTGCCGCCGACCCGGTCGGCCGACATGCCGCCGACCACCGGCACGCCGTGGCCAAGCGCCTCGTTCAGGGCCGCCAGCACCCGGCGCGCGTCGGCGGTCAGGCCGTCGGGCAGGGTGATGGCCAACTTGGCGGGCGTGGCCAACCGCTGGCACGCCATGGTGACCGCGGCCGCGGCCGCCGCTTCCGGCGCCGCGCCGGCGGCGCGCCCGACGCCGGCGGCGAACTCGACCTCGTCGGCACGAAACAGCGCCAGCGTGATCGCATCCTCGGTAAAGCCGAGGTGGCTGGACATCTCGCCGTCGGTGGTGCAGCCGATCAACTGCAGCCCGGGCCAGGCGTCCATGATCCGGCCGAGCAGCAGTTCGCGCTCGTAGGCGGTGCCGCAGAAGAGCAGCCCTGCCTGCGGCTCCTGCCCGCCGAACCCGGCGTGGCAGGTGGCGAGCACCTCGGCCACCGCGTCACCGGTGTCGACCTCGTCGCTGTGGCCAACGACGACCTGGAGCATGCGGACCTCCTTCCAAGGCTGGACCGAGTCTAGTGTACTGCTTCACTCTTGGAGGCACATTCAGCGAGTTGCTGGCCGGTCAGCTGCAAGGCGCGCTTGTGCAGGAATGGCAGGGTCCTTTCAAGCA
>Ga0326597_10012980_pt1 | contig 10965 bp, 9 predicted proteins | sample RVTome_12_FD_203789 | JGI IMG/M metagenome (GOLD analysis project Ga0326597, IMG submission 203789) | Soil microbial communities from uranium-contaminated site in the Upper Colorado River Basin, Wyoming, United States - RVT100D185 | ecosystem: Environmental > Terrestrial > Soil > Contaminated >... | reverse complement strand
TCAGAACGGAGGTACGCTCTCCAAGACCAAGCGCCAATCGCACTTCGCGTGGATGACCAATGACGAAGTGAAGCAATCTGAGGCGGTGGTGATTGAAGTACTTAAGCTGGAAAACGTTCGGCAATAGGTCGTTATTGTCGGGCGCGAGGGCTGCAAAGCGCGCTTCCCGAGGAACCAGCGAAACTGCGAATTATTTCTACCGTTTTCGATTTAGGACATGAGCGAATCTTGGTCACGCGAAGAAGTCGAGGCGACGGTCGCCGATTACTTCCATATGTTGACCATGGAGCTCGCCGGTCAGCAATACAACAAGGCTGATCATCGCCGAAAGCTGATTCGACTTCTAAACGACCGTTCGGATGGCGCTATCGAACGCAAGCACCAAAACATCAGCGCGATACTGATTGAACTGGGCTGTCAATACATCCCCGGCTACAAGCCTCTCCGTAATTATCAAGCGCTCCTATATGAAGTAGTAACCGACAGGGTCCAGCACGACGAGTTATTCAATCGAGCAGCGCTTGCCGCTGTCGAACTGCCAGCCGCACCGACAGCAGTAGAGGAGTTTTCAAACGTACTGGTCGACCCGCCCAAGCAATCGGTGTCAGCACGAGAGCCAGACGGTCGCTATTCTCTCGATCGGGCAATCGCCGTCAAGCGCGACTACCTCGACCGCGAAGCTCGCAATGCGTCTCTTGGGCGGGCTGGCGAGGAATTTGTCGTGAATTACGAACGTTGGCGGCTCATCTCAAGCGGCAACGACCGACTGGCCGACAAAATCGAGCACATCGCCAAAACACGCGGCGATGGGCTGGGCTACGACGTCCTGTCCTATGATACGAGCGGCAAAGAGCGGCTGATTGAGGTTAAGACCACATCATTCGGCAAGGAAACGCCGTTCTTCATCAGCCGTGGCGAAGTTGAGTTATCCCGCTCCAAGGCGGAATTGTTTCACCTCTATCGTCTTTTTGAATTTCGTAAGGAACCGAGATTATTTTCACTTCGCGGGCCGGTGGATCGGCATTGCCGACTTGACCCGATTACATTTCAAGCTCGTTTCTTGTAATTGCACTTTGCAACATGGGCGTATTCCAGAAAGAAACTTGACGGTCAGCTCTGTACATTAGGATTTGAACCCCGGGGCTTTCCAATTCCGGCCATTCGCCAACACGCGAGTACGGAGCGCTCCGTAACCCTTCTGCGTCATCCTGTTGCAAGATTGAGTTGCGCTCGGATGTCGCGAGAGCGAGATGCCCCCGGCTTGAAGGAGAGCGATTTGCCCGCCGCGCGGCCGGCACCGGCTGTCGTGAGAACGCGGGCGAGCGTGGAACTTACCGTGGCCACATCGTCGTCGAAATCGCCATGGTGGCTGGCCGCCGAGCCGCCGGGGTCGCCGGGCCCCTTATCGTTTGGCGCCTGTATCCAGTCGATCTGCCCGCTCGCGATGAGTTTTCGTATTTCCGCGCTCTGCTCGACGAACTTCGCCATGCCGAGCAGTGGCTCGCCCACGGGCCGCACGAGCGGAATGCGTGCGCGTCGTTCGAACGCGTTGGACACAAGGTAGAGCAGCGACTTGTGATAGATATTTGCGCAGTTATCGTCCTGCTCCGCATCGTCGGTCAGCGTATATACGGCAAAGCGGCTGATCGTTTTCTGGCGGATCGCCGGGAGATAGCTCTGCTCGAAGAGCGTCATAGTGCATGCAGGTGCCCACAACGTGCACGAGGCGACCTGCAGTCCGAGGCCTTGGACCTGGCCTCCGTCGAGCAGAGCGCTCGGGATCGGTCCGCTGGCCGTGAGCATACGCACGAGCGGCCCATGCAGGATGCTTCCCGCGCTGTGGCCTACGACATGGATTTCCAGCTTCGGGTCAGCAGCCGCCAGTTCTGCGAGTTCCTCGAGCACGAGCCGCGCTGCGCCAGTGGGCGAAGCGGTCGCCAGCACCGCGTTTTCCTTCATTTCGTCCCACCCGGCCTTGCCCGTGAGCTTGCGCGCTATGGGCTCCAATGCGTCATCCAGACGGTCGAGCATGAAGTCTTTCGCGGCATCCAGAAATCCCTCGGGGCGGCGCAGCTTGAGCGCGTCTTCAAGCATGTTGGTAAGCGTAGTCCAGTAATCCGAATGCCAGACGAACGCCAGCGGATAGCACTCGGACTCGAGCATCGTGCGTCGGTAGTCTGCGACGCGCTGCACGGCCGCATCTTCCGAAACCAGACCACCATGCGCATAAAGCACGATGCGGCGCTTCTTCCACCCGGACGTGATACGCGGAAAGTCCTCGCGGAGGATTTTGCGGATCTGCTGGGGCGGGGTCGCGATGTTGCCATTCGATCGCGGCTGTCCGTCGTTTCCGATGCTGACGACGTGCGGTCTGATCTCATCGTATGTGTACATCCGCGCGCGGGACGAAGTCGCGAAGGCGGACGCATTCCCGCGGCTGCGTGCGGGAAGTTCGATCGGCACTCCCAGCCGCGCGACCCAGACATCGGTGCCGTTTCTCAACCAGTCCTCATACGAAATCCTGCCGAATCCGTCGAGGCCCCAGCTTCTGCCCCACGAGTTCTGGATCCAGAAACCCTTCTGGTCGTAAGCAACGATGGCGAAGGCATGACCGCCCTCCATTTTCTCCTCGAACGGGATGATTCCGTCCCGTTTAACCTTGTCCCACCCGCTGTGCACGCAGGCGCTCGAATAGAGGACACCGACCTCGCAGATCGCCGCATGCATCGCCACGAGGTCCTTGTGATTGACGCGAAAGTAGGCTCCCAGCGGCCGCTTCTGAGCGTCGGAGGAACGCGCCTCGGTGAGTGCGTGGTTCGGCACCCGCGGATCGCGTTTCCATAGGCCACCGGAGCACACGCCGTGCTTGTGCCAGCCCTTCATCGCGCCGCGGCAGCTCGAACCATCGTAGCGCTCTCCCGGCCATTCGTCGTAACGGCGTGCGAGCATGTACAGCATCCAGGGACTCACTTCCGTCCGGTCAGGCACGATCTCCCGCGTGCGCAGCAGGTAATGCGCGACCGCCGCCAGACCGTAGCCGGTGCAGGCGCCTTCCTGCCCTTGATCGAGAACGGGAACGCCGGTCTTGCGGTAATGATCCAGCGAAATCGAACAGCCGACTTCCACCAGCGTGGGAACGTACATGAGGTCGCGGAAATCGAGCGTATCGGGGCGCACGTTGAGCTTGCGGCCGGCGAGCGAAGGAGCGCGCTTCGGCGCCCGCGTGCGCGCCTTGCCGGAGCGGGCCTTGCCAAGCGTCGCTTTGACCGCCTTTTCGAATGTGTCGATCGCCGCGCTCGCCGCGTCGTGCAGCGCCTTTGCCGTCATGACCTCGCAGACTGCAAGGACGGCCTTTAGCGTTTCCGTCTCTTCGGCGAGCTGCGCTGCGAGGTTGTCATCGTCGATCTCGCCGTCAAGACGCGCCTTGGCGAGCACTTCCAGGAATGCCTGCTCCTCGTCGAGTGCCTTCCCTACGCAGTGGCGGATTCTGGCCCATTCACTGCCGACCGCCTCTTTGACGGCATTAAGCATGCCGGACGTCGTCGCTTTGATGTCGAATGCCATTTTTCCTCCCTCACAGTGGTGCGCACCGAAACTCCGGACCCATTAACGGTCTCATGAAGACAGCGTTAGTGCCCGCCCGTGGTGATGGTCGCCTGCTTGTCTATCACCGTTGAAGATACGCTCGCGGGATCGGGGCGGATTTCCGCGATGTAAACGGGGATCTGCGGCAATACTCCATAGATCGGCCGCCTGGGAAAAAAGACAACTTTCCGCAACTGGCCGTGCGGCGGAACTTCCTCCACCTCCTTGAGACTGCGCGCCTCCAGGTTCTTGACGTGCAGTAGCAGGTCCCACAGGAGCTGCTTTTCGATTTCGGGATTGACGATTCCCGTGAAGAAAGCCACTCCCTTCACATAGTTGCGCGCCGAGGTGAATATCGCCGCACCGGTGAGCACCTCTCCGGCCGACTTGAGCAGTTCCACGAACCGCTGCCGCGGATCCGAGCGCTGCTGATAGGTAAAGATCGCAAGCACGTCGGAAAAACTCATCGGACGATAGTCTTCCTTGAAGTTGATCTGGTCGGAAAGTGGCGGTCCCGCCGCCGTCTGCTTAAACAGCAGATCCGGTTGGCTGAGGACCTGCGCGGAGTAGACCTTCGCGACATCGTCCTTGGCGGGCAGGAAGCGTATGCGGGCGGTAAGCGAGGAGCCATAGACAAGCAGCGGCTTCGCGTTGCGATTGACGAACACGGCGTCCGCCGCATAAAACGTATTCGCAAACTCGATGCCGAATTCGTTCGCGGTATCCTGCTGCGACCAGACCACGAGCTGGCTGCTGATTTCCAGGAACTGTTCGGCGGTTATGGGAAACGAAACCGTCCTGAGCAGCCCGCCGTCGCGCGCCTTCTCGTCGGACATTCCCAAGGCCCGGCAACTGCGCACAGAGACGACCACTCCTTTCGCGTTACCCAGTTTCGTCGAGTCGATTTCGACCCGCGTGATCCGCCCATTCGGCACAGTTTTGGATTTCACTGCGTCGGACGGAATGACGTCGATGATCGGTGCGGTACCGCTCGCGCAAACGTCGTTCACGCTGATGAAATACGAGCCGGTTTTCGAGAGCAGTCCGAAACTCGGGCCGCTTATCTCCAGGCGGTCGGCGCTGACTTGAGCGGCTGCAGCAGCGGCAGGAGTGCTGTTGTCTTGGGGTTTCGGCTTTTGAATTGCTTGTTCCTGCCCAAATAGATATCGCCGATATTCAGTGGGCGGATGCAGCAAGTCGGGCCGCTCGTACCTCTGGTAAGTGGTACATCCGGACAAAACAAATAGAAGCAGCACGCCAGCTGCCGGGATTTCACAGCGCATTGTCCCCCCTGTAATCAGTGTCGCATCAGCGACGGTGGTTATTCGTCGGGGCGGCCACTGCCGCCACCGCCGTCGGGCCGCGCGAAGGCTCCCCCGCCCGGCGGCCGGCCGTCGCCACCGTCGTCCGGACGCCGAAGGCCGCGCACATCGAGTACTTCAGGATGCCGGAGGAAGGCGCGCAGTTCGTCCGCAGAGTTGCCCAGCCGGGGTGCAGCCCGCGAAACCACATCCAGCGCCGTCCTGAGCTCTTCAGCCGTGGGCACGGTACGTCCGGCCGCAGTGCCGTGCGTCGCGGTGTCCGCCGCCGCAGCGATGGAACCTGTTAGCCGATATGACCGAACCCGCGCCCGGATATGGTCCATGTCGACCTTCTTCCCGGGGCAGGATTTCGACGTCCGGTAGCGCGCCTCCATAAGACCGTCTGCAACGAGGCGATTTACCTCCCGGTGTCCTATGACGGAATCCACTCCGAGCGCGGGATGATCATCGATCAGCGTGGAGATCAGTTTTACAAGGCTCTCGAGTTGAGCGCCCGTAAAGGGATCGACGTCACCATTACCCGCACAGCAGATGCCAATCGAGCGCATGTTCAGACCTTCAACGTGTGCCCCTGGCGTCCCCGCAGGCCGCCCCGACTGAACAGTGCCGTCTTGCAACGCGGCATGCCTGTCGTTGATGATGACGTAGTGATAACCGATCCCGTTCCAGCCGCGGGCGCGGTGCCATTCATCTATGAGATCGCGGTCGCAATCCTTGCCGGAAAAGGCCGCGGTATGTACGACGATGTACTCAGGTCGCAGATCAGGCATGGGAGGATCTCCATTTCGTTTGGATGTGATGCTTCTTTTTTAAGAAACCGGTCTTGGTCGACCATTCATGATGTCGCCTATTTCACGAAGGGGACGCTTGCGACGATGCCTCCGTGGCGGTCTGCCGTCGTTTCTGCGACCATTTCCGGATGGCAATGATCAGACCTCCAATTCCACCGGCGCCAAGCAGGGCCAGCCACTTGTCGAATTCCTGGAGAATTTCGTACCACGTTCGCGGCCGCGCTTTGACGATTACGACTTCGCGGACGCTATGGATAATGCGCTGATTGGGTCCCGGATTGATCCAGACTTCCAGGACCAGCGGAAGTCCGTCCTCGCCGGAACGTTTAGGCGTTACCCGCCAGTTCCATTGGACGCGACCCTCCTCCTTCAGGGATTGGGGAAGCGGATCCTTGGGATCGATGCCGAAATCCTCGCCGCCACGTAACTGCGCGACCATAACGTCCCCCACCTTGATGCCACTTAGCGCCGTCACTTCTCCGATGGCCGGCGGCCCCGACGCGGCTGACGCCTGGCCGCGGGTGCGCTGCTTGATTTTCTCGGCGGTGAGCTGAAGATGCTTGGCCAGCTCGCGCGCCAGCGTCGCGGCAGGTGCTTTGCGGTCGATCCAGAGATCAACGAACGACGGTCTTTCGTGCACCATTTCGTGGGGTACGTAATAGGCGGCGGCGCCGTCATTCGACACCGCTGGCGGCTTTGGAACTTCCGAGGCTATGGGGATCTCAGAAGTGGCATGGTCAGCTACCGCCGCCTTCGCGGTCGCAATCGCGAGCTTCTCGAACCTAGTGAAAGCCGCACTTTTCGAGGCGACAGACTCCGCGGCTGAAAGGCGAACTGGTTCTCGCGAACCCCCGCCGGATTCGGCACCTGCGGCCATAGCAAGCTGATAGCCGGGCGTTACGTGCCCCGCGGTCGATTTACCAGCCGGCTTGGAAGCGGAGATAGACGCGCGCGGCGGTGGAGGCATTGGAGCCATTGCCTCACTGGCGGACGGCATGTCCGGCGGACTGGACATCGCCAGTGCTTTTGCAGCACCTGCTGCAACTGTCGGGTGCAGCGGCGTCATCGACTCAGTAGCATCCGGGCCCGCGGGCCTGTACACCACCGGCCGGATTTTTACATCGCTGGCGCACGCCGAAAGCAGTAATACGAGCAACGCAAGCAATACGCTACGGAGTCGCATACCCTGCCCCTCCAGCTTGGTTACGTTTCTTGTCGAGGTATCAGACTGCCGGCATATTGCGATAGCCTGCGCCTGTAGCTTTGAACTCTAGCCAAGGAAAGTAAAAAATGCTGTCAGGGATAGCCGACAATTGGTGTCAGGTTTTTCCTGACAGACGAGCAGGGTAGCAGTCGGGTAGGGCGTGCGGGGTTGGGAGCGCGCCGGCAGCGTTCGCTACTCCACGAACGCCGGCGCCTTCGGAATCTTGTCGCTCTGCGCCTTGTCGTGGTTGATCCACAGCTTGGCGCCGGTCTTTTCCATGACACTGACGATCTTTTCCATGGACTGGAGGCTCTGCTCGCGATCGAAGTTGAAGTACGGAGCTTGTCGTAGCTTGTCACCTCGAAATTCCACTTGGTTGCGGCGTCTCTCCCAAACGCCACGTCGTACTCAGCCTCCTGGATGTAGAGTGTCGCGCCGGTGAAGAGGTTGGCGTTGCCGATGTGGTCGCCGTGCGTGTGCGAGAACGCGACATGCTCGACCTTGGCCGGGTCGACGCCGATTTCGGCAAGGGCGAACCGCAGCGGCTTCGGCAGACGATATCTCGGCGCACGAGGCGGGCGACAGCACGAGCGCCGGGCGGTGACCGGCCTGCTCGTCGTGTCCGGCCTGCGGCGTGAAGTTGAGCCACACCACGTCGCCGCGATCCGGAACATAACGCTTTACCACGCTTCGCGCCCCGCGGCCCGTCCGAAATCGGTTTCGCCGTGAAGGTTTTCCGGGGTTATTCCGCTCACCAGCTGTTCGAGAGTCAGCTCCCGGCGGCGGGGTTTCAATCGGATCACCTGCGCCACGACCTCGATGTCGAGTTCGTCGTCCTCGCGCACGCCCGCCTCATCAGCCACCGTCTTGGGAATGCGCACCGCCAGGCTGTTGCCCCATTTTTGCGCTTTCACCCGCATCGGATATCTCCGGATAGTGCGTTCATACAGTGTAAAGACTACCCCGTACCCAAGCGCGAACCAAGCCTGCCGCATGAGCCCTCCCGGGGTGATAACATAGGCGCCACGACGAGAACGCGCCGGGCGGCACAAGGCGCGCAACAATTCCACGGAACGTCCCGCGGCTTCTCAGCACCGCACCAGCAGGAGGATCACAGTGAAAGCGCAGAACATCGCGCGTACGGTGCTGTGCGGGCTCGCGGTCGTTATCGCCGCGGCACCGGCGGCCGCGCGCGTCACGGCGTTAAACATCACCTTGATCGAGCCCTTCGCCGAAGGCACCAGCTTCGGCGATACCGGCGCCTACGAGCGCGTCAAGGGCACCTTCAAGGGCGAACTCGATCCGGCTGACCCGCGCAACCGCGTCATCGTGAATCTCGACAAGGCGCCGCGCAACGCGGCCGGCAAAGTGGAATACGAGGCCGATTTCTTCATCCTGCGCCCGGTCGAGGCGGCGCGCGGCAACCGCAAGCTCCTCTACGACGTCACCAACCGCGGGCGAAAGGGAATACACAATCGCCTCATGGACGCGCGCGCGCCGTCGCTCGCGGCCGGCAACGATCCGAAGACGGTGCAGGACATCGGCAACGGCCTGCTGCGCCTGGGCTACACGCTCGTGTGGAGCGGCTGGGATCCCGACGCGCCGCGCACCAACAACGGCATGGCGATGGCGCGGGTGATCGCAACCCATGGCGGTGCGCCGATCGTGCGCGTGATCCGAGACGAGATCGTGCCCGGAACGCGCGTTCGTGCTCCGCCCGCGAAAAGCGGCGGCGTGCAGCGCGAAACGCTGCGTTTGAGCTATGACGCTGCGAACCTCGACCAGGCGCAGGCCAAACTCACCGTGCGTCGTGGCGAAGCCGACCCGCGCCGCGAAATCCCTCCGAGCGGCTGGACCTATGCCGGCCCGCGGCAAATCGCCCTGCTGCCGGACGGCACGCGGCCCGAACCGGGATCGATCTACGAATTCCACTATCCTGCGAAAAATCCGACCGTGCTCGGCATCGGATACGCGGCGACCCGCGATTTGATTTCGTTTCTGCGCTACGAAAAAAGCACCGCGTCGGGTGAGGATAACCCGGCCGGCGCCGGCATCCGGGCAGCGCTCGCGTACGGCAGCTCGCAGAGCGGGCGTTACCTGCGCGATTTCGTCCACCTGGGCTTCAACCAGGATGAATCGGCCCGCAAGGCGTTCAACGGCGTGCTCGCGCATATCGCGGGCGCGGGCGGCGTCTTCCTGAACTATGAATTCGGCCAGCCCAACCGCACCAATACCCAGCATGAAGATCACACCTTCCCCGAAAATGCGTTTCCGTTTTCGGCGGCGCGGCTCACCGATCCCGTGACCGGCCGGACCGGAAGCCTCCTCCGTAACGACGGTTTCGACCCGCTGTGGATCGAAACCAACACGTCGACCGAATACTGGCAGAAGGGCGCGTCCCTCCTCACCACCGATCCTGCGGGCGAGCGCGACATCGAGCTGCCGGCGAACACCCGCGTCTACTTCATCACCGGCACGCAGCATAACGGCACGGCGTGGATGCGTTCGACCGCCGGTCCGTGCGTGAACCCGCGCAACCCGCACAATCCCAATCCGGCGCTGCGTGCGCTTTTGGCCGCGCTCGACGAATGGGTGAGCGACGGGAAGGCGCCGCCGGATTCGCGCACGCCGCGCATAAAAGACGGCACGCTGGTGGCACCGGACAAGGTGCGCTTTCCCGCAATTCCCGGCTTGCAGGCCGTGCGCCGCGTGAACGCGATCGGCGTGCTGAAGGACTGGATCAAGCCGGAAATGGATATGTCCCGGCCCTATCGCCCGCTCGTGCCGCAAGTGGACGCCGACGGCAACGAGACTTCGGGCATCCGGCTTCCCGACATCGCAACGCCGCTCGCAACGCATACCGGCTGGAACCTCTACAAGGCGCCGTTTCCCGAAGGCGAGCTGTGCGACCGCGGCGGCAGTTACGGTCCGTTCGCCGCTACGCGCGAAGCGCGCGAAGCGAACGGCGATCCGCGGCTCTCTCTCGAAGAGCGTTATAGCGACCACGCCGGTTACGTGGAACGCATCGTGGCGGCCGCGAACCGGCTCGTCGCCGATCGCCTGTTGCTGCGCGAGGATGCCGAGCAGATCATCGCGCGGGCTAAAAGCGCGGAAACGGCGAAGCGCTTTGCACAGTGACGCGCATCATTTGCAGCGCGCTAAAATCTACGTCGAGCGCTGCAACGCAGGGCATCCAAGACCGGTTAGCTATGCTTCAAATTCGGATCGAGACAAGCCGCTCTGACGAATAATCGCCATGAGCGTTCCGATACGCAACTCGTTGTGGTCTGGAACCGGCACCGTCCGGTCCGGCGTTGCATTACGACATGGCTGCCTCGACGGCGAACCTCGACAAACCCGTGTTGATGCAGTATGCGACAGACCTCTCTACCCGAGAGGACGCGCAGTTTACCCATGCGCGGTTTCGAAGCGGGTCACGAAAACCTCACTATGCCGACGGCGCGCGACTTCTTCCGGGTCAGCGCATTCCAGGAACAACTCGACTGCCTCTTTCAGATTCGCGGTAGCTTCCTCGACCGTCGCGCCTTGGCTCGCCACATCGAGTTCGGGACACAGCGCGACAAACATGTCGCCTTCCTTTTCGAGAATCGCGGTGTAGCTGTGAGTTGCCATGGCCATCTCCTTGGTTCGAGAAATACTAACACGATGAAGCCAGGTCTTTCTGCAACAATTTCAGCTCCCCGCCAATCGGTTCCCAAAGGACCGCGGATCTAAAACGGGAGCTCTGCTTCGAGCTTGGTGAGTTTGGCGATACGCGCCAGGTCGGAGCGGGTGTCCTCCGGCAACATTAAACCATCCCTGCGATTCTTCTCGTCAGCGCGCGCCTCCATCTCGCCGGGATAGAACACTTCGTCGCAGCCTTTGGCGAGCGGCACCGACTTCACCTCCGCGATGAACTGCTCCATGCGTTCGCTGAATTGCGCGAGCGGCTGGAACACTTCGATGTTCATCGCGATCATCATGTGCCCGCAATTGCTCTTCTCCGCGGTCTGGTACGGACTGTGCACCGCGGAGAGAAATCCGCTGCCGGTCAGCACGCCGG
>Ga0326597_10012979_pt1 | contig 10965 bp, 8 predicted proteins | sample RVTome_12_FD_203789 | JGI IMG/M metagenome (GOLD analysis project Ga0326597, IMG submission 203789) | Soil microbial communities from uranium-contaminated site in the Upper Colorado River Basin, Wyoming, United States - RVT100D185 | ecosystem: Environmental > Terrestrial > Soil > Contaminated >... | reverse complement strand
GCCGAGGGTTATTTGAGAGGCGTCCGCAAGATCTGCGATCGCAATCAGATCCTGATGATCGCCGACGAGATCCAGACGGGCTTCTGCCGCACGGGCAGGAAGTTCGCCGTGGATCACGAGGACGTGCGACCCGACGCAATGTGCCTCGGCAAGGCCCTCGGCGGCGGCGTCCTTCCCGTCAGCGCCGTCGTCGCCGACAAGTCCGTCATGGAGGTCTTCACGCCGGGCGTCCACGGCTCGACCTTTGGCGGCAACCCACTGGCCGCGGCGGTCGGCATGGCCGCACTCGACGTGCTCGACGACGAGAATCTCGCCGCTCGATCCCAGGAGCTCGGCGAAGTCCTGCGCCGCGAACTCGAGAAGATCGAGTGCTCCAAGATCGTCCAGATCCGCGGCAAGGGGCTTCTCAACGCCGTCGTGTTCGAGGATGGCTTCCAGGCGTGGGATGTCTGCGTGGCCCTGAAGGACAGGGGTCTCCTCGCCAAGCAGACCCACGGCAACATCATCCGCTTCGCACCCCCTCTGGTCATCAGCCGCGACGAGCTCGACCAGGCCATCGGCATCATCCGCGGGGTCTTCGAATCATGCTGAACGGCCGTACGGCGAGGGCGCTCCTACCACTTCTCGCTCTTACACTCCTGAGCCACTTCGCGACGGCGCAACAGGACAACGTGGTCATCGAGAGCGAACGGCTCGCGGCGAAGGTCCACGTACTCTACGGCCGCGGCGGCAACATGCTGCTCTTCGCGGGCGAAGAACGGACTTTTCTGGTCGACGATCAGCTCGAACCGCTCAGCGAGAAGATCCAGGCCCAGATCGCCACGATCACGCCACGCCCCGTGGACTTCGTGTTGAACACGCACTATCACGGCGACCACACCGGCGGAAACGAAAACTTCGGGAGGAGCGGCGCCGTGATCTTCTCCCACGATCACACGCGAGAGTTGATGCAAGAGGCCCGCTTCAACGTGGTGTTCGACACGGAAGGAGAAGTGGCGAAGCCAGAGGACCTGCCCATCGCCACCTTCTCCGAAGACATGCACTTCCACATCGACGGCGTGGACATCGAAGTCTTCCACATCCCCAGGGCACACACCAGCGGCGACGCCGTCGTGCGGCTGCCATCGCTCGACATCATCCACATGGGCGATGTCTTCTTCAACGGTCTCTACCCCTACGTCGACATCAGCGCGGGGGGTCGGGTCAGCGGTGTGCTCGCGGCATGCGAAGCCCTGCTCGCCACCGCCGAGGACGAGACAAAGATCGTTCCCGGGCACGGCAAGGCGACCGACCGCGCCGGACTCGGGTTCTATGTCGAGATGCTGAAGGAGTTTCAGGCGAAGGCGCAGCAGGCGCTCGCGGCGGAGGAGTCCCTCGAGACATTCGTCGCCAAGAAGATCAGCGCTGCCTATGACGATCCATGGGCCGAGTCCTGGCTGACGGGCGACCAGATCAGCAAGATCGTGTATCTGTCCGAGCAGGCGGATCTCCACGACGCGCGAAGCCTCGACGGCGAGCGCGGATTCGGAATCGACTGAGCTCGTGAAGGCACCGGCGCGGCTCTGGCTTTCAGGTCGCGCGCGGGCAATGCTCGCGGTCGTGATTCTCTGCGCGGCGGCCACGCCGCTTGGGGCCGCCCTCTCCCCCGTTCCCGTCCCGCCCGAGAACCCGCTCAGCGAGGCCAAGCGCATCCTGGGCAAGGCACTCTTCTGGGAAGAGCAGCTCTCGAGCGATAACAGCATGGCCTGCGGAAGCTGCCATCGCCCGGCGGTGGGCGGCGGCGACCCACGCGCGGGCGTGCATCCGGGGCTCGATGGCTTCGAAGGAACCGCGGACGACATCCACGGATCTCCCGGCGTGCGACGGATGAACGCCGCCGGGCAGGTCATCGGCGACCCCGTCTTCACAGACGCACCCCAAGTCACGCGCCGCGCGGCGCCGTCCATCTACACGGCGCTGTGGGCGGCGGAGATCTTCTGGGACGGCCGTGCGGGCCCGGAGTTCCGCGACCCGCTGACGGGCGAGATCGCGATCGCCGCGGGCGGCGCGCTCGAGGCGCAGGCCCTGCTTCCCATCCTCGACCCGATCGAGATGGCGCACGAGGGGCGAAGTTGGGCGGAGGTCGCCGACAAACTCGCGCGCGTCCAACCCCTCGCCCTCGCGACGGACTTGCCCCACGACCTCGCCGCGGCGATCGCGGCCGGGCGCGGCTATCCCCAGCTGTTCGAAGCGGCCTTCGGCGACCCCACCATCGACCCCGTCCGCATCGCGTTTGCCATCGCCAGCTACGAGCGGACGCTCGTCCCGGATCAGACCCCGTGGGATCGCTACGACGGCGGCGAGGCAGACGCACTCGACGCGGAGCAGATCAGTGGCCTCGCCGTCTTCATGAATTCGGGAGCGTGCCGTGCTTGCCATCTGCTGCCCCTGTTCAGCAACGATGAGTTCCGCAACACGGGCGTGCGGCCACCGCAGGAAGATCCAGGGCGCCAGGAGCTGACGGGCCTTTCTGGGGACCGCGGAAAATTCAAGGTGCCGTCGCTCCGCAACGTCGGACTGCGGCCCCGCCTCATGCACAACGGCCGCTTCACGAGTTTCGCGCGCGTCTTCGACTTCTACACCGGCAGCGGCGGCGAACCGTCATTCGGCGACAACCGGGATCCACACGTGGCGGTGATCGACATTCCGCAGTTCGGACGGGCGGCGCTCATCGCGTTCTTGCGCAAAGGGCTGACGGATCCACGCGTCGCGAATGCGGAGTTCCCGTTCGACCGGCCACGACTGAGGAGTGAAATTCTCGCGGGATTTGACCCCGTCGCGGGGGAGCCACTGTTCGTGTTGCACGCGGCGGCGCCGAATCCCTTCTACCCACAGACGTTGCTCTCATTCACGTTGCTGCGACCCGCACCTGTGAACATTCGCATCTACGCGGCCAACGGCCGCCTCGTGCGCGGCATGCAGCTGCCGAGGAGTACGGTGGGCTGGCAAGCTGTCGCGTGGAACGGAAGCGACGGCGAAGGGCGCCCGATCGCCTCTGGCGTCTATCTCTACGAGATCCAGGGCGGCGCACAGCGTGAATCCGGCCGCGTGACGCTGTTGCGCTAGCCATCCGACGGTGGCTCGAAGTACTCGAGGGCCTCCGGATTGGCGAGCGCCTCGCGGTTGTCGATGGGCTCGCCGTGAAGGGCCTTGCGAACGGCGATCTCGGAGATCTTCCCGCTCACCGTGCGCGGGATGTCCCGCACGGCGTCGATGCGCCTGGGCACGTGGTGCGGGCTCGCCTCCTCCCGGATGCGCGCGCGAATCTTCTGTTTGAGATCCTCGTCCATGTGCGCTCCGGCTGCGAGCCGCACGAAGAGTGCGATGCGCAGGTCGTCCCCGAACTTCTCCCCCACCACGACAGCCTCGACGATTTCCTCCATGCGCTCCACGATGCGATAGATCTCCGCCGTCCCGATGCGGACGCCCCCTGGGTTGAGCGTCGCATCACTGCGGCCATGGAAGATCATCCCTCCGCGGTCGGTCAGCTCGACCCAGTCACCGTGGCGCCACACCGCCTGCTCGGCCTGTGGATAGTGCTCGAAGTAGGCGGCCCGATAGCGGCTCCCGTCGTCGTCCCTCCAGAATCCGACGGGCATCGACGGGAAAGGCCTCGTGCAGACCAACTCCCCCTGGCCGTCCGCGACAGGGATGCCGTCCTCGGTCCAGACCTCGACGGCCATGCCGAGGCCGCGGCACTGCAATTCCCCCCGCACGACGGGAAGATTGGGATTGCCCAGCGCGAAGCAGGAGATGAGATCCGTGCCGCCCGAGATCGAGCTGAGTTGCAGGTCCTCGCCGATCTCGCGGTACACATAGTCGAAACTCGCCGGCAACAGCGTCGATCCCGTGGAGAGGATGGCGCGCAGCGGCGCCAGATCGAAATCCCGCGCGGGCCTGACGCCCCGCTTTTCGGCGAGCGCCAGGTACTTGGCGCTCGTTCCGAACACGTTGACGCGCTCCCGCTCGGCCATTTCCCAGAGGATCCCGCCGTGGGCATGGAATGGGAAGCCTTCATAGAGGAGCACCGTCGCGCCGGTGAAGAGCCCGGAGGTCAGCCAGTTCCACATCATCCAACCGCAGGTGCTGAAGTAGAAGAAGACCTCGCCCGCCCGCAGGTCGCAGTGAAGCACATGCTCCTTGGCGTGCTGCAGCAGCGTTCCGCCGGCGCCGTGGACGATGCACTTGGGGAGTCCCGTCGTCCCACTGGAGAAGAGGACGAAGGCTGGCGCGTCGAAAGGCTGACGCAGGAACACGAGCGGCGGATCCTGCGGCGACTCATCGAGGAGTTCCGCCCAGGTCGTGCAACTCAGATCGACTTCGGCGTCGAGATAGGGTACGCCGACGCAGAGTTCGAGCGTCGGCAGCCCAGCGCAGATCTCGCTGACGCGGTCGCGCAGATCGAGCCGCTTTCCCGCGTAGACATACGCATCGGCGCAGAACAGAACCTTCGGCTCGATCTGCCCGAATCGGTCGAGCGCGGCGGCCGCGCCGAAGTCCGGCGAACAGGCGCTCCAGATGGCGCCGAGACTGTTGGTCGCGAGCATCGCCACGACGGCCTCGGGAAGGCTCGGCAGATAGGCGGCAACCCTGTCGCCCGGCCCTACCCCGCGGGCGCGGAGTGATACCGCGAGGCGCGCAACCTCGCGTCGCAACTCGTCGCGGCTCTGGGCTCGACGCCGCCCCCTCTCGTTCCAGCTGACGATCGCCGCGCCGTCGCCCGAATGACGGAGCAGATTCTCGGCGAAGGAGAGCTGCGCGTCCGGGAACCAGCGTGCACCCGGCATGCGGTCCAGGCCCTCGACAGCCCGCTCGCCCTTCTGCCCCACGATGCCGACGAAGTCCCAGAGCTCCGACCAGAATTGCGCGGGCTCGCGGACACTCCACCGCCACAGCGAGTGGTAGTCACACAACTCGTCGCCAGATCTCGCTGCGACCCCGCGTTGGAATTCGGTCATGCGGGTCGCGGCAATGCGCTCAGCGCTTGGAGTCCACAGCGTGGGACGCTCCAGCCGCTTCGTCATCAGCCCGGCACCAAGAAAGCGGGCAGGACGACGCCGCGGCATTCACCGAAGCCAATCCGTGTCGCGCCTTTGCGCTCGCAGCTCCCGCGCAGAATGAGTTCGTCGCCGTCCGCCAAGAATTTCCGCTCCTCACCCGTCGGCAAGACGATGGGCTCGCTGCCGCGCCACGTGAGTTCGAGCAGGCAACCGCGGTTGTCCTGCTCGGGGCCCGAGACCGTGCCACTCGCCAAGAGATCGCCGGGCCGCAACTGGCAGCCGTTGCTCGCATGATGGCTGAGCATCTGGGCGATGGTCCAATACATGTCGCGGAAGTCTCCGCCCGAGAGCTGGTGATCGGCCATGCCCTTCTCCCGCATCTGCGCGCTGGCGATGTAGGCTTCGAGCCGCAGGTCGACGGCGCCGAGGCGTTGATCGTCCTTGTCAAAGAGATGTGGCAGCGGCTGTGGATCTCCGTCCGGGCGCGCGAACGCCGCCACGCGGAAAGGCGCCAGCGCCTCCATCGTGATCACCCACGGCGAGACACTCGTGGCGAAACTCTTCGCGAGGAACGGACCTAGCGGTTGGTACTCCCATTTCTGCACGTCGCGGGCCGACCAGTCGTTGACGAGGCACATGCCGAAGACATGCCGCTCCGCGGTCCCAATCGGAATCGGCCGGGCGCCCGGGTTGCCTCCCCCCACGAAGAAGCCGACCTCGAGCTCGTAGTCGAGCATTTTGGTCGGACCGAAGACGGGTGCGTCCGCCCCGTCGCTCATCGTCTGCCCAAGCGGGCGGCGAATTTCGCTGCCGCTCACGACGACCGTCGACGCCCGACCGTGGTAGCCCACGGGAATCCACTTGTAGTTGGGGAGCAGTGGGCTCTCGGGCCGGAACATGCTGCCGACATTCGTGGCGTGATGGATCGACGCATAGAAATCGGTGTAATCGCCGATCGTCGCCGGAAGCAGCATCTCTACGTCGTCACGATCGTGCAGAAGGGAGTCGGAATCGGAGATCTCACCGTTCCCTTCGCGCAGCAGTCGGCTGAGCCGGCGGCGCAGGGCCAACGCGGCATCAGGGCCGGCGGCCATGAGGGCATTGAGCGTCCCGGCCGCGCAACACTCCACGAGCGACGCGTCGAGCCACCCGGCACCGGCGAGCTCACGCAGATCGAGCACGGAGTCACCGACGGCCACGCCGATCCGTGCGTCGCCGCCGGAGGCCGGGCGAAAGACGCCGAAGGGGAGATTCTGAATCGGAAAGTCGCTCCCCTCGCGATTCGCGCTGTCCACCCAGCTGCGCAGCGAGCGATCATGTGTCTCGTCCAGTGGACGCTTCATAGCCATCCCATCCTCCTCAGATCTTCGATGGGTTCTTCAAACGAGCAGGATCCAAAGCTTCGCGCGAAGCGGCGGCCCGCAGCGATCGTGTCGACGGAGATACGATACTCCCCCACCAGCACGCTCTCTTCTTCGAGACGGAAGGCGGCGGCAGAATCCTCGTTCAACAACGACTCGAACGCACCGGCATCGGCGACGGGGTCGACCCGCAGTGAGGCCGCGAGGAAGACGTTGAGAAAGCCATGCATCGTCGCCCGCGGAGCGTCGGTTTCGTAGTTCAGGGCGTGGTCGCCGCGGACGGGGTGATGCAGTCCGGCGGTGGCCTTGAATGGCAGCCGCAGCGTGGCGCAGGCGTCGATGAATTCGGCGATCTGGACGCTCGTCGGAATCTCTGCAGCGCGCATGCTGCCCGTGCGAAGCTTGGCGAAGCGCCCCGCGGCCGCCAGCGACTCCAGAGATTCCAGGAGGGTTGGGCTCAGGGCAACTTCGAAATAGGCATCCAGTTGCGGCGGGAGCGAAGACAGATCCTGTGCGAGAGCGTCGCTTCGGCACTCCACCGCGGCGACGTGCAGCGGCAGGCCCTCCACGGTGGCCTCGGCCAGCCGCAGATTCTCGTCGACCGGGGAGCCGAGGAGCAGACTCAACGGCCATGGCTCGCCGTCCGGCTCGAGCCACGGCTGCACCGCTGCGACGAATTCGCCGAGCCGGGCGGCCGGAAGCACGAACGCACCAAGCATCCATGAATGGCCGGATTTCCGGTAGCGCGCGAAGTTCTCGACGGCGGCGGACATGGCGAGGCCCGCTGGAGGAAACAGCCCGGCGTAGTCGACGATGCCGCCGAGAAGCTCTCGCAGAACGGTCGATTCCGCAGTGGACACGGCGGCAGGCTCCCCTTCGAGGAAAACGCGGTGGGGCAGTGTATCCCAGATCATCGGCCGGGTCATCCGCGCAGCGCGCGAGGCCGGGCCTTGTCGGCCGCGAACGCTTGCGATAACTTGGTGCCGCTGCGCGAGTTGCACATCGACATCTGCGAACGACTCTGCGGTCGAAACGCGGACACAGGAGGCCTCCTTGAGCGAGAATCCCCTCGGGCTGAAACGGCTCCACCACGCCGAGTTCTGGGTCGGGAACGCCAAGCAGGCGGCGTACTTCTACCGCAAGGCCTTCGGCTTCTCGCAGGTCGCCTATTCCGGCCTCGAGACCGGGAATCGCGAGTCCGCCCGCTATGCCCTCCAGCAGCAAGAGGTGCGTTTCATCCTGAGCACGCCGCTCGGCTCCGGTTCAGAGATGAGTGAACATCTGCGGCGGCATGGGGACGGCGTACGTGACCTGGCCTTCACCGTCGCGGATGCGCAAAAAGCGCACGCCGAGGCGTTACGCCGGGGCGCGACGAGCGTGCGGGAACCGGTCGAAGCGAAGGACGAGCACGGGAGCATTCGCCACAGCGCCATCGCCACCTACGGCGACACCATCCACAGCTTCATCGAACTTGGAGACTACGCCGGACCGTTCCTCCCCGGCTTTCGGGCCGAGCCGATCGAGGAACAGGACACCGGCCTGCTGGTAATCGATCACTGCGTCGGCAATGTCGAGCAGGACAAGATGGACGTATGGGCTGACTTCTATCGGGACGTGCTCGGCTTCACGCGCTACATGAGCTTCGACGACAAGGACATCAGTACGGACTTCACCGCGCTGCAGAGCGTCGTGATGAGTAGCGACGCCGCGAGCCTGAAGATGCCCATCAACGAACCCGCGCCGGGGAAGATGAAGAGTCAGATCGAGGAGTACCTGGACTTCTACGAGACTCCCGGCGTCCAACATCTCGCATTGCTCACCAAGGACATCCGCAAGACGATCCGCGACCTGCGCGAGCGCGGCGTCGAGTTTCTGCGCGTTCCCGACACCTACTACGACGCTCTGCCCGAACGCGTCGGCGCCATCGACGAAGATTTCGAGAGCATTCGCGAGCTCGGCATCCTGGTCGACCGCGATCCCGATGGCTACCTCCTGCAGCTGTTCACCAAGCCGCTCGAAGATCGGCCCACGGTCTTTTTCGAGATCATTCAGCGCAAGGGCAGCCGTGGCTTCGGCAAGGGGAACTTCAAGGCTCTGTTCGTGAGCATCGAGGAAGATCAGCGGCTGCGCGGGACGCTCTAGGAGACACGATGCCCATCTACCACAGCCTCGGCCGGATTCCACGCAAGCGACATCAGGTCTTTCGAAAGTCGGACGGGGGCATCTACTACGAAGAGCTCGTGGGCAACAAAGGCTTCACCGGACTCTCGAGTCTTCTCTATCATATCCATCCGCCGACGGAGGTCTCGAAGATAGAGACGCTGTGCGACCTCCGCCCCGTCGCCGCCGAAGACGGCGAATTGCGCCACCGGCACTACGCGACAAGAGACCTTCCCAGAGGCGGGAGCCCCGTCTTCGATCGCGTCCCGCTTCTCTTCAACGCCGATGTCTCCCTGTGGCGTGCGGCGCCGGATCGCCACGACGAAGATTTCTTTCGTAACGGGCAGGCCGACGAACTCGTCTATCTCGCCCAGGGCCGGGGCGTCCTGGAGTCGCAATACGGCTCACTCGAAGTGCGCGACGGCGACTACGTCGTCATTCCGCGGGGCATCGTGCATCGGTGGCGCCTCGACAGCGAGCGGCCTGCGACGATGTTGATTCTGGAAAGTAGCGGGGCCCTGCGCACGCCGCGCCGCTACCGAAACGAGCATGGACAGCTCCTCGAGGGAGCACCCTTCAACGAGCGCGACATTCGCCGGCCGGCAGAACTCGACGTTCACGACGAAGCGGGCTCATTCGGCATCGTGGTCAAACACGACCACAAACTCCTGCGCTACACCTTGACCCATCATCCCTGCGACGCTGTCGGCTGGGACGGCTTCTATTATCCCTGGGCCTTCAGCATCCATGACTTCGAGCCTCTGGTCGGCCGCTTCCATCAACCGCCGCCGATCCACCAGACATTCGAGGGCGACGGCTTCGTCGTCTGCAGCTTCTGTCCGCGGCCGTTCGACTTCGACGAGGAGGCCGTGCCCGCTCCCTACTTCCACACCAACGCGATGACGGACGAGGTCATCTTCTACGCCAGCAGCGAATTCATGAGCCGCAAGGGAGTGAGCTTCGGCTCGATCACTCTGCATCCCGACGGGATCTCCCACGGTCCGCAGCCGGGTCGGATGGAGGTCAGCATCGGCAAGAAGTGGACGGACGAGCTCGCCGTCATGGTGGACACCTATCGTCCGCTGCAGCGCGCACGGGCCATCGCCGACATCGAGGACGCAGACTATTGGAAATCCTGGATCGACAAGGAGTGAAGCATGAAGTTCGCCAGCCGATTCGTACTCGCGGGACTCGCCCTGGGGCTTGCCATGAGTGACGCCGCGGCGCAGACCGAGCGCTGGGCCCTGGCCATCCATGGGGGCGCCGGGACCATCTCCAGAGACGAGCCCGCCGCGGAGATCACGGCCCGTCGCGAGGCGCTCACCGCGGCCCTCGCCGCGGGGCAGAAGATTCTCGAGGAGGGCGGGCAGGCTCTGGATTGCGTCGAGATGGTCATCCGCCTGCTCGAGGACCGGCCCGAGTTCAACGCTGGAAAGGGCGCCGTCTTCACGCACGACGGCAGCCATCAACTCGACGCCTCCATCATGGACGGACGCACCCTCTTGGGCGGCGCCGTGGCCAACGTGAGCACTGTCGCCAACCCGATCTCACTCGCGCGCCTGGTCATGGAGAAGTCGCGCCACGTCCTGCTCATGGGAAAAGGCGCCGAGCAGTTCGCGCTCGAGATGGGCATCCCCGCCGTCGGGCAGGAGTACTTCCACACGGATCATCGCTACAAGCAGCTCCAGGAGGCGCTGGAGAACGACGACTACGGCCTGGCGGGCAAGATCGAGTGGAAGTACGGCACCGTCGGCTGCGTCGTGTTGGACACCCAGGGAAATCTCGCCGCCGGAACCTCAACCGGCGGCATGACGAACAAGCGTTTCGGACGCGTCGGCGACTCCCCCATCGTGGGGGCCGGAAACTACGCGGACAACCGCAGCTGCGCCATTTCCTGTACGGGGACCGGCGAGGTCTTTCTCCAGCACACCGTCGCGCGTTCCGTGGCCGCGATGATGCAGTATGGCGATCAGTCCCTCGAGCACGCCGTAAAGCACATGATCCACGATGAGCTGAGTGAAGGCGACGGCGGCCTCATCGCCGTCTCGAAGGACGGCGAAATCGTCATGGAATACAACAGCCAGGGCATGTACCGCGGCGCCGCCGACAGTTCGGGACGATTCGACGTCGCGATTTGGGACGAGTAGCGCGCGTTGCGCGCGTCTGATCCCGTGATTGCGCTCGGAAAGCTCCGCCCCGCCTCTGGTGTCCTCGCAGGCGCGTCGTCACTCCTGCTCGCCGCCTTGCTTCCTTCGCTGCCGTCCCTCGCCGAACTCTACGCGCGCAGCATCGGACCCGCCGCCGGCTGGACGCTGGCGCGCCTGAGCGGCGTCACGAGTCTGGCGCTGAGCGAACTCCTCATGTGCGGCTTTGCCCTCGGCGTCCTCCTGCGCGGCGCATGGGCC
>Ga0326597_10012978_pt1 | contig 10966 bp, 10 predicted proteins | sample RVTome_12_FD_203789 | JGI IMG/M metagenome (GOLD analysis project Ga0326597, IMG submission 203789) | Soil microbial communities from uranium-contaminated site in the Upper Colorado River Basin, Wyoming, United States - RVT100D185 | ecosystem: Environmental > Terrestrial > Soil > Contaminated >... | reverse complement strand
ACAGTGGCCATATAGTAAATTTCGGGGAGGCGACAACTATCCTGCCACGGGGGGGGACCCAGCAGCTAGAACTGGTCCCGATGCCACTCGGCGAAGTGCTTTACGAGTCCGGCGACGAGCTGTGTCATGTCTACTTCCCAACCACCGCCATCGTGTCCCTGCTCTATGTCATGCGCGATGGCGCGTCGGCCGAAATCGCTGTCGTCGGTAACGAGGGCATCATCGGTGTGGCCCTGTTTATGGGCGGCGAGACCATGCCCAACCGCGCCGTGGTGCAGAGCGCGGGACACGCCTACCGGCTGAAAGGCAAAATACTGAAAGCGGAATTCAGACGTTCCGGTGAGCTGCAACATCTGCTGCTGCGCTACACCCAGGCCCTGTTGACCCAGATGGCGCAGACCGCCGTGTGCAATCGCCACCATTCCCTCGACCAGCAGCTTTGCCGCTGGCTGCTACTGAGCCTCGATCGCCTGTCCTCCAACGAGCTGATCATGACCCAGGAGCTGATCGCCAATATGCTCGGCGTACGTCGCGAGGGGGTGACGGAAGCCGCCGGCAACCTGCAGAAGGCCGGCCTGATCGCATATCGCCGTGGCCACATTACCGCCCTCGACCGCGCGGGGCTGGAGGCGCGGTCCTGCGAGTGCTACGCCGTGGTCAAAAAAGAGTTCGATCGCCTGCTGCCCGAAATCAACCACAGGTAGTCCGGGCAATCCGGCGCGCCGCCCCTCGATCGCGAGGGCAACCCACCCAGTCGCTGACCAAGACCTTATGTGCGCTAGCGCCCAGACAGGCGCCCAACCCCGAACCATAGTGCCTAACATACCTCTAGAGACAACCCATTTCCGTGATCCGCGGTTGATGTCGGGATTACCAATGCGCTTTGTCTGGTTTTCCCATTGCGTATCGACAGCAGGACCGCCGCATGCCGAACACCATCGCGCCCCTGGCCACCAACGGCCTGCTCACGGCCATGCCGCGCCAACACCGGCGGCGCATGCTGGCCGGCTGCGAACCGGTTCAGCTGGCCTATACCGAGATCCTGGCCGAACCCGGCGAGCGCATTGGTTATGTCTACTTCCCGACCGATAGCTTCATCTCCCTGGTGGCACAGACCGAGGGGAGCGCCGGCCTGGAGGTGGGCCTGATCGGCAACGAAGGCATGCTGGGGATTTCTCTCATCCTCGGAGTGGAGGTGTCGCCGCTGCGCGCCATGGTGCAGGGCGCGGGCCTGGCATGGCGTATGAACGCGGCGTTGTTTCGGCAGCATTTCGAGCGGACCCCCGCACTGCGCCGGGTGCTGCGGCATTACCTGCATGCGGTCATGAGTCAATTCGCGCAAACCGCCGCCTGCACCCACTTCCACGTGGTGGAGGCGCGCCTTGCTCGCTGGCTGCTGATGACGCAGGACCGCGCCCACTCCAATGCGTTTCACGTTACCCACGAATACCTGGCCTACCTACTGGGCGTCCGCCGTGTCGGCATCACCCGGGCCGCCACGGCGCTGCAAAATCGCAAGCTGATCCGCTATCACCGTGGCGATATCACGGTGATCAACCGGAGCGGCCTGGAGGCCGCATCTTGCGGTTGTTACGCCGCCGACAAAGCCATTTATGTCCAGATGATGGGTAAAGACACGGCGCAGTAAGGGGTGTCAAATACACCGCCAACGACAGATTCAGGGTATTTTTTTGCCGCTGCATGAGTTAGTTGTTGCGTCGAGTTTTGCCGGTGATGGGCGGATCGCATGTTGCAATAAGTGATGTGATGTTCCAAGCGCCGCTTACGGCGCAGAGCCCCCCCGCGCCAATTTCCGACTGATTCTCCGTAGGTTGGGCTGCAAAGCCCAACGGCCGGCCGCACGCTAATCGTTGGGTTTCGCTGCGCTCAACGCCAACCTACCCTGTCTCCTGCCGGTTGGTCCGCTTTGCGCCGAAACCGGTCTTCTATTCGCCGGAGCTAATGCAACAACAGTTAACTCAGACAGAGCTATTTTTTGCCGCTTGGGGAAAATAACACAACCGACAAACAGCGTAGTGATTCACTTGAGGAGCAACCGAAATCGACCGGGCTTGGCTATCATTCACAGCCAGATCGCTTGATTTTTGACCGCATACAAACGCACCGACTCGAATTTAAAAAACGACTACTGCATACGCCACTATCATCCGAATAGGAATAGTCAAAAATCTTAAATACGAAAACTGGTAAATCAAGATAGGCTACAGATTAGTTTGTCAGGATTTTATACACACAAAAATCAAAATTAGTTTGTTGTATTTATTATACATTCATTGATATCCGACGATTGGGCGACACAAATAAGCCAAAAGACGTTAGGTTTATTTTACAGTTACGACTATGAAGCAGATATCGATTTTAAAACAGACAACAAAAACAGCAACATAAAAACATGGCGTAATTATTGCCTAATAATCACTGGCTCATAAAAATTACCGAATCATCGCGGCGTCTGCGCGGGTAGATGACCCTAATGATTAGGCCATGCAACATGAGCACAACAATGACACAAAACCTACGTGATCCCGCTTTCGCCTGCTAGCCGCAGTACTACGGTCCAGCCAGCACCCTTACGTATGATCTTACCAACAGTGGTTTTATTACAGGTCAACATGATGAAAACTCTAAAATATTTACTGTTAGTGCCTATGACAGTAATGGGGCCGCTTTGCCTTGCAACCGCAGCACAGGCAACGCCGATACTCGGTGCGGATTTAGCCAGCTTTACAGTTCTGGGCGCCTCGACGGTCACCAACATTGCCACCAGCAGCATCGCCGGTAATGTCGGTGTCTGGTCGAGCGGTGGAGCCAATGCGATCACTGGCTTTAACTCCTCACCTGGCGTCGGCGTCTCGGACCCACAGGTTAGCGGCGGAAGCGTATTCGCCGGAGGGGCGCTTGCGGAGTCGGCACAGGCTGGACTCACCACCGCGAGAAACCAGCTGGCATCGCTGGGGGGTGTGGGAACGACGTTGGCGGCCGATCTGGTCGGCCTCACCCTGGCGCCGGGGGTCTATACCGTGGCGGCGGGAACCACCAACCTGTCGGGGGCGCTGACGCTTGACGGCGGCGGTAACGCCAACGCCGTGTGGGTGTTTCAAATGCTCGATACGCTGATCACCTCGCCCAACTCGGTTGTCGATGTGATCAATACCGGCGCGGGTGCCGGTGTCTTTTGGAATGTTGCCAGTTCAGCCACCATCGACGTCAACACCAGCTTCCTGGGCAACATTCTTGCCCTTTCCAGCATCACCTTCAACACCTCCGCAACGGATCTCTGCGGCAGGGCTCTGGCGGATACAGGTGCCGTGACCCTGGATCAGAACAGCCTCTCGGGCGAATGCCAGGGCACCCTGGCTGGCGGTAGTTTGAGCGGTGGCCTGGATGTCACCAGCACAACGGAAGGGCTGGAGGTGGTCAATATTCTGCCGTTCGCTCCAGTTAACGATGCGGTAAACACCATACCCGAGCCGGCCACGTTGGCGCTGCTGGCGCTGGGTCTGGCAGGGGTTGGCTTTAGCCGCCGTCGATCGAGCTGAGGAATATCTACCCTATGGCAAGCGGATAGCCCGCTGCCAGCACAGTGCGACATAGCGCCAGCTCCCTGTTGCACTGCGCCCGGCTGACTGCCACCAACCGGCACAACAGGGATGGTGTATTACCGAGGCTGAAAACGATCGGCCGTTGCTACCCCGCCCCTCATGAATAATGCCAACCAACCAAAACAAAAAACCCAGCAATTACGCTGGGTTTTTTCGTTTCTTACGCGTTACCGGAAATCATATCCGACCCACACCGGTCATTTCCGCTCACTCCCACTCGATGGTGGCCGGCGGCTTGGAGGAGACGTCGTAAGCCACCCGCGAAATCCCGGCGATCTCGTTGATGATCCGGCTGGAGACGGTCTCCAGCAGCTCGTAGGGCAGATGGGCCCAGCGGGCGGTCATGAAGTCGACCGTTTCCACCGCACGCAGGGAGACTACGTATTCGTAGCGGCGGCCGTCGCCGACCACGCCCACCGACTTGACCGGCAGGAATACCACGAAGGCCTGACTGGTCTTGTGGTACCAGCCGGAGCGGTGCAGCTCTTCGATAAAGATGGCGTCGGCTTCGCGCAGGATGTCGGCGTACTCCTTCTTGACCTCGCCGAGGATCCGCACCCCCAGTCCCGGCCCCGGGAAGGGGTGGCGATAGACCATGTCGTACGGTAAGCCCAGCTCCAGACCGATCTTGCGCACCTCGTCCTTGAACAGCTCACGCAGGGGCTCGACCAGCTTCAGCGCCATATCGTCCGGCAGTCCGCCGACGTTATGGTGTGACTTGATCACGTGAGCCTTACCGGTCTTGCCGGCGGCGGACTCGATCACGTCGGGATAGATAGTCCCCTGGGCCAGCCATTTGACGTTGTCGATCTTGGTCGCTTCGGTGTCAAACACCTCGATAAAGGTGTTACCGATCGCCTTGCGCTTGGCTTCGGGATCGCGGATGCCGGCCAATTTGCCCAGGAACAGCTCCTCGGCGTCGGCGCGGATCACCTTGACGCCCATGTTCTTGGCGAACATATCCATCACCTGATCGCCTTCGTGTTTACGCAGCAGACCATTATCCACAAATACGCAGGTCAACTGATCGCCGATCGCCTTGTGCAGCAAGGCTGCCACCACCGACGAATCCACCCCACCGGACAACCCCAGCAATACGTGATCACTGCCGACCTGCTCGCGGACCACCTCGATCGCGTCTTTAACGATATTACTCGGCGTCCACAGCAGCTCGCAGCCGCAAATATCACGGGCAAAGCGCGAAATAATCCGCTCGCCCTGTTTGGTATGGGTCACTTCCGGATGGAACTGGACGCCGTAGAAGCGACGGCTCTCGTCCACCATGCCGGCAATGGGTGCGCTTTCGGTGGCTGCCATGAGGTGGAAACCCGCTGGCATCTGGACCACCTTGTCACCGTGGCTCATCCACACATCCAACAGCAGCACACCGTTGTTGGCCACATGGTCTTCGATACCGCCGAGCAACGAACTGTCGCCTTCGTTACGCACCTTGGCGTAGCCGAACTCGCGCAGATCGGAGGACTCCACCTTGCCGCCCAGCTGTTCGGCCATGGTCTGCATGCCGTAACAGATCCCCAGCACCGGTACGCCGAGTTCGAACACCGCCTGCGGTGCACGCGGGCTGCCCACCTCGGTAACCGACTCGGGTCCACCGGCCAGAATAATACCGCGGGGGTTGTAGGCCCGGATCTCGTCGTCGCTCATATCGAACGCCCGGATCTCCGAAAAGACCCCGCATTCGCGCACGCGTCGTGCAATCAATTGGGTGTACTGGGAGCCAAAATCCAGAATCAGGATACGCTGCGCATGGATATCTTGTGTCACGGTTCCACTCCGTAGTGGGGCCTGCCGGTCAAGCCGGACCGCCCAAACTCGCTGTCGTCTTTAACGAAAAAGGGGCTGCCCACGACAGCCCCAGCATTATTTCGCACCCATCAACCGATCGGGTAGTTGGGCGATTCCTTGGTAATGGTCACGTCATGTACGTGACTCTCTTTCATGCCGGCACCGGTAATCCGCACAAACTGGGGCCGGGTACGCATGGTCTCGATATTGGCGCTGCCGGTATAGCCCATGCTGGAACGCAGGCCACCCATCAACTGGTGCACCACGGCGGCCATCGGCCCTTTACAGGCTACCCGCCCTTCGATCCCTTCCGGCACCAGTTTTTCCGCGCCGGCATCGGCGTCCTGGAAATAACGGTCCGACGAGCCCTGCGACTGCGCCATGGCACCGATGGAACCCATGCCGCGGTAGGCCTTGAAGGCACGCCCCTGGAACAGCTCGACCTCGCCCGGCGCCTCATCGGTACCGGCCAGCATGCTGCCCACCATGATGGCACTGGCACCGGCAGCGATCGCCTTGGCCAGATCGCCGGAGAAGCGAATACCGCCATCGGCGATCAGTGGCACGTCACGATCTTTGAGCGCCTCGGCGACGTTGGCCACGGCGGTGATCTGCGGCACGCCGATACCGGAAACGATACGGGTGGTACAGATGGAGCCGGGGCCGATCCCCACCTTGACCCCATCGGCACCGGCGTCGGCCAGGGCGATGGCGGCGTCAGCCGTGGCGATATTACCGCCGATCACCTGCACCTCGGGGTAGGTCTGCTTGACCCAGCGGACGCGGTCGATGACGCCTTTGGAGTGGCCGTGGGCGGTATCGACGATAATCACATCGACCCCGGCCTTGACCAGCGCGGTGACCCGCTCGGGGGTCTCCGGGCCGGTGCCCACCGCCGCGCCGACGATCAGATGGCCTTCGCTATCCTTGGCCGCATGGGGGTAGGCCTTGGCCTTGTTCATATCCTTGACGGTCATCATCCCCTTGAGATGGAACGCCTCGTCGACCACCAGGATCTTTTCGATGCGGTGCTTGCGCAGCAGGTTGCGGACTTTCTCGGGATCGGCCCCTTCGGGGGCGGTCACCAGGCGATCCTTGGGGGTCATGATGGTGGCGACGGTCGCATCGAGATGCTTCTCGAAACGCATGTCACGACTGGTAACGATCCCCACCAACGCGCCATCATCGACCACCGGAAAACCGGAAAAACCGTGCTTGTCGGCCAGTTGATGCAGCTCACCCACCGTCAGCTGCGAGCTGCAGATCACCGGATCTTTAACCACGCCGCTCTCGTAGCGCTTCACCTTCAACACCTCGGCGGCCTGCTGCGCAACGGTCATATTCTTGTGAATAATGCCGATACCGCCCTCCTGGGCCATGGCGATGGCGAGGCGCGATTCGGTCACGGTGTCCATCGCCGCGGAGAGCAGCGGAATATTGAGCTGAATTCCGCGCGTCAGCCGGGTCTTCAGGCTAACGTCCTTGGGCAACACCTCGGAATAGCCGGGCATCAACAGTACATCATCGAAGGTCAAAGCTTCTTCAACTACGCGCAACATGGTGGCAACCTTCAGTCCGAACAATAAAAAAGGGGCCAATTATATAGACCCTAACCCCCCCTAACAACCACAACATCTAGTGTTTTGCCATCCCTACCAAGGTCTGGCCGGCGGCCGAGCGCCGTAACGTAAAAACGCTGCCGAAGCAGCGTTTTGGCGAGCGCACAGGCTCAATCCATCTCCTCGATCCAGGCCATCTGCACCGCCTCCAGAATCTTCTCGCCGCAGTGCTTGGGGTCATCATCGAACGCCTCCAGCTCCAGAATCCAGCTGTATAATTCCGTAAATAGCACTCGCTGCGGATCCACATCGGGGTGCTGCTCCGCCAGCTCGATGGCGATATCCAGCGTATCGACCCATTTCAGTCCCATAGCAGGCTCCTTTAACGCGCTTCCGACACCTGATTGAGGGTGTATCTGGGCAACTCGATCACCAGATCCGTATCCCCCACCACCGCCTGGCAGCTGAGACGCGATTCCGGCTCCAGACCCCAGGCTTTATCCAGCATATCTTCTTCCAGCTCATCGGCCTCCTCCAGCGATCCGTACCCTTCACGCACGATCACGTGACAGGTGGTACAGGCGCAAGACTTTTCGCAGGCGTGCTCGATCTCGATCCCCTCGGCCAATGCGGCATCACAAATAGTGACGCCGGACTCGACCTGGATGACCTTCCCTTCCGGGCAGATCTCGTCGTGGGGAAGAAATATCAGTTGTGGCATGGGTGTTCCTCAGATCTCGTCAACCGAATGGCCGGCCAAAGCCCGCCGAATTCCATCATCCATCCGCCGCGCCGCAAACTCGTTGCTGGCCGCGCTCAAAACCTCGATCCCCTTGGCGATCTGGGTATGGTCTGCGCCATCACGGACCACCCGCAGCTGGGCAATACCACTACGCAAGATCTGCAGATCGCCCGGACTCAACAGGCGCTCGCCGTCGGCCGCCAGGGCACTCTCCAAGGCTTCGATCAGGCGATCCGCCTCGACCTGCTGTTCGCGCAGGGTGCGCGCCGCGTGATCGGACTGGGCACTCTCAAAGCCATCTTTAATCATGGTGGCGATCTGCTGGTCACTCAAGCCATAGGAGGGCTTGACCTCGATACTGCTCTCGACGCCGCTGCCCAGCTCACGCGCGGAGACACCTAACAAACCATCGGCATCCACCTGAAACGTCACCCGCACCTTGGCCGCCCCCGCGGTCATCGGCGGGATGCCGCGCAGTTCGAAGCGCGCCAGGGAACGACACTCGCTGACCAGCTCCCGCTCGCCCTGCAACACATGCACCGCCATGGCGGTCTGGCCGTCGCGGTAAGTGGTGAACTCCTGCGCCCGGGCCACCGGGATCGGCGTATTACGATCAATCACCTTCTCCACCAGGCCGCCCATGGTTTCCAGCCCCAGGGAGAGGGGGATCACATCCAGCAGCAGCATATCGCTGTCGGGCTTGTTGCCCGCCAGCACATCCGCCTGGATCGCCGCGCCGATGGCCACCACCCGGTCGGGATCGATCGCCACGTGGGGCGCTCGTCCAAAAAATTCACCGACCCGCTCGCGCACCAGCGGTACGCGGGTCGAGCCGCCCACCATCACCACTTCCTGGATCTCGTCGACGCCGACAGCGGCATCTTTGATGGCGCGGCGACAGGCGCGCAGGGTCTGCGTCACCAACGGCTCGACCAGCGCATCAAACTGCGCGCGACTGAACTCACCCCGCCAGCGATGCCCCTCCAGATCGAGCGCCACGCCAACCCGGTCGGCACCACTCAGCTGCTCTTTGAGCGCGCGTGCCTCGGCCAGCAACTGGCGCTGCGCCTGGCGCCCCAGGGCCGGGCCATCGAGCCGGATTAGCAATTCGCGCGCCAGGGCCTGGTCAAGATCATCACCGCCGAGGGCACTATCACCGCCAGTCGCCAGCACCTCAAACACCCCTTGATGGAGGCGCAGGATGGAGATATCGAAGGTGCCGCCGCCCAGGTCGTAGACCGCGAACACCCCTTCGGCCACCTTATCCAGGCCGTAGGCCACCGCCGCCGCCGTCGGCTCGCTGAGCAGACGCAATACATTCAGCCCCGCCAGCCGCGCCGCATCTTTGGTCGCCTGGCGCTGGGCATCATCGAAATAGGCCGGCACCGTAATCACCGCGCCGACCAACTCGCCACCCAGCGCATCACGCCCGCGTTCGGCCAGCTCCGCCAGAATTGCCGCAGACACCGCCACCGGGCTCTTATCGCCCGCCACCGTGCGCAGAAAGGGCATCCCGTCGGCGCTGTCGACAAACTCATACGGCAGCTGGCTATCCAGGGTTTTGAGGTCTTTGACACCACGGCCCATCAAGCGCTTTACCGAGGCGATGGTATTGGTGGGATCCTGCGCGGCGGCGTTACGCGCCGCTTCGCCGACGACCCACTCACCGGTCGCCAGGTAACGCACCACCGACGGCAACAGATGCTGTCCGCGCGCATCCGGCAGCGTGGTGGCTTCACCGCTACGCACCGACGCCACCAGGGAATTGGTGGTGCCGAGGTCGATACCGATGGCCAGTTTGTGTTGGTGGGGTTTGGCGCTCTGGCCCGGTTCCGCTATCTGCAATAAAGCCATGGCGTTCAGTAATCCGTCAGTCGATCTTCCAATTGTTCAATTTCACGCTGCATCTTATCGAGAAACTGCAACTCCCGTACGCGATCCACCGCCGCCAGCAACGCCGGCTCGTCGCCGCGCGCCAACTGCTGTTCGAACTGCGTCTCCAGCGCGCTGCGCAGGGCACTCACGTGGCGTTCCAGCGTTTGCAGCGCCCGCTCAGGATCGGCGCTGGCGCCGATCGCCTCCAACTCCTCCCGCAGCTCCATCTGCTGCAACAAAAACGCCGAGGCCATGGGACGACGATCGTCGTCGCGGACCGGATGCCCCCTGAGCTGCAACAGATAGAGCGCGCGCCGCAATGGCGATTTCAGCGTCGCCAAGGCGTCGTTCAGGTGCGCGCTCCGCTGCACGGCGAGGCGCTGTTCGCGCTCGTCGGCGCCGGCATGGCGATCCGGATGCCAATCGCGCTGCAGGGCGCGGTAGCGTTCCGCCAACCGCGCCGCATCGATCTGGAAGGATTCGGGAAGCCCGAACAGGGTGAAGTAGTTCTGTTCAATCTGCATCTGCGTCAAACAGAGAAGCTCTCACCACAGCCGCACTCACTGCGGGCATTGGGGTTGTTGAACTTGAACCCCTCGTTGAGCCCCTCTTTTACGAAGTCGAGTTCGGTACCGTCAAGGTATGCCAAGCTCTTGGGATCAACGATGACGCGGACCCCATTGGTTTCAAACACCTGGTCTTCGGCATTAAACTCATCGGCAAATTCCAGCACGTAGCCCATACCGGAACAACCCGTGGTACGCACTGCGACGCGGATACCGGCACCCTTGCCCCGATTTTCAAGGAATTTCGCAACGTGATTGACCGCAGCATCGGTCATGGTTATGGCCATAGGAAAACCTTACTGTTGGGCGAGCACCTTCCGGCGCCCGCCAGGCTAATTCGCAGCGCGCTGACTACGCCTGCTTTTTCCGGTAATCGTCAATCGCCGCCTTGATGGCATCCTCAGCCAGTACCGAGCAGTGGATCTTCACCGGCGGTAGCGCCAACTCTTGCGAGATGTCGGTGTTTTTCAGTCCCGACGCCTGGTCCAGAGTCATCCCCTTGACCCACTCGGTGACCAGCGAACTGGACGCGATGGCCGAGCCGCAACCATAGGTCTTGAACTTGGCATCTTCAATCACACCTTGGTCGTTCACCTTGATCTGTAACCGCATCACGTCGCCGCACGCGGGCGCGCCGACCATGCCGGTGCCGATGTGCTCGTCGCCCTTGTCGAAGGAACCGACGTTGCGCGGGTTTTCGTAATGATCGATGACTTTGTCGCTGTATGCCATGGTATTGCTCCTAGGTTTCGCCCTTGCTCAGTGCGCCGCCCACTGGACGGAATTCAGATCCAC
>Ga0326597_10012977_pt1 | contig 10967 bp, 12 predicted proteins | sample RVTome_12_FD_203789 | JGI IMG/M metagenome (GOLD analysis project Ga0326597, IMG submission 203789) | Soil microbial communities from uranium-contaminated site in the Upper Colorado River Basin, Wyoming, United States - RVT100D185 | ecosystem: Environmental > Terrestrial > Soil > Contaminated >... | reverse complement strand
GCCAGCGGGCGCCGTCCGGGCGCCCGGCGCGGATTCCGATCGTAGAGGGGAAGCCCGAACAGCACCAGGAGAAAGACGACCGGGATGACGACCGTGGCGATGGGGATCCACCTGCCCTTGAACCACCACAGCAGCTCGAACACTGGGAAGAAGTACCATTCGGGCCGTGGCACGTAGTTGACGTCCGTCGCATCCGCGGGCCCGTCCGAGGGGAGGCCCAGCGTCAGGGCCAACAGCGCCACGACGGAGAGCACCACCCCGACCATCACGATGTCTCGCACCGCGTGGATATAAAACGGCCGCCCGCGCGCCTTCGCCGCATCGTACGCCGCCCAGTAGTCGCCAGGCAGGATTTCCGCGAACTCTTTCTTGGGCGGCGCGGCGATGCCCTGACGGATCAACAGCAGCAAGTGAAACAGCACCAGCAGCGTGAGCAGGCCGGGAAGAAAGAAGACGTGGAGTCCGAAAAAGCGGGTCAGCGTCAGCACGCCGACATTGCTGCCACCCAGCAGGAGCTGCCGCAACGCCTCCCCGACCAATGGCACCGTTCCAACGACGTGGGCCCCCACGGTCGTGGCCCAGTACGCCCGCTGGTTCCATGGGAGCAGGTAGCCCGTGAAGGCGAGCCCGAGGATGACCACGAGCGCCGTCACGCCCACCATCCAGTTCGGCTCGCGCGGGTACTTGTACGCTCCCATGACGAAGACCCGCAACAGGTGCAACACGGCGAGCACGACCACCCCGCTTCCGGCCCAGCGATGCACGCCCCGCACCAGTCGGCCGAACGGGACACCCGTGGCGATGTATTGTGCGCTGTGGTGCGCGTGCTCGGGACTGGGCGTGTAGTACAGCGCCATGATCGTGCCCGTCAGGGCTTGCACGATGAGCAAGGCCAGGAGCGCGCTCCCGAAGGTATGCCACCACGTGAGATCCGGCGGCGCGTGCCGCTCGAAAAACTGACGGACGGTGGTCCGCACCTGCATGCGGCGATCCGGCAGCGGCGCCCCACGACGAAACGCGGCCATGTCAGGCGATGCGTTGCAGTTGTTCGTTCACCCGATAGATGGCGCCCACGTAGAGCACCCCGTCCTCGACCTTGGACTCGCGACGGTCGAGGGGACGAGGCGGCGGGCCCGCGAGCACCCGGCCCGCGGCATCGAACACACCGCCGTGACACGGGCTGAAGAAGCGCTGCGTGGTCTGGACCCAGCGGACGGGGCACCCAACATGCGTGCAATGGATGTCGAAGGTGGTGAAGCGCCCGGCGCCCTCGTTGCGTACGTAGACCGCCATCTTCGCGTCGAGCGTAGGCCATTCCACATCCACGGGCGGCTCGATGATCGCGAGGAGCAGCTCGCCTTCCGGAAAGGCGTCAACTGGGCCCACTCGCATCCACCCGGGGGTCGTCGGCTTGAGAGCGGACCCCGCTGCCGCTCCGGCCAGCGGCACACCGATGGCGACGGCGATGGCGCCGCCGGCCGCCAGACCCACGACCTTCAGCGCATCACGCCGGTCCAGCGACGGCCCGCTCTGCGAGCCTCGCTCCCTCCCGTGCTCGTCCATGGTAGTCCCCTCTCGCGCTGGCACCGCGTCGCGCGGGTCCACGCTGCTTTAGCGACGCTCAAGCTCTCTCGCGCATTGGGCGGTCGCGGTCGGCTTCTCACGAATAGCGACCCAGGCGGGCAAAGGACGTGCCCTGAGACCTGTCTCGCATCCGCAACTCCAGGGCGGAGTTGAGATGAAGGCATCTCGACCGGCACGTCATACCAGTGGGGTATTTGCCCCAACTCCCAGGTGCTCCCACCCGACTGAGCCCCGGCTTCCCCAGCCGGCCGCTCAGCCGAATGGTTGATGATGCTTGCAGTTGAGCCGCGGCCCACGGGGGCACCGAGCTTGCCCGCAAAGCAGATTTAGGAGGTTGCCGGGAAGGGCGGCAATGGGATTCAGGAGGCGACAGCGTGCGCGGTGAACATGGCTTCGGCGCGGAACCAGGATCCCGATCGAGGGAGCCGATCACCCCTTGGGCTGGCGCGGCCGCCCCGCCGTCCGGCGCGGCGAGCGAAGCTGGGACACGAGTCGTCTGGAACCTGGTTCTATTCGCGGCAACGCTGCTCACGACGACGTGGGCAGGCGCGCTTCATCGCGGCGTGAACCTGCTGCAACAGCCTGAGCGGTGGACGATTGGTGTTCCCTACGCCGTCGCGCTCCTCACGATCCTCGGCATCCACGAGATGGGGCACTACCTCGTCGCACGGCGCCGCGGCGTCGGCGTGTCACTGCCCTACTTCATCCCGGTCCCCACCTACTTGGGCACGTTCGGCGCGTTTATTCGGATGCGGGGCGCGGTGCGAGACCGCGCGGCGTACTTCGACGTGGCGATCGCCGGTCCCTTGGCCGGGTTGGTCGCCGCAATCGTCGCGCTCATCGTCGGCCTGCCCGGGAGCAGCACCGCGACGGCACACGGCATGGCGCCTTCGTCCTCGCTGCTTTTCGCGGGGATTTACCGAATTGTGACCGGAGCGCTGCCGACTGGGCCGGTCGAGCTCGGAGCGGTCGCGTTCGCCGGATGGCTCGGTTTGGTCGTGACCGCCTTGAACTTGATTCCCGTCGGCCAGCTCGATGGTGGTCACGTCGCCTACGCGCTGCTCGGCCATCGCGGCGCCGCAACGCTCGGCAAAGTGATCGTCGGGCTCCTGCTCGTCGGAGGCGTCCTGTACTCCCCGCAGCTGCTGACCTGGGCGTTACTCATCTGGTTCTTCGCGGGCGTCGGGCACCCGCCGGCGCGGGACGAGCTGACGCCGCTGAGCGGCGGTCGGAAAGTCCTGGCCTACGCTGCCCTTGCCCTGCTCTTGGCAATCGCGCTGCCTTGGCCCGCGTGAAGGAGCAGCCTGGCGTGCGCGCTGCGTCGGGGCATATCACCTAGGTAGCGGGGCGGGGCCCCCGTCGCGCTGTCGCACATTCGCGGCCCGGGCCGGTCTAAGTGCTCGCTCCGTCGCCGGTTCGGAGACTCAAGCGCCGGGCACCGCCCTTGCCTCGACTGCGATACAGGTGCTGTCACTGACAACCCAAGTCAAGAAGGACTGGGGGCGAGAATATGGACTGGATACGCGAGAATTGGTTCTGGATCGTGATCGGGGTGCTGTTCATCTGGATGCACACTAAGATGCACGGCGGCCACAGTCACGGGGGCCACGGCGGCGGGCGTGCCGGGGGCGCCGGCTGCGGCGGGCACAGTCACGGCCGCGGCCGAGATGAGGCGGGCGAACGAAAGGAGGAGTCCCATGCTGAGCATCAGACCCAGGGCTCCGGAGAGCGAGATCCCTCTGCCAGCGGGAGACAAGGCCATGCTGAGCATTAAGGTCGTCACCTGGTCCCTCGGCCTGTTCGGCGCGGTGTCATTCGTCGTATGCGTGCTCTACGGGTTGATAGTCCCCGAATCACTGCACATGCACGGCTTTCTCGAGAGCGCGCTTCCCGGGTTCCGCTGGCTCACTCTGGGCGGCTTCCTGATCGGGCTCGTCGAGTCGTTCCTCTACGGAGTCTATGTGGGACTCGTGTTCACCCCGATCTACAACGCGCTGTTCAAGCGCTGGAGCGGCGGGCGGTTCGACTAGGCGGGGGAACCAGCGGAGGAGATCAGTCACATGGTGAAGACGCAGCGAGCGAGCAGAAGGGGATTCGTCAAAGTCACGTTCTCGCTTCCACACGCGGAGGCGGCCACGGTGCACGTCATGGGAGACTTCAACGACTGGCGCCCGGTTCATGCCATGCGCCGGACGGATGACGGAGAGTGACAGCGGTCGTCCCGCTGTTTCCGAAGTCAGGTGTCGGGTGGATCGCGACCGACGCCGGGGTGCTCGCGCGGTCGGGCCGCTGGGGCTACCGCGCGGAGGATCCGGACGTGCTCTGCCAGCCCTATCGCGCGGAGGAGGGCCCTCAGGCCCTGAGCGTTTACTTCCGCGATGCCTGGCTCGCCGACCACATCGGCTTTCACTACCAAGCCTATGCCGACTACCGGACGGCGGCGGGCGAGTTCCTGGCCCAGATCAAGGAGCGCTTCGCCCGGCGCGTGACCGGCGACGACGACCGCGTCCTCACGGTTGTCCTCGATGGCGAGAACGCCTGGAGCGCCTACCGCGAAGACGCACGCTCCTTTCTTCATGCCCTCTACGGACTGCTGGAGCGCGACGCGGAGATCCAAACGGTCACTTTCGCCGAATACCTGGACGGGAACGCGGCGCGTGGGGTGCATCCCCACCGGCTCGAGAGCCAGGCAAAGGTCTACGACCTCTTCACCGGTTCCTGGATCGACGAGATGGGCTCGGCCCCCGGGGTGGACCTCGGTACCTGGATCGGCGAGGGGGAGGAGAACCGCGCGTGGGAGCTTTTGGGCGTGGCGCGGGACGAGATCGACCGGCGTGGGGCCACCCCGGAGGACGTGCCCGCGGCGTTCGAGGCGCTCTACGCCGCGGAGGGTAGCGACTGGTTTCTGGTGGCTCGGCGATGACCAGGACTCGGGCACAGATCCGACCTTCGACGAACTCTTCCGTGGCCATCTGGAGAACCTGTACCGAGCGCTCGGGGCAGCCCCGCCCCCATCGCTCGACGTACCCATCGTACCGCGCCGGGTCCTGTGGACGGTGACGCGACCGGTCCCGGCGATCCAGCCGGGCGACCGGCTTGCGATCCGCACGACCTGTCCTGGCACCATTACCTGGTGGACCGCAACGAGGCCTCCGATGACCCAAACGCTCGACGCCGTGGGCGGGGTCATGGGCGGGACGCACCACTACGAGGTCCTCCTCGGGCCGGTCGCCGCAGCCGATGCGGAGGTCCGCTTCCGGCTCTACTGCAGCAGCCCGAGCCGGGAGCGGCACGACCGGTATTGCAGCGAAGATGAGCGGATCGTTCTGGTCGCGGTTCCTGCCGTGGCTCAGGCTCCCGAGGGGCGTACGGATCGCACGACGAGCGCTCGCGGCGCCTCTGAAGGGGAAGGGCGGCGATGAACACGAATCATCTGGCGAGCACGATCAGCGCGCTCCTGGCCCGCGGCCGGGGTATCCTGGCCGCCGACGAGAGCCACGGAACGACCTCCCGGCGCTTCGAGGCTCTCAGCATCGAGCCCACCGAGGAGAGCCGGCGCCGCTACCGACAGATGTTGTTCACGACGCCCGGCCTGATGGAGTACATCAGCGGCAACAGCGGCAACGTCCCGGCGGGGCAGCGGGCCTTCCATCATCGCGCCCACTGCCACGGCGCGGCGCGCATGGGACGGTACACACCCGAACTGGACTCGGCCGAGGCATGAGCGCAGAGAAGGTTCATCCGCTGGCCGGCAAGCCCGCTCCGGAGTCGCTCCTGGTGAACGTGCCGAAGCTGGTGACGGCGTACTACGCGGAGCGTCCGGATCCCGCGGTGGCAGCGCAGCGCGTGGTATTCGGGACCTCCGGGCACCGAGGCTCGTCGCTCCAGGTGGGGTTCAACGAGGTGCACGTCCTGGCGATCACCCAGGCGATCTGCCTCTACCGCCGGACCCACGGGATCGACGGCCCGCTCTTTCTCGGCTGGGACACTCACGCCTTGTCGGAGCCCGCCCGGGTGAGCGCGCTCGAGGTGCTAGCGGCAAACGGGGTCGAGGTCATGGTGGACGACCAGGACGACGTCACGCCGACGCCGGTGATCTCGCACGCGATTCTCGCGTACAACCGTGGCCGCGCCGAGGGCCGCGCCGACGGCATCGTGATCACTCCCTCCCATAACCCGCCGGAATACGGCGGCATCAAGTACGATCCCCCCTCCGGTGGTCCGGCCGACACGCCGGTTACCGACTGGATCCAGGACAAGGCGAACGAGCTCCTCGGAGACGGGCAGCGGGGTGTCGCCCGGATCCCTTGGGAGCGGGCGCGGCAGGCGGCGACCGTGCACCGCTTTGATTACCTGAACGCCTACGTCGGCGACCTCCGGAACGTGATCGACATGGAGATGCTCCCGGGGTCGCGAATACATGTGGGTGTCGATCCTCTCGGGGGCGCCAGCCTGCGGTACTGGGAGGCGGTCGGCCAGCAGTACGGCGTTCAGCTGACCATTGTGAACCGCGCCGTCGACCCGACGTTCCGCTTCATGACTGTGGACCGAGACGGCACGATCCGTATGGACCCGTCGTCGCCTTATGCCATGGCGGGGCTGATCGAGCTCCGCGAGCGGTACGACCTCGCGTTCGCCAACGATCCGGACGCGGACCGGTTCGGGATCGTAACCCGCGGGGGCGGCCTGCTCGACCCCAACCACTACCTGGCGGCGTCGGTCTGGTACCTCTTCCGACACCGGCCAGATTGGAAGAACACCGCCGCGGTGGGCAAGACCGTCGTGACGAGCAGCCTCATCGACCGGGTGGCCGCAGGGCTCGGCCGCCGGCTGGTCGAGGTGCCGGTGGGGTTCAAGTACTTCGTCGACGGCTTGCTCGACGGCTCCCTCGGAGTGGCCGGCGAGGAGAGTGCCGGCGCGACGTTCCTCCGCCATGACGGCGCGGTCTGGACCACTGACAAGGACGGCCTCATCATGGGGCTCCTCGCTGTGGAGATGACGGCCCGAGCCGGCCAGGACCCGGGCGAGCAATACCGCGCCCTCGTGGCCGAGTTCGGCGAGCCATTCTATGGCCGCGTCGACTTCCCGGCGACGTCGGCGCAGAAGGCCGCGCTGGCGCTCCTGGCGCCGCGCGATGTCCGGGTCACCGTGCTTGCTGGAGACCCGATCCGGGGCGTGCTGACGACGGCCTCCGGAGACCACCGGGCGATCGGCGGGATTAAGGTCGTGACCGACCAAGGCTGGTTCGCCGCGCGGCCATCCGGGACCGAAGCAGTGCTCAAGATATACGCCGAGAGCTTCAGAGACCTGGCTCACCTGCTCCGTATTCAGGAGGAAGCGTATGCCATCATCCAAACCGCCGTCGCGATGAAAGCCCAAGCCTGAGCGGACCGGAGCCGCGGTGCCGCTGCCGGGCGTGGAGTTGCTCACGGAACTCGCCCTGGACCTGCACTGGGCGTGGAACCACAGCGCCGACGGGCTTTGGGGCCGGCTGGAGCCCGAACTCTGGGCCGTGACGCACAATCCGTGGGTGGTTCTGCAGACGGCGTCGAAGGCGAAGCTGGAGGACTTCCTCGGGCGGCCGGAGTACCGGAAGCGGGTGGAGACGCTCCTCGCTGACAGGCGCCGGCACCTGGCAGGCGCCGAGCGGCGGCTGCAGCAGGAGCTGGTGCTGGGCGTCGGAGGCTGGCGCCTGCTGCGGGCGCTCGGCCTGGAACCCGAGGTCTGCCACCTCAACGAAGGCCATGCGGCGCTGGCGGTGCTGGCGCCACGGTTCTCCACCAACCGGGTATTGCGCGAATACACCGAGCGCTACTACCTGCCGGCGGCCGCGGCCTACCGCAAGCGGGGTGCCCGCAAGGGAGCGCTGGCGGCGCGGCTGGTCGCTTGGCAGCGCCGCCTGGTGGAGCATTGGGACGTGGCGCGCTTCGGGGCCCTCCGCGTGGAGACCCGCGGGGACCAGCACCAGTTCGCAGCCGAGGTCTACTTGGGCGGATTGGACCCCAACGCCATCCGCGTCGAGCTCTATGCCAACCCCGTCGCTGGAGACGAACCACTGCGCCAGGCGATGAAACGCGGCCGCGAACTTGGTGGATCGGACGCCGGCTACGAGTACAGAGCGAGCGTGCCGGCCTCGCGGCCGGCCGGGGATTACACACCGCGGCTGGTGCCGCATCACCCCGAGGCGGGGACGCCGCTCGAAGCCCCCCACATCCTCTGGCAACGATAACCATGGTGACAGGCATGGCAATGACCATAAGATGACCACCACGACGACGGGAATGATGGCCGATGGGCCGCTGTCACCGGCCGGACTGCGCGCCATCGTACCCCTCAAGGCGCCGCGAATAAGGAGGTCCGATGAAAACGAGCGTTATCGAAGTGCGCGACATGCTGTCGGTATTGAGCGTGGACGAAGTGGAAAAGCGGATTGGCGAGGTGCCGGGTGTCGAAAGCGTTACAGTGGATTACGCAGCGGGAAGCGCCACAGTGCGCTACGACGAAACCCGACTGGCGATCGCCGATATCAGGTCCGCCGTGCGCCAACGCGGGTATGAGTCCGCCGCGCCCACCGCGCCCGCCGCGCCCGCAGGCGACGAACAACAAGACAAAGCGGCGCTGGACAAGAGTTAGGCCGACTCGTGTCTTGCGCAATTGCCGTAACGAGGTTGGGGCTACCTCGACAACAAATGCACGTGGTATTCGGCCTCACCACTTCGAGTGGGTCGATAACATCCAAGCAGGAGAGCATCATGACGACAGCGAAGGAGGCGCGATGAAAACGAGTGTTATCGAAGTAGGTGGGATGCTGTCGGCGTTGAGCGCGCACGGAGTGGAAAAGCAACTGCGCACATTGCGCGGGGTCGAACGTGCTGAGGTGAATTATGTCTCGGGCAGCGCGACGGTGGCCTATGACGAGACGGTGATCGACCTCAAAGCGATCAAGGCCGGGGTGCACAAGTGCGGTTACCACTGCAGCGGCGAACTCGTGCCCAAGCACTTATGCAAGGCCGAGGATCCGCTCTCCGAAGGTTAGCGACGATGCCACCGCCGGCGCAGGAGACACCATGAAGACAAGCGTTATCGAAGTGCACGCCATGCTGTCAGTATTGAGTGTGGACGAAGTGGAAAGGCGGATTGGCGACGTGCCGGGTGTCGAAAGCGTTACCGTGAATTTCGCTGCGGGAAGCGCGACCGTGCGCTACGACGAAACCCGACTCGAGGTAGCCGATATCAAGTCGGCTGTGCGCCAGCGCGGGTACGAGTCTGCTGCGCCCGCCGCCGCGTCGGCGGGCTACGGTCACGAAGGCCCCTCAGCGCCGGGCGCGCCGCCTGCAACCCCCGCACCCCCTGCACCGCAAGCTGCCCCGGTCGCACCTGCCACCGCAGGCGCCGCTTCCGCAGGCACCGCACAACAAGACGAGGCGGCGCCGTCGACACCGGTGGCTGGCGCACCGAAACCCTCCCCGGCCGCGCCCTCGGCGCCCGCAGGTCGGGGCCACGAGGGCCATGCAGCGCCGGGTGCGGAGCCCGCCAAGTCGGCGGACATGGCGTATGAGATGGGTCACGGCGACAAGGACCTGCCGGCTATGGCCCGCGACATGCGCAACCGTTTCTGGATCTGCCTGATCTTCACCGTGCCCATCTTTGTCTACGCCCCGATGGGAGGCTTCTTCGAACCGCCGGCACCGCCGTTCGGGCTGGAGCTCAACCTGTGGCTGTTCTTCCTGGCAAGCGCCGCGATTCTCTATCCGAGCTGGCCGTTCTTCGTCTCCGCCTGGCGCGCCCTCAGGACGGGCACCCTGAGCATGGCGGTGCTGGTCGTGTTGAGTGTCGGCACCGGGTATCTCTTCAGTGTCGGCAGCACGTTCTTCTTCAAGGCGGGCGGCCAGTTCTTCGAAGCCGCAGCCGTGTTGCTGGTGTTCATCCTGCTCGGCCATTGGCTGGAAATGCGTGCCCGTGCGGGTGCCTCGTCCGCCATCACGGCGCTGATGGATCTCGCTCCAGCAAAGGCTTCGGTCATCCGCAACGGCGCCGAGGTTGAAGTTCCAACGGCGGAGGTGTTGGCAGGCGAGATTGTCGTGATCCGGCCAGGCAACAAGATTCCGGTCGATGGCACGGTGGAGACCGGCGAATCGCTGGTCGACGAGTCCACGCTCACCGGCGAGTCGATGCCCGTTCAGAAAGGGCCGGGCGCCACGGTGATCGGTGCGACCATCAACAAGAGCGGCAGCTTTCGCTACAAGGCGACTAAGGTCGGGGCCGACACGGCATTGGCGCAGATCGTGAAGCTGGTGCAGGAGGCGCAGAACTCAAAAGCGCCGGCGCAACTCCTGGCGGACAAGGCCGCCCAATGGCTGGTGATTGCCGCGATCGTCATCGGTCTTGCGACCTTTGCGGTGTGGTTCTGGTGGATCGGCCAGCCGCTGCTGTTCGCGGTGACGCTGACCATCACGGTCTTCGTGATCGCCTGCCCCGATGCGCTGGGGCTCGCCACGCCCATGGCGGTGATGGTGGGAACGGGCCTCGGCGCGATGAAGGGCATTCTGTTCAAGAACGCCTCGGCGCTCGAAGACGCCACCAGGCTCAACACTATCGTCTTCGATAAAACCGGTACGCTCACCATCGGCCAGCCGGAAGTGGTGGAGATCGTGACGGCGGACGGGGTCACCGAGGAGGTGGTGCTGACCGCCGCCGCGGCCGTCGAGCAGGGGTCCGACCATCCGCTGGCCCAGGCCATCCTGCGCCGGGCGGCGAACCTCACCGTCGCGGCACCGACTGGATTCGAAAGCCTCGACGGCATGGGCGCGCGCGCCGAGACCGCCGGCGGAACGGTGTTTCTCGGCAACCGGTTGCTGATGGATACGCAACAGCTTCCGCTCGGTCGCCTGGAGGCCGAAGCCACCCGCCTGCAGGGGGACGGGCGCACGGTGGTCCACGTGTCCCAGGCGGGTCGCGTGATCGGCCTGATCGCCATCGCCGATGCGATCAGGCCGACCTCCAAAGCAGCAGTGGCAAAGCTGCGCCAACGCAACATCGAAGTGGTGATGCTGACCGGCGACAACGCGGCCACGGCCAAGCGCATCGCCACGGATCTCGGCATCGACAGCGTGTTGGCCGACGTGCTGCCGGGCCAGAAGGCCGAGAAGGTGAAGGAGCTGCAAGCCGCGGGGAAGAAGGTCGGGATGGTGGGCGATGGTGTCAACGATGCGCCGGCGCTGACCCAGGCTGACGTGGGGATCGCCATTGGCGCCGGCACCGACGTCGCGATGGAAAGCGCCGATGTCGTGCTGATGAAGAGCGACCCGTATGACATCGTCGCCGTGATCGAGCTGTCCCGCGCAACATTGCGAAAGATGCACCAGAACCTTTGGTGGGCGGTG
>Ga0326597_10012976_pt1 | contig 10967 bp, 10 predicted proteins | sample RVTome_12_FD_203789 | JGI IMG/M metagenome (GOLD analysis project Ga0326597, IMG submission 203789) | Soil microbial communities from uranium-contaminated site in the Upper Colorado River Basin, Wyoming, United States - RVT100D185 | ecosystem: Environmental > Terrestrial > Soil > Contaminated >... | reverse complement strand
ACCGCGCCGAGCGCGATCCGGAACGCGAGCCGGAAGTTGGCGCGCGCCCGCTCCGAGGTCGTGTACGCCGGGTCGGGAATATGGACCTGCATCGCGTTACACCTTAACACTGGACGGCGCGGGTCGCGGATCCGCGGGTCGCCGCTCAGACGAACTTGAAGAGGGACTTCGGGATCACTCCCGCGTAATCGATGTAGTTGACGGCGAAATGCGCGAGCATCAGCGCCGGCGCCGAGCGGGTGCGGAGGTAGATCGCCATGAACACCGCGCCGATGACGGCGGTGACCAGCACCGTGTGAAAACCCAGGCTCCAGTGGATGAGGCCGAACGCCGCGGCTGAAACCGCCACGATCGCCGCGGCGTTGGCGGTATAGCGCCGAATGACCGTGCAGGCGTAGGCGCGAAAGACGAGCTCTTCGACCACCCCGACGAGGAGCAGGCCGAAGCTGAGGTCGATCCGGTTCCAGAGGTCGTTCCGGATCCAGGGCATCGCGCCAAGCGGCCCGTAGCCCGGCAGCCGGGCGATGGCCGAATACGCGTTCTGGTCGATCAGCGTGCCGGCCAGCGCCGCGACGGCAAACGTCGCGATAAACGGCAGCGCGGGCTGCGGTCCGAGGCCGAACGCGTCGCGCGTCATGCCGCCGCGCGCGATGAGCCACGCGACGAGCGCCAGCGGGAACAGCTTGACGAGCGAGTAGTCGATCGCCAGCCACCAGCGCCAGTCCGTGACCCACAGGTTGGCGAAGTCGTTGGCATAGAACGGCACGGCCAGGATTGCGAAGACGGCGAGGCAGCGGGTGTTGCTCATTCCGTCACTCATTCTTGTCACTCGCTTTTGTTCCCTTCTGCCTTGTGCCTTGTGCCTTCTATCGTGACTGGCGGCTCGCGGCTCGTGGCTGGGTCCAACTGCCGTGAATCGTGACCGGTGACCAGTGACCGGATCCCTTTCCCATTTCCCTTTCGACTTTCGACTTTGCCGGTCAGGTGCGCCTGACCAGCGTCCCGATCCGCACGCCAAGCAGCCGTATGCGCCGGTCGAGCGGCACGCGCTTCAGGCACTCGCCGGCCGCGCGCCGGATCGCCGCGGCTTCGGCGACCGGCGCCGCGAGCGTGCAATCGCGCGTGACGGTGTGAAAATCGTCGTAGCGGAGCTTGATCCCGATCGTCCTGCCGGCGTAGCCCTTCCGCCGGAGATCCTCGGCGAGCTTCTCGCACAACCCCGTGAAGATACGCGACAGCCGCTCGCGGTCGCGAAACGCGTGGAGATCCTCCTCGAACGTGGTCTCGCGGCTGATCGATTTCGGCTCGCTCGAGGTGACGACCGGCCGCTCGAGCCGTCCGTGCGCCGCCTCGTGCATCCACGCGGCGAAGCTGCGGCCGAACCGGGCGGCGAGCGCGCCGGGATCCGCTTGCGCGAGTTCCCCGATGGTGTGGATGCCCATCGCTTCCAGCCGCGCCGCCGCCTTCGGGCCGATGCCGTTGATTCTCCGCGCCGGCAGCGGCCAGACGAGCGCCGGCACGTCCTCCGGCCGCAGCACGGTCACGCCGCCAGGCTTCTCCATCTCGGAGGCGATCTTGGACAGGCCCTTGTTGGGCGTCACGCCGAGCGAGCAGGACAGCCCGGTCGCGTCGCGCACCGCGCGCTGGAGGTCCTTCGCGATCGCGCGAGCCCGCGCCCACGGGTCCGGCGGCCCGTCGGCGGCAGCCGCGGCGACGAGTTCCGTGAGGTCGATGTAGATCTCGTCGATGCCGCGGTCCTCGACCTGAGACGCGATCACGCGCACCGCGTCCTTGAACAGGCGCGAGTAGCGGCGATAGGCGTCGAAATCGGCGGGAAGCAGCAGCGCGTCGGGCGCGAGCTTCGCGGCCTTCATCAGCCCCATCCCCGAGTTGACGCCGAATTTCCGCGCTTCGTAGGTCGCCGTCGTGATCACCCCGCGGCCCGTGTACTCGCGCAGCGTCGGGAACCGGTCACCTTCCCCCGTTCCGCGGCGGCGGCCGCCGATCACCACCGCCTTGCCGCGCAGCTGTGGATACCGCAGCAGCTCGACGGACGCGTAAAACGCGTCCATGTCCAGATGTGCGATGAATCGCTGCGCGCTCATCCCTGTCGTGGATCGTGGATGGTGGATGGTGGATGGTGGATGGTGAACGGACTCCCGCGAAGCGGAGGTCATCCTTTACCTTTCGTCTTTAGGCAGGTTTTCTATTCACTATTCACTATTCACTATTCACTGTTCACCGTTCACTGTTCACCGTTCACCGTTCACCGGCGTCAAGGGGCTTCAGGCCCTCGAGCGTCTCGAAACATCGGGCCTTCGCCGTCGCGATGAAGTCGGCCGCATACGGCCGCGCGGCGGTCTCCTTCGTCATCGTCGCGTAAAGGTCGCTCCACAGGCCGGCTTTGCCGATGCGCCGCGCGACGACGAATTCGTAATCGGTGTAGTTCTTGATGCCCCATGCCGGCAGCGCCGCGATACCCCGGCGGCTCGCGACGAGCTGCAGGATCGCCACGGTGAGCTCGGCGGTGCGCCGCGGGAGGCGGATGCGCGCCGGCTTCAGCACCTGGCGGATGAGATCGATGCGGTCCTCCGGCACCGGGTAGGTGATCAGCGTCTGGCCGCGGAAATTCTCCGGTTCGAGCCAGCGCTTCGCGCGCAGCGGGTGGTCGGTCGGCAGCACCGCGAGGATCTCGAAGCGGAACAGCGGACGGTGAACGATGCCGCGGCGCCGTCCCGGATGCGAGCCGATCACGAGGTCGGCGCGGTCGGCGTCGAGCAGGCCGAGCGGATCCGGGTGAAAGCCGGAGACGAGGTCGAGCTCGACCTCCGGCCAGTGGCGGCGGAACGCGTCCATTACCGGCGTCAGCCAGTCGAAGCAGGTGTGGCACTCGAGCACGATGCGCAGCGTCCCCGCGGGCCGCTCCGCGAGCCGCGAGAGGTCGCGTTCGGCGTCCCGGATCTGGCCCAGCACGGCGCGCGCGAGCGCGAGCAGCCGCTCGCCGGCTTGCGTCAGCTCGACGCCCTGCCCCTTGCGCCTCACGACCGGCACGCCGCTGTGCGACTCGAGCGCGCGCAACTGGTGCGACAGCGCCGACTGGGTCAGGTGCACGCGCTGCGCGGCGGCCGACACGCTGCCGGCCTCGGCGAGGGCGACCAGCGAGCGCAGATGGCGGATTTCGATCACGCGACGAACGGGCTATTTATGAATATGGTTCATATTCTATATCAAAAGTATCATTGGATTCATAGTGTCCGGTGCCGTAGTCTGGCGGCCGTCCCGATCGATCGCAACGCAACCCGCCATGACCGTCGCCCACGTCCTGGGATTTCCCCGCATCGGCGCGCGCCGCGAGCTGAAGTTCGCCCTCGAGGCCTGCTGGAGAGGCGAGCTTCCCGAAGCCGCGCTGCTCGAGACCGGCCGCCACCTGCGCCGCCGCCACTGGGCGCTGCAGCGCGCCGCGGGCCTCGACTTCGTCACCGTGGGCGATTTCGCCTGGTACGACCACGTGCTCCAGACGCTCGCCTGGCTCGGCTGCCTGCCCGCGCGCTTCGGCTTCGACCCGCGATCGCTGACCCTGGCGCAGTACTTCACGGCCGCGAGGGGAAGCGCCGGGCATCCGGCGATGGCGCTGACGAAGTGGTTCGACACCAACTATCACTACCTCGTCCCGGAGTGGGGCGCCGGCACCCGCGCCGACGGCGGCGTCTCCTGGCTCGCCGACGAGGTCCGCGACGCGCAGGCGCAGGGACACGCGGTCAAGGCCGCCCTCGTCGGGCCGCTGACGCTGCTGCGCCTCGGAAAGGCGCGCGGCGCGCGCTTCGACCGGCTCGACCTGCTCGATCGCCTGCTTCCCGCCTACCGGCGTCTTCTCGCGGAATTGAAGTCGCTGGGCGTTGCGTGGGTGCAGCTCGACGAGCCTGCGCTGGGACTCGACCTCGAGGAAGCGTGGCTCGAGGCCTATCCGCGCGCGTACCGGGCGCTCGCGCCCGGCGCGCCGGACATCCTCCTCGCGACCTACTTCGAATCGGTCACCGACCGGCGCGACCTGCTCGCCGCCCTGCCCATGTCGGGCCTGCATCTCGATCTCGTCCGTGGTCGCGGCCAGCTGGACGCGTTTCTCGACGGGCGGGCGAACGGGAAGGTCCTTTCGCTCGGCGTCGTGGACGGCCGCAACGTCTGGCGCGCGGATCTCGACGGCGCGCTCGCGCTGCTCGAGCGCGCCCGCGACCGGCTCGGCGACCGCGTGTGGGTCTCGGCGAGCGCCTCGCTCATCCACGTGCCGGTGGACCTTGCGCCCGAGTCGAAGCTCGAGCCCGAGATTCACGGCTGGCTCGCGTTCGCCGCGCAAAAGCTCGAGGAAATCGCGACGCTCAAGCGCGGGCTGGTCGAGGGCCGGCCGGCGGTCGCGGGCGCCCTCGCCGCCTCGCGCGCGGCAAGGGCCTCTCGCCGTGACTCCGGGCGCATTCGTTTCGATCCGGCGTGCGAGCGGGCCGCGGCGGCCACCGAGCGCGACGCGCGGCGCGCGTCGCCCTACGCCAAGCGCGCGCCCCTTCAGCGCGAACGGCTGCGCCTGCCGCCCCTGCCGACCACGACCATCGGCTCCTTCCCGCAGACCGCGGACATCCGCCGCGCCCGCGCCGCGTTCCGGCGAGGCGAGACCGGATTCGTCGAGTACCTGGAGGCGATGCGCGCGGCCATCCGGCTCGCCGTCTCGCGCCAGGAAACGCTGGGGCTCGACCTGCTGGTGCACGGCGAGGCCGAAAGGAACGACATGGTCGAGTACTTCGGCGAGCAGCTGCTGGGCTACGCCTTCACGGAGAACGGCTGGGTGCAGAGCTACGGCTCGCGCTGCGTGAAGCCTCCGATCATCTACGGCGACGTCTTCCGTCCCGAGCCGATGACCGTCGAGTGGACCCGCTACGCGCAAAGCCTGACCGAGAAGCCGGTGAAGGGCATGCTCACCGGCCCGGTGACGATGCTGCAATGGTCGTTCGTGCGCGACGATCAGCCGCGCGAGGCGACCGCGCTGCAGATCGCGCTCGCACTGCGGGACGAGGTGCGCGATCTCGAGAAGGCCGGCGTCGCGGCGATCCAGATCGACGAGCCGGCGTTCCGCGAGGGGCTGCCGCTCAAGCGCCGCGACTGGCCGGGCTATCTCGACTGGGCGGTGCGCGCGTTCAAGGTCGCCTCCTGCGGCGTCGCCGACGCCACGCAGATCCACACCCATATGTGCTACGCGGAGTTCGAGGACATCCTGCCGGCGATCGCCGCGCTCGACGCCGACGTGATTACGATCGAGACATCGCGTTCCGCGATGGACCTGCTCGAGGCGTTCCGCGCGTTTCGCTATCCCAACGGGATCGGCCCGGGGGTCTACGACATCCACTCGCCGCGCGTGCCCGGCGCGGGCGACATGCTGCGGCTGCTCGAAAAGGCCGCCGAAACCATCCCGCTCGAGCGGCTGTGGGTCAACCCGGATTGCGGCCTGAAGACGCGCGCCTGGCCGGAAACGGAAGCGGCGCTCGCCAACATGGTCGAAGCCGCCCGGCGCCTGCGAGCGCAAGCGCGCACGCCCGCAGGCCGCGTGATTCGCGGATCGCGGATGGCGCTGGCGCAGTCACGAGCCGCAACCCGCTAGCCGCGGGGCTTCGGCTCATCCTTCGTTGGCTCCGTGAGGAACCGCGCCCGCTCGCCGAGATGCGGCGCCAGCGCCCGCACCCATCTCTCGGCATCGTCGCGCTTCGGGACGAGAACGTGGAAGGACTCGCGCGGCGAGCCGCCCTCTCCCGCGCGCGTCCGGACTTCCAGCCGGAAATGGTCGCGTTCGGGACGGGCAAACGCCGCGCCAAGCTGGTCGAAGTCGAGCACGGTGACCGCGACCTTCTGAAACCCGTCGCGCGCATGGATCAGCTTGCGCGCCGCGCTCGAGACGCCGAACGCCGCCTGGCCCGCCTGCGCCTCGCCGAAAAAGGTCAGCTCCAGCGCCGCCTGCTGTTGCGCGGCGGCCCGCTCCATCTCCGTCCGGATCCGCTGCTCGCGCCGGTGCGCCATCCGCCACTCGCGGACGATCCCGTAAACGAAGACGAGCATTGCCGTGCCGAGACCGATGCCCACCACGGCGAGCCCGTAGGCCATCGAACGGCTGAACGCCACCGCGACCATCGTGATCACCAGCGCCATCATCGCGAGCATGATCAGCTGCTCGCCGAACGAGCTTCCGGATTGGCGCCATTTCATGAATCGTGGGTCGTGGATCGTGGATCGGAGGATTTGGGGAACAGTTTAAATTAAAGCAGGAAAACGCATCGCAAAGCCATCCGGCATCCCACCTCTGACTTTCTCTTTTCCTTTCAGGCGAACGAGAGCCGGCTTCCGCGGGCCGCGCGCGTAAATGTCCGGCGGAGAAGGCCTTTTTGAGGTATAATGCCGCTCATCAGCATGCCCGGCTCCACCGGGCTTTTTTTCTTCCCACTGCGGCCCGTTCAATCGAGCCGGAAAGCGTATCCGCCATGGCTATCGCGAGATCGACACGTTCAACGGACTGGACACCGGAACGTATCGCTGCACTGTCCACGACCGAAGTGAAGCAGCTGCGCGCGAACGCGGAGCGCCTCAATGATCCCGATATCGTGGCGCGGTGCGACGCGGCGCTGAGCGAGGCGTTGCGCGCATCCCGCGCCAACGCGAAGGCCAAGCGCGCCGCCGCGGCCGCACCCCGGCAGCCGAAGGCGCCGGAGAGCGGCGGGGCCGCATGACGATACCCATGGTGGGGCGTGGCCGGTTCATGGTCGGCAAATACGACGTGGTCGCGGAACCCATTCCCGACTCGCGGCACATGCTGCGCTACACCGTGTACGTCGGCAAGACGCGAATCGGCGCGATGGTCAGCGTGCCGACGGAATCGGATTGCCAGTTCCTGGAGAATCCGCCGGTCGTGCCCCCGCTCAAGATTTTCTACGTCACGAGCCGACCCGGCCGCCCGAAGAAGAACGCCGCGCCCGCCGCCACGCTGGAGCGGGAACAGCCCGGGTTCCGTGAAGCGCTCCCGGCTGACGTGTCGCTCGACGGGTTCGACAAGCCGCGGGACCGCTAGACCCGCCCGCGAGGCCGATGCCAATAAAAAAGCCGGGCTCGCGCCCGGCTTTTTTGCGCTGCGAAGCGATCAGGCGGACTGGATGTTCGCTGCCCGCGTCTTGCCCTTCTCGCCGGTGGTGATCTCGAAGGAGACCTTCTGGCCTTCCTTCAGCGACTTGAAGCCCTGCATGTTGATCGCCGAAAAGTGGGCGAACAGGTCCTCGCCGCCGCCATCAGGGGTGATGAAGCCGAAACCCTTCGCATCGTTGAACCACTTGACTGTGCCGGTTGCCATTGTGACGTTCCTCTACAAATTGAATTAGGGCTGAGCCCGAAATCGTGTTTGATCTCAAAGCCCCGGAGAAACGGACAGACCGCAAGTCACCATCCCAGCACCCGAATCGAAACATCGAGTGCGCACCATATAGCGATACGGGACCTCCGTCAAGGCAATTCGGCTCGTGACCGGGCTGTGTTCCAGACGAAGGTCAGCGCACCGGGTCCAGCCGCGATCCGCCAGCCGCTATCCGCGATCTCTAGGCGCGGCGCCAGACGCTCGCCAGCCACGGCTGGTGCTCGCGCGGTTCGCCCGGCGGTCGATAGTAGTGCGCGACCTCGGTGAATCCCGCCTCCGTCACGAACCGGCGCCACGCGTCGAGGTCCCACCACGCGCCGTAGCGGCCGTGGCTCCAGCCTTCCTCGTTGCGCCCGCGCGGATTCGAGCTGAACAGCACGCCGCGCGGCTTGAGCGCGGCGCGCAGCTCGCGCAGCACGCGCGGCAGCGCCTGGCCCGGGACGTGAAACAGCGCCGCGTTGGCGAATACGCCGTCGAAGCGGCCCGCGGGCAGGTCCAGCTCCAGGAAGTCCTGGTGCAGCACTTCGCAGCCGCTGTAAGCGCGCGCCATTTCCACGAAGCGTCCCGCGCCCTCCAGCCCCACCGCGACGTGGCCGAGTTCCGAGAGCGCCTTGAGGTCGCGCCCCGGCCCGCAGCCCAGGTCGAGTATCGTGAACGGCGGCGCGCCCTCGATCGCTTGCAGCAGCGCCGCGATGTTCTGCGCGACGTCGTGATCGCGCGTGCCCGCCCAGAACGCCTCGGCGTTCCGGTCGTAGTGCTCCAGCGTCCCCTGCGAGATCGCCTCGATTTCCTCCGGCGCGAGTTTCGTCGTCCTGTCGCTCACGGGGCAATTTTGCCCTAACCCCTAGCAGCCTGTCGGACTTGACAGCCCGCACAGGCTGCTAAAAGCAAAACCGCCCGAGAATCTTGCTTGAAGCCCGAACGAATAACCCCGATGAGTCTCGAATGGGCGCAAGAGCAGGCTCGAAACAGGGTATTCACCGCCTTCCGATCCGGTCTTCGTGCGGGCGGTTTTGCATAAGGAGTTTGTCGGGCCAAAGCCCGACAAACTCCTAGGGATGCGGCATGAGGGTCAAAGCGAACGCTTTTGCCGCGCCTCACCATGTCACGCCCCATCATGTCGCGCCCCATCATGTCACGCCCCATCATGTCACGCAGCATCACGTCACGCAGCATCGGAAGCGCCTTCCAAGTAAAATGCGCGCCTTGCCAAACGAAACCCCATGATTCGCCTTTCCCAGGTCACGCTGATCCGCGGCACCAAGACGCTGCTCGACGGCGCGGATGTCGCCATCAATCCCGGCGACAAGGTCGGCCTCATCGGCCCGAACGGCTCCGGCAAGTCGAGCCTGTTCGCGCTGCTGCGCGGCGAGCTGCATGCCGACAAGGGCGACGTCGACTACCCGGCGCGCTGGCGCGTGTCGCACGTCGCGCAGGAGACGCCCGCGCTCGACCGCCCGGCGCTCGAGTACGCGATCGACGGCGACACCACGCTGCGCCGTCTCGAGCGCGGGCTGGCGGAGGCGGAGGCCGACGACGACGGCCACCGGATCGGCGAGCTGCATGCGGCGCTGGCCGACGCCGACGCCTACACCGTGCGCCCGCGCGCCGAGCGCCTGCTGCAGGGGCTCGGATTCTCGCGCAGCCAGCTCGCGGATCCGGTGGCGAGCTTCTCCGGCGGCTGGCGCATGCGGCTCAATCTCGCCCAGGCGCTGATGTGCCCGTCGGACCTGCTGCTGCTCGACGAGCCGACCAACCACCTCGACCTCGACGCCATCCTGTGGGTCGAGGACTGGCTCAAGCGCTACGCCGGCACGCTCCTCGTGATCTCGCACGACCGCGACTTCCTCGACGGCGTGGTGAACGCGATCGTGCACATCGACAACTCGAAGCTGCGGCGCTACACCGGCGACTACTCGGGCTTCGAGCGCCAGCGGGCCGCGGCGGTGGTGCTCGCCCAGTCGCAGCACGAGAAGCAGCAGCGCGAGCGAGCGCACCTCGAGTCCTTCATCAACCGCTTCCGCGCCAAGGCGACCAAGGCGCGCCAGGCCCAGAGCCGCATGAAGATGCTGGAGAAGATGGAGGACCTCGCGCCGCTGCACGTTTCGGCGCCCTTCTCCTTCGAGTTCCGCGAGCCGCTGAAAGCGCCGGACATGCTGCTCACGCTCGAGGACGTGGACGCCGGCTACCGCGCGCCGGGAATGCCGGACAAGGTCGTGGTGCGCGGCATCCGCTTCTCGCTGCGGAGCGGCGAGCGCTACGGGCTGCTCGGGATCAACGGCGCGGGCAAATCCACGGTGATCAAGACGCTCGCGGGCGGGCTCGCGCCGCTTTCGGGCCGCGCCATGCTCAACAAGGGGCTCGCGGTCGGCTACTTCGCGCAGCACCAGGTGGACATGCTGAGGGACGATGAGTCTCCGCTCTGGCACCTCGCCCGCGTCGCGCCGGCGGCGCGCGAGCAGGAGCTGCGCAGTTTCCTCGGCAGCTTCAACTTCCCCGGCGACATGGCGACGGGCCCGATCACCCATTTCTCCGGCGGCGAGAAGGCGCGGCTCGCGCTCGCGCTGATCGTGTGGGCGCGCCCCAACCTGCTGCTGCTCGACGAGCCGACCAACCATCTCGATCTCGAGACGCGCGAGGCGCTGACCGTCGCGCTCGCGCAGTTCGAGGGCACACTCGTGCTGGTGTCTCACGACCGCCACCTGCTGCGGGCGAGCACCGACCAGTTCCTGATCGTCGCCGACGGGCGGCTGCAGCCCTTCGACGGCGACCTCGACGATTACCGCGACTGGCTGTTCAAGACCAAGCTCGCGCCGCCGGAGAAGGTGGTACCGCTGCCGGAAGCGAAGCGGGAAGCGCCGGCGAAGCCGCCAGCGGCCACTGCGGGCGAGCGGCGCGACCAGAAGCGGCGCGAGGCGGAAGCGCGCCAGCGGCTCTCCGACGCCCGCAAGCCGATCGAGTCTCGCCTCAAGCGGCTCGACGAGAAAATCGCGAAGCTCGCGGAAAGAATGAAGACGATCGACCGGCAGCTCGCCGACCCGGCGCTCTATGGCGATGCGCAGAAGGACGCGCTGAAGGCGGCGATCCTCGACCAGGCCTACGTCGCCCGCGAGCTCGCGCAGTTCGAGGCGGAGTGGCTCGAGCTGCACGAGCAGCTGGAATCGGTCGCCGGCGGCGCGCCGAGCCCGATTCCGTGACTTGCGGCTAGAACTCACCCATACAGAATTAACTCGAGCTTCAGCTTAAGCGTACAGCATCGCTTCCGCACCACGCCTACAGTTACGGCCAGTTACGAGTACTACAGGAGCGGCATTATTCGCTGGTCCCCGCCGACGAGGTAACGTCGAAGGATAAGACCGAGTACGCAAAGCTTGCTCGAAGGACGTTGGCTGGTCGGAAGAAGACTTAGGCACCTTTTTTCGAGGGCTTGCAGATCAGCGTTCATGAAAATCGGCTAACTTCGCCGTGACGCGTTAGCGGGCGAAGGGGGCCACTCATCACTCATCACTCATCACTCATCACTGGAATCAAGCTA
>Ga0326597_10012975_pt1 | contig 10968 bp, 20 predicted proteins | sample RVTome_12_FD_203789 | JGI IMG/M metagenome (GOLD analysis project Ga0326597, IMG submission 203789) | Soil microbial communities from uranium-contaminated site in the Upper Colorado River Basin, Wyoming, United States - RVT100D185 | ecosystem: Environmental > Terrestrial > Soil > Contaminated >... | reverse complement strand
GGCGTATTGTCTCGTCGGTGGACGGGGCAGCGCACGAGGTGGACCCGGACGCTCCGCTCCGGCGCGACTGGACCGACTACCTGGTCGGGACGGTGCGCGAGCTGCGCGCTCGGGGCGCCGCCCCGGCGGGCGCGCAGGTAGCGGTGGCGACCACCGTGCCGATCGGGGCGGGGCTCGCTTCGTCCGCGGCGCTCACGGTGGCCGCCGCCCGGGCGCTGAGCCTCCTGGCGGGGCGCTCGCTTCCGCCGGCGGAACTGGTGGAGGTCGCGTATCGCGCGGAGCACGACCAGGCACGGGCGGAGTGGGGCACGGCGCTCCTGCTCGAGACGGCGGCCGGCACGCTGAGGACCGTGCGGCTCGAGGGCGCGCTCTGGATCGTGGAGACCGGGGTCTCGCACCGGCTCACCGTCGGCGCGCTCAACGATCGCCGCCGTGAGTGCGAGGAGGCGCTCGAGCTCTGCCGCGCCTGGCGGCCAGGCCTGCGCTACCTGGCGCAGCTCACGCGGGCGGATCTTCCCGAGATGGCCCGCCGCCTGCCGCCGCCGCTGGTCCCGCGGGTGCGCCACGTCGTGACCGAGACCGCGCGCACCCGCGCCGCCGCCGCGGCGCTCGCCGCCGGCGATCTCGCGATGGTGGGCGGGCTGCTGGTCGAGGGCCACCGCTCGCTGCGCGACGACTACCGCTCCACCGTGGCGGAGGCGGATTTCATCGTCGAGCGCGCGATGGCGCGTGGGGCCCATGGCGCCAGGCTCACCGGCGCGGGGTGGGGCGGCGCCGTGGTGGTGCTGGCGCCGGCCGATCGGGAGACGAGGGTGGTGGCGGAGCTGTGCCGCGACTTCGGCGACCGGTTCGGCCGGGTGCCCGAGGCGTGGAGCAGCCGCGCGTCGGCCGGCGTCCGGCGGGAGGCGCTCCCCTTCCTGGCGGGGTAGATTCCGGGAGCCGTCCCGCCCGGGTGGCGAAACTGGTAGACGCTCGAGACTTAAAATCTCCTGGGGGCAACCCCGTCCGGGTTCGAGTCCCGGCCCGGGCATCCGCAGGTCATGTGAGCCCACGCGGGCGTCGAGTCACCCTGAGCTCTTCGCTGCGCTCGAGGGCAGGCTCCGCAAAGGGGCGATGATTCCGGTCATGCCCCCTTCACTGCGTTCGGAGTGACTCCGAGCGCGCTCAGAAGATCGCGCGCACGTACTCCGCGGCCAGCGGCCGGAACACCAGCAGCCCCACCAGGACGAACAGCAGCGCGATGACCGGATGCTCCGCGCGGTAGGGGACGGCGGCCAGGGCGAACGTGGCGAGCGCGGGCACGGGTGCCAAGGCTCCGACGTCGGGTATCATCGGGCACCCGGGGTCGTCGAGTCGGCTGATAGGGCAGGGGCGGGTGCAGGCGGCGGACACGGCACCGGAGACACCTGTGTGACCGGAATCTGTCGGATGAGCCGATCCGCTACGACGGTGAGCGGTCCCGCGTCCGGCGGGAGGCGGACGTACTCCTCCCCGTATCCGGTAGGGCCCGCGAGCGTCCCGCCGACGGCCTTGGCCGCCGCGGCCCGGTCGGCGTCGGGAGTGCGGGCGTGGAAGATGACGGCCAGGAGGCCGGGCGCCTCGGCCCCTCCCGGCAGACCGTCGCATGCGCGCGCGAGCGTGGTGTCCACGGGGGCGAGCGCCGGGAGGGCCTGCAGTATCGGGCGCGGAGGGGAGAGGGCAGCGGCCGAATCCGGCGTGCCCTGCGCAACGGCCGTGCTGCCGCGGGCGAGCATGAGCCCGACGAGGACGGGGAGAGCGCGCACCCCGCGGGCGATGCCGTGGAGCCGGGCTCTGGGAGGGGTGGGGCTGGTCATCCGCGGGAATCTAACGGCGCTCGCGATGAGGGGCGGGTCGGGGGTCGCCCGCGGCTCCCTCCGCCGAGGAATCACCCGCGTTCGTGGATCCGGCGCTACATCCGGTTCCACGGCCTGCGCGCCTGTTCCTGTACCACGGCGTGCTGCATCGCGCGCTCGAGCCGAGCGGGGCGGTCGCCTGCGCCAAGCAGCCCGTCCGGCTAACGCTGTCCACTGAAACGGGGGGCAAGATCAGTTTGGCTACCGAGCCCAATTGCATACTGGCTCTGTTGAGATCGGACAGGATCGGGACCAAGAACGTGTGTCTGGCGGCCGGCATCACGCTGGGCTAAGATAGCAGCCCCTCCCTCAGGAGACCTCCATGCGCTTCGTTCTGCACATCTCCCTCCCAGTGGAGAAGTTCAACCAAGCCGTGCGCGACGGAACCGCGGGGAAGAAGGTCGCCCAGATCCTCGAGGACCTGAAGCCCGAGGCAGCCTATTTCTGTGCCAAGGACGGCAAGCGGGGCGGCTTTCTGATTGTCAACCTGTCGAACGCGTCCGAAATCCCTCGTTTTGCCGAGCCCTGGTTCCTCAACTTTGACGCGGCGGTCGAATTCCTTCCCACGATGACGCCAGAGGATCTGGCGCGGGCAGGGCTGGAGGAGCTCGGCCGAAAATGGAAGTAGACTCTTCGCACGTCGGCGACCAGCGGCGATTCCATGGCGCTGGAGCCGCGCCGCGCCCTGAGACGCACGGGAATCCTGTGCATCAGGAGCGTGCCCTAGTACCCGCAATTGCTTGCAGCGCAGCCGATTAGCAAAGTGACAAAGAGGGCGGCCGGGAGGGAGACAATCAGCAAACCCGTCTTCCCCACACTGAATCGCTGCACGGCAATCTGATCCACGTCGGCGAGCACCGTTGCTGCCCTGGAGCTGTCGCGGTCCCCGAGCAAGCTGTCTCCGGCAATGTGAGGATGATGCAACACGTATCGACTCCCGTCAGCCAGCCACACCTTTGCCTTGCCCGGCCGCTGATGCTCCACCACGTTGCGCGGAGTGGCTGCTTGGATCTCCCAACTGTGACAGGCAAGGCTACCGGTGGTGATTGGGAGTGCCAACGCAAGCCACATTAGAGGGCGAAGCCACATGGGAACCTCCGGACGGGGCCGCTGTGTCGACCGAGACTCATCGCGCGTTGAGCTGTGCCGGCGATGATGGTGTCAGACAATCAAGCGCTCGTCAAGAGGCCGGTCCTCGCGCTTCCTGGCGTGGCTGAACCCGCGCCTGCAGCCGGCGGGCCGGACTAGCGCCGCGACGTTGGACGACAACATGAGGAGTTCGCAGTGAAAGCATCCGTCTTCATTGCCACCAGCCTCGACGGCTTCATCGCTCGAGCCAACGGTGACCTCGATTGGCTGCCGCCGGGCGGCGGCGAGGAGCACGGCTACGATGCGTTCATGGCCACGGTGGATGCGCTTGTCATCGGCCGCAAGACCTTCGAGACGGTCTTGGCCTTCGACACGTGGCCATATGGCGAGAAGCCCGTGTTCGTGCTGAGCACGCGCCCGCTGAACCCCGCCCCATCCGGGGCTGCGGCAGAGCGCATGTCGGGGCCTCCGGCCGAGGTTGTGTCGCAGCTGGCTGCGCGCGGCGTGCGGCATGTCTACGTGGATGGTGGGATCACCATCCAGCGGTTTCTGCAGGCCGGACTCATCCAGCGCCTCATCATCACGCGCGTTCCGGTGCTCATAGGTGACGGGATCCCGCTCTTTGGCGCACTACAGCGCGATATCGTCCTCAGGCACGTCGGGACGCGGCAGTACGCCAGCGGCCTGGTCCAGAGTGAGTATGTGGTTGCCGCCTAGCCCGCGGCTCTGGTGTGGGTCGTGCTTGCAGTTGGCCCCGGACGGCGCGGGCGGCAGCCCCTCCTCATGACGGCCGGTGGGTGGGCACTGTTCGCTGGAATCGAGCTCTACTTCGTGCGGCACGTGACCGATATGCGCCTCGATGTGGTGCGGACTTGGCCGGTCCTGTGCCTGCTGACGATGGGCTGCGTGCTCCTGTGGCTCCGCCTCCATCTCCCCTCGCCCGCGTAACCCCGGTGCGCTGGGACGCGAGTCGTTGGGCTCTGAGCTCCCTCTGGCCCGGAGGAGGCGGCTTCGAGGTCGGGGCGTGACCAGGGTGCTGCTCGGCGTGCGATAGCCCGAGCGGCGGACGCGTGAGAGTCGATTATCGGGCCTGGTCTTCCCGAATAAACGTCCCGCGGTGGACGTCGTACACACGCAGCCGGACAACTACGCCAGGCCGCCGCTCGTCGACGACTCGAACGTGAACCACCTTCTTGTCCTCGCTCGGGCGATACACGATCCAGCTCCCCGCCGGCGCCGTGCGCTCAATGTGGGCGCAGCTGCGCGGCCGGGGCTGATGCCCGGGCGGCTCGCCTGGGAGCCAGACACGACACTGGCCCGGGGGCGGCAGGTGCCCAGGCGGAATGCCGAGGGTGGCCGCGGTGCTCGGCCCCTGGCGCATCGCGGGGGCGGGTGCGGCGGGCGGGGTGGACTTGAGCGAGCTGCAAGCTGTTGCAGCGAGAACTGCCAGCGTGGGTCCCAGAACCGTGGCTGAACGCATGGATCCTCCGAAGGATTGGTGCCGTCAGCCTGCCCGGGGCAGGGAGCGTGCCTCTGAGGCCAGCCGGGCTGCCTTGCCGCCCTCTGATCGTGGCCTGGGGAAAGTAAGTTCGCACAGGTCGTTTGCAGCGGATGAGCCAGTCGTCAGCCAGCGCCCACCGGCGTCGTGCAGGGAGGGCAGATGGTTCAGCAGTCCCCCGATCGGCTCAGCCGAGGGCTCCTGTTTGCCCCGCTCGTGTTCGTGGCTCACTTTCTCGAAGAGAGCCCGGACTTCGTCCCCTGGTTCAACGCCCATGTGTCGCTGGGCATCACCGCGGACCTCTTCTGGTCGGTGAACGCCGCCGCGCTGCTGATCACCGTCCTCGTCATACTTGTCTTCCGGGCCACCAGATCCGCGGCTGCGGTGCTCGTCGTCGTCGCGTGGCTCAGCTTCCTGATGCTGACGAACGCCGTCTTTCACCTCGCGGGGGCCATCGTCGACCGCGGCTATGTGCCCGGCCTGGCGACCGCGATCCTGCTCTATCTCCCGTACTGCTTCTGGGTAACAGCCCAAGTCGTGCACAGTCGCCGCGTCACCCCGGGACTGCTGGCCGCGGCCGCCGTGCTCGGCGCGATCCCGATGGCGGTGCACGGGTACCGGATCCTGTTCCTCGGCACCCGCCTATTCTAGGCGCGGCCCCGCTGATGCAGCCGACAAACGCGGACGGCGCAGAGCTCCGGCCGCCTGGAGTCGACAAGCGCCCGATGGTCCCGAGTCCCGCCCGGGTGCCCCGTTCCTTGAGGACGCGGCGGAACGTAGATTGATGCGGGCGCCGGCACGTTCGCGTGCAGCTTATGCGCCCGTCGTCAGTCCGCGCCCCTGCCAGCCGGCGACAACCATGCACCCAGCGGTCGGACGGCCACAATCGCTCGGCGAGGAGATCGCCAACAGTGTGAGTCACGGGATAGGGCTACTGGCCGCCTTGGTCGGCGCGCCTGTCCTACTCCTGGCAACCCTCCGGTATGGCACTACGGCGAATGTTGTGGGAGCGGGCGTCTTCGTCGCGACGACCGTCCTGTTGTACCTCGCGTCCACGCTCTATCACGCCTTTCCGCACGGAGCCATCTTCCGTCTCATCGCCGGCACTTACACGCCCTTTCCACGTGCCGCCGGCGGGTTTGCTCTGGTTGTTCGCGGGCGGGTTCTCGTACACGGCGGGCGTGGCGTTCTTCGCAGCGGCACGGCTCCGCTACGGCCACTTCGTTTGGCACCTGTGCGTACTCGCCGGGACCGCCTGCCACTTCTTCGCCGTGCTGTGGTACGCGACCTGATCCGCGGCGGGGTGTTCGCTTGCAATGGATGCGCATTCCGTTAGGCCTCAGTCCATGCAGCGGTGCAATTGCGTATACTCCAAGCCTCCCTCTGTCGGGGGCTACCGATGATTCCTTTCTCCTACAAGGGGTTCGCCATCACGGCGCGCACGTTCCAGATACGTGGCTCCGGGCGCTGGACCCTAGATCTGTTGATCGGCCGCCGCGCGGGCTTGCGGGCCTTCAGCGGCCCCATCACCTACTCCACGGAAGAAGCGGCCATCACGGGTTGTTGTGAGTTCGCACAACGCATCATCGACGGGCGAGTACAGGATTGCTCAGTCGCTGACTTATCCTGAGCGTGAGGCCTTACCCGCGCATGCATCCGACGGGCGGCACGGGGCGCGGCCTCCCGCGTTTGGGAATGAATCTTTCTTTAGCGCGCCGCAGCTCGAGCGCAATTCACTAGGCGGACACGCGCTGCACCGGCTGGGCTGAGGTATGGTCTTGCTGAAGTGGCTGTGCCGCTGAAGCGGGAGGTAACCATGGGCCAGTTCGCGTGGACCGAGCAGGTCACGACCATGAGCTCCATGCTGCGCACCCTGGAAGACCAGGTCGCCCACGGTGACCTGGCCACTCCCGGGCTGGAGGATTTCAAGATCGCCCTGGACGAGTTGCGGCTGAGGGCCTGGAGTCTGCTCATGGCCACCAGCTCGGATGATCCGCACGGGTTTCAGGAGCAGTTCCGCATCCGCCGGGGGACCGAGATGTTCCGCGCCCTCGGCGCGGACTTGCGGACGGGCAAGCTGAGCGGCCGCCAGCCCGAGTTGCCGGAACTGGGCGCAGCCGCGCGTGACCTCGCGACGACGGTGGAGGAGGTGCGGCGGCGGGCCTCCTGAGCGGCCGTGCCGCCGGTGCCGGCGGCCGAGGGCATCCTCGATCCGGCACGTGCGCCCGTGAACGCGGCCGAGTCGGAGCGGGCCGCAGCAGACGTCCCATTCGCTCCTTGTGAAGGAAAGGTCGGCTCATGAGCCTGAGCGTGCGGGAGTACCTGGATCGGGCCAAAGGCCAAACGATCCCACCCCTCGTGCTCGAGTTGATCCTGCGCTCCGGCAAGTCCTTCTACATCAAGAGCGTCTTTGCGGTCGATGAGAAGGCGGAAATGGTACCCCTCCGCGTCTGGGATCTGCGCGCCCTGACGCAGGCAGACCTGGATACCGTATTGCGGCGCTTGGGCGCGGTGCAGTCGCGGGATGAGCTGGAGAACATCGAGCGGCTCCATCCAAAGCTGGACCAAGGGAACCTGTGGGTCCTGCTTGCTCAGATCGAGGCCATTGTGGAATGGCAGAGTGATCTCTGGCCCGGCGTCGATCGGCCCGAGGCGCGCCAAGTGGTGGTCGGCTTCAGGTCCTAGGGCATCGCAACCCCGTGGCCTAGCGCGTCCGGCCGGGCCCAGGCTTGGGGCGTGCAGCTGGTGCGCAAGTGGTCAGGCCGCGTCCTCGGGTGGGTCATGCCCAGTTGCCATTGTGCCGCGACCGATCGCCACTTCACACCGGCTCGAGCAGAAGCCGAGCTGGCCCAGTACCGGCGCCGGGGACCGAGAGGGACTGCCCGGCTGATCCTGGAGAGCCTCGGTGACCTCGGCGTCACGCCACAAAGCCTTCTCGATATCGGAGCCGGTATCGGTGTGCTTCACCACGAACTGCTCGGGCGCGGCGTCGGGCGCGCCGTCCATCTCGAAGCGGCGGCCGCCTATGTCGCCGCGGCCGAGGAGGAAGCAGTGCGCCGTGGCCACGGGGACCGGGTGCACTTTCACCACGGGGATTTTGTGAGCCTCGCCCCGGAGCTCGGGTCGGCGGAGCTCGTCACGCTGGATCGCGTCGTGTGCTGCTATCCCGAGCTCGACCCGCTCATCTTGCTCTCGGCTGCGAAGGCCGAGCGGTATTACGCCCTGAGCTTTCCGCACGACCGCTGGTACGTCCGGGCGCACACCCGATGGCAGAACCATCGGCGCCAACGGGCGGGAAACGCGTTTCGGACCTTCGTCCACCCGGCCCCCCGGATCGAGGCGTTGGTGCGGGCGGCTGGCTTTCAGGTTCAGCGGTCCCGCCGCACGCCGGTCTGGGCGGTGCTGGTGTGCACGCGGCGGGGCGCGGCCTGATTCGGTAATGCAGCCGACAGACGCTGAGGGAGCAAGGCTCCGTTGCGAGGCTTCTTGACACGCGCAGGTCTGCTCGCCGCGATCGTCGCGGCCGCCACCCTGGGATGTGACGGAAACAATACGGCCCCGCGGCCACTCGACGGCACGTTCGCGCTGGTGGCGGAGAACGATCAGCCGCTACCGTCCGATCAGGGTGCGCCGGACGGCTGCTGTCTCACGCTGAGCGGCTCGCTGACCGTTGCTGCCGCCACGTACGACCTGCGCACGTCGCACCGGAACAAGAACAACGGCATCACCTTCGACAACTCCGAACAGGGGACGTACACTCGGCAGGGCAATACGCTCCACTTCACGCGGACCGGCGGCGGGGGCGAAGGCTTGCCCTACCTCCTGGGGCCGGGCACCGTGTCGGCCAACAACGACACTGTGACGCTCCTCTATGGGGACGAGGGACCGGGGTCGAATCAGATTCGGGCGACATTCACGCGCTGAAACGTGCGGGCGCGGGCCGACGCCCTGCCCGACCGAGGCACCGTGTGACCCTGTCGGGCTGCAGCTCTATGGCAGGGGCGGGCCGGTCCCTGCCGGACACGCCGAGCGGGCACACGCCTCGTATGCGGCGCGCTTTCCCAGGTATTTCGACTTCGTTCTACGGGCCGCCGAAGCCTCAGATGCCACAACCGGATTTGGCGCCCTTCGGTTCTACCGGTTCATGCCGACACGAGTGAAGATTCTTGATGAGCAGGAGTTCGGCGAGGACGTCTCTATGTCACCGCGGACATCGCGGTGTGACCGCACCCGGGAGGCCAAGTGAGTGACGGTACCGCGTCTCGTCCCGTGCGCATCGTGCTGCTGGCATTGCTGACCGCCGGGTATCTTCTGGCGCTCTACGTCTTCTTTCGGCCGGTCCGAGTGCGCATTTGGAACGACTTCAGTGCCGTCGATGTCTTGCTGATGGCGTGCCTGATTCTCCCCTTCATGGCCGTGCGGTTCCTCGTCCGGCCGCGCCACCGCGTGACGCGATATGCCTGGGGCGTCAGCGCTGTGATGGCGCTGGATCTCGTGTTTGTCGCGGCGATGGAATTCGGGCCCCTGGGTAGCGGCCATCCGTCACTGGAAGCGATGGCGTCGTACTTCCTGGCGGTGGCCAAGCCGGTGCTCGTCCCGGTGGTGCTGGCGCTGCTGGGCATCGCGTGCGTCAAAGGCGAACAGCTGGCCATCGTCGTGACCGGGTTTCTGTGTCTTGCCGGAGAGACGCTGTACGGGACGTACCCGACGGCATGGTGGGGCGTCGGCCTCCGCGGCTGATGCGCGATTCATGAGGCCTGTGCGGTTCACCGTGGATCTCATGATCGGTGAGGGGAAGCTGGCCGCGTTCGAGGGCACGGCGGGACAGGGGAGGAGGGCAATGGTGCGGCGTGCCATCTTCGTCGGCTCGACCGTATCGATCGTCGGCGTCTACTGCTACGCCATGGGCCGTGCCCGGCCGATCGTCCACGGCATTGAGCGTGAGAAGAGGCTGGTCGTGGCCCCGCTCATGATGAAACTCACGTCTTGGCAGCACGCAGACTTTCCGGGCATCGTCCAGTGGCTCATGAGTCGCACCGGCTACGCGCGGTCGCGGGAACGGTCGGCCCAATGATGAACGGACGGACGCCCCTATATCTGACGCTGGTCGCCGGCGCCGTCTTGGCGGGAGCGGTCGTCGTCTTCCAGCCCTATTCCGCAGAGTGGCCCGGCCGGGGCTACACCGAGCCCGCTCAACGGTACCTCGGAGCCGCGATTCGGCAGGACTCGGTCGCCTTGGTCCGTCTGTCGGCTTCGCCGCGAGCCGTCGCGTGGGCACTCGCGACCGCTCGGGCTCATCGAGACTCGCTGGCGGCCTGGAGCCATGGCGTCCAGGCGTGGGTTGGAACGAGGCACGCGGATACCACGGAGGTGTTCGTGTTCAACGCGTCCAGCGAGGTCTGCCGTCAGACGCCCATCGTGTTGCACTTCGTGGGCTCGGGGCAGAGCGTCCGGGTGGTTCACGCGAGCTCGCCCTGCCTGGGCGATCGGTAAGGATCCCGCAACACCGAGCCGATAGATGTGATTAGGATCGGCGCCGTCGTCAACGTCGCCATCCTGGCGTTGCTGGTGGTGGGCGGGAGAGCCGGTTGGCTCCCGACCGGCGGCTGATAGACGCGGACGGAGCGCTGCGCGAGGAGGGCTCTTTGCAGCAGATGCGCGGTGTGCGCTGGGTCTCCAGCGTTCGGCTGGGCGACGTGCCGCTGGTGGCGTTCGCTCCCGCGGCATGGCGCCCGGTACCGGCCGCTCGGATGGCGGGCGCGCTGGTGGCGGCGGCCAAACAGGAGCTGCCGGGCGTGCGCGTGCTGGAGAATCGGGCAATCCTGGCGACGGCGCGCTGACATCGGGACGACCTGCCGCCTCCCGTGCCTCGAGCCGGCAGCCCCGGCGGGTGAGGAATTACGTCCGGGCGCCGCGCTCTCTTGGAGCGCCGAGGAACGTAGATTGGTGTAGGAGCTTCTCCGGCGTCAGCGGGGCGCACGAACTCCGTAGGGGCTCGCGCGCAGCATCCGGGGAGGTGGTAGCTGCGGAACGAAGGGTTGTGCGGGCGCGAGATTGGTGCCTGCTGCAGACTTGCATCTCGCCAGGTGGACGCGAGCTACGGTCGGGTTGACCCGCCAGGCGAGCCACGTTCGAGAGGCCCACTCCCGCTGGAGGGACCGATGTCCCAGTCGACCTTCGCAGATCAGATCGCCACGTTCGACGCGACGCTCCAGGCCATCGAGGCCCGAGTTGCCAGTGGCGACGTGCCACGGGAAATAGTGGCGGAGTTCAAGAGCTCCGTTGACGACCTGCGGCTTCGCCTCTGGAGCGTGCTCGGCGCGGGAAGCCCCAACGATTACCGTGCGTTCCAAGAGCGCTTCCGGTTGCGCCGGGCGAAAGAAATCTGCCGAGGCCTCGATGACGACTTGGAAGCGGGCGCGCTCAATCCGCGCCACGAAGAGCTGCCGCCCCTCGGGCAGGCAGCGGGGAGCTTGGCCAGCCGCATTTCGAAGGTCTCGCCCTAGT
>Ga0326597_10012974_pt1 | contig 10969 bp, 8 predicted proteins | sample RVTome_12_FD_203789 | JGI IMG/M metagenome (GOLD analysis project Ga0326597, IMG submission 203789) | Soil microbial communities from uranium-contaminated site in the Upper Colorado River Basin, Wyoming, United States - RVT100D185 | ecosystem: Environmental > Terrestrial > Soil > Contaminated >... | reverse complement strand
TTCCCGCCTTCCCTTCCATCCTCGTCTTCGCTTTTCGATTTTCACCCGTCAGGCCAAGCCCAGTATCTTCTCCGGTCCCACGCCCTCAGCTTCGGCCTGGAAGTTCAGCACCATGCGGTGGCGCAGCACGGACAGCGCAGCCGCTTTGACGTCCTCGATGTCCGGCACGCCGCGCCCTTCCATTGCTGCGCGCGCCTTCGCTGCAAGCGTGAGGTACTGCGATGCGCGCGGGCCGGCTCCGTAGGCCACGTACTTCCTTACCATGTCGCTCGCGCCCGGGTCGTGCGGGCGCGTGCTGCGCGCGAGCTGCACGGCGTACTGCACCATCACCGGCGGCGACGGAACGCGGCGCACCAGTGCCTGCATTTCGCGAAGGGATTCACCCGACAACACCGCGTGCAGCGACAGTTCGGTTGCACCGGTCGTCGTCTGCACGATGCGCTCCTCTTCTTCAACCGACGGATAGCCCATTCGCAACTCGAACATGAACCGGTCCTGCTGCGCTTCCGGCAGGGAGTACGTGCCCTCCTGCTCGATCGGGTTCTGCGTGGCGAGCACGAAGAACGGTTCTGGGAGTTTGTACGTCTTGCCGGCCACGGTCACGTCGTGTTCCTGCATCGCCTGCAGGAGCGCGGCTTGCGTTTTTGGCGGTGCGCGATTGATCTCGTCCGCGAGAACCACCTGGGCGAACACAGGGCCTTTCACGAACTTGAACTCGCGCTTGCCGGTGCCGTGGTCTTCCTCGAGCAGTTCGGTGCCCGTGATGTCGCTCGGCATCAGGTCAGGCGTGAACTGAATGCGCGAGAACGAGAGGTCGAGGCACTTCGCGACCGTCTGGATCAGCAGCGTCTTGGCAAGGCCGGGCACGCCGACGAGAATCGCGTGGCCGCCTGCCAGAATCGCGGCCACCAGGTTGTCGACGATCAGGTCGTGGCCGACGATCCGCCGCGCGATTTGCGCCTTGAGGTCCTTGTGGGCCGACTGAAGCTGCGCGAGTAGTTCGAGGTCGCGGTCGTCGGCAACGGGCTTGGATTGAGCTGACAAAAGAGGTCGGAGGTCGGGGGGTCGGAGGTCGGAGGAGAAGCTTACAGCTTGCAGCTTGCAGGGTACAGGGCACACGGCAGGGGTGGGTGCGACCCGCAGGCTCCCCCCTGCAAGCTGCAAGCCGCAAGCTGTAACCTGTACGAAGTGAATTCGTTCGAGCACAACACCCGATTCATTACCGAACTCGCACGCCGGCTGCACATGGCCGGCGTTTCGGCGTCACGGCTGGAAGGCGCTGTGCGCTCCACCGCGCAGTCGCTCGACGTTTCCTGCGAAATCTGGTCGACCCCGACAGGACTTCTCCTCTCGCTGGGCGACGCGCACGCGCTGCACGGGACTCAGCAGACGCGCGTCCTGCGACTCGAACCCGGCACGGTTGATCTCGGCGCGCTGGTCCAGCTGGACCGGATTGCGGAACGCGTCATCGCAGGTGAGCTGGACGTCACCCACGCGTCCGACGCGCTGAGCGCACTCGATCGCGCGCCGACACGCGCCGGCCGCACCTGGACCTTGCTCGCCTTCGGGGTCAGCGCTGCGGCAGTGGCTGCGCTGCTGCGCACCGCGTGGCTCGACATCCTCGTTGCGGGAGTGCTCGGCGTCGCCATCGGCCTGATCGCGATCCAGAGCAAAGCGCACCCGAACCTCGGTGCCGCGTCCGAGGCAATCGCCGCGCTCGTCGCGACGGTTGGCGTGAGCGCGTTCGCGCATTTCGTCGCGCCGCTTTCAGTCCAGACCGTCATCATCGCCGCACTCATCGTGTTGATGCCCGGCCTGACGCTCACCACCGCTGTGTCGGAGCTGGCGTCTCAACAACTGGTGTCGGGCACCACCCGGTTTGCGGGTGCACTCGTTGTGCTACTCAAACTGACATTCGGCAGCGTCGCGGGAGCGCGGCTCGCGGGCGCGTTCGGGTGGACTGCGCCGACCGCACCGGCGCCGGCACTCCCGGCGATTGTCGAAGTCGTTGGCGCGGTGGCGGCGGCGTTCGCGTTTGCCGTGCTGTTTCGCGCGCTGCGGCGCGACGTGCCGCTGGTAATGGCGAGCGCAGTTGGGGGCTACGTGCTCACGCGCACCGCAGGCGCGTGGCTCAGTCCCGACGCGAGCACGTCGTTTGCCGCGCCGGTCTTCTTTTCGAGTCTGGTGATCGCTGCCCTTTCGAACGCGTACGGCCGCATTGCGGGCCGGCCTGGTGCGCTGGTCCGCGTGCCCGGTATCATGCTTCTCGTACCCGGCAGCGTTGGGTTCCGCGGGCTCGCGTCCATCATGGAGCGCGACTACACGCTCGGCCTCGACACGGCGGTCGCGGTGCTGAGTGCTCTCGTTGCACTGATGGCGGGACTGCTCTTTGGCAGTCTGTTTGTACCGCCGCGTCGATACCTCTAGCACCTCTGGCTCGGAACGTATGCAACAACTTGCCGCGCTGTTGTGCGTCGTGCTCCCGCTTGCTGGCGCCGCCCAGACCGCGGCGCACGCGCCGTTCGACCCGCCCGCGCGGGGAGCGGCCGCGTGGCGAACGCTCGAAACCGAACACTTCCGATTTCACTACAAAGCGGAGTTCGAGACGTGGACGCGCAGGGTGGCGGCGCGAATGGAGGCGGTACGCGAAGCCGTGCGCGTGTACGTTGGGTACGCGCCGTCTGAACGTGTGACGATTCTCGTCGACGATCCGCGGAACGAGGCAAACGGCAACGCCATCTCGTGGATCGACAACCCACAGATCCAGTTGTTTCCCGTGCCCCCTTCGCCGCGAGCGTTCGGGCAGATGCGCGACTGGGGCGAGTTGCTCAGCGTGCACGAGTTCGGGCACATCGCCCACCTTGCGCGTCCCTCGCGCGGAGCATCGCGATGGCAGCGCCTCGTGCCGCTGATGGGGATGGTTGGCCCGCTCTCGCAGCGACTGCCGCGATGGTCAATAGAAGGGTACGCGACGGTGATCGAAGGCGCGCTCACTGGCTCCGGACGTCCGGCATCGGCGATGCGCGCGGCCATTCTGCGGCAGTTCGCCTCGGAAGGTCTGCTTCCCACGTACGCGGCCATTGACGGCACCGCCGGATTCCTCGGCGGCAGCTTCGCGTATCTTCTCGGCAGCGCGTATCTCGAACACCTCGCCGCCACGTACGGCGACTCCACGTTGCCACAACTGTGGCGCCGGATGAGCGCGGGTACGTCGCGCACGTTTGCACGCGGGTTCGAGGAGACGTTCGGAGTCCGCCCCGACGACGCCTACGCGCGCTACGTCGCGCAGCTCACGGCGAGCGCCATCGCAATGGAGCGGGCGCTCGATTCGGTCGGTCGTGTGGAGGGCACACTCGAGGCGCGAGGTGCGAATGGACTCGGTGACCCCGCGGTCTCCCCGAACGGTGAGAAGGTTGCGATCGCGCTGCCTGGTGCCGGCACGGCGCCGGGCCGACTCGTGATATGGCCCGCGCCGCCGACGCCGCCGTCGGAGCGAGACAGCGCGCGGCGTGCGGAGGCTGAGCGGATTCGCAAGCGTGATTCGCTCGACCTGCCACCGGTTGAGATGCTGCCGAGGGGGAAACGCGTGCTCGCGTCATTGAGGCCGACGCGGGGGTTTGCGTACCGGAATCCGCGCTTTCTGCCGGACAACGAACGGCTCCTCGTCATTCGGAGTGATGTCAGGAGCGACGGCTCGCAGCTGCCCGATCTGTTCGTCTGGAACAGCAGGACGGGCAGCGTTCGTCGCGTCACGAGCGGCGGCGCGATTCGCGAGGCTGACCCGTTTCCGGATGGTGCCCGCGCGGCGGGTATTCGTTGCGTCGCAGGGCAGTGCGACCTCGTGCTCGTTTCGCTTCAGGATGGCAGCGTAAGCACGCTGCGCTCCGGCTCGGCGGCAGTGCAATACTCGCGCCCGCGCGTCTCGCCGGATGGTGCGCGCATCGCGGCGAGCCAGTTGTATCAGGGCCGATGGCGGCCGATGTTCGTCGATGTGGCGACGGGAGCGGAATCGCCCGCGGGCCCCGACGATTCCGCAAACCGGTACGACCTTGCGTGGACCCGCGACGGGTCCGCGATTCTCGCCGTAACCGACGCGAGCGGCGTGCCGAACATCGAACGCATTGACGCGAACAACGGGCGGGTGACGCCGTTGACGCGCGTGTTCGGAGCCGCACTCGCGCCGGAGCCGCTGCCCGGCGACTCCGCGATGTTCTTGCTGTCGATGACGGCGCGCGGGTACGATCTTCGCCGCCTGCCGTTGCACACCGAATCGGAGCTGTCGGGCGGCGTGCCGATGGCGATGCTCGACATGCGCCACGGCGCAGTGGCTACCCAGCCGGGCTCTTCAGTGCCGGCATTCGATTCTGCCTCGATCGGGCGTTCACGCCGCTATGGGCTGGGGCCGCAGCGTGGAGCGTGGCTTCCGTTCGGCGGAGGTTCCATCGGCGGTGGATTCGCGGGCCTGATGGCGTATGGGTCGGATCCCAACGAACGGTTCTCGTGGACGCTGCAGCATTCGTGGGAGATTGACGAGCCGACAGACGCGGGGACGGCGGTTCGTGGCGTGTTGCGGGTGCCGTTCGTGGAAATCGGATTGGAGGGTGCGCGGGCTTCGGTGCTCGGGGATCGGTGGATCGGTGGATCTGTTTCGTTGTCGCACACAAGAATTGATCTCGTCGGCATGACCGGGTTGCGGGCGGGATTTGGGTACTACTTGAACGAGGCGGATGAGACGGATGGGGCGGATGAGGCGGAGATCTCTGTGGTATTCGCGGGTTTGCAGAGGAGGGTGAGTTTTTGGCGTCTGGCGCTGGATGTGCGGGGGCATTGGTCGCGGACTTCGGTGGCGCCGAGTGTGGGAGAGAGCGTGACCGGCGAGCATCGGGTTGGGGTGGTGGCGGCGACGGTCGGGCCGGTGAGGTTTGAAACCACCGCGGGCACAAACGATGACGAGAGGCTCGGCGCGCCGTTCGTGATCGGGGGGCTTGGAATGCGAACCATCAATCCGGCACTCGTTCCGCAGAGCGTCGCGGTGCCGTGGCTGGAAACGGGGGCGCTGAGCGGCAGCACCTTCACGCAGCACATCGTGCGCGGGAACGGGCCGAACGTCCAGCCGTTTGGCTGGGCCGTACGCACTGACGCTGGCGTGTGGCAGCGTGCTGCCGGCGTGGAGGCGCTATTCGAGCAGCACTCGAATGGATTCTCACGCATGCCCGGCATATCGGCGACAGCGGGCGTGGCGTGGCTTTTCGATCCGCCGAACGCTGATCGCGTGCGAGCGTGGGCGGCGGTGTCGTTCCGGCCGTAGACCGAGCTATCCGCCTGAAATCGCTCCTATGACGAGGAACGGTTCCTTACCCGACGTGACGGCTTCCGGAAGCGGCGCGTCGGGCGAGTCGTGTGACAGATCCTTCTCACACGCATAGTAGCGCAGGTAGGCGCGGCGCTTCTGCGTGCCGTGCTCGCGAATCGTGCCGCGCAGCACCGGGTACCGCGCTTCGATCGCGTCCACGACTGATTGCGGAGTAGCGGTGCCGTCGATGTCGATCTCAATCTCGTTGTCCACGCCGATCAGCCGCCGCAAGTGCCCGGGAAGTGCAACGCGAATCACGGCAGCGCCTGCACCTCGACGGACAGCACCGCCGGAAGATCTCGCACAATCGGCGTCCAGCTGTCGCCGCCATTGGCGGACGAGTACACCTGACCGCCCGTTGTGCCGAAGTACACGCCGCACGGATCGAGGCTGTCTACTGCCATCGCGTCGCGGAGCACATTCACATAGCAGTCCTGCTGCGGCAGCCCGTTTGTGAGTGCTTCCCACTCGTTGCCGCCGGTGCGGCTGCGGTAAACGCGCAGCTTGCCATCCGGTGGGTAGTGCTCCATGTCGCTCTTGATCGGTACGACGTACACGGTCTCGGGTTCGTGCGCGTGCACGTCGACCACGAACCCGAAGTCCGTCGGGAGATTACCGCTCACTTCGCGCCAGTTCTCGCCGGCGTCGTCGGTGCGCATCACGTCCCAGTGCTTCTGCATGTATAAGACGTTTGGACTCCTCGGGTGCATCGCGATGCGGTGCACACAGTGGCCGACGGGCGCGTCGGGATCGGGGATGTATTCCGATCTGAGTCCCCGATTGATTGGCCTCCACGACTGGCCTGCGTCGTCACTCCGGAACGCGCCCGCTGCGGAGATGGCGACGAAGATCCGATTGGCGTTGCTCTTGTCGACGAGAATCGTGTGGAGGCACATGCCGCCGGCGCCGGGCGCCCACGCGGACGCGGTCGTGTGGCCGCGCAGTCCAGTGAGTTCGCGCCAGCTGCCGCCGCCGTCCGCGGACTGGAAGATGGCGGCGTCTTCAACCCCGGCGAGCACGCCATCGGGGTCGGAGTGCGACGGCTCGAGGTGCCACACGCGCTTGAACTCCCACGGGTGCGGCGTGCCGTCGTACCACAGGTGCTTGCCCGTCTCACCTGTGTAGGCGAACTCGTTGCCGACCGGCGTCCAAGTTACGCCGCCATCATCCGAGCGCTGGATCATCTGCCCGTGCCAGTCAGTGGACGGCGCGGCGTAGATGCGGTTCGGGTCGACGGGCGAGCCTTTCACGTGGTAGACCAGCCAGCCGGGGAAATGGGGGCCGCTCACGTTCCAGTGCTGGCGCTTGCCGTCTGAGGTGAGTGTAAAAGCGCCTTTCCTGGTGCCGACGAGAACTCGTACTCCGGTCATTGCGGGCTTTGCCTCAGACGGTCGGTTTCACGTTCGCATTCAGCCGGAACAGGTTCTTCGGATCATACTTGTTCTTTATGGTCACAAGCCGCGCGTGGTTCTGCCGGTAATTCGCCTGAACCGCGGCCCCGGTCGCATCCATCTCCAGATCGTTCACGTAGAAGCCGCTCGTGAATTTCTCCAGCCCGCTCCAGTACTGGCGTGCCCACTGCATGTGCGGCGATCCGTCGGTTCCGAACGGCCACGCGACCGAGCACAGCATGTTCGCGAAGATATCACGCTGCACGAATGCAGTCGCATCAGGAGCCACGCGCCCGATGGCGCCGCCACCCAATTGGAAAAACACGGCGGTTGACCGGCCCGCGTTGCCTTCGAACCGGTCCACGATCGCGGCAACAAGGTCGGCCGGCATCGACGGAATGAACCCACTTTTGAGATACACGGCCTGCGCGCGCGGGTCGGTGACATCCCCTGAGCGCTGCACTGCCACGTAGTCCATGGCCGCGATTGTGTCCGCGACCGGCGTGCCCAGTCGACGGATGGGTGCGAGCGCGCGCTCGGCGCCACTCTCGGGTCCGGAATAACACACGGCGAATGCGAAGATGCCCGGCCTGCCGCCAGGCGGAAGTGAAACCGCGCACGACAGGTCGAGTTCGTCCGGTATCTGCCGCGCGTATTCTGCGAAGAGCCTGAGTCCGTCGCGAGCCATCGCGATGGGAAACACGAGTTGCCCCGCGACGACGCGGCGCTGCATCGGGTGCAGGCGAAACTCGAACGACGTCACGATCCCGAAGTTGCCGCCGCCGCCGCGCACACCCCAGAAGAGATCGGCGTTCTCGGACTCGCTCACGCGCTTGAACTCACCGTCCGCCGTCACGACATCGACCGACACGAGATTGTCGATCGATAATCCGAAGCGCCGCGCCACACGTCCGAACCCTCCGCCCGTCACGAGCCCGCCGACGCCTGTGTGCGACACGGTGCCCATGGGTGTGACGAGCTCGTATGCCATCGCTTCGTGGTCGAGCTGGCCGAGCAGGCTGCCGCCGGTGACGCGAGCGCGGCGCGCGACCGGATCGACGCGGACGTCGCGGAAGTGCGAGAGGTCAATTTGCATGCCCCGGTCGCACGTGGACTGCCCCGATGCACTGTGGCCGCCGCACTTGACGGCGAGCAGCAATCCGCCGTTGTCACGCGCAAAGTCCACCGCGGTTCGGACGTCGGCGGTGCCTGTCGGCTGCGCGATCAGCGCCGGCCGCTTGTCGAACGACGGGTTGAGAATGCGACGGGCATCGTCGTATCCGGCGTCCGCGGCGAGCAGCACGCGCCCTCGCATCGCCGCGCGGAAGTCAGCAATGGATTTCGCCGTCAGTGTGACCGGCCGGCCATCGCCGGTGACGGCGGACAGCTCCTGCGGCTGCCAGTCGGCGTGAAACACGCTCCGACGCGCGGTGCGGCCCGGAACGGAAAGCGCCGCGGCGGCGGCGACGGTGGACCGGAGAAAGGTGCGGCGTTGCATGAGAGCCTCGATTGTCGGTGGGACCTGACTGCGCGTGGCTATGCTACCCCTGCCTGATCGGAGCCGCAAGGCAATGTCTGCGTCAATCGACCTTACGACAACTCCTCGCGAGCCGTATCATAGGCGACCTCCACACTCGACCAGGATGCCAGCTATGGCGGAGTTCCAATTCCGGACCGTTGTGCTCGCCTTGGGCTGCGCGAGCTTGCTGGTGGTCGCAGGTGGGACCGTCGCTGCGCAGGCCGTGGCGCGACCTGCGAAGCAACCCCCCACGCCGTGGATCAGTACCGCAGCGGCGCGCGGGCTCGTGCGGGTACCGCGGGCGTCCGTGGTCGTCGGCGAGGCCGAGCCAAACGGTACGACGGCGACCGCCACATTAGTCGCCATCGGCGATCAGGCCACGGGCGCCATCAGCCCGGCGGCTGACATCGACTTCTATGCAATCGATCTCGCCGCGAACACCGTTGTGAACATCGAAGTGTTCGCGGAGCGCGAGGGCTCGGCACTGGATCCGGTAATCGCGCTTTTCGCGCCCAACGGCGTCACGCTGCTTGCCGAGAACGACGACACGTTCGGGTTCGACAGCAGAATACGCATTTCCGTGACGGCCACCGGGCGCCATTTCCTGAGGATTATGGATTTCGCGGGCAGCGGTGGCGCGCAGTTTACGTACCGCATTGTCTTCAACTTGGCCGCCGCGGCGCCGGGCGATCCCACAACGCTGGTGGGTGCCGGATTGGGTCTGGCGTTTGGGCTTGCTGCTGGCCCCGGCGTTTTCTACGCCGCCGATCTGAACGGCCGCCTCCTGCGCGTCCCGGCCGCCGGTGGTCAGGTCACGACCCTGGCCACGGGACTCGCGGCACCGTTCCAGGTTGTCGTCGATGGGCGGGGTGATCTCCTGGTGACGGAGCTTGGCACCGAGAATACCGCCTCCCGGGTATCGCGGATTACTGCTGGCGGGACACAGTCCGTGTTCGCCACCGGGATGGAATTCGCGTCCGGCATCACGATCGGCCCTGATGGCGATGTGTGGGTGGTCGACGCCAGCGCCGCCGCGGCGCGCCTGATTCGATTCGACGCGTCGGGCCAGCAAAAGTCTTCTACGCCAATTACCGGGATCGACCTCTTCGGATTCGCCGCGATCGCGTTCTCACCGACGGGGCAACTCCATCTTTCGAATTTCGACGGCGGCCTGTACCGGCTCGCGAATGGTGTCTGGACGCTGGTGTTGCCTCTCAACGGCATGGGCGCCTTCGCGTTCGACCGCGACGGGTTTGTTTACGTCGGCACTCCGTTTGACGGCCTCCATCTCTACAATGCGGCGTACCTGCCCGTTTCGGTCCCGTTCGTGCTGGTCGGCGCTTCGGCGGCCTCGCACGTTGCGTTTGGGCGCGCTGCGAGCGGCGCGGTGAATGCGCAGCTGGTCGTGCTCGCGTTCAACGAGGGAGAACTGCGTCAGGCCAATCCGGCGAGCGTCCGCGCGGCCGGTTTCCGGATTGGCGTCGACCTCCTCGACGTCACCACGACCACGCTGGCGCCGGGTACGATGGGCGCCGACTACTCGCAGACCCTTCAGGTCGCGAATCCCCCGGGTCCAGTGGCCTGGTCGATCGCTGCGGGCACGCTGCCGCCGGGGCTCGCGCTCGCTGCGACAACCGGCGTCCTCTCCGGCGTCGCCGAGCAGAGCGGGCCGTTCGCATTCACGGTACGCGCGACATCGGGCGCTCAGACGGGGACACGGGAGCTGACGCTGACGATTGACCGGCCAACCGTCGTCGTAGCGGGCGCCGCAAACCACTTGCTGGGACAGACCGGCCAGCTCACGCCTGCCCTCGAACGATTCCTCGACCTGCAGGGAAACCGGAACGGACGCTTTGACCTTGGCGACCTGCAAGCGTATGTGCGCGCGCAGGGCCAGGTTCCCTGACCATGAACGAGACCCCGGTGAGACAAATGACTCTTGTTCGCAAGTTTGTCGCGGTCGCTGGCGTGGTGGCGCTGCTCTCGGCGCCAGTTGCGTGCGGCGACGACGCTACGTCATCGCTCGTTCAAGGCAACGTGTTCCTCACTGTCGCGCCATCACAGAGCGCGGCTGTCGGTGCGGTTCGTGTGCGGGTGACGGGTCCGGGAGTCAGCGCCGTGGCGCCTGCAAGTTCGTCATACACGGTGTACTGGCGCCTCATCTCGCCGAGCGAGGTGCAGCTCATTGTGCTCGGCGCGATCGGCACTGCGCCGGTTGTGAGCCTTACCGTTTCGGATTCGCGCTCGCCGGGCCGCTACACGGCGACCGTCCTCGAGGCGGCGGGTTCCGATGACCAGCTCATCACCGATCTGGCCCAGTTCAGCGCGCGCATCGAAACGGGCGGGTAGCCGGGCTGCGCCCCGGAGAATGGGGGCACAGGTAGCGCAGACGGGATCGGCTCGTGCAACCTCGCGCGCCGTGCCCCCGTAGGGAGCCGGCGATGCTCTCTCCCATTCCGCGGAACCGATGAGAAGGCCGACGTCCAGGGCCTCCGCGGCCTCGCCGTCCTGCTCGTGGTGTGCTTCCACGCGGGAGTCCCGTGGCTGCGCGGCGCGTTTGTCGCAGTCGACGTGTTTTTCGTCCTCGCGGGGTTCTTCCTGATGACGGCGCTCACACGGCGAATCGTCGCGGACGAGGACGTCAGCCTCGGCGACGCGCTCCTCGGCGACTCGCACGCGGAGCATTGGCTGGAGGGACTCGATCGG
>Ga0326597_10012973_pt1 | contig 10969 bp, 8 predicted proteins | sample RVTome_12_FD_203789 | JGI IMG/M metagenome (GOLD analysis project Ga0326597, IMG submission 203789) | Soil microbial communities from uranium-contaminated site in the Upper Colorado River Basin, Wyoming, United States - RVT100D185 | ecosystem: Environmental > Terrestrial > Soil > Contaminated >... | reverse complement strand
TCCCCGGCCCGCAGGAATATGGTGGTACCGCCCCAGTCGGTCCTGAACCGAAAGTAGAAAAGAACCACCGCCAGTCCGATGAACGCCCACGTGAGAGCGGAATATCTGCCGGCAGCGCCTGCTGCCACGGTGGAGTCCTGGGTCGGCGTCACGTCTTCCTGCCGTGCAGGAGCTTCGCGCTCATCTTCACGGCCTTGACGATGTTGATGTAGCCGGTGCAGCGGCACAAGTTGCCTTCGAGCCCCTTGTAGATCTCCTCGTCGGTCGGGTTGGGCTCGTCCTTCAGCAGCCCCGCCGTCGCCATGATCATGCCCGGCGTGCAGAAGCCGCACTGCAGCCCGTGGCACTCGGAGAAGGCGCGCTGGATCGGGTGCAGCTTTCCTCCCTTCGCCATGCCCTCGATTGTCACGACGTTCGCGCCGTTTGCCTGCGCCGCCAGCATCGTGCACGACTTCACCGCCCGGCCGTCGACGTGGACGGTGCAGCAGCCGCACTGGCTGGTGTCGCAGCCGATATGGGTGCCGGTCAACCGGAGCTCATCGCGCAGGAAATCCACAAGCAGCATGCGGTCCTCGACCGTGCGCGTCTGGTTCTTGCCGTTTACCTTGATCGTGACTTTTGCCATGTTCGAATTCCCAGATTCAAGACCTTCAGATTCCTGGATGTTGGTTCTCTTGGCGTGCCTGGCGGTCCAGATTCGTTTTCCGCGGTTATTTCTTGCCGCTGAGCTTGGTCACGGCCCGCTTCGCCATGACGCGCACCAGGTTGGCCCGGTACTCGCGGTCGGCGTGGATGTCGCTGTTGAGCCCGCTCGCGTCGAGCGCGAGCCCCTCGAGCGCCGCTGGCTTGAAGGCCTTCGCGAGCGCGTCCTCCGCGGCCGTCCAGCGGAACACGCCGGGGCCCGCGCCGGTGACCGCCACGCGCACGCCGCCCGCCGTCTGCGCGATGAACACGCCTGCCATCGCGTAGCCCGACGCAGGATGGTGGAACTTGGAATACGCCGCGCGCTTCGGCAGCGGGAACTCGACGCGCACGATGACTTCGCCCTCGTCCAGCGCGGTCGCGAACAATCCCTGGAAGTAATCGTCCGCGGCGATCGAGCGCCGGGTGGTAATCACGGTCGCGCCGAGGCCGAGCACCGCGGCGGGATAGTCCGCGGCGGGATCGTTGTTCGCCAGCGAGCCGCCGATCGTGCCGCGGTTGCGCACCTGCGGATCGCCGATCTCGGCGGCAAGGCCCGCCAGCGCCGGAATCGCCTTCCTCACGACCGCCGACGTGGCAACTTCGTGGTGCTTCGCCCCCGCGCCGATCACGAGCTTGCCGCCCTTTGCCGCGATGCCGCGCAACTCGGGCAGGCCTGCAATGTCCACGACGTGGGTCGGCCGGGCGAGCCGCTGCTTCAGCGTCGGGATCAGCGTCATGCCGCCCGCGAGGAGCTTCGCCTCCGGGTTCTTCGCGAGTAGTGCCGCCGCTTCCTTGAGCGACTTCGCCTTGACGTAATTCAGTGCGTACATCGTCTGGCTCTCCGTTTCCGTGTCTCTGTTTATCTGCGTTTCGCTGCCGTGTCGTTCGTCGTCGCCGAATGAATCGCATGCCAGAGCTTGGCGGGCGTCAACGGCATGTCGAGGTGCCCGACGCCGAGCGGCGCGAGCGCGTCCATCACCGCGTTGGCGACCGCGGGCAGCGAGCCCGTGCACCCCGATTCGCCCACGCCCTTGACGCCGAGCGGGCTCACTTTGCTCGCCGTCGGATGCTCGGCCCCGCGGATCGCCGGCACCAGCCCGGCGCGCGGCATGTAGTAGTCCATGAAGCTGCCGGTCAGCAGCTGCCCCGAGCCGCGATCGTATACCACGTGCTCGCCGAAGATCTGGCCCGCGCCCATCGCGACGCCGCCGTGGAGCTGCCCTTCGACCACCTCATGGTTGATCACGACGCCGAGGTCGTCCACCGCGGCGTAGGAGGCGATCTCGGCCGCACCGGTGCCGGGATCGATCTCGACCTCGGCGATGTGGCAGCCGTTGGGGAAGGTCGAGCCGAACTTGCCTTCGGCGACTACCGAAACCGGCTTCGATCTGGCGAGGTCCCCGAGCTTGAAGGCGCGCTTCGATTCCTTCGAGCGATACGCGCCGTCGGCATATTCCACCTGCGAGGGCTCGACCCCGAGGTCGAGCGCGGCAGCCGCGCGCCCGTGCTCGATCAGCTTCTGCGCCGCAAGGTGGCACACGCTGCCGGCGCCCACGGTGCTGCGCGAGCCGCCGGTATGGTTGCCCTGCAGCCGGTGCTGCTTCTCCGGCGCGCACTGGCTGATGCGCACGCGCTCGAACGGCACGCCGAGCGCGCCCGCCACGATCGCGGCGAACGTCGTCTCGTGCCCGTGTCCCTGCGACTTCGACATCGTGTAGACGGTGATATTGCCCGCGGCATCGAGCTCGAGCTCGACCTCGTCCTTCGCGGCCTGGCCGGCGCCCGTGTTCTCGATCACCGTGGCGATGCCGATGCCGCGCAGCTTTCCCGCCTGCTCCGTCCGCGCGCGGCGCTTCGCATAGCCCTTCCAGTCCGCGAGCTTCAACGCCTGCTCGAGGAGCCCCGGCAGGTCGGCGTTCTCGTAGGTGGAGCCGGTCGGAGTCTTGTAAGGGAAGGCCTCGGGCGGAATGAGATTGCGCCGCCGCAACTCGGCGGCATCCATCTTCAGCTCGGCCGCCGCCTGGCTCACGAGGCGCTCGACGGTATAGGCGATGTCGGGACGCCCCGCCCCCCGGTAGGACGACACCGGGTTGGTGTTGGTCAGCGCGACTCGGTAGGTCGCGTAAAGCGCCGGGATGCGATAGACGCCGGTCATGCAGGTCGTGGTATTGCGGATGTGGCCCATCGAAGCCGGCGACAGGTAGGCCCCCATGTCGTTGACCCAGTCGAGCCGCATCGCCAACAAGCGCCCCTCGCGGTCGAGCGCGAGCGCGCCGTCGATGACATTGGCCCGCCCGTGCGTGTCGCAGGCGATGCCTTCGGAGCGCGTTGACACCCATCTGACCGGGCGTCCGGTCTGCTTCGCCGCGAGCATCAACGCACCGTGTTCCGGGTACGCGGGCGTGCGCTGGCCGAAGCCGCCGCCGACATCGCCCACCTCGAAATGCAGCTTCTCCTCCGGCACGCCGGTATAGGCTGAAAGATGCCGACGCAGCGTGGTGATGCCCTGGCAGCACACGTGCAGCGTGTAGCTGTCCGCGCGCGCGTCGTAGGAGGCGATGTAGGCGCGAGGCTCCATCGGGTTCGGCGCGACGCGCGTGACTTCCACCTTGAGGCGCGTTACGTGCGCCGCGCGCGCAAATGCGGCCTCGACGGCGGCGGCGTCGCCCACTTCCGCTTCCAGCGCGAGATTGCCCGGGACATTTTCGTGCAGCTGCGGCGCGCCAGGCGCAAGCGCCGCCTCCGGCGCGACGACGGCGGGCAGGTCGCGGTACTGGATGTCGACGAGCTCAGCCGCGTCCTGTGCGGCCTCCGCGGTGTCGGCCACCACGAGCGCAATCGCCTCACCCACGAAGTGCACGCCCCGGTGCGCGAGCACCGGCCGCTCCGGCGCCCGGGTCTGCATGCCGCCCTTCCCGGGAAACGTCAGCGTGTGCATGGGCTTCACGTAGCCGGCGCGGACGGCATCGGCGCCGGTGATGACCGCCTTGACCCCCGCATGCCGCAACGCCCGTTCGGCGTTGACCGCGACGATATCGGCGTGCGCCCGGTCCGAGCGCACGAAATAGCCATGGAGCTGCCCCGGCAGGCTCCAATCGGCGGCAAACGTGCCGGCGCCGGTCACGAGGCGCGCGTCCTCGACCCGCCCTACGGGCCCGTGGTCATGTGCCTTCGCGCTCATTTCTTCCTCGCGGAATGGATGGCGTGCCACAACTTCGCCGGCGTGAGCGGCATGTCAAGGTGCCCGATGCCGAGCGGCCGCAGCGCGTCCACCACCGCGTTCGCGAGGGACGGTATCGATGCGGTGCAGCCCGACTCGCCAACGCCCTTCACGCCGAGCACGTTGTTGACGCTCGGCACCGGGTAGTCCTGCATCTGGATCGCCGGCACCAGGCCGGCGCGCGGCATGCAGTAATCCATGAAGCTGCCGGTGAGCAGCTGCCCGGTCTGGCGGTCGTAGACGACCTGCTCGCCGAAGATCTGGCCGGCGCCCTGCGTCACCGCGCCGTGCACTTGGCCCTCGACCACCGCATGGTTGATGACGTTGCCGCAGTCGTCGACCGCGTGGTAGGCGACGATGCGCGGGGTGCCGGTCGCGGGATCGACCTCCACCTCGGTGATGTGGCAGCCGTTGGGGAAGGTCGAGCCGAAAGTGCCTTCGCCCATCACGTCCATCGGCTTCTTCTTCGCGAGGTCGAACAGGCTGATTTTCCTCTTCTCACCGCGCACCTGGAAATAGCCCTTTGCATAGTCCACCTGAGAGGGCTCGACCTCCATCTGTTCCGCGGCGAGCGATTTTCCCTGCTCGATCAGCTTGAGCGCGGCCAGCTTGCACGCGCTGCCGGCGCCCGCGGTCGAGCGCGAGCCGCCCGTGTGGTTGCCGATGAGCGGCTTGACCCCCTGCCTGAGGTGCACCCGCTCGAGCGGCACGCCGAGCGCCTCCGCCACGATCATGCCGAACGTCGTCTCGTGACCCTGTCCCTGCGACTGCGACACCGAATACACGTCGATCTCCCCGGAACGGGTCGCCTCGATCTCGACCTGGTCCTTGGGGAACAAACCCGCGCCCGTATTCTCGATGACGGTCGCGATGCCGAGGCCGCGCAGCTTTCCCGCCTGCTCGGATTTGCGGCGGCGCGCCGGAAATCCCTTCCAGTCGGCGAACTTGAGCGCCCGCTCCAGGACGCCGTGGAGATCGGTCGCTTCGTAGGTCGAGCCGGTGGGCGTCTTGTAGGGAAACGCGTCCTTCGGTATGAAATTGCGGCGCCGCAGCTCTGCCGGGTCGATCTTCAGCTCCGCCGCGGCCTGGCTCACCAGGCGCTCCATCACGTAGGCCATGTCGGGGCGGCCGGCGCCGCGGTAGGCCGCAACCGGCACGGTATTGGTGAACGCCAGCCGGAAGCGCCCGTAGAGCGCCGGAATGCGGTAGACGCCGGTCATGCAGGTGGCGGGGTTGCGCGTGTGGCTCGCCGAGCCGGTCGCCGAGAGGTAGCCCCCCATGTCGGCGATCCAGTCGAGCTTCAGGGCGAGGAACCTGCCGTCGCCGTCGAGCGCGAGCTCGCCGTTGACGGTGTTGGCGCGCCCGTGGGTGTCGCTCATGAAGCCCTCCGCGCGCGAGGAGATCCAGCGCACCGGACGGCCGAGCTCCTTCGCCGCCAGCATCTGCATGCAATATTCGGGGTAGGCCGCGCTCCTCTGCCCGAAGCTGCCGCCGATGTCCTGCGCGTGCACCACCAGCTTCTCTTCCGGCACGTCGGTGATCGCAGCGAGCTGCTTGCGCATCATGTTGATGCCCTGGATGCAGACGTGGACGTGGTAGATGCCGCTTTGCGCGTCGTAGCGCACCGTGCAGCCGCGCAGCTCCATCGGGCTCGGCGCGACGCGGCTCACCTCGAGCTTCAGCCGCGTCACGTGCGCGGCCCGGGCGAGCGCCTCCTTCACCGTTTCCTCGTTGCCCGCCTCATAGTCGAATGCGAGATTGCCCGGGGCCTCCTCGTGCAATTGGGGCGCGCCGGGGGCGAGCGCCGCCTCCGCCGAGACGACGGCGGGAAGGTCGCGATACTCGACGTCCACCAGCTCGGCGGCGTCCTGCGCCGCGAGCGGCGTGTCGGCGACCACCATCGCCACCGCGTCGCCGACGTGGCGCACCTTGCGCGCCGCCAGCACCGGGCGTGGCGGCTTGATGATGTGCTTGCCGCCCCGGCCGGGATAGCTCACGACCACGAAGTACTTGGTATAGCCGGCGGCGATTGCGTCCTCGCCGGTATAGACGCGCCTCACCCCCGGATGCTGCGCGGCCCTGCCGGTCTTCACCGACACGATCTCGGCGTGGGCGCGGTCCGAGCGCACGAACGCGGCATAGAGCTGGCCGGGCAGGCTCCAGTCGGAGGCGTATTTGCCGGCGCCCGTCACAAGGCGCAGGTCCTCGACCCTGCCGCCGTGATGCGATGCATGCGTATCCACGTTGCAGCCTTCCGGGAAAGTCCGATTATTGGAATTAAAAGCCCCGCGCCTTGCGCGCAGGGCTCAGGGGCGGGATTATCCGGCATACTGCTCCCGCCAGCAATCCGCAAGTCCATATATTGCACCGCCACGGTGCGCGCCGCACAATTGGCGCGGAGCATAAAGGCAAACCTCCCGTTCCCATGAAAAAAGATACCCTCCTTTCCCGCGCCGGCCGCGACCCCGCCCGCCACCAGGGCATGGTCAACACGCCCGTATTCCGCACTTCCACCGTGATCTTTCCCGACCGCGAGGCGTACGAGGCCCGCGGCGGCGACGACTACAAGAAGGTCCGCTACGGCCTGTATGGCACCCCGACCACGTTCGCACTGGAAGAAGCCGTCGCGCAGATGGAGGGAGGGTATGCCGCGGTCGCCCTGCCGTCGGGGCTCGCCGCACTTGCGGTTGCGCTGTGGGCTTTCCTCAAGAGCAGCGACCACGTGCTCGTGCCCGATCCGGTGTATGCGCCCACGCGCAACTTCTGCGACCGGCGCCTGAAGCCGAGCGGAATCGAAATCGAATACTACGATCCCCTGGTCGGCTCCGGCATCCAGAAGCTTATCCGGCCGACTACGCGGGCCGTGTTCTGCGAGGCGCCGGGCTCGCTCTCCTTCGAAATGCAGGATATCCCGGCGATCGCCGCCGCCGCGCACGCGCGCGGGATACCGGTGCTCGCCGACACGACCTGGGGCACGCCCTACTACTTCCGTTCCTTCGAGAAAGGCGTGGATGTGTCCATACACGCGGCGACCAAGTACATCGCCGGGCACTCGGACGTGGTGATGGGCATGATCGTCACCAACGAGCGCCACTGGCTCACGGTGCGCCGCGCCGTAGCGGACTACGGCTACGGCGTCAGCCCCGATGACTGCTATCTGGCGCTGCGCGGCTTTCGCACGATCGGCGTGCGTATGAAGCAGCAGATGGCGAACGCCCTCCAGGTCGCGCGCTGGCTGCAATCGCGGCGGGAAGTGAAGCGCGTGATCTACCCCGCGCTCGAAGGCGATCCCGGCCACGCCGTGTGGAAGCGCGACTTCTCGGGGGCAGCGTCGCTATTTTCCTTCGTGCTGGCAGCGGGCGAGCGGCAGGCTACCGCTTTCATCAACGCGCTCGAGCTCTTCGGCATCGGCTCGAGCTGGGGCGGCTTCGAGAGCCTCGCCATCGTCGCGTCGATCGCGCCCTACCGCACGGCGACGAAGTGGGATCCCGGCGGCCCCACGATCCGGCTGCATATAGGGCTCGAGGACCCGGATGACCTCATCGCCGACCTCGAGCGCGGCTTTGCGGCCATGCAGAAGGCCTGACCAGTCAAAGGGAGGAAGCATGAAAGTCGGCTTCATCGGTATCGGCACCATGGGCGCCAGCATGGCGCTGAACGTGCGCAAGTCGGGCTATGACGTAGTCGTCAATGACGTGCGCGAAGCGGCGGCTGGGCCGCATCTCAAGGCGGGCTGCACCTGGGCGAGCTCCGCACGCGAGGTGGCCGAGGCGTCAGACGTGGTGTTCACCTCGTTGCCCGGCCCGAAGGAAGTCCAGGCCGTCGCGGACGAGCTGCTGGCCGGCATGCGCAAGGGGACGGCCTGGTTCGACCTCTCGACCAACTCGCCCACCGTGGTGCGGCGGATCTCCGAGCGCTTCGGGGACAAGGGCATCGCGATGCTGGACTCGCCGGTGAGCGGCGGCCCCGCCGGCGCGAAAAGCGGCAAGCTCGCCCTCTACGTGAGCGGCGACCGGGGCGCGTTCGACCAGCACAAGGCCGTGCTCGACGCCATCGGCGACCAGGTCATCTACGTCGGGCCGATCGGAGCGGGCACCGTCGCCAAGCTGGTCCACAACTGCGCGGGCTACGCGATTCTGGCCGCGCTTGCGGAGGTGATGACGATGGGCGTGAAGGCGGGCGTGGAGCCGCTCGCCCTGTGGGCCGCCATCCGCCAGGGCGCCTTCGGCCGCCGGCGCTCGTTCGACCGGCTCGCCGAGCAGTTCCTGGTCGGAAAGTTCGACCCTCCCGCGTTCGCGCTCGAGCTCGCGCACAAGGACGTCACGCTCGCGACCGAGGTCGGCCGCGAGTTTCACGTCCCGATGAAACTCGCGAACACGGTGCTTCAGGAGATGACGGAGGCGATGAACCGCGAGGGATGGCCGAAGCGCGACTCTCGGATCTTCATGCTGCTGCAGGAGGAGCGCGCCGGCGTCGACATCAAGGTGCCGGAGGCGAAGGTTCAGGAGGTGCTGAACCGCGGCTAGAGAACTTTTCTGGTCAGTCGTCCTCGCGAAGGCGGGGACCCAGAAACGACCTCACAACACTAGATTCCCGCCTGCGCGGGAATGACGGGACCTTACTTGATCTGAATCGGCTTTCCACGCGTGGCCGATGCGACGATCGCCTCCAGCACGGCGATGCCGTTGATCGCTTCCTCGGGGGGCACGACGAAGTTCTTCTTGTCCGCGACGGCGTCGGCGAACGCTTCGAGCTCGGCCCGCTCCTTGTCCACCGCCGGCAGGCTGATCTTCTCGGGCGCCCCCTCGAGGCCGCGCTGGGTGAGCTCGGTGTCGCCGCGCACCTCGATCCATCCCTTGGAGCCGAAGATGCGCGTGCAGTAGATGTCGCCCGTGACGAACACGGTGCTCTGGCTGCCGGTCGCGCCGCTCGAGAACCGCAGAAGCATCGCGGTCGTGTCGTCGATTTCCACTTCGGGCGGGAGCTTGCGCTTCTCGCTGAACGCGTAGACGCTCGTCACCCGCCCCGCAATCTGGATCATGCCGTCGAGCGTGTGGATGCCGCGCGCCGTCATCCCGCCCGCCGGGGCCTCGGCGCGGGTGGCGCGCCAGTTGCCCGCCTTCAGCTGGTAACCGCTCGGGCCCGAATGCGTCGCCTCGACGTGCAGCACGTCGCCGATCGCGCCCGAGCGGATGCGGCTCATCGCCTCGAGAAACGCGGGGGCGTAGCGGCGGTTGAGACCGATGCCGAGGGTCGTGCCCGCCGCGCGCACCGCCTCGATCGCCTTCTCCGCGGTCTTGCGCGTAACCGTCAGCGGCTTCTCGACGAAGACGTGCTTGCCCGCTTTCGCCGCCTGCTGGATCTGCTTCACGTGGAGAGAATGAGGCGTCGCCAGGATCACGGCGCCGATTTCGGGATCCTTCAGCACGCGCCCGTAGGATGAGACGACCTTGATGCCGGTCTTCTGCGAGAACTCCTTGTGCTTCTCCGGATCGCGGGAGATCCCCTTCACGACCTGGATCTTGCTGCTTCCCTGCACCGACTCCACCAGTCGGCTGCCCCACCGGCCCATTCCGTAGATCGCCGCCTTCAGCATCTCGCGCCTCCTCGTAACGTAACGGCGGCAACGATAGCACAATCCTCATTCGATCTTGATGTTGCCGTCCTTCACTATCCTGCGCCAAACCTGGATCTCTTCCGAGATGAAGTTGCGGAAATCCCCTGGGGTGCTGCCGACGGGCTCGCCGCCGTCGGCGGAGAGTTTGCCCGCCACGTTCGGCGATCGGACCACCCTGGCGAACTCCACGCTCAGCTGGTTCACGATGGCGGCGGGCGTGCCCGCCGGCACGGAGTAGCCGTGGAAGGTGGACGCGTTGTACCCGGGCGCCCCCTGCTCCGCGATCGTCGGCAGATCGGGAAGCACCGTGGAACGCTGCGCGGTGCTGATTCCCAGCGCGCGCAATTTCCCGGTCTTCACGTGCGGTCCAGCGCTCAGCACGTTCGCGAGCGTGGCGTGGATCCGGCCACCTGCCAGGTCAAGCATGGCGATTCCCGTGCTGCGGTAGGGGACGTACGAGGCCTTGATCTCCGCCGCCGCGAAAAACCACAAGGTGACGAGGTGCGTGCCGCTGCCGGTGTTGCCGGCGCCAAAGAACAACTCGTCAGGTCGTGCTCTCGCCTGCGCGATCAATTCGCTCACCGATCGCGCCGGGTTGGAGGCGTTGACGACCAGCAGATAGGGGGCGCGCGTCAACAGCGAAACCGGCGTGAAATCCCGGATCGGGTCGATCGGATAGTTCTTGTACAGCGCCGGTGAAAACGTGAAGCTGGGTATGACGGCGAGCAGCGTGTAGCCGTCCGGGTTGGCTTTCGCCGCCAGCGAGAATGCGACCACGGCCGCGGCGCCGCCGCCCGCGCGGTTGTCGACGATGAACTGCTGGCCCAGGGTCTCGGTCATCCTGGCCGCGAAGAGGCGTGCCTGGATGTCGGTCGCCCCGCCCGGTGCCTGGGCGACGATCACCCGCACCGGCCGGGTCGGGAACGGGACGGGTTTCTGCGCCTGCGCGGTGCCCGGCACCGCCGCCGCCAGGGCCGCGAGGAGCGCCACGCGCGGCAAGTGATCGTTCGACAAGCTGTCCTCCGGGCCCAGGGCGCGGCTTACTGGGTCTTGATGCCGGCGTTCTTCACGACCTCGCGCCAGCGCGCGATTTCCCGCGCGAGATGCTGTCCGAACTGTTCGGGCGTGCTGCCGACCGGTTCGCCGCCGTCCGGCGCGAGCCGGTCGATGACCTCGGGCTGGTTGCAGATCCGGACGATATCCGCGTTGAGCCGGCCGATGATAGCCGCGGGCGTTCCGGCCGGCGCGAACATGCCGAACCAGGTGCTGGTCTCGAAACCCGGCACGCCCGATTCGGCAACCGTCGGCAACTCGTGCAGGACCTTGGAGCGCATCGCCGTGGTTACGCCGAGCGCCCGCAGCCGGCCGCGCTTCACGTGGGGCATCGATGACAGAGGATTGGCGAACATCGCGTGCACCTGCCCCGCGATGGTGTCGATCAGCGCCTG
>Ga0326597_10012971_pt1 | contig 10970 bp, 6 predicted proteins | sample RVTome_12_FD_203789 | JGI IMG/M metagenome (GOLD analysis project Ga0326597, IMG submission 203789) | Soil microbial communities from uranium-contaminated site in the Upper Colorado River Basin, Wyoming, United States - RVT100D185 | ecosystem: Environmental > Terrestrial > Soil > Contaminated >... | reverse complement strand
CGACCCACTCAAAGACGTCGCGATCGAGACGCTCCGGCTGCTCGGAGTGCCAGCCCAGGCCTACGGCGAGTAACCCGGATGCTGGCGCCGCGCCGAAAACCCCCGACCAATTCCGCGGAAAGTAGGCAATATGGCATCGTGGGAACCGACTTCCAAATGCCGGGTATGGGTCCTCCGTCGCTCGATGATGTAGCCATGCTCGTGCAATACGATATCACAGCCGCATCGCTGCACCAGCTGTATGGTGTACCATTGAACGCTGTTGTCACGTCGGCACAGATACTCGCCCCACTCGACTTCTTCGGAACCGTTTCGCACCCTTCGCTACCTCTAACCATCGCGCAGGTGACCGCGCCTTGGACGATGAACACGGCAACCTACAACAACCTCTCAACGAACTACCCTCATTCATACTCATTGCCCGTGCCAGGATATACATCTACAAACTATGATGTGCTCTGGCTCTTCAATAATTGGGCGTCCGGATCCAACTACGGCGCCCTCCTGCTCCCCGATATCGGTCCGGAGTGGTTCACCATGGGTTTCCGCTGGGCGACACATTTGTCCCCCAACCCAAACGCCCGTCCACTTCTTCGCCTCCAATACCAGTGGAGCTCCTCGGGTTGTAACGCAGACGCTTACGAATATGATTCGTACGACCCGCTTGCTAACGCACCATACTGTGATGCGGATGGAACCGTGTATAGCTACTCTATTTGCCCGGCCGGCGACCCCGACTGGCGCATATTCTACAGACCACCAGGTGTTCCGGGCACCTGGGACTGCAATATCACGACCGGTCCCGGGCCCAATGGAGCGGCCGGGGATGTCTTCACCATCACAGCATACGTCTACCCGCCACCGCCGGACGTGAATGCCACCCCGCTAGCGCCGCCCGCGACTGGTGTCTATCCAGAGCTGCTCCTTTCTGGCATTACGCAGAGCACCCTCTTTGTAGAAGTTAAGTCAACGTCAGAGGCCAACGCTTATGAGTGGTCTGCACTTGGCCTAACGTCAACTCCCAGCCCAAACTTTACGTCCGCCATATCGTCCCACGCACTTACACTTGGTGATTCTCTGACGATTAACGCATCACTACGGAACTCCGGAGGACTGGCGGACAACGGTGGAATATCTGTCTCAGTGAGTGGGCTGGCCTGCCCCGCGGGGGTTCTGGGAGGCGTCGCAGCGTCAGGCACCCTCTCCTACGCGGGTCCGCCAGCATCGCCAGCATACTATTGGCCGCCTGACCAGATCTGGTCCCGGCACGGTAACCAGATGTCAGCAGACCATGTCCTAATCGAGGGCTCCGCGCCCAACTGGCCGAGCGGCGTCACGAATGACCTGGCGTTAACGCTTACCCCGGCTAGGACCGGAGATTACGTCTTCATGGCGAGAGGATGGCTCACTTCGAACGGCTGGGGAAGTACATTCACTGATCCCAACAGCGTAGACGGATCCTGCGCGCCGGACGACCGAGATCAACAGGCGTACTGTAATGAGACGCACCAGGTTCGCGTTATGCCGGATTTGCCTGGGGGCACAACGGTCATTGTTCACGGCTTTCGGGCTCTCCCGACGGCATGCGACCCTCAAGAGTGGGTACATACAATGGCAGCGGCTATTGCTCAGAGGGCGGACGGGAGCGTTCTGGCATACGACCCAGTGTCGGGAGCCTGGCAATGGATTACTGGAACGCCTGATCAGACTGCCGAGATTGTACTGATATTCAATTGGTGTGACGAATCGGATCGTGTATTGCCGGGCACCAACTACACAGAGGCCGCCGGCGACGCGCTTTTTGCTGCGCTGCAGAATGCTGTCTTAGTGGGTGCGCCACCACAGTTTAATGGCGTACAGTTGCTTGCGAATGATCGCCCACTTCATCTTATAGGGCATAGCCGCGGAGCGGTTGTAGTGAGCAAAGCTTGGCGCAGGATCGTGGCGTATCTGCCGAGTAAGGTTGTTAGCCATATTACGATGTTAGACCCACATCCAGCTTATTTACCAGGCAACCCGGTGGACCATCAGCCGCTGCTATGGGATTTGCCGGCGCCTGGACTCCAATTGTATGAATATGCTGACAATTACTTCCAGCGTGATGATTCGGGGTTTTGGGGTCAGGAGATACCAGGAGCGGAGGACCGCGAGTTGCCCGGTCTGTCACACTCCGACATACACCGATGGTATCATGGGACGATAGACGTACATGTGACCGATGATGGCACGTCTGACCTTCCTTGGTCAAGCAACATTGATCGTGATGATTGGTATGACGACTGTAATGGCGAGGTGGAAGGCTATTTCTTCGCACAAGCGGGTGGTGGCTGGCGTCCTCCTGGATTCCTGACAGGTGAGGCGGCCAACCCTATTGATCACCTTATCAGCAATACGTTCTTCAATGGAGATCTGTCGCAGGGAGAGTCGGGGTGGGTTGGGCATGGTGGAGGGGGTACCGGTTGGATCGGAGGTGGCATCCTCAGATTGCAGGGAGTGTATGGTCGATTGAGTCGACGTCACAATCGGCTTCATGTGCCCTCTAATATGCGCATTTTGTGCTTTGATGTGCATGTAGTGTCTGGGGGTAGCGGAGATCAGCTGAGTGTATACGTAGGGAGTAGTCTTGTTCCGTTGGGGCCCCCCGTAGATGTATCAGCGGCGGCGTCCTTGCCCGTGACATATGACATTCCTGCGACTCTTGGTGGTGTGAGCACGACTTTCGACTTTCGTATAGAGGATTCGTCTGGTGGGACTGTCCACGCCGATGTAATTATTGATAATATTGTGTTTTCTCCGTGGATGGACTTGGGCAATGGCTTGGCGGGCACATATGGTGAACCTAGCCTGATGGGCAGTGGAGACCTTGCGCCTGGAGAGCAGGTGAGTTTGACGGTTGAAGGCGCGCTGGGAAACGCTGATGCGATTTTTGTCGTTGGATTTTCGGCTATCTACGCTCCGGCGAGGGGAGGGGTCCTCGTTCCTGCCTTGGATGCGATAATCGCTGGTCTCAGGACTGATGCGGCGGGTGAGTACGTCTTGAGCTTCACCGTTCCCCCCACCGTGCCGTCGGGTTTGACTCTGTACTGCCAGTCCTGGGTTGTGGACGGGGCTGGACCGAGGGGCTACTCCGCGAGCAACGCCGTGAGCGGAATGACTCGATGACGTTGCCACAGTGTCCTTAGAGCAGCAGTGAGGATGGCGTTCTTGCCGTTGGTGCCTCGCGACCGCCAACAACAGTATGGTCCAGGTCAGGCAGTTCTCTCCGACTGCTCGCTTACGAGGGCGAGAATCGAGTCGCTCCTGAGAGGTCGACAGGCCGCCCGAATCCGAACCAGAATTCCCGAGCTCGCCCGATCATCCGACTCCTGTACGCCCCCCTTCCCGCCTCGTCTGGATAACGCATCATCCACCAGCCGGACCGCGCGGGTGAGCGGGCAAACGGTATGCGGTGGCGCGCCTACCGGTTCACGAACTCCGCCTTGGCCTTCGGGCCGTGCTCGAAGAAGTTCTTCATGCCGCGCCGCATGTCTTCCGTTGCGCAGCACTCGCCGAACAGGCGGGCCTCCAGCGCCAGGCCCTCGCGCAGCGGGAGCCTGGCGCCCTCCAGGATGGCGCGGCAGAGCAGCTCATCGATCTTGCGCGACAGATGCCCCAGATCGATCCCCGGAAGCGTGTCCGGAACGTCCTGCAGCGGCCCCGCCGGAATCGACGGGAGCTCGACCCGACCCGCCGCCGCCTCGCGCACCAACCCGACCGCGGCGTCGATCAGGTCGCCTTCCACCTCCTCGCGGATCAATCCCATCGCCACCGCCTCCCCCGACGAAATCGGACGGCCCGTGCGCATCAGCCCGGCCGCCGCCTCGAAGCCCACCCAGCGCGGCAGGCGTTGCGTCCCGCCCGCCCCCGGGATGATCCCCAGGTTGACCTCCGGCTGAGCCACGAAGACCCGCAGGCCCTTCGGCGCGAGGCGCGCGTCGCAGGCCATCGCCAGCTCGTTGCCGCCGCCAAACGCCAGGCCGTTCATTGCGCAGACAACCGGCTTCCCGCAGTCCTCGATCACGTTCAAGGCCGCCTGTGACTCCAGCGAACCCGCCTCGCCCGCCGCCTTCGAATCCAGCCGCGCGAGCATGCCGATGTCGCCGCCCGAGACGAACGCCTTCTTGCCGAAACCCGTGATCACCGTGCCCGCGATATCCGGGTCGCTCTCGATCGCGGTGACGTGCGCCGCCAGCTGGGAGAAGACCTCCGCGTTCAGGGCGTTCAACACCTTCGGACGGCGGATCTTCAGGATCGCGACGCCGTCGCGGTCCTCGCGCAGCACCAGCGGGATCGGAAACGGCCGGCCGCTCTCCGCCTGCCGCCGCAGGCACTTTGGTATCGGGAAGGCCGGATACTCCTCCGCGTAGGCCCGAACCAGCGCCAGCGCCTCGCCGACGCCCAGGCGGTTCATCCAGGAAAACGGCGCGCGCACCACCAGCGCGGTCTCCACCGCCATCTCCAGGTCGGAGACGTTGCTGATGCCTGAATCGAGGATCTCCGTCACCAGTCCGAAGTAGGCGCCCGTCATGCGCGCCGCGACCCGCTCGTACTGCTCCTGATCGTAGTCCGCCTGCTCGTTGCGCCCCACCACGTCCCAGGCCTCACCCCTCTCGAGCTGATCGTTCAAGAGCTTCGGCGCCCGGAACCACCCGTGGATCTTCTCGTGGTAGTGATCCAGGCCGACCTTGGTGAGCGGGTTGCCGCCCGTCAGGTTCATCGCCGTGAACGGGCCGATGCCCATGCCGAGCGCCTTCTGGGTGATCGCATCGACCTGGCGCGTCGTGCCGTAGCCGTCCTCGACGAGGAGCGCCGCCGCCTGGAACAGCCCCTCGAAAATCGGATCGATCGCGTAGCCGTAGCGGCTCTTCACCAGGATCGGCGCCTTGCCCACCTCCTCGAAAAATTGCAGCAGCCAGCGCCCGATTTCGGGATCGGTCTCGGCGCCCGGGACGACCTCGACCACGATGTTCCGCTCGGCCGGGAAGAAGTAGTGGATCACCAGGCAGCGGCGCCGGTCGGCCGCCCGCTCGAAGATCACCTCCGGCTCCATGTGCGAGGAGTTCGAGGCCAGGATCGCGCCGGGGGCAGAGACCCGCTCGAGCTGCTCGAAGATCTTGTGCTTGATGCTGAGGTCTTCCGTCGCCGCCTCGACCACGAAGTCGGCGCCCTTCAAGGCGGCGTAGTCGGCGGTGAAGGTCAGATTGTCGAGCATCGCGCGCGCCTGTTCCGGCCGGAAGGCTCCGGACTCGACGCCTTTATTGATCTTCTTCTCGGTGCGCTTTCGCCCCGCGGCCAGCGCCTCCTCGCTCACGTCGACCACCACCACCGGAACGCCGTGGGGCGCGAGCACCTTGGTGAAGAACAGCGCGATGTCCGGCCCGATCTGGCCCGAACCGATCACTCCGACCTTGTTCAACGTGCGGTCGTTCAACGTGAATGCCATTGCTCGTCCTCCGTTTGGCAAGAGCTCCTGTGTTCCAAGATCGCCGCGAGCACCCTCTCCGGCGTCATCGGCAAGTCTTTGAGACGCACCCCGATCGCGTCGAAGATCGCGTTGCCGATCGCCGGAGCGGTCGGCACCAGGCCCGGCTCACCGACGCCCTTCGCGCCGAACGGGCCGGCCGGGTCGTTCGTCTCGACGAAGACCAGCTCGACCGGAAAGTCGAACTCGCCCGCGGTCGGGATCTTGTAGTCGGTGAAGCCCGGGTTCAGGATCCGTCCCCGCTCGGTCTTGACCTCTTCATACAGCGCGTAGCCGATTCCCTGGGCCAGCGCGCCCAGGGCCTGGCCGCGGAGCGTGACCGGATTCAGCACCCGCCCCACGTCGTGGACCGCGACCACTCTCAGGATCTTCACCTGTCCGGTCTCGCGGTCGACCTCGACCTCCACCGCCTGCGTGCCGTAGGCGTAGCTCTCCGACATGTTGCCGTAGCCCTTCTGCCAGTCGGGCAGCTCGGTCTTCGGCTCGAAGAACGCCTCGGCGGAAAAGACCGTGCCGGCGTCGCGGAAGTGAATCGCGCGCAAGAGCCGGCCAAACTCGATCGAGAGGCAGGGGTCGTCCGGCGCGTCCTTCGGGAATAGACGGCCGCCTTCGAGCTCCAGGTTCTCCGGTCGCGAAAGCGCGCTGAGGTCCAGCTCGGGACGCCGGTACTTCGGGTCGCGCTGCTCGCGCTGTTTGAAGTTGCGTTCGACCTCGGACGCGAACACCTCCGAGGCCAGCGGGAAGAGCTTCGCGCGCAAGCGGCCGGCCGCCAGGATGGCCGCGTTGCAAGCCATGAACGCGCCGCGGCTGGCGTGCGTGCCCACGTCCCAGGGGCAGGTGGCGGTATCCGTCTGATTGACCACCACCGCCTCGGGCAAGACGCCGAGCGCCTCCGCCACGGCCTGGCGCAGCACGGTGTGGAGACCCTGGCCCATCTCGACGCCGCCGTACGACACGTGGACCGTGCCGTAGTCGTCGGCCTTCAGGATGATGCCGCTGCCGTCCGAGCGGTAGATCTTGCCGCCGCCGCCCACGTGCACCAAGGAGGCCAGGCCCACCCCGCGGGCGACCTTTCCGCCTTGCCCGCGCTTCTCGTCCCAGCCGATCCGTGTCGAGGCCGTCTCCAGGCACTCGCGCAGGCCGCAGGTGGTGATCTTCAAGCCCATCGGCGTCCGCTCGCCCGGCTCGTTGCAGTTGAAGAGCCGCAGTTCCCTGGCGTCGAGGCCGGCCTCGCGGGCCAGGTCGTCGAGGTTGCTCTCGATCGGCCAGGTGACTTCCGGGTTGCCGTAGCCGCGCATGGCCTGGCAGTAGGTGTTGTTCGTGTAGACGAGCTGCGCGTCGAAGCGCACATTCGGGACCCGGTAGAGCGAGGTGGCCGGCAGCAGCATGATGCTCGGGTAGGTCGCGCCCCAGGAGGTGTAGGCGCCGTTGTCCATGACCACGTCGATCTGCCGAAACGTCAGCCTTCCTTTCGAATCGCATCCCTGCGCGACCTTCGTCCGGGCCGACTGCCGGGGTGAGAGGCAGGCGAACTCCTCTTGCCGGTCGTAGACGATCTTGACCGGACGGCCGGTCTTCCAGGCCAGCAGGATCGAGATGAACTCGTAGCAGTGCGTGTCGAGTCCGGTGCCGAATCCGCCGCCGAGCACCGGCACGATCACCCGCGCCCGCTTGCCCTTCAGGCCCATCGCCTTTAGCGCCGCGGTGAAGTCGCGCTGGGCGAGGAAGGGAATCTGCGTCTTGGCCCAGATCGTCAGGTCGCCGTTGCCGTCGAATTCCGCCAGGCAGCCGGCGGTGCCGAGGCAGCTCTGCTGGATCAGCGGCGTCGTGTACTCCCCCTCGGCCACGAACCGGGAGGCCTTCCTTCCGGCCTCGACGTCGCCCGAGCGGTGATGGAACTCGAGGCCGAGCCGGTTGGTCGCGTTCGGCGTCCCGTCCGGAAGCAGGTCGTGCACCAACGGCGCGCCCTCGGCCAGGGCTTCGTCGGGGGAGAAGACGCCCGGCAGCGGCTCGTACTCCACCTCGATCAGCGCGACCGCCGCCCGCGCGGTCTCGAGATCGACCGCGGCCACCGCCGCGATCTCGTCCCGGAACTGGCGCACCTTGTCGCGCTTCAGGGCCAGGTTGTCGCGCAGGAAGCCGAGCCGGATCTCGGGCGTGTTCTGCGCGGTCACGACCGCGCGGACGCCCGGGAGCCGCTCCGCCTTGCTGGTGTCGATGCGCGCGATCCGGGCGTGCGCGTGCTCGCTGAACTTGATCTGCCCGTAGAGCATGCCCGGCCGGGACAGATCGTGGATGTAGAGCGCCTTGCCGGTGGCCTTGTCCTGCGCCTCGGGACGCTCCGCCGGCTGCCCGATGAAACGATACGCGGCCATCAGAGGCGCTCCCCAGCCGGGTGCCGGGGCCGTGCCGCGGCCCGGATCGCCTCGAAGATCTGGAGGTAGCCGGTGCACCGGCAGAGGTTGCCGACCAGCGCCTCGCGAATGCTCTCGTCATCCGGATCGGGATGGCGCTCGAGCAGCGAGGTGGCCGAGAGGATCATGCCCGGCGTGCAGAATCCGCACTGGATGCCGCCGCCCTCGACGAAGGCGCGCTGCACCGGCGACAGCCCGCCGCCTGGCGCCATCAGGCCTTCGATCGTGATCACCTTGCGGCCCTCGGCGTCCAGCGCGGGATAGAGGCAGGAATTGACCGTGCGGCCGTCCACGATCACGGTGCAGGCGCCGCACTCTCCCTCGCCGCATCCTTCCTTGGTGCCGGTCTGGCCGAGCGCATCGCGCAACACGTCGATCAAGCGGGCGAAGGGATCGACCAGCGCCGACACCTCGTTGCCGTTCAGCTCGAAGTGAAGGGCCTGTCGTTCGCTCTGTGTTCCGGCGGTCATCGGTCGCTCCATTCTATTGCGGGGGGCGCAGGGCGCGCAGCAGGCGCGTCGTGAAGACCCGCACCAGGGTGCCGCGGTACTCCTTCGAGGTGCGCACGTCGCTGATCGGCGCGCATTCCGTCATCGCCCGCCGGGCGGCTCGCTCGATCCGTTCGTCCTGAAGCGCCCGGCCCTCGAGCAGTTCCTCGGTCGCTCTCAACCGCAGCGGAATCGGACCGACCGAACCGGCCGCAAGGCGCACATTCGCGCAGACGCCGTCTCGGAGCTCGAGCGCACAGGCCAGCGAGGCCAGCGCCAGGTCCATCCGCACGCGTCCCTGCCGCAGGAAGCCCGAACGCAACTCCGGCGCCGGAGGCTTCAGCAGGATCCCGGTCAGGATCTCGCCGGCTTCGAGGCGGGTCTGCCCGGGAGCCACGAAGAAGTCCGACAGCGGCAGTTCGCGGACAGACGCGGCCGATGCGATCGCCACGCGCGCGTCCAGCACGAGCAAGGGCGGCGCCAGGTCGGCGCACGGCGAGGCGTTGGCCAGGTTGCCGCCGACCGTGGCGGCGTTTCGGATCTGGGCGCTGCCGAGCGAGCGGGCGGCTTCCTTCAGACAGGGAAACAGGGTCCCCAGCCGCTCGTCCTCGATCAACTCGGCGACCGTCACGCCCGCGCCGATCCGGATCGCCTCGCCGATCTCGATGCCGCGCAGCTCGGGCAGCGAACGCAACGAGATCAGGGCGGCGGGAGCCGGACGCCGGCCCTGGCGCAACTGCAGCATCACCTCGGTGCCGCCGGCGATGCAGCGCGCCCCCTCCGCTTCGGCGGCCAGAAGGCGGAGCGCCTGAGCGAGCGAGGCGGGTCGGTGATAGGCGCGTTCGGCTCTCATGCAGATCAGGCGGAGAGGATTCCGCGCTCCTTCAAGGTTTCGATCTCAGCTTGGTCCAGGCCGATCTCCGCGAGCAGCGCCTCGGTCTGTTCGCCGTACTTCGGCGGAAACGGCAGTTCTCCGTTCGATCGCTCCAGGTGCTCGGTCGACACCGCGGGCGGGGGCAGGCGCACGATTTGACCGCCGGGGGTGACCGTGCGCAGACTGGTGCGCTTCACGAACGGCAGGTCGAGCACGTCTTCGATCGGCGTGATCGGCGCGTGCGGGATCCCGGCCGCCGCCAGCTCCCGGGCGATGGCTCCGGCCGGATGCCGCCGGGTGATCTCCTCGATCCCGCGGTGCAGCTCCCGCTTGTGCTCGCGGCGCCCCTCGTTGCGCTCGAAGCGCGGCTGGTCGAGCGCCTCGAACAGCGGCCGCTCGACGAACCGGCGCCACTGCCGGTCGCTACCGATCGCGAGGTAGAGGAAGCCGTCCTGGGTGGCGTAGGAGTTCACCGGAATGAACTGCCGGTGCTCGTTGCCGCTGCGGCAGATCTCGGCTCGCGGGCTGCCCATGTCGAGCATCGGCAGGAAGGTGTGCATCCACGAGACCGCCACCTGGGCCATCGAGATGTCGATCATGCGGCCGCGGCCGGTGCGCTCGCGCTCCATCAGGGCCAGGATCGACTGGGTGAACGCCTCGTCGCCGGCCTTCAGGTCGATCAACGGGAGGCCGCACTGCAGGGGCGGCCCGTCCGGCATGCCGGTCAGATCCATGTAGCCGCAGAGCGCCTGCATCATCGGATCGTAGCCCGGCACGTCGGGCTGCTCGATGCCCATCGCCGAGATGCCGCACCAGATCAGGTCCTCGCGCTGGCGCTTCAGCGCCGGGTAGTCGATGCCGAGCTTCCGGTGGTGGGCCGGCAGGGTGTTGGTGCAGACCAGGTCGGCCGGCAGTTCACGCACCAGGCGGTGCAGGAGCGCGCGTCCCTCCTCGCGCTTCAGGTCGAGCGCGATCGCGTGCTTGCCCACGTTCGGCGCGACGTAATACGAGTGCCGGTCCGCGCCGGCCACCTCGCGGCCGATGTAGCGATTGGGATCGCCCGGCGTCTTTTGTCCCGGCGCGGGCGCGGCCTCGACGCGGATCACGCGCCAGCCCAGATGCACGAACCGCAGCGTCGCGTACGGCATGCTGAGCGCCTGCTCGATGCTGATCACGGTCCGTCTTGGCGCTGCGCTCGCTTCCATCAGAATCGGATCGGCTCCCGGTAGGTCCCAAGCTGGTCCTTCAAGACGGCGATCACCTCACCGACGCTGGCGTAGGCCTCGACCGCGTCGATCGCCGCCGGCATCACGTTCGCCCGCGCCTCGGCCGCCCGGCGCAGTTCCGCGAGCGTCCGCTCCACCGCGCTCGGATCGCGCTTCGCGCGCACGCCGTTCAGCCGCTCGATCTGGCTGCGGGCCTCCGCCTCGCGATAGGGGTGGTACTCCACCTCGCGCTGCTCCTCGTCCTCCCGGAAGCAGTTGACCCCGACCTTCTTGAACCGTCCGGCCTGGAGGTCCTTCTGGTACTCGTACGCCCGGCGGTTGACCGCCGCCTGGACGGTCCCCTCGGCCACGCCGCGCACGATGCCGCCCTCGCGCTCGAGGTCCCGCAGGATCTCCTCGATCAGCCGTTCCATCTCGTTCGTCAGGCTCTCCACGAAGTACGAGCCG
>Ga0326597_10012970_pt1 | contig 10970 bp, 5 predicted proteins | sample RVTome_12_FD_203789 | JGI IMG/M metagenome (GOLD analysis project Ga0326597, IMG submission 203789) | Soil microbial communities from uranium-contaminated site in the Upper Colorado River Basin, Wyoming, United States - RVT100D185 | ecosystem: Environmental > Terrestrial > Soil > Contaminated >... | reverse complement strand
ATGAAGATTGACGGCGGCAGCGCGTCGGATGCCACCCCTAAACCCTCGCCCCAGTTTCGGATGAGCTGCGCCACCAGGGCCCACTGAGCGCGGCTCGTGTCCTGGAATTCGTCGACCAGCACGTGGCGGTACCGCGCTTCGAGGCGAAACCGGCTCTCGGCGAACTCGTCCATGTCCTGCAGCAGGCGGACGGCCCGCTCGAGAACCGCCGAGAAATCGAGGAGCGCTCGCGATTCGAGGGTCTTCTGATACTGGCCGAGCGCGACGGCGAAGATCCGCCAGACGCCTCGCGACATGACGACGTTCAGATCCCGCCGGAACCCGCGGATCACCTCCGCGACTTGAGGGGCGGCGGCCGCCGCTAGGCGGCGATGACGCTTCCAGGCCGCATCGCTGGCGCAGTCCCCGGCGGTGAAGCCTGTCCCCGTGAAGGCTGCGCCGCGAGGCCGCCCTTCCTGGGTCAGGAAATAGGCGCGCAGGCGGTCGACGAGCGCGCGAAAGGCGGCCTGGCCGCTCCGCGTCTCGACGGCAGGTCCCCGGGCGTCTGCGCACAAGCGCCGGATGTCCTCGGCCAGCATGGCGAACTGGAGATGGCGGACCGGTCCGTCGGCAAGAGCCGCGGCGAACTCCGGCCCGCCGAAGAGATCTCGCAGCCGCTGCGCCGCGGCGCGGCAGGCGGTCGCCGCCGTCAGGTCGCGTGGGCCGCGCTCGAGATAGCGCCGGAGCGCCTGGGGCGCCACGAGCCGGCGATCGAGCAACGCCCCGAGGCCGGCGCGCAGGCGCTGCTCGCCGAGCAGCGCGAATACGAGCGCCACATCGTCGTCGTCGCGCGCGACCGCCCGGCAGATGCGCAGCGCCTGGCCGAGGGCTTCGTCGACGAGCCGCGGCACGTCCGTGTCGGCCGCCAGGTCGAATCCGGGATCGACGTCGGCCTCGAGCGGAAACTCACGCAGCAGCGAGAGGCAGAACGCGTCGATGGTGGAGATGGCAATGTCCCCGAAGCGGTCCTTCAGCTCCCGCCATCGCGCCAAATCGATTTCCGACAGGCGGCTCGCTTCGTGCAACCGCTCGATGATCCGATCCCGCATCTCGGCCGCGGCCTTGCGGGTGAAGGTAATGGCCAGGATGTGGTCGGGGTCGACGCCCGCGCGCAGCAGATTGACGTATCGCTCCACCAGCACGCGCGTCTTGCCGGTGCCCGCGGACGCTTCCAGCACCACGTTCCGTGCCGGATCCACGGCGTACTGGCGCGCCGTCCGGTCGAGCGGTTCACTCGACATAGTCTTTCCGGCACACCGGCGCGAAGCTGCACGTTTCGCACCGGTGCACGTCGTCGGGAGCAGGGGGAAACTCGCCGCGGCCGATCGTGTCGAGGGTGTCCGCCAGCCGCTGTTGCGCGGCGGCCAGGACGACGTCGCGTTCGGCGCTCGACGAGAACAGCGGAACCACGCGCCGCGGTCCCTTGAACGCCACGTACGCTGCTTCACCCAGCGTCCATCGCCGGCCGCGATCGCGGCCCAGCTGCTGCTCGGCACAGAGGCCGTAGATCGGCAGTTGGAGCGCGAGCGCCCGGTGAGGCGGCCATCCGAGCTTGTAATCGATCAACCGGAAGGTCCCGTCGCCCAGCAGGTCGAGCCGGTCGGCTTTCCCCCGTAGCGACACTGTCCGCGGCCCCGACGTGGTGGCGATCGTGAACTCGCCCGTCAGCCGATGCTCGAGCATCCGTTCGACGACGGCCGCGGGACGTTCGGCTTCCATGCGCAGAACCGCTTCGCCCAGGCCGGCGGCGGCGGGCGATCCCAGCAGCCGCGTCCGCTCGAGCCCTGCCTCGCCTGGCGGCAGCCGTTCCAGCTCCCGATCGACGACGGTGGTGAACATCTCCCGCGCCCGATCGAGGTTGGCAGGCGTGATCGCGCCGTGTCCGGCCGCCTGCCACGCGCCGAAGAACGCTTCGAACACGCCGTGCATGAACTGTCCCTGTCGGCGCGGATCCATCACCTCCTCGTCATCCGGCTCTTCGGCGAGCTGCAGCACGTGCTGGGCGAAGAACTTGAAAGGACATCCGAGGTAGGTTTCGAGCGCGCTGACCGACCACGGCCGTTCGGGGAATGACCCGATGCGGCCGTGGAACTCCGGCGCGTCAGCCGCGGGGCGTGCAAGGCGCAGATCGAGCCACTCTCGCGCTCTCCCACCGAATGCATCGGCTGCCGGCGACGCGGACGCGAGCGCATCGTCGCCGAACGGAGCGGAGCCCTCGGTCTCCTCCGCCTTCAGGGTGGAGAGCCGGGCGCGCGGAATCTCATCGAGCTGCGCCGAACGCCGGACAAGGGCCTCGTCGTCGAGCGTGAATGTCGACAGCGTGACGCGCCTCGACGCCGAGGCGAGCAGGTCGAGGAACCGCGCATCGTCCGCCGCCCGCCGCTCCCTCTCCGATGGCCACCCAAGCGCCTTCAAGAGACCGGGGGGATAGAAGATGTTTCGGCGCGGGCGTTCGGGCCATTCGCTCTCCACCATGCCGACGATCGTCATATCGTCGAAGTCGCCGTACCGGGCGGCCTGGTCGTCCAGCAGGTGGACGCCGACTTCACCCGAATCGGGTACGAATGTCTCCTCTTCAATCCATCGCCGGACGGCTCCGGCCAGTTCATCGATTCCCCAGGGCGGATCGTGGTGCGTGGCATGAGCGTCCGCCAGAAGGGAGAGCGTGTCCAGGATGGCCGCCCGCACGCGGCGCTCGCGAGGGGCGAGCGGATCATCGGGCCCGAGCGGCCGGGCGCGGCCGGCGACAAAGGCCAGCAGCCGCCGAACCTGCGTGGACGCGGGAGCCGCCTCGAGCAGCGGAGCGAGCTCTCGACAGGCGCCGAGCGCGGCGTCGAGCGCCGGCAGCGCCTCGGGAACCGGTCCGGCGGCGGCGAATTCCTCCAGCCGCGGCAAGTCGCCGAGGTACCGGGCCTTGCTCAACGCACGATCGAGCGCGCTGATTGCTTCGCGCGAAATCTCGCCGGCAGGGGGGCTCGCGGCAGTCGCCGGACTTGCACTGCCCGAAGGCGCGCAGACGAAATGCGGCGAGCGCAGCAGCCGGACGATGGCCTCGCGCGCGAAGCCGGTGGTCACCAGATCGAGGACGAGGTCGACCGCGGCGGCCGTCGGCTCGGCGGCGAGCGGCAGGGCGTCCACGGTCTGATAGGGCAGGCCCGCGCCGCCAATCGTGTCGGATGCGACATACAAATACGGCAACGGCCGCTTGAAGACCACGGCCAAGCGATCGAGCGCGAGCGCCTCGGGGTCGCTCAGACGGGCCGCGTGGATCCGCCGGGCAACCGCCATGAGCTCCTCATGGCGGTCCCGATGGGTGAACCATTGCTGGCCGGACGCTGCCCCTGGCGACACGAGCACGGGCCGGGCCTTTGACATCCCGGCGGAGACCTGGGAGCCGCCGACTTCCTCGAGCCCGGGCAGCCAGGTGTGAACGCGCTCGTGGAATCCCGATCCGAGCAGCGCGTCGGTGCAGACGACATCAACCATTTCCAGGCCGGGAAGCCGTGCGAGGAGATCGAAATCGGCGACGAACAGGCCGTCGGGATCGGCAATCCAGTCGGGCACGGTCACCACGACATGGCGGATCGGCCGGCTGAGGGGCTCGCCAATCAGCCGGTCGCGCAGCGTGTGCTCGTCGCAGGCGCCGCACTCGCGCAGGCGCCGCTCGTAGTCGCGGAACGTCCGCGCCAGGAATCGCGTCTGCCGCAGCAGTCGCTCGCTGCCCCGGTCGCCGGCCGTCTCGCCGGCTCCGAGCGCCAGCTCGATCAGCTCTTCGAAGCGCTTGACCTGCTGCGATTGCCGGCGCAGGTGGTCGTAGAAGCGCAGGATCTCGGCCACCAGCCCCGGCCGGAGGCGAAACGGCAGTCCCGGCACCGCGTCGGCAGCCGTCCGCTCCTTTTCTCCGGTCGCGGCGAGGCTCAGCGACGCGGAAGCGGCGGCGGCCTGCGCCATGCCGTCGCGCTCGAGCGCGGCCAGTCGTCTCGGAGCCGCGGTCAGCCTCTGGTGAAGCCGCTCGTACAACTGGTCTCTCGTCACGAACGCATCCTGGGCGACCTCGGGGCACAGCCGGCGGAGCTGCCGCCCGGCGCCTCGCGTGGGGACGACGACCAGGAGGGATGACGCGTCGGCGCCGCGAACGAGCGCGCCAATCACGCGCCGGAATTCGTGTAGGTCGGGGACGCGAAGGAGCCGCGTCCGGCGGGGGGTGATCACCGCCCGAGCTGGGGGAGCCGGAACAGCGTCCGCATCTCGCTTCTGGCGCGCGCGTCGAGCATCAAGGCGCCCGCGGCCGCCGACGAGGCATCCCAGGCCTGCGCCATGTCGCCCGACAGCGCCGCGTCGCGCCTGAGGCGGGCGGCGCCGTCGGCCAGCCGCGCCGCGCTGACGAACAGGGCGTGGACGGCGCGGAGTTCGTCGGGGGGCACGATCGCGTGCAGCATCTTGAGCGCCTGCCCGGCGGCGCCTTGAATCGACGCCAGCGTCGTGGGCGCTGAGCCCGCGAGCGCCTTGATCTCCTCGAGCGACGACTTGAGCCCGCTGAGCCGCTTCAGCGGGGCGGTAACCGCCTCGCCGTAGAGGCGGAAGTCGGGGATGCGCAGGGCCCAGCGATCGCGGCCCAGCTGAAGCTGCCGCGCGGCGTCGAGGTGCGCCTGAACCGACACGGTCAGGGCGTTCACCGCGTCCGGGCGTTTGACGCCAAGGGACCGGTCGCGTTCCTGAATCTGCGCCAGCATGCGCTCGAGGCCGCGGATGTCGGCCGCGCGGGCCCGCAACACCGCCTGGCGGAGGGTCTTCTCCGTCAGCGACCGATACCGGCGATCCGTTTCGACCTCGCGCGCGATGCTCCCCCTCACGGCCGCCGTCGTCGACGCGACCCATTTGCGCGGCAGTCCCGCCACGTCGTGCTGGAGCGCCGTCAGGGCCATCGCCAGCAGCGAGGTGCGGTCGGCGGGGGAATCGGCGAGGCGCGCGGCCGTCAGCGTCTGCTCGATGGCTTCCTTCGGTGTGGGCGGTGGGAGCAGCGGCTCCGCGAGCACGAACGGCTCGATGGCCGCGACGAAGCTCAGGTCGAACCGGTCCAGGCCCGCAGCCACCCGCAGCTCGGCGATCGCCTCGTCGAGCATGCCGAGCATCTCGGTCACTTCGGCCTGCTTGTAGTTGAAATGCCGCGCCGGCCAGTCGGCCAGCGCCTTCCTGGCCTTCTGAACAATCGCCAGGCGCTCGAGGGAATCGGCCGTCAGCGACACGTCGTTCAGCGCCTGCGCGATCTCGCTGGTCAGCATCGCGTAGTCGCCGTCGGCCCGGGTGGCGAGATACCGGGCCGCGCGCGCCGAGTCGGCGTATCGATCCGTTCGATTCCAGTCGACGTGGTCCGCCGCGATGTTCACGAGGTGGAGGCGCGGATCGGCCGGCGATGCCGAGGTCGGCATCGAGAACACGACGCGCTCCCCGACGCGCGCCAGCTCGCCGTAGCTGACGAGCGACGTGCCATCCTTCAAGAACACACGGAGCAGCGTGGCATCGTCGGCCATCGCCGCAAGCGTCTCACCCGCGCTCGACGGGAGATCCCCGTGAGGGAAGGCCGGCCGGGCGATGGTCATGAGGCAGAAGACGACCGCGCCCGCCAGCCGGCACCGTATCATGAAGATTCAAGAGTACGATTGCGCCGAAACGGCGTCAAGACTCGAGTGGGCCGGCGCGGGGCCGGCGCTGGGCCGGCGCCACTCGACGGGTCCGCGCGCACGAATCTGCACCTGGACCGTCGGTCGCCAGGACGTCGCGCCGACCAACGGAGCCCGCGGAGAGACGGCGTGTTGAAAACCTGTGCATGAACCGTTCATGTCCTGTGGACGGGCCGACACCCAAATATTTTTTCGCCGGGCCAGCCGGGAAATCGAGGTGACCGAAAATCGTCGAGCCGACCTTCGTCGCTGGCTTCGCTTGATCGCAGCGGCCGGCCGCGTACAATCGCTTCGCTCCCAAGCATCACGGCCGGAAACATTTCCACTGTGAACACATCTGTGCATCGCTTCCAGGAATCCATCGGGGGACAGCCGTACGTCATCGAGGTGGCGGCGGTCGAGCAAGATAGATGGCGCGCGTACATCGTGCGGCTCCCCGGCGTGCCGACGGCGCTGATGCCGTTCTACGGGCCGACGCCCGCCGAGGCGGCCGCGCAGCTGTGCCGGTGGCTGACGCGGGCGCACGAACGGGCGACCAACGGGGCGCGACAAGAACCCATCTCATAACATCGCCGGCCGAATGCCGGCGGCATCTATGGGATGGGTTCAAGTGTAGGATCGGAGGCGATGGCCTCAAAGGTCGGCCTGCCGCGTTTCCAGGCTCGCGCCGTCGCGGTCGCCGGAATCGTCGTCGCCCTCTGGCTTGGCGCCGCCACCCGCGGCCGCGCCGGTTTCGCGCGCCTGCCCTCCCCGGCCGCCCAGGCCGAGGCACCACCCGCCCCCGACTTCGACCGGATGCGGCGCCTGCAGGCCGAGACCGATCGGGCGTGGCGCGCGGCCAGCTCGGGCTTCATGCAGTTCGAGAAGGTCACGTACCGCAGCAGCGTGGGCGATCTCGACATCCCGGCCTTCGTCTTCCAGCCGCTGAAGCTGCGCGGCGCCGGCGGTCACGCCGCGCTCGTCTGGGTTCACGAGGACATCCGGGGTCACCTCTACGAGCACTACATCCCGTTCATCCGCGAGGCGACCGCCCGAGGCTTCGTCGTCGTGGCCCCGGAGTACCGCGGGAGCATCGGCTACGGCGAGGCGCTCTACAACGCCATCGATTACGGCGGCGCGGAAGTGGACGACGTCGTGAGCGCCGTCGGGATGCTCGCCTCCCGGTACCCGCACGTGGATCCGGCGCGCATCGGCATCATCGGCTGGAGCCACGGCGGGATGATCGGGCTGCTCTCGGTGTTTCGCAATCCCGCCACCTTCAGGGCGGCCGCGGCGATCGTGCCGGTGACCAATCTGTTCCACCGCCTGGCGTGGAAGGGCGTGGAGCGGCAGCGGCAGGCCATCGACCCGCACAACCGGCTCGGCGGTGCGCCCTCCGAGCGGCGCGACGTCTACCTGGAGAGGTCGCCGCTGTTCCAGGTGGACAAGCTCCAGATCCCGCTCCTCGTGCACGTCGCGGACAACGACGAGGACGTGAGCCTGGAGGAAAGCATGCAGCTGCTGGACGCGCTGCGTGCCCGCAAGCCGGAGCTGGCGGAGACCAAGGCGTACGCCGGCCCGCCCGGTGGTCACACGTTCGATCGGCGGGTCGACCCCTCGAGCTGGCTGCCCGAGTACACGCCGGCGCAGCGTGATTCGTGGGACCGCGTCTGGGCGTTTTTCGATCGCCATCTCGAGCCGTTCCGCGCGGCCCCGCCGGCGGCGGCTCCGGCGCCGCGTTGACCCTGCGGGGAGCGGCGTCCTACAATGGAAGTTCGCCCCTTCGGTTCCCCAACACGTGTGGGCCAGTAGCGCAGTTGGGAGCGCGCATGAATGGCATTCATGAGGTCACCGGTTCGATCCCGGTCTGGTCCATAACCCTCTTTCTTGCCCAAAGGCGCCAATTTCGACCGGCGTAGAGCCGCTCGCTGAGGGCGTCACACCCAGTCTGGGAATCTTTCGCAACTGGGTTGGGCTGGACCTGTAGGACCGCCAAAGGAGCTGGGCTCCGCCCGGTCTGCTCGCCCGGAGAAGCCACCGGCACTCCCGTTCCAGGAATTGAGCCGGAGGCGTAGAATTCGACCGACGGAGGATGAGGTTATGCCGCGCTTGCTTTTCGCAGCGCTTGCCCTGCTGACGGCCATTCCAGCGTCGGCGCAGCCGTCAGCTCCCGCCGGCAACGCAATCTGGACTCCACCCCGAACTCCCGACGGCCATCCCGATCTGCAGGGAGTATGGCTGAATAACAGCGCAACGCCTCTCGAACGTCCGAAGGCGCTCGAAGGAAAACCTCGTTTGAGCACTGAAGAAGTCGCCGAGCTGAAGAAGCGGGCCGCGCGGATTTTCGATGCGAGCGTAAACAGCGACTTCGCGGGGGGCGACGGTTTCTTCCTCGCGCTTCTGGCCAATCCGGACCGATACAGGAATCCGGGTTCGACGGGCGGTTCAGACGCCATGATCGAGCGCGAGATCGAAGATCGGACGTCGTTGATTCAGGATCCTCCCGACGGGCGGATCCCGCCGCTTACTCTCGAAGGGCAACAGCGCATCGCGAGCCGTCCTGCCCCCGTCGGCGGCGGCCTCCGTCTTCCAGCAGGTCCGGAAGACTTCAGTCCCGCGCTACGATGCCTCACTTATGGAGTCCCGCGCTTCGGCGCCGGCAACGTTGCCAACGCGGGAACTCTGGGATACTACGAGATTGTTCAAACGACGGATTACTTCGTGCTCACGCTGGAAGCCATCCACGAGGCCCGGATCATCCCGCTGACGGCCCGACCGCATCTTCCGGCGAGCATGCGCCTGTGGAGCGGAGATTCGCGCGGTCGGTGGGACGGCGATACGCTCGTGGTCGAGACGACGAACTTTGCGCCCTACGTGAACTTTCTGGGCTCAGCGGAAAACCTTCACCTCGTCGAACGTTTCACGCGGACCGCCGCGGACACGCTTACCTACGAGATCACCCTGAACGATCCCACCACCTGGACGAAACCGTGGACGGTGGTGATACGCCTGAAGCAGACCAGGGACAGACTTTTCGAATATGCGTGTCACGAAGGCAATTACGACGTGATGCGCGGCATGCTGCTCGGCGCCGGCGCACGGGACAAGTAAGATGTATCAGGACGAAAGCCCTGTTCCACCTCCGGCTCGAGAGGCGAGCAGGTCGAAACCGACCTGTCACGATGTTTAGCGACGAAAACCGCGCGCCTCATGCCGCGCCAATTAGACGGCTTAACGTCACGCAGCCACCTGATCAGTGGGTTCGAACTCGCACAAATTACGGTCTCCAGCTCGCGTGCAGCACTCTCCAGATCCGACCCCCGGCGTCGTCCGTGATATAGAGCGAGCCGTCGGGGCCCTCCGCCAGGCCCATCGGCCGATGGTCGGCGTCCGCCGGCAGGTTGACGGCACCCTCACCGATGAAGCCGTCCGCGAAGACCTCCGGGGGGTGCGAGGGACGACTATTGCGGAAACGCACGACCGCCACTATGTAACTTTCCGGCAGATTGGGTCCTCCGTGGAACGCCACGAACGCCGCGCCGCGGTACTTTCCTGGGAACTGGGTGCCGCTGTAGAAGTGCAGCCCGTTGGGCGCGTAGTGCGCGGGAAACGCGAGGAGCGGATCTTCCGCGCCCGCACAGCGGCCGACGGCGTGTCCATCCCCGCCATATTCCGGCGCCAGCACTTTCTTCTGCTGCCTTCCATCGTAGTAGCAGTACGGCCACCCGTAGTGCCCGCCTTCGTAGAAGTGGAAGAACTCCTCGCCCGGCAGCTCGGCGTCATCCTGGGGTGTGAAGAGGCTCGGGAAGAGGCGATTCAGGTTGCCTCGTCCATGCTGTACGCCGTATAGCTCGCCGTCGTACGGGTTCAGGGCGATCGCGACCAAGTTCCGGAGCTCCGTCGCGAAACGGTTCGTCGCGGAGTGAACCTGACCAGGCTGGTTCGCATCATACCGCCAGATCCCTGCCCGGATCGGCATGTCGGGGCACGGATCGATCCCCAATCCGCCCACCGTGCCCGGCACTGCCTGACAGCTGTCCGTGGACGACCCGACTCCCACGAAAAGCGTACCGCTGTCGGTGATCACGATGGTCTTGGTCCGGTGGTTTCCGCTCGCCGGCATCCCGGAGACGATGATGTCCGGTCCGGACGCGGGCGTCAGGCTCGCCTGCGACATTAGGTACCGCTCGATGCGATTGTCGGGTGCGAAATAGAGATACGGGTTCTTGAAGTAGATCCCGTTCCCGGGGCTGGTGCCGAATTGCGCCGCCTCGTCGGCCTTTCCGTCCCCGTCCGTGTCCCGCAGCGCCAGCACGCCCCCTCCCGGGGACTGATTGGCGACGAACACATCGCCGTTGGGCGCCACCGCAATGTGGCGAACTCTGGCAGGAGTACCTGTCGCCGTCTTGGCGTCGTACACCACGACCGCGCAGAAGCCACCGGGCAGAGTCAATCCGCCGTTGTCGGCATCGCAGATCGGGTGAACCTTCGAATGTGGAGCGGCGATCCCAGGGAATGCCTGGAAGGGGCCGGTCGCGTCGAGGCTCTGCTGAACGCAGACCGTCGCGGCGAGCAGGGAGATGGCGACGAGAACTATGGGCTGGGGGCGCATGAGACCTCCTCTGGTCCAACGGCCTGTTCAACTGTCCGTTCAAAAAATCCGGCCTATCGTCTCGCCGCGTTCTTATACCGTCAAGCTGCAAGTCGCAACCGATCGAGATGCTGCAGCCAGCTCGTCAACCGGTTCCAACTAGCGTTGTTCTGGTCCACCATCCTTTCATGCCCACCCTCAATTGGCCGCAAGTGGCTGAAAGCCGGTGCGGTTACGGCGGTTCGAACAAGGCGATTTCCGTCGAAGGCGATTCCCTCCGGAAAGAACAGTTGTTGGAACCGCTGCCGCCGTTCGAGTGATGCCTGCACCCAGAGGTCGGAGGCACGCGGCAGAACACGTTCCGCGAACGCCAGGATGCCCTCTACGTCGAGATCGTCGAGCTGGCCTGAGTGACCCCGTCCATCCCGACGAGTGTGAGCTCCTCGCGCAGTTTTTCGGCGTGACGATCGTACGTGTCGATGTCGATCGAGCGTTCGAAGAGGAACGCCTCGTCCAGACGGTCCAGCTTGTCTTGAATCGCCTTCGCGGCCCGCTCAGCGCTTGCGAGTTCCTCACGTACGGCTGCCTTCCGCGCCTTCCAGATCTGCAACACCGATTCTTTCAGTAGCCGCATGTAGCCTGGCGTCGGCTGCAGCAACGCGAGTTCGTCGGCGAACAGT
>Ga0326597_10012969_pt1 | contig 10970 bp, 14 predicted proteins | sample RVTome_12_FD_203789 | JGI IMG/M metagenome (GOLD analysis project Ga0326597, IMG submission 203789) | Soil microbial communities from uranium-contaminated site in the Upper Colorado River Basin, Wyoming, United States - RVT100D185 | ecosystem: Environmental > Terrestrial > Soil > Contaminated >... | reverse complement strand
GCAATAAGGGCAGCGGCCGCCATGATATAACATCCGTTATAATCTCCAGCGGAGGTGCTGCGATGAAGATCAAGATCACCACCGTCGGAAATTCCGCCGGGGTCATCCTGCCGAAGGAGTTGCTCGCACGGCTGCGGGTCGGGAAGGGCGACACGCTGTACGCGACGGAGTTGCCGGACGGCGTCAAGCTCACGCCCTACGATCCCAAACTCGCCGGGCAGATGGAAGTTGCGGAGCGCATCATGCGTAAGGATCGCAATGTGCTGCGCAAGCTGGCGGAAAGCTGAGCCGGCGCGATGATCGTCTCGCTGGAGAAAGCGCTCGTCCTCGCGATTCACGAGCGCCAGGTGGCCGAGCACGGCGGCAGCGCCGGGGTGCGCGACGACGGGCTGCTCGAATCGGCGCTTGCGCGGGCGCAGCAGTTGCACGCTTACGGCGACCCCGTGCCGGACCTCGCCGATCTCGCGGCGGCGGTAGCGCACGGGCTCGCGCGCAATCATCCGTTCGTTGACGGCAACAAGCGCACGGCTCACGTCGCTTACCGGACTTTTCTCGCGCTGAACGGCGCGGAACTCGTTGCGACCGACGAAGAAAAGTATGTCGCGATGCTGGCTCTCGCCGAGGGAAAACTCGCGGAGCGCGATTTCGCCGCGTGGCTGCGCGACCGGCTGCGCCTGCCGCCGCGGGGTGAAGCGCACGAGCCGCGCAAGCCGTACCGCGCGAAGCGGCGCCGTACCCGCCGGACAAGCGCCGGGACGCGGCTTGGGCGCTGACGCCGCGTCCGGCGGGAAAACAATGCCGCGGCGCGGCGCGAACATATTCACGCGACTGTCGCCCCCGCGCACCCGGCGGCGCGCCGGTTCGACGGATGCAGAGGCGATCGCCCGCTTCCGCAGCCTTCCCTGGGTGCGCCCGGGAAGCGGCAAGACGCCCGCGTTGCCAAAGCCGCTGGTCCGGATCCGAAAAGGCGAAAAGACGCTGGCGGAGATCGTGAGCGAAGACCGGGGATGATCCTCGATATCCAATGGAAGGCGTGGGAGATACTGCACGTGACCGACGCGCTGATCCGCCGCGCCGCCGACCTGGCCGGGCGCTACCGCCTGCGCGGCTACGACAGCCTGCATCTTGCCGCGGCCGAATCGGTGTTCGCGGCGTTCCGCGGTCAGTTGCCGTTTCACTTCGTGGTGTTCGACGGCCGACTGCGCGACGCGGCGAAACAGGCCGGGATCCCGCTGCTCGATGCGTAGCGCGGTCCCGGCCAGGATGCCGGCGATGGCGGTGGTCAGCTCGTTCAATTGGATTTTCTCGCCATCAAACCCGCCCCCATCCTGGCCTTCCCCCTGAGGGGGAAGGAACGTTAAGCCGTCAACTCAACCGCAAACCGTGCCCGCTCCCACGGATCGCCGCTGTTCTTCAGTTCGACGACACGTGCGGAGAGCGTTTCACTGCGGTCGAGCAACTGGGCGACCGCGTGGTTTTCGGCCCGCGGGACGTAGCCGAGCTTGCGGCAATCCCGTTCAACGCTCCTCGAACAACGCTGGGCCGTCCGCCACAAGGGCCCGGTTCGCCGTCTACCAGGCACTTTATCCGTTCGCGCCATCAAAACTCGATAGTGGCAGAAAGATGAATAAAATATAAGTAGACTCAATAAGTTGTGCTCATATCTGCCATGGTTCCGGATGCTGCCTGGCAGGCTGAGATTTCTGCGGCCTTGCTGCGCTTCAGGACGAGATGTATATTCTCCCCTCGCTACAAGTTGAGCTACGGATATGGCTACCATCTCATTGCGTCTGCCGGACGATCTTGTGGAGGAAGCCGATCGTTGCGCCCGTGAACTTCGCGTGCCGCGCGCGGAGTACATCCGCCGCGCCATTGCCGCGCTCAACGCGCAAGTCGTCGCGGCGCAACGCCGCCAGCGCATGATGGATGCGTCCCGGCGGGTGCGCGGCGAAAGCATGCGCGTCACCACCGAGTTTGCCGCCATCGAAGACGCCCCGGATGCCTGAGCGCGGGAGCGTCTGGCTCGCGAATCTCAATCCTGGTCGCGGCACCGCGCCGGGAAAGAGAAGCCCCGTGCTGATCGTGCAGAGCCAGGCGCTGCTCGACGCCGGCCATCCGTCCACGCTCATCGTTCCCCTGACGACGCGCCTCGTGGATGATGCCGAACCGTTGCGGCTGCGCATCACGGCGCAAGGTCAGTTGTTGAAGGACTCGGATCTGCTTCTCGATCAATTGCGCGCCATTGACAACAAGCGCCTCACCGAGGGGCCGCTGCTGCAATGCACCGCGGACTTCATGGCGCGAGTGGATGCCGCCTTGCAGGAGGTGCTCGACCTGTCGCCCGTGTAACCGCAGCATGACGATTCCCGCTTAGCCGTTCCCGATCTACTTCGGCCGGGGACCTGGCGTCGACCGCAACCCGTCAGGTCTCCACCTCGCCCCGGCGCACGCCGGTTGCGCCGTCATATTTTTCGAGTGCAGCCCGCAGTTGCGTCGCAACCGCTTGGCGCAGCGCTTCGGGCGCCACGACTTCGACTTCCGGTCCGTGCCGGAGGATGTCCATGACGAGCTCGCGCGGGTCGCGGTAGGGGACGCGCAGCTCGTAGCGCCCGTCGGTGAGGAACTGCCCGGCCTGCCGCGGGTGCCAGCGCTCGTCGGCGACCCAGCGGGCGCGCTCTGCCGAGAAGCGCAGCACCGCGGTCTTGTTGGCTTTGCCGGCGAAGATGCCGTACGCACTTGCGTAGTGTTCGTCGAGTTGATGCGCGTCGATTTCATCAGCGGGTGCATCGAGTTCCGCCGCGCGGCGTATGCGATCGATCGAGAAGCTGCGCAGCCCCTCGCGCCAGTGGCACCAGGCGTCGACGTACCAGTTGTCGCGGTAATGCACGATGCGCTGGGGAGAGATGTCGCGTTCAGTGGGCTTTCCGCGCTCGCGCCCGTCGTAGGTGACGTGCAGCTTCCGCCGCTGGAGCGTCGCGCCGGCTACCGTGCGAAAGTGCTCGCCTGCGGACCGCGCCGTCATTGCCAGCACGCGCACCCGCCGCACGGCCTCGGCAAGCCCCAGCCGGCGATGTTCCAGCAATCGTGCGATCCGCTGCTTGAACGGCGCGAGCTGCTCGCCGAGCAGTCCGGGCTCGAGATTCTCCAGCATGGCGTTGAACACGAGCAGCGCCTGCAGTTCACGGGCGCTGAACCACAGACCCGGCAGCTCAAAGGCGTCGCCGGCCGTGTCGCGGCCGTAGTGGTAGCCGCCGTTCGCCTTGTCGAACTCGATGGGCGCGTGAAGGTGCGTGCGCATGGTGCTGAGCGTGCGGTACACCGTCAGCTCCGAGCATTCGAGTTCCCGCATCATTTCCGGGCGCGTGACGGGTGTGCGCCGGCGGCGCAGCAGGTGATGGAGCGTGTAGATGTGATCGAGCTTGTCCATCGGACTACTCCGGGCCAGCGAGCAGAAATAATATTCGACTATTTGTTTTTACGGGATGATACCGGTGGTGATCGGGGTGATCGGGGTGATCGGGGTGATCGGGGTGAGCGGGGTGATCGGGGTGAGCGGGGGCGCTTCGCGCGCCGCGCCGGCGCGCCGGTCTCGGCGAGCTCGATACCGAATACGTCGGCGATGCGGGAGCGGTCCAGCAGTCTCGCGGCGCCGGGCTTCCTGTTCGCAAGCGGCAATGTCTCGCCGGCGTGCGCGACGAGGTCGGCGGCGTCAACCTTGCGCAGCTTGAACAGCAGTTCCGGCGCGTGATCGAGCCGTGCGCCGACGCCGTAGAGCACCGCTGCCACGTGCTTGCACATCACCGCCCAGTCGGGGCAACTGCAATCGAACGAAATCTCGCGCGGCGACGGAAAAAGGCCCGTGCCGTCGCGGCAGATGCGCTCCATCACCGCCCGCGACAGCCGCCCCCGCATCAACTCGACCAGCGAGTCGATGGAGCTGGAGCAGTCCGCGGCGAGCCCTTTCCAGCGCGCCTTGGGGAGCGCGGCCACCCTGACGGTGGTGGTGTATATCCGCGACCCGACGACGCGCGCGGCGATCGCTCCGGCCTCGATGCGCAGGTCCATCACTGCGCCGTTGCGCACGTACGTGCGCCCGCGCGGCAAACGGTTGGAGAAGTCGCTGTAGCGTTCCAGATTCTCGCACCACGCCTTGCCCCAGAAGGTCGTCGCGATGGCGCGCCCGGTGATTCTCACCGGGGAGAGTATCAAGCCTTTCTTGCGGGACTTCTGCGCGGCCTGTTCGGACTTGCGCCGGCGCTCGGCGACCGGAACATAAGGTTTCCATCCGTAGGCCATGGTTCAGGTTTCCTCGCGGGCGGCGTGGATGTCGAGCGTGACGAGGTTCATCAACTCCGCGTCGGTCATTTCGGTGAGCAGCAGCGCGGCGCTGTCCCCGATAAGGTTTTTCACCAGCTTGCGCTTGGATTCTATCAGGCGCTCGATCTTTTCCTCCATGGTGCCGCGGCACACGAACTTGTGCACGAGCACGTTCTTCGTCTGTCCGATGCGAAACGCGCGATCGGTCGCCTGATCCTCCACCGCCGGGTTCCACCAGCGGTCGAAATGCACCACGTGGGAGGCCGCGGTGAGGTTCAACCCGGCGCCGCCGGCCTTGAGCGAGAGCACGAAGAACGGGATGAATTCATCGTCCTGGAAGCGACGTACGAGTTCCCTGCGCTTGCCCACCGGCGTCGCGCCGTGCAGCACGAGTCCCGCCCGCCCGAATACCGAGCCGAGGAATGCGGCAAGCGGAGCGGTCGTTTCCCGGAATTGCGTGAAGACCAGCATTTTTTCCTGCTTCGCGGCGATCACCTCGGCGATCTCCCGCAGGCGCTGGAACTTGCCGCTGTCCGCTTCGCGCCATGCGCCGTCGCCCAACCATTGCGAAGGATGATTCAATATCTGCTTGAAACGCATGAGAAATGCGAGCACCATCCCCTTGCGCTCGATGCCCCCGGTGCGGTCGAGCCGGCTTGCGAGTTCCTTCACCGTGTCGTCGTAGAGCGCCGCCTGCCGCGCGCTCAAGGTGCAGTAGGCCTTGACTTCGGTCTTGTCGGGCAGGTCGGCGATCACCGACTTGTCGGTTTTCAGCCGCCGCAGGATGTACGGGCGCGTGAGTTCGCGCAGCGGTCCGAAATGCCCGCTCGCTTCCAGGCGCCGCGCGAAGGCGCTGAAGGCCTTGCCCGATCCGAGCAGTCCCGGATTGAGGTAGTCGAAGATCGACCACAGATCCGAGAGCCGGTTTTCCACCGGCGTTCCGGTGAGGGCGATGTGCGAGATGGCGTCGATCGCCTTGGCTGCCCGGGTCTGCTTCGCGCCGGGGTTCTTGATCGCCTGGGCCTCGTCGAGGATCGCCGTGCGCCAGCGCATTTTGCCGATCCACGGCAGCCGCAGGAGCGATGCGTAGCTGGTGATGACGAGGTCGGTGCTTGCGAGCGTCCGGGTGTCCAGGGCTTTCAGCTCGTCCGCAGGGATGACCGACGGATGCGCGACGAGCGTCGTGAGTCGCGGGGCAAAGCGTTCGATTTCGGTGGTCCAGTTCGCCAGCAGCGACGCGGGCGCCACCAGCAGACTCGGGCCGCTTCCGGCTTCCCGCCGCAGAACCAGCAGCAGCGCAAGCACCTGCATCGTCTTGCCCAGCCCCATGTCGTCCGCGAGGCAGGCGCCCAGGCCGAGCCGGTGCAGCAGATACAGCCAGCGCACGCCCGCCTGCTGGTACGGCCGCAGCGTAGCCGCGAGGTCCGCGCCGGGATCGACGCGCGCGAGACCATCGGGACTGCGCAGGCCTTTCAGCGTGTCGGCCAGCCACGGTCCTGCGATGACCTGCGACCAGTCGCGGTCGGGCGCGGCCGGCGCCCTTTCCTCCGAGATGTTCGCCCCGGCAACGAGCCGCATCGCCTCCGCGAACGAAAGCCCGCCGCTTGCGGCGGTTTTTTCGACCTGCCGGAAGCGGTCGATCGTGCGTTCGAGCTGTTCGCGATCGACCTCGATCCAGCGCCCGCGGATGAGCTGCAAGCCCTCCGTTCCGGCCAGCAGTTTCCGCATCTCCGCGGTGTTGAGCGGCTCGCCGTCGAGCATCACCTCGACATTGAAGTCGAGCAACGCCGCGGCGCCGAGCAGCGACGGGGGCTTCGCGCCCACGCTCGCTTGCACCATGGGGCGGGACGGACGTCCAGCCCGCCAGGCAGCCGGCACACGCACGACGATGCCGGCGGCCTCGATTCGCGGTACGTCGTTCAGCAGGCACAGCGCCTCGTTCGCCGTCCAGCGCAGCGGATGATAGATTTCGCCCGTATCGGCCATCGCCTTCACCCACGCGCTGCATTCGGCGGCACGCTGGACCGGAGACAGAAGCGCGAGCAACCGCGCCTTGTTCCTGGCGCCCGCGTACTCGCGCAGAGCCTGCGCGAGGGGCAGGTGCTGGGCCTTGCCGTGCGCCGAGAGGCGGGTGGAGTAGGTGGCAAGAAACGCGAACGGCGCCGCGTCGTCGGCGCGATTTTCGGCCAGATTGAAATGCACGCGACCGACCAGGTTCCACGCCGGATCGCGCCGTCGGAGAAATTCCTGGAGGGTGGCCCGCGATTCGGCGAGTTCCTCGCGCAGCGCCGCATCGAGGGCTTTCCACAGGGCGCGCAGCACCGCCGCCGTGAGGTATTCGGCGCCGTCCATCGGCGGCGCATCGGAGATCAGCGATTCCAGCGCGTTGCGGGCCGGCGCATCGACTCGTCCGGGTTTTCCATTCTCCGTTACCGGGAGAGCGCACAATGCCGCCATGTAGCGCGCGGCAACCTCGCGCCACCAGGCGAACGCCGGCGGCAGCGCGACACCGGCTTCGCCCGCGCCCAGTTGCAGGAGACCGTGCCCCGCGCCGCGTTCGAACGCTTGCGCGAGCCTGAGCCGCAGCGCTTCCGCAAGCGGCGCAGCGTCCGGGGCCGGGGCGAGCAGCAGCCGCCCGTGCGGGGTAACCAGGGGCGCGAGGCCGCGGTCCGGCATCGGGATATTGTCGTGGATGCGACCGTCGCCCCGGGGTGTATCGGCAGCGGACGGGCGCAAAGGATCGTGCATACGTCGTTGTCTTCTGCGGGGGATTATTCGCCACGCGCAGCCCGCAGACAAGTCACGGCACGAGATACTCGTGGCGCGGCTCTTGCAGCGACCAGCGGAGCCCTGCCGCGACCTGCCTGCCGACGCTCGCGGCTTCTGCGGCGGTTCCCTCCAAGATGACCGCGGACCGCAAGGGCGACAACGCAGGCCGGAGCGCCTGGGCGAAGAGCCGGCGATCGATGATCGCGATCGCCAGGTCGGTCATGGTCTTGCGCTCGAACAGGAACCGCCCGCCCACCGGGTAATCACCGGCCGGAAGGCGCCTTGCCGATACCTGAAAATCGGGGGATCGATGCAGGATGGCGGTAACCGACCCCGCCGATTCACGGTCATCGACACAAACTGTCACCGGTCTCATTGGATTCGCGCCCGCAGCGCCACTTATAACGCTCCGTGCGGGAAAAGGTTTCTAGGTTCAGCAGGGTCCGGACAGGGCCGGTGGTGAGCGGCAGCCGTTCGACAGCGCTCGCTGCAGCCCCGCAGGAGACGCCCGCTGCGCGGCGCGTCAATCGATTGCGTCGAGGTCGCCGTCGAACTCCAGCGCGCAGAAGTCGCCGCCGTGGAACAGCGCCGCCGGATCGGAGGTCGGCGGGGGTGGCACGCTCAGCGACGCAGCATGGTCCTCGGCGTTATCCTGCGGCGAGTAGCCGATCGCCGCCGCCGCAGGGCTGCGCCACCGCGCGCGGGTGTTGTTCGAGACGCCGTAGAGAACCAGGAAGTGGTAATCGGACGCGTCGATGCAGCGGCGCACGAGTTGCACCATGTCGCGCGGGCTCACCCATGTCGCGAGCTGGCGCACGTTCTCGGGGCGGGCACGGAACGAGCCGATGCGCATGCAGGCGACGCTCATGCCGTGCTTGTCCGCGTAGAGCCGGCCGAGCGCCTCGCCGAACACCTTGGACGCACCGTAGCGGCTGTCCGGCCGCGGCTCGGCATCGATGCCGACGGGCTTTTCCGCGCGGTGGTAGCCGATGACGTGATTGGAGCTTGCGAACACGATGCGCTTCACGCCCGACTGCCGCGCCGCTTCGAACACATTGTAGGCGCCGATGATGTTGGCGGGGAGGATCGCCTCCCATGGTCCTTCCCGCGGCACGCCGCCCAGGTGGACCACGCAATCGATGCCCTCCATCAGCGATTTCACCGCCGCGAGATCAGCGAGATCGGCCGCTGCGAATTCCTGTCCTGCTGCGAGCGCGACGACCGGCTTGACGTCGGTCAGGCGCAGCAGGGGATACGTCCCGGCGAGGCCCGTGCGCAGCATGGTTCCGATGGCGCCGGCGGCGCCGGTGATCAGGATGCGTTTCAAGCGTATCTCGAGGGTTTGGCCGATCCGTCAGCAGCGTGGCAAGGCCCTTGCGGCAGTCGAGCTCGCCGCCCGGCTGCGTGTGTGAAATATAACACATTGTTTAATAAACGAAAACATAGTCTCTCCGCACGGTCCGGCAATTTCGCCGCGCGCGTATTCCTTGACGTGAGTCAAATAAAGCCAGCGCGGCAGGGGCGCAGAATGGAGCGGCAACACAACCGAAGGAGGTTGCCGTGGATGCCATGAAGATTCTGGTGGTTCTGGCCACGCTGGCGGTGATCGTGTCGCTAGCGGCCGGGATTTCCTCGATGGTGCAGGACGGGGAAGTGGCTCATCGCCGCAGCGAGCAGTGGATGACTTGGCGCGTCGGGTTGCAGGCGGCGGCCGTGCTGCTGCTGCTGATCGCGCTGATCCTGTAAGCACCGGCCTGCGCGCCGGTCGCGGCGCAACCGGGACAGCCTAGCAGCCTGTCGGACTTGGATAGCCGACAGGCTGCTAAAGCGAAATCGCGTGCGTATCGGGAATGGGATGGAACGGGAATACGCCGCTTTGCCTGCGATCGGGGATAAACGTGGGGTGGCTTTTTGAATCATTTCGGCCGGGGTGCGGTCGAAATGTCAGGTAGAAAAGGTGACCATGGCACACCGTCAAGGCAATCAGGAAATCCAGGCCGGCTCGATTGCGCCGCAGCGCAGCCAGATGCTCGTGGGTGTGATCGCGTACGCGACAGTGATCGCGCTGGGTTTCTGGGCGCAGGGCGTGCACGCGCAGGCGCTGAAGAAATACGTCACCCCTGGCGGGAAGGTGATCTACTCGGACAAGCCCGTTCCCGACGCCAGGCTCGTCGGCGAAGTGCCGGTCCCGCCGCCGCCGGATCCCGCGGCAATCGAGGCCGCGCGCCAGCGTGAAATCGTCCGCGGCGCGGAGGCCAACCGCCTGGCGAAAGAGCGCCAGAAAGCGCAGGAAGCCGAGCGCAACCGCGTCGACGACGCCACCGCGAGGCTCGAGCGCGCTCGACAGCAGCTCAACGAGGGGCGCACGCCGAAGCCGGGTGAGCGCATCGGCACCGCCGGCGGCGGATCGCGTTTCACCGACGAGTATCTGTCCCGCCAGCAGTCGAACGAGGATGCGGTCGAACGCGCCGAAGAGGAATTAAACAAAGCCCGGGGGCGCTAGTGTCTTGAGTCGCTAATTCGCTGAACGAAAGATGCCGAAATTGACGCCGTACTTTGTCGCAAATCCTCGCCCGGTGTCCAACCTGACTGCGGTTTGCTTCGCCTCTGGCGCCAATTTCGGCACTTTTGTGATGCAAAGGGCATTGACTGGGTGACGGATGGATCAACGAACTTGCGACTCAGGACACCAGGAGTTTGTCGGACTTGGCCCCGACAAACTCATCGCTTCTTCCCCCGAGAGTCCGGGTCACAATCGGCTGCAACGGGCTCGTACACACTAATCACAATCGTCTCGTCGTCCGTCGCGTTTCAAGCCGCCACCATGTGCAGCGGGCGCTCGCCCCGCCAGCCGGGCACCAGCCGGCTCGGGTATTCGCCACGCGCAGCCGGCAGGCACGGCGCGGCAAAAGATACTCGTGGCGCGGTTCTTCCAGCGACCAGCGGAGCCCTGCCGCGATTTGCCTGCCGACACCCGGTACCCCGCGCAAATCTTCGATCTTCGCCGTCATCACCGCTTCCACGCTGCCGAAGCGCTCGAGGAGGCGCCGCGCCCGCTCGGGGCCGATTCGGGGAAGACCTTGAAGTATGAAGAGCTGCCGCGCGCGCTTTCCGCGCGGCCGATAGCCGGGCCGCGGCAAGGCGCCCGATGCGAGCGCTGCGGCCTGGCGCGCGACAAAAAGCATCGTCTGCACCGTCTCGTCGGGCGAGCGCGTCCTCAGTAGTGGGATCCCGTAGAACACGGTTACCGATACCAGGGCGCCCTGAATCGCTTCCCAGCGCATGCCACTTTCAGCAAGCCCGCGGCCGGCGCCTTCCAGAATGACGGCGGGCCGAAGCGGCATTGCCGCGAGTCTGGATGCTTGCGCAAACAGGCGGCCGCTGATGATCGAGGCGGCCAAGTCCGGCAAGGTCTTGCGCTCGAACACGAACCGCCCGACGCGGTAATCGCCCAAGGGCAGGCGCGTGACCGTCACACGAAACCCGGGACACTCCCGGAGCCGGGCGAGCACCGGGCCGCTCGATTCGCGATCATCGACATGAATCTGCAGCGGCGTTGGCATTCGTTTTTCGGCAGGGAGGGCATCCATGGGGTAGGAACGTCCGGCCAAGCGGCGCGGTGGACAACCGTGCCGGTGGTGGCTGCAATCACGGTAACGTGGCTACATAAGGGCGCCCGATGGAGGTCTCGATCCGGGATGCGCTGCCGTGGGTGCGGCCGGGTCAGGGTGGCACACCGGCGGGAACCGATTCGCCTACTCGGCGAAGAACTCCTTCACCTTGTCCATCCAGGATTTGGCGCGTGGATTGTGGCGGCCGGTGTCACGGCCGCTGATGGCTTCGAACTCCTGCAGCAGATCCTTCTGGCGCGCGGTGAGGTTGAC
>Ga0326597_10012968_pt1 | contig 10970 bp, 13 predicted proteins | sample RVTome_12_FD_203789 | JGI IMG/M metagenome (GOLD analysis project Ga0326597, IMG submission 203789) | Soil microbial communities from uranium-contaminated site in the Upper Colorado River Basin, Wyoming, United States - RVT100D185 | ecosystem: Environmental > Terrestrial > Soil > Contaminated >... | reverse complement strand
GCGGCCTGGATGGGCTGGTAGAAAAACGCCGTGTCGGCCTCCACACGGGCCCGCACGACCCCGTCGTGCGTGACGTAATGCGTCATGTTCACCAGGACCTGGTCGGCGGTATCGGCGGCCGTGATGGTCGCGGTGGGGCGAACGCCATTGTTACATGCCAGAGCAGCAAGGGCGAAGGCGTCGAGCAAGAGCGTCAAGCAGAGTCGTCGAGCGACTACGTGTCTGCTCGACGGGGTTGCTCGACGGCTTCGCTTGACGTCTTCGCCTTTTGTGTTTCGCGTCATACTGCCCCCGCCCGCATGAGATCATGCAAATGCACCATCCCCACCACTTTTCGTCCCCCGTCGAGCACCGGCAGCGCCATGATCCCATACTGTTCCATCAGGCCCACAGCCGCCGAAGCCAGCTCGTCGCCAGAAGTGGTTTTCGGAGTGCGCGTCATCACTTCACCCACCGGCACGTTCAGGAAGTCGTCACTGCGCTCCATCAGGCGCGTCAGGTCGCCGGCCGTGAATACGCCGGCAAGCTGCCCCTGCGGGTTCACGACGGTCACAGTCCCGCGTTTCTCGGCCAGCAACACGATGCATTCGCGCATCGGACGGTCGGGGGTGAGGGTCGGCAGGTCCGTGCTGAGCATCACATCCCGGACCCGGAGCAGCAGTTTCCGGCTCAAGGCGCCGCCCGGGTGGAGCGCGGCGAAGTCTTCGCGCCGGAACCCCTTGACCTCGAGCAGGGTGACCGCGAGCGCATCGCCCAGCGCGAGCGCCACCGTGGTGCTGGTCGTCGGCGCGAGTGTCTCGGGACATGCCTCCTCGGCACGGCCTGCGTCCAGCACGACCGTTGCGGCGCGCGCGAGCGTCGAGTCCGGCGCGCCGGTGAGGGCCACGATCGGCACGCCGAGCCGCTTCAACTGCTCGACCAGTCCGAACAGCTCATCCGATTCCCCGCTTTTGGACAGCAGGATCGCCACGTCGTCGCGGCCCACGATGCCGAGGTCCCCGTGCAGCGAATCCACCGGGTGCAGAAACGCCGCGGGCGTGCCGGTGGACGTGAACGTCGCCGCGATCTTCCGGGCGATGAGCCCCGATTTCCCGACGCCGGAGACGATGAGCCGACCCGAGGCCGCTGCGAGCAGTGCAATGGCCCGCCCAAATGCCGCTCCGAGCCCCTGCGCGACCTGCTGGATCGCGTCGGCTTCGAGCGTCAGTACGCGGCGGCCGCGCTCAGCGAGATCCGGCTGTGCGCTGGGCAGCATCGCCCCGCTCCTCCAAGTACTGGTGCACCACGTGGTCCCAGACGCCGCGGGCGGTGAGGATGGTATGTGCCACCTCTCGGACGACGCCGTGTCCACCCGATCGTTGCGTGACGATCGCGGCGGCGGCGGCGACCTCGGGGACGGCATTGGCGACGGCGATCGGGAGACCGACACGCGACAGCAGCGGCAGGTCGGCGAGGTCGTCGCCGACGAAGGCGCATTCGTCCCAGGCGATCGCGCGTCGCTCGAGCATCGCCTCGAACGCCGTGAGTTTGCGGCCTGCGCCCGTTTCGTCCTCGATCACCTCGTCGATCTTCATTTCTCTGGCCCGGATGGTCGTGGCGTCGGAATGACGGCCGCTGGCGAACACGAGCGCGAGGCCCGCGCGCCGCAACAGCCAGGCGCCACTGCCATCCTGCGAATCGAACCGTTTCAACTCGACCGGGTGATCGCCCACGCGGCCGACGTAGATCCCACCATCGGACAGCACTCCGTCCACGTCGAAGCCGACGAGCCGGAGCCGCTTGGCCAGCGCGGGGTCAAGCACGGATCGCCGTTCCCCGCGTCCGCTGCCACACATCGTGCGCGATGGCGACGATGCCCGGCAGCTCGTCCAGCGGCACCATGTTCGGGCCGTCGCTCGGCGCGTGCGCGGGATCGGGGTGGGTCTCGAGGAAAAACCCATCCGCCCCAGCCGCCGCGGCGGCATACAACAGCGGCGGAGTGAATTCGCGCTGGCCGCCGCTCGCGCCGTCCGTTCCCTGCCCCGGCTGCTGGACCGAGTGGGTGGCATCGAAGATCACCGGGGTCGCGCATGACGCGCGCAACCGCGTGAAACTGCGCATGTCCACGACGAGGTCGCCGTAGCCGTAGAACGTGCCCCGCTCGGTGACCGCCACCTCCGGCGCCCCGCCGCCCCGCACCTTTTCCACCGCCCCCGCCATCTGCTCGGGCGCCATCCACTGCCCCTTCTTCACGTTCACCGGACGACCGCACTTCCCCGCCGCGATCAGCAGATCGGTCTGGCGGCACAGGAACGCCGGGATCTGGAGCACGTCGGCGACTTCGGCCGCGGCGGCCACCTGGGCCACCTCGTGCACGTCGGTGAGCACGGGGAGGCCGCTCGCGGCGCGCACCCGCTCGAGGGCACGCAGACCCTCCTCGAGCCCGGGGCCGCGCGTCGCGGCGAGGCGGGACCGGTTCGCCTTGTCGAAGGAGGCCTTGTAAATGACGTGCAGGCCGGCGCGCGCTCCCAGGGTGACCAGCGCGTCGGCCACCCGAAGGTTGAGGTCATCGGACTCGATTACACAGGGCCCCGCGATGAGAAACGGGGCGGACCCGTCGCCGAACTGAAGCATGGCTAGCGCGCGGCGCGGGCGAACGGCTCCGGCGCGTCCGCCGCCGTCTCGGAACGCGCGGCGCGGTGCGCGAGCGCCGCGCCGATGAACCCGGCGAACAGCGGATGAGGCCGCATCGGCCGCGACTTGAGCTCCGGGTGGAACTGGCAGCCAATGAACCAAGCGTGATCCGGCAGCTCGATCATTTCGACCAACGAGCCGTCGGGGGAGAGTCCCGAGCAGCGCATCCCGTACTCCGCGAGCACGTCGCGGTAGGCGTTCGATACCTCGTAGCGGTGCCGGTGCCGCTCGCTGACTTCGGTGTCGTTGTACACCTGTGCCACACGAGAGCCGGCACGGAGGCGGCAGGGGTAGGCGCCGAGGCGCATGGTGCCCCCCATCTCTTGAATGCCTTCCTGCGACCGCATCAAGGCGATCACCGGGTTTTCGCACTCCGGCTCGAACTCGCTCGAGTTCGTGTTGGGGAGCCGGCACACATTGCGCGCGAACTCGATGATGGCCACCTGGAGACCCAGGCAGATGCCGAAGAACGGCAGCTGGTGCTCGCGCGCCCAGCGGATCGCCTCGACCATCCCCTCGACGCCGCGCACCCCGAAGCCGCCGGGGACGAGCAGGGCATCGTAGGGGGCCAGCAGCTCCCCAGCCGTCTCCTGATCCGTAAAGCGATCCGAGGCGATCCAGTGCACGTCCACGCCGGCCTGGTTGGCGATGCCGCCGTGGATCAGCGCCTCGTTGATGCTCTTGTAGCTGTCGGCCAGCTCAGTGTACTTCCCCACCACCGCGATGTGTACCCGGCGCTCGGGATGGAGGATCTTCTCCACCATCGCCGCCCAGGCGCGCAGGTCTGGTTCCTTGGTCTCGAGTTTGAGCCGCTCGCACACCTCTTTGTCGAGCCCCTGCTCGTGCAGCTTGAGCGGGATCTCGTAGATGGTGCGGACATCGGGGCTTTCCACCACGCAGCCGAAGTCCACGTTGCAAAACTGGGCGATCTTGCGCTTCAGCTCTTCGGAGAGCGGCCGCTCGGTCCGGCACACCAGGATGTCGGGCTGGATCCCGATCTGCATCAACTCCCGGACGGAGTGCTGCGTCGGCTTGGTCTTCAGCTCGGCGGTGGCGGCGATGTACGGTACCAACGTGAGGTGAACGAACAGCGTGTTCTCGCGGCCGACGTCCTGGCGGAACTGGCGAATCGCCTCGAGGAACGGCAGCGATTCGATGTCGCCCACCGTGCCGCCGATTTCGGTGATGACGACATCGTGGTCGGGCGCGAGCCGGCGCATGGCGGACTTGATCTCGTCAGTGATGTGCGGGATCACCTGCACCGTCGAGCCGAGGTATTCGCCGCGGCGCTCTTTGGTGATGACGGAGAGGTAGATCCGTCCCGTCGTCACGTTGTTGACCTGAGAGAGTGAACGGTCGATAAACCGCTCGTAGTGCCCTAGGTCGAGATCGGTTTCGGCGCCATCGTCGGTCACGTACACCTCGCCGTGCTGGAACGGCGACATGGTGCCGGGATCGACGTTGATGTACGGATCGAACTTCTGGATCGTGACCTTGAGTCCGCGCTCGGCGAGCAGCCGGCCCATCGAGGCGGCGGCGATCCCCTTGCCGAGCGAGCTCACCACCCCGCCGGTCACGAAGATGTACTTCGTCGAGCTCACGGGCTCACCTCCCTCAGGTGTCGGACTAGCGCCTGCTCGGCCCATGCCAGGTCCGCGGCGGTGTCGATGCCGGGGGCCGGCGCCTCGTCGAACAACGCCACACCGATCGGCATACCATGCAACAGCGGTCGCAGCTGCTCGAGACGCTCCCAGCGCTCCTCGGGTACGGGGGTGAGCCGTACCCAGCGCTGCAAGGCGTCGCGCGTGTAGCCGTACACGCCCACGTGCTGGTGATAGACGACTTCGCCGCCGTCCTCCCGGTCGAACGGGATCGGGGCGCGGGAGAAATACGCGGCCCGGCCTCCCGGACCGACCACCACCTTTACTCTATTCGGGTCGCCGGCGAGCCGTGGGTCGAGAGACCCGGCCGCAGTACCGATCGGATCCCCCAGACGCAGCCGATCCACCGTCCCGAGAATCGCCGCTGCCGCGACGAGAGGCTCGTCACCCTGCACATTCAGGATGAGGTCATAGCCCGTAAACTCTTTGTTGGTAATAACTTCAGCGATCCGCTCAGTGCCGGATTCATGTGTCTCGGCAGTGAGGACCGCTTCGAATCCGGCCTGGCGGACGACCTCAGCAATCTCCTGGGCATCGGTTGCCACCACGACCCGGTCGCAAACGTCGAGGTCAACCAGACGCCGGACCACCCTCGTGACGAGGGGTTCTCCGGCCAGGAGCCGTAGGGGCTTTCGGGGGAGTCGGCTGGAGCCCAGCCGAGCGGGAATCACGCCAAGGACTGGCACAGGCCAAGATACAAAATCTGTGCCGCGGGAACAAGTGATGGGGATTACGGTTGTGGCCGTGGTGGCTAGGCCACAGCGTGGGCCACCTTGAGGAAGTTCTCCAGCAGCCGTTTCCCATGCTCCGTACCGATTGATTCGGGGTGGAACTGCACCCCGTACACCGGGAAATGGCGGTGCTTCATGGCCATGATCTCGCCGCCCTTGCCGCGGTCTCCCGACCACGCCGTGACGACGAGGTCGTGCGGCAGCCCAGCCCAGTCCACCACCAGGGAGTGGTAGCGCATTGCGGTGAATGGCGAGGGGATCGCGTCAAACAGCTCGTCATCCTGGTGCTCCACCGGGCAGGTCTTACCGTGCATTAGCCGCTCGGCGCGCACCACGCGCCCACCGAACGCCTCGCCGATTGCCTGGTGGCCCAGACACACGCCGAGGACGGGAACCTGGCCGGCGAGGGCTTGCACCAATGGGACGAGGATCCCGGACTGTGACGGGACGCCCGGCCCGGGGGACAAGACGGCCGCGCTTGGCTTGAGCGCGAGCACGTCGGCCACCGCCAGCGCATCGTTGCGGTACACCACCGGGTGCTCGCCCAGCTCGCCCAGGTACTGGACCAGGTTGTACGTGAACGAGTCGTAGTTGTCGAGCACGAAGAGCATGGATGTGAACCTAGCCTGGTCCCTGCCCGAGTGATTCTACCTGGTCCAGCTCCGCCACCAGCTGGTCTCCAAAATAGTACCGCAGCTCCTCCCGCATCCCGCGGTACAACGTCGGCCCGGTGTCCAGGCAAACCAGCTCGCTGTCCTCGACCTCGAGCGCCGGGCCCAGCACACCGGCCTCGAAGGTGAGGGGGAACAGGCCATCCACCAACGACTTGAGCTCGTGATGGTCGATGCCCCGCTCCAGGCAAAAGGCATGCAGCAAGCAGCCTCTCCCGCTTCGGTTTAGGAACACGCACGCACCATTCACGACCCTGGTGCGCCACGTTTCACCGCCCGGTGAATCGGGCTCTGCTTCCACCTCGTCGGTGAACCACTCCGCACGGGAGATACCGGTGTAGGCCTCCAGGTCGTCCGCGTGCATCAGGATGCGATCGGCGTGATAGCGGTCCACGTCCACACCGAACTGGCAGCACCAGTCGTGACAGAACGTGCACTGCATGCAGTGGGTGAAGTAGTGGCGCTGGAAAATGACCGGGTCCACCGCGCGCAGCTCGGGCACGCCGTAGCGGCTCGGGAACGGGCGCGAGAGCAGCACGGGCGTCGGGGTCATGGTGGCGTCAGCCTGGGGGGCGGGGGGCGGGGGGCGGCGGCGTAGCACCGCCGCCCTGCCCCGATACTCAATCCTTGAGGATGAACGAGATTTTCATGTCCACGCGATAGCTCGTGATCCGGTTGTTGTCGACGTCGATTTTCAAGCCCTTCACCCACGCGCCCTTGATGTTCTGCAGCGTCTTGCTGGCCCGGGCGATGCCGGACTGCACGGCGTCCTCAAAACCTTTGGGCGAGCTGGAGGTGATCTCGGTAACCTTGGCGACCGACATGGGGATCTCTCCTCTCGAGTGACGGAATGGACGGCTCAGGCGGACTTCTTGAAGCGCCGATAGACCACGAGAATCAACACGGCGCCGACGACGGAGGCGATCAGGCCCGCACGCTCACCTTGCTGATATAAGCCGAGGAGCGAGCCCAGGAAATTTGCGACTACCGATCCTGCTATACCGAGCAGCATCGTGATGATGATTCCGCCGGGATCCTTGCCCGGCATCAGGAGTTTCGCCAGCCCGCCGGCGACGAGGCCGATCACGATAGTCCAGAGCACGATTTCCTCCTGGTGATGTCCCGTTAGAGGGTGAGCACGTAGTGACGGAATTCGAGGTCCCGGCGGTATCCCAGCGCGTCGTAGAGCGCTTGGGCGCTCGTGTTGGTGTGGGCCGTATCCAGCTCGACCGTGGCGGCTCCCTGCGCCCGTGCAAAGGCGTGCGCCGCCTCCATCAGCCGACGCGCCACACCGGCGCGGCGGCAGCTCCGGTCGACAAACAGGTCGTACAAGATCCAGATAGGGCGGCAGGCGACCGAGGAAAACAGCGGGTAGAGCTGCGTGAAGCCGCACCCCACGATATTTCCGTTACCCGCAGTGTGGGCCAGAAACACTACGGACTCGTCTCGACCCAGACGCTCCGCGAGGAACTGACGGGCGCGGGCGAGGTCGGGGGCCTGGTGATAGAACTGGCGGTAGGCATCGAACAGCGGCGCGAGGAGCGCAACGTCCTCGACTCCCGCGCGGCGAATCTCGATCACGGGCCCTCGATGCCAAAAGAGATACTCATGGCGTTCCGCGCGAATGTATCCCACGGTCGCCGTCGGCGATACCACTCGCCCGTGGTCGTTCGGCTGGACGTCCGGTCGATCGCTGGTTAGGCTCCAAGGGCTACCCGACTTTGGAGGAAGCATGCGGAGAATTCGCCTGGTGGCCGTCGCGCTGGCGGCGACGGTAGCCTTCGGAGTGCCCACGGCGTGCAGCGATAGCGGATCAGGCCCCGGCGGTGGAGTGAACCTCGCGGGCACCTACACCCTCGTCACGCTGTTGCTGGGGGGGGTGCTGCCTGCCCCGGGCAGCACTGGGACCCTGGTATTCACCAGCAGCTCGTTCAACGCCGACATCACCGTTGTCTCGCCGGATCCATTGTTGGTGCCCGACACGATGCTCGTGCTGCTCGGCACCTACTCGGCCAAGCACACGTCGAGTGGTGACTCCATCTACCTCGTGCTGCCGGGCGCGTTGGGCACGATCCCGGGGACGTTCGTCATCGGCGGTGCGCTGCAGGACACGCTCGTGCTGAACCTGGCGACTCCGCTCGGGAATCTGGGGAGCACCTGGTACAAGCCGTGACGAAGCGGCCGGGAGCGCGTCAGCGATTGGCGGTGCTCTTGGAGAGGCGGATCACCGTCCGAATGTCTTCGGTCCACCCCAACGGGTCGTCGGGCGGCTCGAACGACCATACCTCTCGCGACTGACCTGAGCCGGCCCCGATGCGGACGCGCGCGCCATCCCGGCTGACCTCGTAGAAGCGCCGGCTCGTGGCGGTGATCTCGATACCGACTTTCTGGTTCTTGTAGACGAGCACCGTCTGGTTCGTCACCACGATCGAGCCGAGCCGATCCTCCCATCCGGCCGAACGGGTCCCGGCATCGTGAGTGTAGCGAAACCAGACGTTGGCGGCGCGGTGGCGAATGCCTTCGGTGGCGAAGCGGCTTTCCTGTTCCGGGGTCAGACGACTGGTATCGCCGGAACAGGCAAGGACGCCGAGCAGGAAGGCGAGCGCCGGGCGCGCCAGGCTCACTTCCCTTTTTTGCTCTTCCGCTTGATGTCCGAACCGTGCGCGCGCGCGTAGCTCTGGATGTCCTTGAAGCGCCCCTTCGCGTCGCGAACGGCGTAGAGTTTTTTCCCCGTGCTGCTGCGGTGCGTGGTGCGGCGACCCTTCCCGGCCATAGTTCCTCCTCGTGGAGACGATTCGAGCCCTTGAGGCACTGGTCACAAGGTGCAGATGGGCCGGTCGATGCGGAAGGGCGGGAGGCTCAGGCCTCCTCGTCCGGGCGCCGACGGCCCGGATCTTCGCCGAGCACCTGGTCGAGGGTCTCGACCAGCTGATCGGCATCCTGCATCGTGAAGACGAGCGGCGGCTTGATTTTCATCACGTTGTGGAACGGCCCGTCGGTGCTGACGAGCACGCCGCGTTCCCGCATCCGATTCGCTACGTAGCCGGCCTCCTCCCCCGCCGGCTCCAGTGTGGTGCGATCGCGCACCAGCTCAACGCCGAGGAACAAACCGAGTCCACGTACGTCGCCGATCAGCGGGCGCCGGGTCGCGAGGTCGCGCAGCCTCGTCAACAGGTGCAGCCCGACGCGGCGCGCATTTGCCTGGAGCCTCTCTTCCGCGATCACGTCCAGCACCGCGAGCCCAATCGCGCACGATACGGGGTTGCCGCCGAAGGTGTTGAAATACTCCATTCCGTTGGCGAAGGCGGCCGCGATGTCGGGCGTGGTGATCACGGCGCCGAGCGGGTGGCCGTTGCCCATTGGCTTGCCGAGGGTCACGATGTCGGGCACGACATCCTGCGTCTCGAACGCCCAGAAGTGGGTGCCGACCCGACCGAACCCCACTTGCACCTCGTCGGCGATGCAGACGCCGCCCGCCCGGCGCACGTGGCCGTAGGCGGCGGCCAGATAGCCGTCGGGGAGGACGATCTGTCCGGCGGAGGAGAGGACGGACTCGCTGAGGAACCCGGCGAGCTGAGCGCCGCGACCGCGGACGCGGGTGACCGCCTCGGCGACGAGCGCGGCATACCGCTCCCCGGCGCGCGGGTCATCAGCGCGGTAGCGGCCTCGATAGGTGTCCGGTAGCGGAACCTTGGTCACCCACCCCGGCGCCCCGGCGCCTCCCGGCCCGTCGTGCTTGTAGGGGCTGACATCAATGAGTGTGCTCGTGTTTCCGTGGTAGGCGCCGTCCACCACCACGAGATCGCGCCGGCCGGTATAGGCACGCGCGAGCCGTATCGCCAGCTCGTTCGCTTCGCTTCCCGAGTTGACGAAGTAGCAGACCGATAGCGGGGACGGCAGCGTCGCCCAGAGCCGCTCGGCGTACCGCACCACCAGCTCGTGCAGGTACCGCGTGTTGGTGTTGAGCACGGCCATCTGGCGCTGTCCGGCGCGCACGACCACCGGATGGGCATGCCCCACGTGCGGGACGTTGTTCACCGCATCGAGGTAGCGGCGACCGTCCCGGTCGTAGAGGAACTCCATCCAGCCGCGGACGATCTCGAGCGGTCGCCGATAGGCGATGCTGAGCGAGGCTCCCAGGTGGTGGCGGCGTTCGGCGAGAATCCGGTCGGCGGACGGCGCGGCGACGGGGAAGCGTTCGAGCGGAATGCGCGCGATCAGGTTGGGATCGGGGCTGAGACTCTTCCAGACCGAGCGTTGGCTCGGCCGGGCCACTCCGGGGAAATCCCCCTGCTGCTCCAATAGGTCGGTGACGATCTGAAAATGCAGGTGCGGTGGCCACCCGCCGTTCACGCCCGGATCGCCCACCCTCCCGACGGGGTTCCCGGCCGGCATCGGTTGCCCCGGTTGCAGCCACGCCACCGACTCGCGGTCGAGGTGGCCATAGAGCGTGAAAAACGTGAGCCGGTCGTCGTCCACGACATGGCGCAGGATGACGGTCGGTCCGTAGTCGAGCGCGGCGGCGTTATCGCGGAACGAATGCACCACTCCTCCGAGTGGCGCGAACACGCGCGCGCCGGCCGGGAGAAACAGATCCAGCCCAAGGTGCACGGTGCGCGCTTCCGGCCCATCGTTCCCCTCGGTCAGGAATGCGGCGCTTGTGTACACGAACCGGGGCTCGTCGTATCGTCCGATCCCCACCTGTGCGCCCGCTTCCTCGATAGCGGTCGCGATGACGCGACTGAAGGTCTGCACGTCCGTCACCGAGCGCAGATCACCGAGCAGCGGGCTGGCGACCGAGAGGTCGAGCACAGCGGCGTCGCGGGCCAGATTGGGCTGCACCAGGGAATCCAGCTGGTCCGCGTGTGCCTGGAGCCATTGGACCACGGCGGGCGCGGTCGGAACGGCGGGAAGCCCGCAGGCGTCTCGCAGCACGCAACGGATGAGCCGCGGCGGCAGCACCGCCAGCCGCTCGAGCGCATCCCAGCTGGGCGCTTCGCTAATCGTGAGGTACGGGTTGCCGGGGGCGGCGGTGCGTTGCACGCCCGCGTTCACGGCGCTCACCGCGAGCCGCGTGGCGATGAGCACGTCGAGCAGGTCGATCTCGATCTCGCTGAGCGGCCGTGTGGCGTGGTATCCCGCTACCACGCGCGCCGCCGCGGCCAGAGGGTCGGATTTGCCGAGCATCGCGTAGGCGGCAGCGATCGCCACGTCGCACACCACCGGGCTGTGGA
>Ga0326597_10012967_pt1 | contig 10971 bp, 11 predicted proteins | sample RVTome_12_FD_203789 | JGI IMG/M metagenome (GOLD analysis project Ga0326597, IMG submission 203789) | Soil microbial communities from uranium-contaminated site in the Upper Colorado River Basin, Wyoming, United States - RVT100D185 | ecosystem: Environmental > Terrestrial > Soil > Contaminated >... | reverse complement strand
GTATTCTTGAGAGACACCCCACAAATTTCACTTAGGCGAGCAGCTGCTCAATTGGCCCGCCGATGTGATGCCACTATTTCCCATCCCCCACCAAAATAAACGGCGCCCAGAAGTAGGGGTGAGAAGTGGAGACGGAGATCGGAGCAGGGAGCTTGGCGCTTGCAGTCTCGCCGAGCTTCCCGATGCCTCCGACGCCACGCCTTGCGAGGAGATCTCTGCCGCCTTGTCCCTTTATCAATTCCAGCTGCGCTTGTCTGAGCGCTTCGACCTTCGTCATCGTTTTCAGATTCCGGTATAAGCTGCTCATCAGGTGCGCCGTGGAGTTGTCGTCAACCTTCTACAGACTTGCAACCACTGAGGGTGTGCCCGCGTAGATAAAGGCACGGGGGAGACCGACGAGCTCGTCGCCGGTTGAAAGTTTGCCCAATCCGGTTTCGCAGCCGCTCAGGACTACGAGGTTGGCTTCAAGATTCAGCCCGAAGATCTCTCTCGCTAACCACCATTCTCCTATCCTCGTTGCCTTCTTGCGCCAAAGGAACCTCCGAGGATAACGGATCGGCGTCCTTCCACTCACCGTAGGTCCACCTGTGCTGAAAGCTCGCCGCCCGCACCACCGACCCCGTTCCGGTCACCACCTCAGTTACCTTCTGAATTTTCTTCCCATCGCTCAACGTGTAGGTCACCGCCTGGCCTTTCGTGACGCCGCCGACGCCTTGCAGCGATTGGCTTTCTTCCTCTTCCCATTTAATGTATTCTTGCGGAGAGAGAAGCAGAGCCATGCCATCTACAGCGACAAAATTGGAACGCCGTGTGACCGTCCTAGAACGGGAGCTACGCAAGATGAGGTCCGAGTTGAAATTGGTTCGAAAAGTGTCCCGACGGCCGTGGTGGAAAAGGCTAGCTGGAAGATTCAAGAACGATCCCCTGTTTGACAAAGTCATAGCGGCCGGCAACGCGTATCGCCGGTCCCAGACTCCGTCTGCGCGATAATGGTTATTTTGGATACCGATCATCTCACGGTTATCCAACGCCAAAACCTTCCAATCTTTTTCATTCTATCGGCCCGGCTCGATCGTACCCCTCCCGAACATATTTGCACGACCATTGTTAACGTTGAGGAACAAATGCGCGGCTGGTTGGCCGTTATTGGGCGCTCCAAGAACGTTCAGCAACAAATCGCAGGCTATCGCCAGCTTCACGCTTTGCTCTCTTTCTTCACAGAAATTCCCGTGCTTAATTTCGACGAGCCTGCCGTAGATCGGTTACTGCAACTCCGGCGCGCACGCATCCGCCTTGGCTCTATGGATCTCAAGATCGCAGCGATCGCCCTGTCACGAGAGGCAACCCTACTGTCCCGCAATCTCGCGGATTTTCGCCGAGTCCCCGGACTGAGTGTCGAGGACTGGACGCAAGAAGAATAGTTTTCACTTCCCATCTCCCACCAGAATAAACGGCGCCCAGAAATAGGGGTGAGAGGTTGAGATAGAGCTTGGAGCAGGGAGCTCGGAGCTTGGAGTTTCGCCGAGCTTGCCAACGCCACCGATGCCGCGCCGCGCGAGCAGGTCGCTGTTAGTTTTTCCCCGGATCAGTTGCAACTGCGCTTGCCGGAGCGCTTCGACCTTCGTCATCGTTTTCAGATTCTTGTAAAAGCTCGCCATCAGTTGCGCCGTGCTGCTGTCTTCCACTTTCCAGACACCCGCAACACTGTCAGGATCATGCGGCAGAAGGCGGTCTCTGGCCACCGCCGTGATAAAGCGTACTTTACATCAAGGGAACACTTCAATTTCCTTTTGTGTGACCGAGATCAACCGTGATCCAGATGAAAGACCTATCTCGATTTCAAGCCACCCAGAGTCAAGGATTTCGAACAGCCGTGCATTGCTGCAATTACCGACAGCGATATGAAGAACTTGTGGAGGGGCGCCGAAAAGCAGGGCTCGGTCGTAAAAGTCATTGTCTTTGCTGACAATGACCGATCGTAGCCGTCTTCCTCGGTTCCAAACTCCTGTATCAGTGGCTCTTAGTTGATTCAAATCAGCCAGGTGCTCGGCCTCGTGACCACGAGACTTCAGCCAGCGAGCAAGACGCGGCGGAAGATTCACATCGACGAGGAATTTCACTTGCTCAGCGGGACTTCTCGATGGGCTGCTTGACGTGCCGCATAGTCGAGACAGGCATTTATGTCGCCTCTCTCTAAGTACGGAAAGTCATCGAGGATCTGCTCAGGCGTCATGCCGCCCGCGAGCATTTCAAGGATTTGGCTCACCGTAATTCGCATGCCGCGGATTGTTGGCTGCCCGCCGCAGACGTCAGGTTTAACAGTGATTCGTTCAAGCTGCATGGCAGTATTGTATCGAAGCCAAAGACAAACGCAAACCGATCGCCGGGCAGGATCGTTCCGTCACTTTCCGTCTCCCACCAAGATAAACGGCGCCCAGAAGTAAGGATGTGAAGTCGACACGGAGTTCGGAGCACGGGGATCGGAGCTTGGAGTTTCACCGAGCTTGCCAACGCCACCGATCCCTCGCCTCGCCAACAGGTCGCTGTTGATGTTGCCGCGAATTAAATTGAGCTGCGCTTGTCTGAGCGCTTCGACCTTTGTCATCATTTTCAAATTCTTGTAAAAGCTCGCCATTAGGTGCGCCGTTGAACTGTCATCAACCTTCCACAAACTTGCGACTACAGACGGCGTGCCGGCGTAGATGAAGGCTCTCGTAAGACCGACAAGTTCATCGCCACTGGACAATTTACCCAATCCCGTCTCGCAGGCGCTGAGCACGACCAGAGTGGCCCTCAAGTCCATCCCAAAGATCTCTCTAACTTCGAGTCTGCCGTCTTCTTTGTCTGACTTGGCCAGAAGCACCGCGGATGACAGTGGATCGTTTTCGTTCAGCTCCGCATGGCTGGCAAAGTGGATCATGTCGTTTTGTGGTGAGAAAGTCTTGGCGTTCTCCTCCGTGGCTTCTTTCTCAAGATAGATCGACGACTGCGGATAGAGATTCTTAATCTCTTTGGCTTCGATCCCGGCAAACTGAAGACTCATCTTGGGATCGTTTAGATCGGGGTTCCCTAACGCGAGCACTCTTCCGCCTTGGGCTAGAACCGTGGACAAATCGCCCTTGGCTTTGCGCTTCTCTTGGGTGAACTGCATCAAGCTGGCGCTGGAGAGATAACTTACAGAATATTCCTCGATGAGGTACTTCCCTTGGGGTGAGTAAAGCGCTTGAAAGGGTAGATAGTGCAGGGCATCGTGAGGAACAATAATGACTTCGGTTCCCGCGATGTAGGGAAGCGCCGGCTGGATTAGAAGACCATAAAGCTCCTGCGCGGCGTTCTGATATTCTCCGAGAGACGTTAACTCGGAGACCTGTTTTCTCAAAGCGTTGACTTTGGCGATCAGATCTTTCCGATTTGTCCGGAGGGTCAAAGTTGCAACTTTATCCCTACCCACGACCCACAGAAGGATTTTCTCCGATGTGACAAAATATTCCAACAAAGCTTGACCGGGATCGAGCAGGCCTTGTACCTGCTTTAAGCTAAGCGGCTCCACTGTCAGTAAGGAAGCCTGTTCTTTGCTCTCTTTTCTTACCTTAGCGAGGAACTCATTGTAGGCTTTTCCCGCGATCTCGGTTTTTTCCCTGGGTTGGCTCTCAATTTCTCCGTCTTCTTCCTCTACACTCGCCTCTGAAAGTCGGAGCTCGGCCGCTCTCCGTTTTAGCTCCATTTCTGCTGCGATCAATTCCCGGCTTCTCGAGAGATCGACCCTAGTCCCCAACAAATCGAGAAAAGCCCTGGACCTCGATCGCTCCATGGTATGAAACGCTTGTTCCTCGCGGCCCAATTTAAGTTGCGCCAGCACCGCTTCAGAATAGACCTGTGCCTTGTCTTCAAAAAAGGAACTGCGTAGCTGCTCAAGCTGAAGGAAAGAACGCATGGCTTCGACAATTGTCATCGCTCTTTCCAGATGCTCAGCGGCTTGATCCGCTTTACCTTGCGCCAGATAGACTCTGGCTTCGCCTACATGACTCCATAGACTCACTCCAGGCATGGAGAATTTCTCCCCCAGAGAGAGCGCTTGTTGGTAGTTAGAAAGAGCCGCGACTTTATCGTCTTTTTTATAGGCAACATCTCCTAGAAGCCTGCGAGCCTCTCCCTCCCAGGCCCGAGAGCCAAATTCCTTTGCGTTCTGAAACAGGTTTTCCGCCTCCATGGTGGCGGCCTGATATTCTCCGAGCGCCAGTTTGTCCCGAGCCAAAGCAGTTAACCCGCGCAGGTAACGATCCTGTATCCCCGGCAGTCCGTCCACCCTCCCACCCCGTCTCATTTCTCCTAGAGCCTGCGACGTAATAGTGTCCTGAACCTTGAATGCCTCTTCGTGATGTTGTAGGGCGGATTTCAGATCACCTCTCATCCGATATATATCTCCCAATGCAGCTTGCAGGTCTGAGTACGTTAGTGCTTGATTTCTGTTACTTCGGTTACTGATGTTTGGAATGAATTTAAAAAGGGCTTCCTGCACCAACGGAAGGGCGCGCTCGTGATCGTTGACAGTCAAGTATGCTCGGGCCAGTAAATAAAGAGAGAAACGAGCGCGTGGTTCCCGACCCCGCCCCAAATATTTTTTCGTGATTTCCAAGTCTTTTCTTAGATAGATGATTGTTTTTTGATAATTTCCAAGGGACTCTGCGAGCAATCCGGCGACGCGATAAGCCGTCATCGCCTTCTGCCAATTTCTTTCAACCTCATATTGCTGCGCTTTGGCCTCGAATTGACGCAAAGTTTCCTCGGTGTTTCCGGCCTTGATTAATTGCACCGCCGCTGCCACAAAGTTTTTCGTTATTTCAGTCGTAACAAGGGAAGTTCCGCACCCGCTGAAAGCCAGGGCAAGTAAGAACACGAGGGGAACCAGATCTCTGCGCTTAAGGCAAGAAACTTTCATCTACTTCCCATCCCCCACCAAGATGAACGGTGCCCAGAAATACGGATGAGAAGTCGAGACAGAGCTTGGAGCATGGGGATCGGAGCTGGGAGCAGGGAGCTGGACGCTTGGTGTCTCACCCAACTTCCCGACCCCACCAATACCTCGCCGGGCTAACAAGTCGCTATTGACGTTGCCGCGAATTAAATTCAACTGCGCTTGCCTGAGCGCTTCCACTTTGCTCATCGTCTTGAGATTCTTGTAAAAGCTGGCCATCAGCGCCGCCGTGCTGCTGTCCTCGACATTCCACAGACTCGCCACCACTGACGGTGTGCCGGCGTAGATGAAAGCTCTGGTCAGGCCAACAAGTTCATCGCCACTGGACAGCTTGCCCAATCCCGTCTCGCAGGCGCTGAGCACGACCAGGCTGGCCTTTAGGTCCATGCCAAAGATCTCTCTCACTTCGAGTCGGCCGTCTTCTTTGTCGCTCTTGGCGAGCAGCACCGCGGAGGAAAGCGGATCGTTCTCGTTTAGCTCGGCGTGGCTGGCGAAGTGGATGATGTCGTTCTGACCGGATAGAGACTTGGCTTTCTCTTCCGTGGCTTCTTTCTCTAGATAGATCGACGATTGCGGATAGAGATTCTTGATCTCCTTGGCTTCGATCCCGGCAAACTGGAGAGCCATCTTGGGATCGCCAAGATCCGGATTTCCCAAAGCCAGCACCTTCTCTCCCATCGCTCGGCTCTTCTCCTTGGTGAACCGGAGGAGGCTGGCGCTCGACAGATAATGCAATGCGTAATCCTCGATGAGATATTTCCCCTCCGGAGAATAAAGGGCCTGAAACGGGAGGTAGTGAAGCACATCATGCGGCACGATGATGATTTCTTTTCCTCGAATGAACGGCACCCCCGGTAAAATAAGCAAGCGATAAAGTTCGCCAGCTACTTCCCGGTATTTTGCCAAGGGGTCTATTTGTGCGATCGCCCGCCGCAACGAGTTTAACTTCGCCGATAACTCTTTCCGCGACACGGCGATGGTCACGACTTGAAGTCGTTCTCGACTGACGATCCAGAGATAAGTTCTATCGGCCGTAACAAAATATTCGAGCAGCGTTTGGTCAGGCTCTAACACCTCTTGCACCTGCTTCAGGTTTAAAGGCTGCACGGTCACCATCGAGGCCTGCTCACCGCTTTCCCGGCCCACTTTGGCGAGAAACTCTTTGTAGGCCCTTTGCAGAGCTTGGATCTCTTCCTGACGGCTTTGAACCTCTTCCTCCTCGTCGTCTTCAGCGATCAGCAGCCTAAGTTCGGCGACCTTCCGGCTAAAAGTCATCTCTGCAGCGGCTAACTCCCGATTCTTGGACAGACTGGCCCTGGTTCCCAACAAGTCGAGGAAGGCTCTCGCTCTCGCCCGCTCAGTCGTATGAAAGGCTTCAGCGATCCTTCCGAGCTCTAATTGCACGAGTGCCGTCTCAGAGTAGATCTGGACTTTGTCTTCGAAAAAACTGCTCCGAGTATCCTCGGATTCGAGAAAGGTGCGCAACGTTTCGACGATTTCCATCGCTCGTTCAAAATCGTTAGCTGCTAGATCAGGCTTATTTTCCGACAGGTGTGCGCGTCCAAGACCCACATGACTCCACAATAATACACTCGGATTAACGGAGCCTTCTCCCATCGCAACTACCTGCTGGTAATAAGAAAACGCACCATTATAATTGCCCTGTTTCAAAGCGACGTCTCCGAGAAGCCTGTATCCCTCTCCCTCCCACTGCCGATAACCAAGATCCTTTGCGAGCTTCAGTAGTTTTTCTCCGTGGTCAACGGCACGTTGATATTCGCCCAGGGCAACATGATCGCGAACTAACGCTGTCAAGTGCCGAAGGTAGCGGTCTTGGACCGGCGATCGTACCAAACGACTCTTTCTTTTCTTCAAGCGTTTAGCAGCATTCTCTTCCCCCCAAACCCGCTCCTGCACTTTGAACGCCTCCTCGTGATGCCGGCGTGCGGACTCTAAGTCTCCCTTTCTTTGATACGCATCTCCGAGCGTGCCGTGCAGATCGGCATAATGCTGCGCTTGCTTTCTTATCTGAGGAATTCTCCTTGGCAAAATGTTTAACAATAGCGGAAAAACACTCTCAAAATCGTTGACTGCGAGGTGCGCCTTCGCTAGTAAGTTGCTCGCAAAGCCCAACGCGGGGGTTTGCAAACCTCTCCGTCCGTAGGTCTGCTCAGCCAAGTCGTAGCTCTTCCTCGCGTACGTGAGCATCTTTTGATAGTTTCCGAGGGCCTCGGCAAGTAGCGCAGCGGTGAGATAGGCTCGATGCGCATTCATCCAGTCCTTATTGGTGTCATAGGCGTACGCCGTCGCCTCGATCTCACGCAACGCCTCATCTGCGTTGCCGGACTTTATGACTTCAATCGCTCCCGGGTAAGGTCTTTCTACCGAATAAGGGGAAAACGAACCGGTACATCCGTTGAAAAGAAGAGCAAGAAGTAAGACCGCGACGAGCATGTTCGCCGCTTAACGATGCAGAAAACTCACCGCCCGCACCACCGACTCCGTCCCCGTCACCACGTCCGTCACTTTCTGAATCTTCTTCCCATCGCTCAGTGTGTACGTCACCGCCTGGCCTTTGGTGATCCCGCCGACGCCGCGCTGCATGACGGCGATGCGCTGCTTAATTTCTTGGGACGCACGTTTCTGTCCTGCGTCGTCTCCGGTTTCCATTTTGGCGAGCAGCCCTTTGATGTCGGTCATCGGCTTTTCCGAGGCGAGCACGTAGATTGTCTCCGTGCCGGTATGTTCGTCCAGCCAAAACCACAGATCCCGTGCCGGCACCACGACCTTTCGTCCGCCGTCGACGGAACCGGACTGGTTGATTTTCGGAGCGGGAAAGATCTGCCCCGCCTTACCCTGGCTGTCGTAAACTAGAATGTAAACATATGCCGGACGGCTGGCCTCCAAGTGAATCTGAAAGTTGTCACCGGAGCGCAGTACGCTTCCTTCGCTGACGAGAACTTCGGTGTAGCTCCCATCGGCCTCTTTGCGCTGACCGATGATGTTCATCTTGAGACTCAGAGGCGCGGCGACCGGAGGTGGAGGCGATTCCTTGGCAACCGCCACTTCCGTTTTCGCCGGCGCCGGAGCCGCAGTTTCCTGCGCTTTCACGGCCGCGGGTGAACTCTCCGCCGTCTTGACTGGCGGCGGCGTAACTTCTTTGGTCTTCGCTACCGGCGCGGGCGAAGCTTCCTTGGCTTTGGCCGTAGATGCCGGCTCTTTGGGTTTCGCTACTTCAGGGCTCTTCGTCACATCCGCAACCGCGGGCAAACTTTTCTGCGGCGAAGGCAATTTTTCTTCGGTTCCTTGGAAGGGGATTGGCGACGGGGTGACCGCCGGAGCCGAAGTTACGGTCTGGGCTTGTCGCACTTCCGGCTGACGCTCAGAGATCTGAGTGTCCGTCTGTGAATAGTAAGAGTAACCGCCATAGGCCAACGCAAACACGATCAGCCCGAGAACTGCGTACAGCGACGGCGAATAGCTCTTCGGCGGCGCCGGCTGGGGCTTAGCGATTTCATCCCCGCGAATGCTCCGCGGCGCGCCGACGCTCGCCGGTACGCGCGGTGCGCGTTCCACGACAGCGTCCGTCCTGTCGGTCGTGAACTCGAAGGTCGGATCGCCGTAGAGCATATAGGTCGCCCACACGATGGTCTCTTCGCCATAGGCGTCGATCAATTCCTGGCGCGCACGGCGCACCGCGTCGCCAACTTTCACTCCTTGGGCGAGAAAGCTGTAGAAGCGCTTGGCGAAAAAGCCGCTCGGCTCGTCCAAGATTTCCCAGAAGGTGCCGATGTAATGCTGCACGCCGGCAAGCAGATAGGCGTTGGCGAGACCGAAGATCTCCTGCTCGAAGCCGTCGTGAATTTTCCACTCGCCGGTCTGGCCGGTTTGACAGGCGTTGGAAAACACCAGCGAAGGCATGGGCTGGAGTCCGCCCATCGCGGATATTTCACTGGCTTTGAGCCGCCCGTCCGACAAGAGCCAGCCGCCATCCGAGGGGTTCTTCGCGTCATAGTCCGCGTGGCCGGCGTAATGAACAATGTCGTAGTCGCGCAGGTTCTTCTTTACGAATGAGATATCGACGGGAGCACTTTTGAAATCGACTTCGAAATCATTTTGCTGGCGGTCGAGCAAGTCTCTAATTTCCAAACCTTCACGATAAGACGCCTTAAGATCTTGACGCGGATCGGCAAGGAGCAGAACCTTCAACGGAACTTTCAAAGTGCGCTTTGACGCAGCGGTCGGCACCTGGCTCGTGCTTACCAGCCGACCCATGGCAAATCGCCGGCAGAGAAATTCTCTCCCATTGAAAAGTAACTCCCAGGGGATCTGAACGAGCTTATCGTCGATGTAGATTACCAGGCTCGTCACAGTCGACAAATTGAGTTTTTCAGCTGCCTTCGGTGGAATCAGGAGGTCGAACAGAAGCTGGCCAGATTTTTTGAGGGACTGAAAGTTTCCTGAGCTTACTTTCCCTAGTTTATTGGCTCGATTAAGGAGATTGGTGATCTCAGATACGCCGGTTTCGACTTGTTGCCACGGAACGACTAATTCCTCATATGGACGCAGTGTGCCGTCGGCGCCCCCGGACCGCTCATAGACGCTGACCTTTACCCGGCGATCATCACGCGACGCTTCCAAGACCAGAACAGGAGCGCTCATAATTCGTCTCCTATTTTGAATTTAATAGTTCCTAGCCTCGTCGCCGCCTCAGAAATCGCGATTTCATAGTTTCCCGCGGCGAGGCTCTCGAAAATCGCTTGGCCGTGGCGGGTACGATACGACGCCTGCTCCCTTTCACCCTTCGACAGCGTTAACCGCATTCCTTCCGCTGGCGTACCGCCCATTGACTCGATCTTCGCGATTACCTGGCATAGTTCGGCATCGACTCTTGCTACCTCCAATAAAACCTTTTTACCGGACATTTTTCTTTCGATCTGGAAAAAACTAGATGCAGGCTCTTTAGACGATCCTCTGGCGACCACAGGTTGGAGCGCTAGCGTCGATAACCATTCCCCCGAGATTCGCACCAACTCCAACGACTCCCCGACGAGGCGAACGACGAAGTCGAAAACTCGGTCGTCCGGTGGTGACTGGAGCAACGCCATGGCTCTGGCTCTCACTCTCTCTGGAACAGCTACCTTGTCTAAGTCCTCCACCGCTTTAAAGGCCGCAACAATATCCTCAAGACAGAAAGGACAGATCGCCAGATGACTCTCGAGTTGGTTCCGCGACTCGTCGTCGAAATGGCCGCTCACGAACGTTGCCAGCGATTCCTCATCGGGACAATCCCCCCGATTCAAGCTCAATTTCTTTTTACTCGCTATGCTTCGCAAAAGCACGGCAATTTTTTCGTCATCAAGATTCAAGAGATCACCCTCCCGCACTCGCGATTTCAAAAATCTTGGCTGCGAGTGCAAACTTCACGTTTCTGCCCCTAAAATCGCAACGCGATGATTCAGTGAGCCCCAAATGCACCTCCATCTCCACCAAAGATATCAGCATCGCTTCGAAGAAAACAAATGGCCAGAAACCAGTACATTGGCTCCTTCTCCCTCTACTCCAGCGTCAGCGGACGGCAGCACGAGCCTGGATCAACTCTGCTTGCATGGTTGGCTCCTCGTAGGCCCAACGCTCGCCGTCACGGGCCGCCGCCCAATCGTGTCCTTTTACATTCACGCCCGGCCGCAAGCGGGCGGCGGTCCTGTGCACGGTGCGGTTAGGCTCTGTTAGTCGGCTAGCCCTGTCACCGTTATCGTCTGCTTAATTTTATCCCCGGGATTTACTACGAGACCCGCTTCCTCACAGTCCCATGACCCGACGCCGGCCGGAATTGTAATCTTTACAGTTTTCTTAGTGGTCACGTTGCGACAGGTCACTTTTCCCGTGCTGGGGCCCATTCCAGTGACTGAACCGCCCAACGGGTTAGTAAAATTGTAAAGCTCTTGGATTTCAGTCCCTGAGAGTGGACGATTGTAGAGCCTGACGTCGTCCAG
>Ga0326597_10012966_pt1 | contig 10973 bp, 10 predicted proteins | sample RVTome_12_FD_203789 | JGI IMG/M metagenome (GOLD analysis project Ga0326597, IMG submission 203789) | Soil microbial communities from uranium-contaminated site in the Upper Colorado River Basin, Wyoming, United States - RVT100D185 | ecosystem: Environmental > Terrestrial > Soil > Contaminated >... | reverse complement strand
TTGACCCACGGGTCCCACACCGAGAACGGCCACCGATTCGCCGAGCCTGATTCCGGCTAGATCGACCGCGTGAAGAGCGGTCACCAGACCACAGCCCCCGCCGATGAAGGTCTCCGGGGCCAGAGCCTGTGGGAGGCGGATCATCCGGACACCTGGCTTCATCCAGATAGCCTCCGACCAGCCGCCCAGCAGACCGTCTTCGACCCCGTAGGTGATGCCGTATACTCTCCGCGACCGGCATCGCGTGGTCTGCCTCCCGACCAGGCAATACCAGCACTCTCCGCAGGTCTCGTGGACGTCGAGGAAGGTCACCACATCACCCTCGCGTAGCGGGGTCCCTTCGACATCCGTAATCGTGCCTCGGAGTTCAGCCAGCGTCCCCACCGACACGTGTCCCGGAATGATCGGGTAGGGTACACCGGCCAGGCGACCATGATGGAGGTGGACATCAGTGCCACAGACCTCGGAATAGAGTGTGTGCAGGAGAGCGGCTCCCGGTTCGAGTTCCGGCCCGGCGAGTTCCCGGATCTCGATCGGGCGTCCCGGGCCGGGCATGACCGCCGCTCGGTAGCGGCGCGTCACGGAGCGCCTCTCAACTCGAGGCCTTCCCACCGCGTCGAGTGGTCGGCGCATCCATCCACGCCGGCTTCTGTTTGGCGATCCGCTTGAACACCGGACAATCGGGCCGGTGCGCACCGGGGAGGAACCCGATGCTCATCAGAAACTCGCTCACGATCTCTCCTCCCGTGAACCGGAATGTGGTCTTGAACAGTTTTACCCACTCGGTTTTGGGTCTCGGGTGATGGGCGAGGAGCCAACCGTGAAACGAACCGTGCTCCCGTCGCAGCTCGAGAACCGTCTTGGCGTTGGAGATGGCCGCATCGACCTTGAGCCGGTTCCGGATGATGCCGGCGTCGTTCAGGAGCCGCTTTCTCTGTCGCGCACCGTATCGCGCGAGCCGTTCGGGGTCGAACCCCTCGTAGGCCCGCCGGAAGTTATCCTGCTTCTTGAGAATCGTGAGCCAGGAGAGTCCCGCCTGATTGATCTCCAGGATCAGCCGACCGAGCAACCCGGCGTCGTCCTCGAGGGGAAACCCGTACTCCGTATCGTGGTAGGGCCCGTGCCAGGGGTGACCCGGCGCCTCGTCGCAGTAGAAACTCATGTCGTCCTTTGGGAGGCTGCTCGCATCCGGCGTTACTTTGCGGAGGGTAAATTACAGCGTCTCGTACCGCAGTGCCCGGTGCGCACCTTCCTGAATGGCAGGGGAATCATGTGCCGAAACATCAAGCGTTTGAGACAACCCGACCGCCCACCGACCGATGCCGAACTCCACGACGCCGCGCTGCAATTCGTGCGAAAGATCAGCGGCTTCCGGGTTCCCTCCCAGGCGAATCGTGCGGCTTTCGACTCGGCGGTCGATGACGTAGCGGCCGCGTCAAGAGTTCTCTTCGAGCGGCTGCGCGTCCTTCCGGGGGGCCGAACGAAAAAAGAGCACCCGGCGGGTGCTCTATCATAGTCTTCCGAAAATTTGTCGCCCTCTAGGTGCTTGTCTTGGCGCCTCTCGGACTTCTCTGACCCTTGGGGCTCCGGCGCTGGCGGCGTCGCGCCGCGGCGGCCTTGAGCTGTCGAGCCTCGCTGGGCTTCACGTAGTGACGCTTCCGGCGGAGATCCTTCAGGATGCCGGACTTGGCGACCTTTCGCTTGAACGCTTTGAGGGCTCCTTCGAGACGGTCGTTCTCACCAATCGTTACTTCGATCATTCAGCTCCATGCTTTCGTTGACGCACCCTAGCGTGCGAAGACAAAAAAGATAGTGATGGGGGGCTCCGTCCGGCAAGTTCCCTGTGACCGTACGGTTTCGGCCGGGTCGATGTTCCGCGTCTCCAGCAACCTACCGGCTTCTCAGCGGAAGTCTGAACCATTTTCACGCCGCACAGGTCCTTTTCGGGGCTGCCTGGAGCCCACCAACTGACGCACTGCTGGGGTCGGAGGGCCCTGGGTCGACCCAACTCCGGGGGGGGAAAGTCCCCAGCCGGGATCGAGTTCCCCCGCGATTGCCTCTTGGAGTTGACCCGCTTCCGTGGAGTGGTCGCGTCTTGGGGTTTCACGCGGCCTCTAACATGAGTCGTTCATAGGCCATCGGCGACCGGTTGCCCAGCGCCGAGTGCCGCCGATGCGGATTGTACCATCCTTCGATGTACTGGAACAGATCGAGCCGGGCCTCCGCCTGCGAACGGTAACTACGTCGAGCGATCCGTTCACACTCCAGCGTGGCGAAGAAGCTCTCCGCCAGGATCAACTCCAACTAACCGAGACATTGTGAAGAACTTGCGAAGGTTTACAGAGAGTTGTTCCACGCGATTGACAGGCCGAAGTGGCGGAGGCAGTGTTGTCGCACCCGCTTGTTGGTACCGAGGTCTAGATGGTTAGAACCAGTTTCTGTTGGCGGGTGAGTCGCACGGCGCCCACACCTCCCGTTTTGTTTCCGACGACAATGAGAAGCCGCCAGGCCCTGGCCTATCCTAAACGGTTACAGCCTCGTAATCGCCAAAGAACAGCTTTCACGACCCGAGGCTGGGGTGGTCCCACCAGAGCCTCGGTCTTGCCATGCAAACCTTTGAGGAACCCAAAGTGAACACCACCAGAAGTACACGGAGTTGGCTGCTCCGTGCGGCTATTGTCCTCTCCTTTTCTTGCTCGGAGTCGGCGGAGATCCCCACCGCTCCAACAGACCCGCCTAGCCAACACCTACGGTCAGTGGAACTCCGCTGGGACACCTCCGGGTTGGTCACAGAGCGCGGTGCGGGCAACCTGGATTCGTGATCTCTACGGTCCTCCGTGATCTTCGTGATCAACGAAGACGTCCTTGAGCCTGGGGTGGCACCATGATCACTCGATTGGTAGACCTTACCGTATTGCAGGGGACAAGTTCGGCGCTTGCAGTAGTGCTGAGCCTGGCCTGTGGAAACGGCCCGACGCTCCAAGTCCTCTACGGCGGAAATGTCCCTGTGAATGGCTTGACGGTTGAGTTGACTCACGGTGGGCAAACAACAGTCGTTCGAGGCACCAGTTTTACAACCACTAATGCGCTTGGCACACCACACTCCATCCCCATCGAACTCGGCACGGGCCCCGCGCAGGTTCTGATCCAACTCACCGACGCCGGCTCGGTCCTGGTTGCCGAAGGTTCATTCACGTTTGATGCCACCGGTGGGGGGACGAAGTACGTGACAGAACTCTCTTTCGTCTCTAGGCGCCCACTATGCCCTGAGGGGTGCGGGTTTATTGCGTTCTTCCCCTCCCTCGTCCCGGGCTCTTCGGACACGCTGTTTGTATCCCTCGGCACATGGCCGTGACCAGCCCGGAGGTGTAACACGAATAGAACGAGACAAATGGCTACGGCGGGCATTCACCAACGCCGGGCTCACGCGGGAACCGGGTAGACTCTGTCACACGCTGAGGCGGAAATGGGCGACCGAGCGAAAGGGCTATCCCGTGAAGGACGTAGCGGCAGCGGGCGGTTGTCGGTGAGTGCACCTCGGGAGGCGGTGGTGAAATCGATGTAATCGACCGTACGACAACACGTCGGGTCGCGAGCCCTCGTTGGCGTAGTCTCCTCCCCAAGCGCTCGGCGAATTGTCTGAGCAGGGTGTGGAGTGTCTCCAGATCATTGATATCGGTCGCCAACGTGTGCAGACGGGAGTTCCGTCCAGCCTCTGTGTGACAGGGCCCTTCATGGCTTCAGTTCACTAGTGATAACATTCTCAACACAGAAGGCGAAGACAGAAAGCGAGGTGGACCTCGACAGATTTCATAAGAATCGGTGAAATGTCTTCGAAATCTCCCGCAGAGACGTTCCAGGCGATTGACTGAGTGCGACTGCGGCATTAGATAGCCCTCACACCAGGCAGGACCGTATTAATGGCAGCCGTTGTCGGAGCGAACTCTCAATCGCTCCACCCCCTACGCGGTAACTTCGCGACCCTACCAAGCCGCCGATCCCTTCTTTTTTCAGGCCCCCTCGGCGGGTCCGCTCACTCTTCCTGACCAAGTCACTCGGATCGAACAATGAGCTTGTGATGCAGATGCGTGTCCAAGGTCTCGTCTCTTTCGGAATCGGCGACCCTGAATCGCCCCGGCTTTTCCGGAGACTCAGTTATGTGAGTGCCCCCGCGACCGCGTGAGCGGTCTGGGTGCGGTGAAACTGCTCCTCGTACTCCGCTGGCGGAAGATAGCCCAGCGGCTCCAGCAAGCGCTGTGTGTTGAACCAGGTCACCCACTCCAGCGTGGCGTATTCGACGTCGTCCAGCCCGCGCCAGGGCCCATCGCGATGAATGACTTCGGTCTTGAACAAGCCGATCACCGTTTCGGCGAGGGCGTTATCGTAGGAATCCCCGCGGCTCCCCACGGAGGGCTCGATGCCCGCCTCCGCCAGCCGCTCCGTGTACCGAATCGAGAGATATTGCCCCCCGCGGTCGCTGTGGTGAACGAGGTCCGCGTCGGTGTCCCGATCGTAGAGCGCCTGCTCCAAGGCGTCGAGCGCCAGATCGCTGCGCAGGGAGCTCGAGGCGCGCCACCCGACGATCCGGCGGGAAAACACGTCGATCACAAAGGCCACGTAGACGAACCCCCGCCAGGTCGCCACATAGGTCAGGTCCGCCACCCAGAGCTGGTTCGGCCGCGTGGCCTGGAAGTGGCGCTGGACCAGGTCGCGCGGGCGCTCCGCCTGCGGATCGGGGATCGTCGTCCGGACCCGCCGGCCCCGCACCACGCCCCGCAGCCCGAGCGCGTGCATCAGCCGGGCCACCGTGCAGCGCGCCACCGGAATCGTCTCCCGGTTGAGCTGCTTCCAGACCTTCTTCGCCCCGTAGAGGCGCCGGTTCGCCTGCCAGACGCGCTGGATCTCGGGGCGCAGGCGGGCGTCGCGCTGCACCCGGGCCGGCTGGCGCGACGGATCGGCCTGGCGGAGTTTCTGCTCGTAGTAGGTCGACGGAGCGATCGGCAGCACGGCACGGATCGGCTCGACTCCATACGTCGCGCGGTGGGCATCCACGAAGGCCACCATTACCGCCCGGGGCGGTCGAGCTCCGCCTGGGCAAAATACGCCGACGCCTTCCGGAGAATCTCATTCGTGCGGCGCAGCTCCCGATTCTCCCGCTCCAGCACTTTGACCCGCTGCTGGTCTTCGGTCGTCAGCCCCGGCCGCCGGCCCCCATCACGCTCCGCCTGCCGCACCCACCGCCGCAGGGTCTCGGCCGTACACCCCACCTTCGCCGCAATCGATTGGATCGCTGCCCACTGCGAGCCATGCTCATGCCGATGCTCCTCCACGAGGTGCACCGTCCGCTCCCGGACCTCCGGGGAGTACCGCGTTCGTCTGTCCATCGCTCCAACCTCTCAAACATTGGAGCCTCCGGCAATCCCGGAGCGATTCACTGAGTCGGAAGACTCGGGTTCCGGAACAAGTCCCTATTGCCACGACGGTCCTCAACCTGAGAAGAGACAGCCATCCCCGGCACTCACTCTCAAGGATTCCACTCCTCTGAGTTCTCGCAGCGCCGGAACGCTCGCGTCGGGGAGAAGCACCTCAGCATAAAAACCTACGATGAGGTCGGTCACCCGCCCGCCAAGGCGCCCGATCTCCGCAAGATCGGGGTCTGGGACGGAATCTGGGCCGAAGCGGATGGCCACGCGGGCGTCGTACCGCGAAGGATCTGGCACGTATCTGATCGTTGCGTGAGGGAAGGACGGGATCGAGTCAATGGGTATCCACACCCGGTAACCCGGGAGATGATACTCGAACACGATGCTGCCTCCGCGCTGTCGGACCAGATTGAACTGTTCCACGTTGGGGTGTGTCGCGAACTGATCAGTGGTGAAGAACACATCAGCGAGCAGGTGGGTCCCTGGGGGCCGGGAGCCCCCGCTCCAGCCTTGACAGTCCCCCACGAGCGCCCCAAACCTCAGATCCGCCGGGTCCAGGCTGTGATTCTGAGGGGGGAGGTCTGGGAGACTGGGCCCCGTGAGCACCCTACAACCAAGGAGCGCGAGCCCTAAACTCAAGGCCATAGCTCTGGCGACAATAACGTGGCCTGATCGCAGCCTAACCGCTGAGCGAGCGAGCCGCATCAGCCTGGCCCGCCAGCTTGGGGAATGAATGTGGCCCACGCGTTTAACCCAGTGCCCTTCCCGTTGGCCGCAATAGCTTCTACGTAGTAACCTACAGCATCCCCGTTCGCCGGTGGCCAAGTGGTGTACCCATAGAGACTATCGACCTTCGTGGACCAATCCTTATAGGTCGTTGATGAGGTGGTGTCCCAGGCCGTCCAGACAGACTCTTCCGGATGCGCCTGCCGCCAGATCTTGTAGTGGTCGGCCATCGGGATGGAAGACCAGGTCAGCTTGGGCCTGTCGGTCTCAACCGTGCCTGTGACGTCCGGCTGGTAGAGGCCAACGGCTAGGTCCGCCTGGACGATTCCCCACCCGTAGGCTTCGTCATAGCCTGCGTCGCCCAGATCTAGTGCATAGCGCGTTAGTTGGGTGACAACTTGGGCACGTGCCATCGTCGGATTGGCGGCCCGGATCAGCGCTGCCACTCCAGCGACAAAAGGAGCAGAGTACGAGGTCCCGCAGAGGCTGTCCGCATAGGTGTCAACACCGATGGTGCTCTTGGTCCAGTAAGGGGCCGAGATGAGGACCGACGAGTTGGACACTGATCCCGAGTTCGGGCAGGGACCGGAGGTCGAGAATGAGGCGAACACTGAGTCCCTCATCACACCTGAGACCCCAACCACGTCATCGTACGCTGCGGGATATGCGGTGGAATCCAGCTCGGAAGAGGTAAAGTTGTTTCCGACTGCGGCCACAACGACAATGTCCGCCTCGATCGCACTCGCGACGGCCGTCGCTATTGAGTTGTAATCGGTTGTAAACCCGTAGCTGATGTTGACGACCCCCCCACTGAGATTCTCCTCTGCCCATTCGAGAGCGTTAACGGTCCGGTCCGCCTTGCACCCGACGCCGCCGAACATGTACAGTGTCCCATCACCCCCACTGGCCCCACCTTCCAGATAAATGCACGCCTTATAGGCATAGATGTCATCCGCGTCGAGGGCGTTCGCTACGCCCACGACCCCCATCGTATCGTCTCGTGCGTACACGACGCCGGCAACGGACGTACCGTGATAATTAGAATCATCGTCCGAACACGCGACTGGGTTGTTGAGCATCTCGAGACAATTCGACGTTGCCAATGTTGGGAGGTCTTCGTGGCTGGGCTCAAGTCCTGTATCGATGATCAGAACCTCTGCCCCGTCTCCTCCCGTGAGTGTCCACGCCTGGGGCGCCGCCACGAGCGAGTCCCCCCAAGGAATCGTTTGGGTTGTGAAATAGAAGGCTCGGTGGGCAACTGAGGTACCAAACCACCGTCCATCCCCACCATCGAAGGGGTCCATCCAATCCACACGAGGCTCCTCGGCGAGCGCCGGTCCCACTTCTGGCGGAATCACGATGATTGCCATTCCAAACGCCGCGTAATACTTGATGACCGTCGCACCGTATGACTGAATAGCCCCCAGAGACGCGCGGATCGCCGCGCTTGAGAGTGCCCCGCGAACACCACGTCTGGATTGGAGGTTCGGCCGGCGACCCTTGTCGCCTACAGAAAGCCAAGCCGTTTCATGGGTCTTCGGGAACTCAGGATCCCGGAGCCCGACCCACAACACCCCCCCCGTCCTGCGAAGTGCGGCGACCAGGAGGGAGTCGTTCCCCTCCCAGGGCTCGGGGCTCGCCACATTGCGTTCAAGGGCAGGGAGGTCCCGGATCTTCGAGTCGATCTCCGGGCTGAGTAGGGCGGAGATGCTTGTATCTGTTGTCGTCGGACCAGGGATGTCATCTGTCTGGCAGGACCACCACACCACAAGGGCACACACAATCAGCGAGCACGAACGTAGGGGGTGGTGACGAGACATTGGAGAACCCCTCTAGCAGCTATAGGCATAATGAGGCAACGAGCCTCACCGATGGATCGTTGCGATCACGCCCCATGTGAAGCTGTCCCACCGCGGCTGACGCCACGCAGCGAGAGAATCGGTAGAACGCACCGAGATCAAACGAGCCGTACGCCTCTGGGGCCAAGGACTCAAGACTTGTCCTGGCATACTCAATGGCTGCGCCCGTCAGAAGACCGACTTCCCGGACTGAGGATGGACGGGCGAGCGTGAAGGCTGAAAGGAGACCCACCGATGTTCTCCAGCTGAGCCCACCATCGAGAAGGACTGCCCCGACGAGCATGGATGGGCACAGCGAAACCTCCCGCGACCCGGAGGGGTGGAGCACCTTACCTAGTTGGACATCAAGGTTGACCTCAGTGAGGCTCGTTCGGCGAGGCCGCAGGACGGTTGCCCCTGCCCGGAGAAACCGACCCGCAGGCCGCTCCATCCACACGGACGCGCCGAACCCGCGAGAGTGCTCTTTGGAAATGAACTGCCCGGAGAGCCCATGGCTGCTTGACAGCGGACCAACGCCACTCATGCACGCCTGTGCGGCGAGGTATCCCGGAACGAGGAGGAGCATCAGGAGAAGGGGTGTGCAGAAACTCGCACGTAATGAGGAGAGAGCGGCCAAGGCGTGCCTTCCTCAACGGTTGTTTTGAACCAGTGCACTAGTGTGAACCGCACAAGGGAGCCTGTCAACCCATTTCTGGGATCCTCCTGAAACATTCAGAGACTTCTCAGGCGTTCTTCAAACCGGGGCTGCCGTGACCCCGTGTTGCCGTCAGCACCGCACCAGAATAGAGAGCTCCTCCCTTCCTGGCACGGTCAGCTTTCAAGACAACGCTTGGTAAACCACAACACATCCCAACAAGCAAAGCACACTGGCGGGCGCGAGGTCGCCCCGGACAACCCTCCCCCGCCGAGGCTACGCCGCACGGATCCTCTTCGCGGCCGCCGGTTGGAGCCCACCACCCTGCCACCGTCCCGTGACCTGGTCATCGCCAGCGATTGCCTCCGTCGAGCCTTTGTCTGGCAGGGTCCTTCATGGCCTCAGTTCACCATTTTGATGCATATCCAATCAGCACAGAGGGTGAAGACAGACAGCGGGGGTCTCGAACAGATTTCCCAAGAATCCGTGAAATGTCTTCGAAAGTTTCCGTAGAGAAGTTCCGAGCGATTGACTGAGTACGACTGCCGCATTAGATAGCCCTCGCACCGGTCAGGACCGGAGTAGTGATGTTCTGGGCAGCTATTGCCGGAGCGAAATCTCAATCGCTCCACCCGCTATGCGGTAACTTCGCGACCCTACCAAGCCGCCGATCCTTCTTTTTTCCAAGCGCCCCGCTCGGCGGGTCTGCTCGCTCTTCCCGACCCAATCATTCGGATCGAACAAAGAGGTTTGTGATGCAAATGCGTGTCCGAGGTCTCGTCTCTCTCGGCCTCCTCAGCCTCGCCATCGCCGGGTGCACGGAGACTGATGTCGTAGGCCCTCCGTCGTCTATCATAGCTCCGGCGGTTCGACTGGACAGTCCCAGACAACGATGGGACCCCGCACGTTATGATCTGTCCGTTACAATCGCGGGGTCGCTAATCCCCGGGGAACTGATCACGGTGACTGCGACGGTCACTGCATTGCACGATAGCCCCCGGACAAGTGTAATCTTCGCGACCCCGGATCTGGACCACCCCTCGCGGCGTGGCATTCGGGAGGAAACGGCCTTGGTTTCACGCCAGGATCGCCCGGTCCTCAAAGGTCAAACAGGACGGTTCCAGGAGACGGTGATATTCCCAGAGCCCGGCTACTACCGCATCCTCGTGCGAGTCGACGCCGGAGACCCGGAGCCGATGTTTGACAACGGCAGGCTCTTGTCACAAGGGAATCACAACGAACTTTGGCTGTGGGTCTCCCCGGATGGCGGAAGGCTTACCCCTTCGTTCGATCGGTCTGTCTTCCCCGAGGGTACACGGATCGTGCCGGGGCCCCTCTCCTTGAAGCCATCGAGATCCGCCTCGGGCCCCCTGAGGATCCAGCCAGCCTCCTATTCAGGGGCATCTTCGTTCTCATTCAGCGCAGCGTGGAGCTATGCGGGCATGCGTCTACAGGGACCCGCAGTGGATACTGTTCGGCTGGTGTACCTGGACTCAGCCGTCTATAAGCCCGTGCCCAACGCGTATGTCTCCCTATTGATTTGGGATTGGTATGAACAGCGATACATCGGCGGTGGCGGGTACGCCCATACCGATGCGAACGGCGAGGTCGAACTGGAGTGTGCGTATAGCCCATACGAAGAGAACGAGTACACGTTTGAGCTGAGCAACAGTTACGCGAAGGTCACACCCACACTGGCCGCTCAAATCAATCTCGAGTACTACGGTTGCGGAGGGAACAGCGGTGACGAGGTGGCCTACAATACGGCCGCGGCGTCAATCCATCACAACGTCGCCGTGTTTGTTCCTGCGTCCAGAACGTTTTTCGGGGTCCAGCGGGCCAAGATAGACGTTGAGTACGATTCAGGGGTGACGGGCGGCAGTTACAACGACGGCGACGACAAGATTACCCTTGGCACTGCCGTCGTCCTCAACGCAGATGCACCTTTCTTTCAATCCCATGAGTATGGGCACGCCCTCCACGAGAAGGCCCTTGGCGGCATGCCGCCAATCAACGAGAGTCTCTGTGACGACCACACGTTCTACTTCCCCACCGACCTGGAGTGCGCATTGGCGGAAGGGTTTGCTGATTTTCATGGGATCATCGTCGGGGGAACCAACCATAGGTCGGTCTATGAGCAGCAAACAGCCGATTCGGGGCGTGGGGCGATCGTTGAAGCACCGGTAGCCGGGTTCCTGTACGATCTTGTGGACGACTCAACCTGGCCTGGGTCTATTACAGAAACCCATGATAGTACGTCGTACCCTGGACTCTATGTCGCAAAGCTTCTCGAGACCTGCGAAGTCTATGTGTCATCTACATGGATTCAAA
>Ga0326597_10012964_pt1 | contig 10974 bp, 2 predicted proteins | sample RVTome_12_FD_203789 | JGI IMG/M metagenome (GOLD analysis project Ga0326597, IMG submission 203789) | Soil microbial communities from uranium-contaminated site in the Upper Colorado River Basin, Wyoming, United States - RVT100D185 | ecosystem: Environmental > Terrestrial > Soil > Contaminated >... | reverse complement strand
CTTCCATCATCGCCGTAACGGCTCACGCCCGGAAAGAAGATAGAGAAAAATGCTTGGCGTGGGGCATGGATGACTATGTTTCCAAGCCGATAAACCCCATGGAACTCAGAGCTGTCATAGACCGCACCTTGACTGCGGCCAGAACTATCTCGCCGCCGGTCGCTCCTCTGGTTGATTCCACGGATGTTCTTAATTTGTCTGCGGCCATGGCTCAGATTGAGGATAACAGCGAGCTCTTCGGTGAAATCGCGCGGATGTTTTTGGCTCAATATCCGAAACTCTTGGCGGAAATCCATCAGGCCTTGTCAGCGTCGGACTGCGCAGTCCTCACCAGCGCCGTCCATACTCTCGGATCATCAGCGGGTCAGATGGGGGCCGGCAGAGCTTTAGCCGCGGCCCGGAAACTTGAGGAGATAGGGCGGCAGGAAGATTTGGCCAGTGTGCCAGAGACTCTCGCGCAACTGGAAGCGGAACTCGCGCTGGTCGAATCAGCGCTGGTCGAACAAGACTATCCTTCGCCGGCTCCGACTGAGAGTGTACGAAAAAATCCGTTCATGGCTCGATCCTTCGGCTTCGCTCAGGACAGGCCAATCTCACCACGAACGGGATGGCGTAGATAGAAATTGTCCTCAAACGCGCACTTATGAACCCTAAGCGCTACGGATTTGCACCAAAGGTCTGATATTTTCGCTATTTTATTTTGGTACTGCCATTGCTAGGATCTCAGTAGCTATAAGTAGTTACTTCAACCTTAAATCTACTATGCGAGGATCGACGGGTCCCGTCCAGTCACCGTGGTGTGAGGAATGGACGTGAGATAAACCCAGGAAAAGTCTGCCCGACCTCTAGAGTGTCGGGACATTGCCGTAGACCCTATGAGGAAGAACAATCATGAATGTACTTATTGTGGAAGATAACCCCATCAGCGCCAAGGTGTTGGAGCACACTCTCGACAAGTATGGGTACGAGACGCTCACCGCCCACGATGGCGATCAGGCGTTGGAATTCCTGGAGTCCCATCCGGAAATTGAGCTTCTCATCACAGATATCATGATGCCAAAGACCAATGGGGTCGACCTGGTCCGGAAAATCAAAAAGCGCTACGAATGGAGCGATCTTCCGATCCTCGTATGCACGTCGCTGAAGCCGACCAGCATCAACAACGCGATCCCGATGCCGGGTTGGAAATATCTATTCAAACCGATTCAAGCCGACAGCTTGATACGAATGGTGAAGGAAGCGGTTTCGCAACAACGGGCGGTCCTACAAAACCCGGATCAAACGATGGCTCAGATCGGCATGGATTCCCAGGCGTTTCTCGAGATACTCGACGACTTCCTAAAAGTCGTGAAGGACAAGATCGCCCTGCTGGAAGAGCAGATCGAACAACCATCAGATGCACCGTTGGATCTGCAACATCTCATGGAGAGCGCCAAGCTCGTTAGAGCGGACCGGCTTATCGACGTTCTCGAAAGACTCAACCGATTCGGAGCCGGGATAAAGAAAGATTCAATCCCCTCAATGTATCCTTTGCTGCTCAGGGAACTAAAGTCAATGCAGTATTACTTGACACTTTATTCTTCATAAGAAAGGCGAGGAATCCGGAAATAGAAAAATAATCGCCACGCCAACCTCGGCTATTCTCGGCGCCGGGTTGGTCCAAACGTTTCACCCCACTACCCATACCCCGCTTCATTCTCCGCCAAGTACGGGATTAAATCCCCCAGATTAAGTAGCACTACGTATTTACGGTGTCTCCATAGCACCGGACAATTGTCAGTATAAACGGACTCGCCTGCCCTTGCTGACGCGTCGAGTCAAATGACCAGGAAAAAACGAGCCCGAGGTGAGCGAATGCAATTTTTTGACTATCCAAATCAGAAAATGGTTTCGGATCGCAAAATAAACAAGGCATTTCGCGTACGGGGTATTAACCCGGCACGCGACCAAAGGGGATGCTCGCCCCCTTTGGAAACCCCATTTAGTTGTGCCCGCCGCAAGCGGCGGGGAATATTTAGATTCAATGCCTTATCCGTTCGCCCTGAGCGTGTCGAAGGGCTCCGAGTGAATTGCGACACAGTCTCTTCGGGAAGAGCGCGACCAAAAGCCAGGAAACAACCGTGATCATCTCTAATTACGAGCTGACGGAAAAGATCGCGGAGGCGCCCCAGTCGGCGATCTATAAGGCCCGGCACAAAAGAAATCCTGAACGGCTGCTCGTCCTCAAAGTGTGGAAGACGACCAGCCTTTCCGAATACACCCAGGCACAGTTCCGGCAGAAGATCGAGCACCTCAAGGTCCTGAACGATCCGCTGCTGATCACGCCGGTGTCTCTCGGCATGAAGGACGGCGCGTGTTTTATCACCCAGGATTTTTTCGACGGCGTGCCGCTCAACAAACTGACAGAAGGACCCGTACGGCTGCCGCTGAACGATTTTTTTACCATTGCGTGCCGCCTGGCCAAGGCGCTCGACACAGTTCACGAGTCGGGGATCATCCACGGCGGCATCAAGCCGAACAACATCCTCGTCAACAACAGCACGCTTGACGTCCGGCTGATTGATTTCATCAGCGCGATCAACGTTCGCGACGTCAGTCACTTCATTTACAACCACGCGTTCGTTCGCGATACGCTCGCGTACACCTCGCCGGAGCAGACCGGGCGGATCAATCATCGCGTGGTATTTTCCTCGGACCTCTACTCGCTCGGGATCGTGTTTTATGAGTTGCTGACGGGACAACTGCCGTTCAATTCCGATGACCCGCTGGAATTGATCCACGCGCACCTGGCCAGGGAGGCGCCGAAGGTCCACGTGGTGAACCCGAACATCCCGGTCGCGTTGAGCAACATCGTGGCGAAACTGATGCTCAAGCAACCGGAGAAGCGCTACCAGACCGGCAGCGGATTGCTCGCCGACCTCGCGCGCTGCCGCGATGAATTTTCAGCCATCGGCACGATCCGGGAATTTCCGCTCGAGAAAAGCGTTCACAGCCAATCGGTGACGTTCATTTCCAAGATGGTCGGGCGCGACCGCGAGGCGGAACTGATCCTGGAAGAATACGAGCACGTCGCCAAAGGCGCGTTCCGTTCGCTGTTCATCTCCGGTCTGTCGGGCATCGGCAAGACGCGGCTCATCCAGGAACTGCAGAAACCGATCGTGCGACATCGCGGTTACTTCACCTCGGGAAAATTCGACGTTTATCAAAAAAACATTCCCTACAGCTCGCTCATCCAGGCGCTCAGGAATCTCACGCGGACGTTTTTGACCGAAAGCGATGAACGCGTCGCGCTCTCGAAAAGTCGCATCCTCAAAGCCGTGGGTAAAAACGGCAAAGTGCTGACGGATGTGATCGCCGAACTCGAAGTCCTGATCGGACCGCAGCCCGGTGTCAAGCCTCTCCCGCCCGTGGAATCCCTGAACCGCTTCCACGACACTTTCGATCGATTCCTGACCTGTCTCGCAAGCGAGGATAACCCGCTGACGTTGTTCATCGATGACCTTCAATGGTGCGACGTCGCGTCCTTCGATTTTCTGTCGAACATACTGGCGAATCACAAAGAGCATCCGTATCTGTTCCTGCTCGGCGCGTACCGGCACAACGAAGTGGATTCAAGCCATCCGCTGTCGAAACTCATTCGCAACGCCGGCGAGGCCGGCTGGCCGCTGAAGGAAAGTCGCCTCGAACCGCTCAAGCCGCAGCATTGCCACGAGATGGTTTCCTACATCCTCGATTCGCCGCGCTCGCAGACCAAGGCGCTGGCCGATTTCATCAGCACGCTCAGTGAAGGGAACCCGCTGTTCGTCAGCGAGAGCCTGTCCTACCTGCACAACGAAGATTTGCTTTTTCTCGACGAAGACCGGCAGTGGCGCTGGGACATCAACAAGATCAATCACTCGCACATGCCGACCACCGTGGTCGCATTGTTCAGCGCGAAGATTCAGAAGCTGCATCCCGACCTGACCGAGCTGCTCAAATACTGCGCCTGCATGGGCAATACGTTTGCGCCCGACGAAATCGCGGCTATCCGCGAAAGGTCTCTGCTCGAAACGTTCGAGACGTTGAAGCCCGCGTTAAGGCAGGGCTTGTTGATGGAAACCAAAAACCAGCTCCAGTTCATCCATGACCGGGTGCAGGAAGCGGTGCTGTCGTTCATTCCGGCCGAACGACGCCGGCAAATTCACCGGCAGGTCGGCGCCTATCTTCGCTCAGCGGTGCCGCCGGGGGCCGACCTGAAAAAATTGGACAACTTGTTCACGATCGTGTCGCACTTCAATCTCGGCCGCGAAGAGGCGCTGGATTGCGCGGCGGCATTTTCGCTGTCGGACCTGAATTATCATGCCGGCAACAAGGCGCTCGACTCGTTGGCGACCGAAGCGGCGAACGAATACTTCAATCTCAGCCGCAAGCTGCTGCCGGGCGACTGCTGGGACGCCGGTCACTACGAGCGCAGCTTCAGCATTTTCAAGAAAGCCGCCAAGACCGAGCTGATGTGCGGCAATTACGGCAATTCCGAAAAGCTACTCACCCAACTCCTCGATCACGCGAACACCGATCTGGACAAGGCGGAGTGCCTGGCCGAGCAGACGACTTCACTCTCGTCGGTCGGCAATTTTATCAAGGCGATTGAGACCGCGAACCGCGGCCTGGCGTACTTCGGCAAGGCCATTCCCGACGATCCGGGCGAGGCCGACCGGCGGCGCAAAGAGTTGATGGCAGAGATTGCCGCCACCAAGACGGATGTTTGTGACACTATCCTGCGCATGCCGTTCACGACGGATCGAAAGAGCAAAATCGAACTGGCGTTCTACAGCGAGTTGATTCCTGACCTCTACATGTCCGGCCTCGTGTCGCAATTGTATCTTTCCGCCGCGCAGTCCACGCAGCATTGCCTGGCGGGCGGCATGGACGAGTCGGTCATCTACTCGTTCAGCATCATGGGGCTGCAGCTCGGCGAGCAGGAGGAGTTCGGGCAGGCGTTCAAGTACGAGGACCTGGCGCGCGATCTTTCGGCGAAATATCCCAACACCTTCGGCGCGACGCGCGGCATGAACGGCATTGTCTGGTGCAATATGCACTCGCGCAGTCATCCACCGCAGATCGTCGATTACTGTCTCAAGTCCATTCAGTCCGGCAAGAACTGCGGCGACCTTTACAACGCGGGCCTCTCCTACGGACCGCTCATGTGGAACTTGCAGGTGCAGGGCGCGGACCTGCCGATCATCGAAGACTGCGCCCGCGAATGTCTCCAGTTCTCGCATCGCTACCATTTGTCGTTCTCGGTCGGTTTGGCCGAAGCGATGCAGGCGGGCTGGATCGACCCGATGAAGAAGGACTACTCGCCGGCGCCCATGGACGAGAAGCTGCGCCAATGGGAGCGGGACAATCACGTCGCGTCGGCGGGCAGCTATTACGTTCATCGCGCGCTCGTGCACTATTATCTCGGCGAACATGAGGAGGCCGGGCGCTACCTCGCCGGCGTGCGGCGCTATCTGTCGGGGCTGACCGACAACGTGCTCAAAAGACAATGGCACGTATTCCTGGTTTTGAACGCGCTCAAACTTTACGAGAAGCGTGAGGGAGAGAAAAACCAGGATACGTTGCTGGCGGAGATCGCGCCGCTGATCCAAAAGATCGAGACGTGGGCGGCGTTGGGACCGCTGCTCAAGCCATATCTCGCGTTTCTCTACGCCGAACGCGAGCGCGTGCTGGGCGACTTCAAAGAAGCGCGCAGCCTTTACCTCGATGCGATCAACATCGCCCACGAACAAAAGTACACGCTGCTCGAAGGGCACCTAAACGAATGCCTCGGCGAATTTCTGCTCCAGGCCGGCAAGCATACCGAACGGGTCTATTTCGTCGAGGCGGCGCGGCTTTACCGCAAGTGCCGCGCGGAACGTAAAGAGCTGAATCTCACCGCCAAATATCCCGATTACTTCGAGGAAGAAAAGTTTCTACCGGCGTCGTTGATCGAAATGGAAGCCGCTTCGGCGCACGCGCTGCCGGACCTGGATTTCAATTATCTGATCAAGTCGTCCCTGGCGATCTCGGCGGAGAAAGATCAAGACGCGATGGTGCGAAAAATCATGACCGTCGCCCTCGAAAGTTCAGGGGCGCAGCACGGATGCTTGGTACTCGACGAACAGGGGGACCTGGTCGTCCGCGCGGAAACGCACACGAATGGAAGCGCTACGACTCACCCTGTCCCGGACTCGCATTGCGCCCTGAAAAAGCTGGCGGACACCCAGGATATCTGCAAGGCGATCGTCCGTTACGTTTATCGCACCGGCGAGCGCGTGATTTTAAACAGCGCGACGCAGGAAGGTTCGTTCAAGGACAATACGGAAGTTCAAGCGCTGCAATTGCGCTCAGTGCTTTGCCTGCCGTTGACCCGCCAGGCCACGACGGTCGGCATGCTTTATCTCGAAAACCGGCTTTCCGACGCCGTGTTCACCGCCGAAAAAACCCAGATAACCGAACTGCTGATGTTGCAGGCCTCCATCCTCCTCGAGAACGCCCAACTGAAGGAAAATCTGTATCGCTTCACACAATCCATGATTTAAAAAACGAGGGATAATCCTATGCGCCAAGCCGATTCCAAAGAACCTAAGACCGACGGGACAATCAGCGTGTTGGTCGGCGAAGAAGCCGGTGATTTGGCGGCCTTTCTGCAAAACACCCTGCAGTCCTCGACGGAGTACTCCATCATCGGCAAGGACCTCGACGGGAAGATCCTCTTGTGGAACGAGGGCGCCCGGCGAATCTACGGCTATGGACCGGAGGAAGTCGTGGACAAGGCCAACTCCTCCATGCTTCACACGCTCGAGGATGTGGCTAACGGCAAACCTCAGAAAATGATCGAGGCCGCTTTGCGCGACGGCAAATGGGAAGGCACCATCAATCGTCGGCGCAAGGACGGCAGCGAATTCGCCGCCCGCGTGGTGATCACCCCGCGTCGCGACACCACCGGCAAGGCGGTCGGGTTTTTATTGATCTCCAAGGATATTTCCGGCGAGCAACGCCTGGTTGAGAAGCTCCAGCGAGCCAAGTTGTTCGACAGCGCCATCGTCAGCAATGCCCAGGAGGCGGTCGATTTCATCACCAACATCCTGGAGTCCTCCACCGAGTATTCCGTCATCGGCAAAGACCTCGACGGCAAGATCCTGCTCTGGAACGAAGGCGCCCGCCGTCTCTATGGCTACGAACCCAACGAAGTGATTGGCAAGGCCAATTCCTCGATTCTCCACACCGCAGCGGACGTCGCCGCGGGCCGGCCGCAGGAAATCCTCGATGCGGCCCTCCACAACGGCAAATGGGAAGGCACCATCACCCGCCGCCGCAAGAATGGCGAACAGTTCCAGGCCCGCGTCGTCATCACGCCGCGCCGAGATTCGCTGGGGCGGGCGATTGGTTACCTGCTCATCTCCAAGGACATTTCCGACGAAATCCGTCTGACCGAGCAGCTCAAGTCCACCCAGTTCTATACCCGCTCGCTGATCGAGTCGAACATCGACGCGCTGATGGCCACCGACCCGCTGGGGGTCATCAGCGACGTGAACAAGCAGATGGTCACCCTGACCGGCTGCTCGCGCGAGGAGTTGATCGGCTCCCCCTTCAAGAATTATTTCACCAACCCCCAGCGGGTCGAAGAGGGCATCAAGCTGGTGCTGCGCGAAGGCAAGGTCACCAATTACGAGTTGACCGCCTGCGCCAAGGATGGCCGCACCACGGTGGTTTCCTACAATGCCTCGACCTTCCGCGACGCCGAAGGTCGGCTGCAGGGCGTGTTTGCCGCCGCCCGCGAGATCACCGAGCAGAAAAAACTTGAACAACAGTTACGTGACTCGGAAGCCTATAACCGCGGACTGATCGAGGCTTCGGTGGACGGTCTCATCGCCGTGGACTCAAGCGGCATCATCACCGACGTCAACGATCAGATGGGCCGCATGGCCGGTTACTCCCGCGAGGAACTCATCGGCACACCGTTCGCCGACTATTTCGTGGATTCCGAGCATGCGATCGCCGGTGTGAAGGAAACTTTTGACAAAGGCATCGTGACCAATTACGAGCTGACGCTGGCGGCCCGCGACAACCGCTCGCTGCGTGTCTCGTTTAACGCCTCGTTGTTCAAAGATCCCTCCGGCGCCGTGCGCGGCATCATCGCCAGCGCTCGCGACATCACCGAGCAAGCGCGACTGCAGGCGCAGCTTGCCGATGAGCGCGCCTATAACCGGGGTTTGATCGAAAGTTCCGTCGACGGCCTGATCGCGGTGGACCCGATGCTCGTCATCACCGACGTCAACGACACCATGTGCCGGATGTCGGGCTACTCGGGCGCCGAGCTGATTGGCTCGCAGTTCCAGAACTATTTTACCGATCCAAAGTTCGCCGTCGCGGGGGTGCGGCTCACGCTGGACAAGGGCTCGGTCACCAACTACCAGCTTACCTTGCGGACCAAAGACGGGCGCGAGCGATTGATCAGTTTTAACGCCGCGATCTTCAAAGATCCCGCCAACGCCGTGCGCGGTATTTTCGCCAGCGCCCGCGACATCACCGATCAGGCACGCCTGCAGGGCCAACTCGCCGAAGAAAGGGCCTACAACCGGGGCTTGATCGAAGCGTCCGTCGACGGCCTGGTGACGGTCGATGAATCCATGACCATCACCGACGTGAACGACACCATGTGCCGCATGGTCGGTCGTCCCCGCAACCAACTCATCGGCTCGTCGTTCCTTACCTACTTCACGGAGCCCGGTCGCGCCGAAGAGGGCGTCAAGCTGACGTTCAAAGAGGGGGCGGTCACCAACTACGTGCTCACGTTGTCGGCGGTTTCGGGCAGCCAGGTGCCCGTCTCCTTCAACGCCGCTGTGTTCAAGGACCCGGAAGGCCGGGTGCGCGGCATCTTCGCGTCCGCGCGCGACATCACGGCGCAGAAACAACTGGAAAGCCAGTTGCAGGTGTCGCAGTTCTACACGCGCTCGCTGATCGAGGCCAACATTGACGCCCTGATGACCACCGACTCGCTTGGCATCATCACCGACGTCAACCAGCAGATGGCGGCGCTGACCGGCTGCAACCGCGAAGATCTCATCGGCTCACCGTTCAAAAATTACTTCACTGATCCCAAGCTGGCCGAGGAAGGCATTCGGCAGGTCGTGCGCGAGGGCAGGGTCACCAACTACGAACTGACCGCCCGCGCCAAGGACGGCAAACAGACGGTCGTTTCCTACAACGCCGTCACCTTCAACGATGCCTCGGGCAAGTTGCAAGGCGTGTTCGCCGCCGCGCGCGACATCACCGAACAGAAAGAGCTGGAACGTCAGCTCCGCGAGCAACAGACCTATAACCGCAGCCTGATCGAGTCGTCGGTGGACGGCCTGATCACGGTGGATCCGAGCGGAACGATCTCCGACGTCAACGACCGCATGTGCCAGATGTCCGGCTACTCCCGCGCCGAGCTGATCGGCACGCCCTTCGGCGATTATTTTACCGAGCCCGACCGGGCACGCGCCGGCGTGCAGCAGACCTTCGAAACGAGCATGGTGACGGAATACGCGTTGACCCTGGTCTCGCGCACGCGCCGGCAGTTGCAGGTGTCGTTCAACGCTTCGGTGTTTAAAGATCCGGCCGGAAAGGTGCGCGGCATCTTCGCCAGCACCCGCGACATCACCGACCGCGTGCGCCTCGAAGAGCAAATGCGCGAGCAGCAGACTTACCTGCGCGGCTTGATCGAGTCCTCCATCGACGGCCTCGTCACGGTGGACCCAGAAGGTTTCGTCACCGACGTCAACGAGCAATTCTGCCGCATGACGGGGTACGGTCGCGACGCCTTGATCGGTTCGCCCTTCAAAAAGTATTTCCCCGAGCCCGACCGCGCCAACACCGGCGTCAAGCGCACCCTCGCCGAAGGAGTGGTGGCCAACTACGAGCTGGTCATGCGGACCCAGTCGGGACGGAAATCGACCGTGTCGTTCAACGCGTCCATTTTCCGCAGCGGCGACGGGCAGGTGCAAGGAATTTTCGCCAGCGCCCGCGATATTTCCGATCAGGCTCGCATACAGACCCAACTGACCGAGCAACAGGCTTACAACCGCTCACTGATCGAAGCGTCGGCCGACGCGCTGTTTGCCATCGCGCCCGACGGCATCATTACCGACGTCAACGAAGAATCGACTCGTGTGACCGGCTACTCGCGCAAACATTTGATCAATTCGCAATTCTCCGAGTACTTTACCGATCCGGCGCAAGCCCGCGCCGGCGTCCAACAGACGTTCCGCGAAGCCCGGGTCATCGGCTACGAACTGGTGCTGATCACGCGCCTGGGCCGGCGCATCACGGTGTCCTTCAACGCCGGCGTGTTCAGCGACGCGGCTGGCAGGCCGCTCGGCATCCTGGCCGCGGCCCGCGATAACAGTGAGCAAAAGACGCTCGAACAGCAGCTCCGCGACCAGCAGACCTACACCCGGTCGTTGATTGAATCTAACATCGACGCGCTGATGACCACCGATCCGCTGGGCATCATCAGCGACGTCAACCAGCAGATGGTGGCGCTCACCGGACGCACCCGCGACGAGCTGATCGGCTCGCCGGTTAAAAATTATTTCACCGATCCCGTGCGCGCCGAGGAGGGCATCAAGCTGGTGCTGCACGAAGGCAAGGTGACCAACTACGAGCTCACCGCGCGCAGCAAAGCAGGCGCGGAGAACGTGGTGTCTTATAATGCCGCCACTTTCTTCGACCGCGACGGCAAGCTCCAGGGCGTGTTCGCCGCGGCCCGCGACGTCACCGAGCGCAAACGTTTCGAACAGACGTTGCAGGAAAAAAATCTCGAGCTGGAAGGCGCCAACTTCGCCAAAGACCGCTTCCTCGCCAGCATGTCGCACGAGCTGCGCACGCCGCTCAACGCGATTATCGGCTTTACCGGCACGCTCTTGATGAAACTGCCGGGCCCGCTCACCACGGACCAGGACAAGC
>Ga0326597_10012963_pt1 | contig 10974 bp, 12 predicted proteins | sample RVTome_12_FD_203789 | JGI IMG/M metagenome (GOLD analysis project Ga0326597, IMG submission 203789) | Soil microbial communities from uranium-contaminated site in the Upper Colorado River Basin, Wyoming, United States - RVT100D185 | ecosystem: Environmental > Terrestrial > Soil > Contaminated >... | reverse complement strand
ACGCGGTGCGGCGCTCAAAGAGCAAAGCGTTGCGCTTCGGCCGCGAGCTTGCGCGCAGCTTCCACCGGATCCGGGGCGCCGTAGATCGCCCGGCCGATCACGGCGTAGACCCGGCAGCCGGATGCAGCGGCGAACGCATCGGAAATCGTGCCGCCCAAGGCGCCGATTCCGGGCACGAACAAGGACGGACACTCCAGTTTCTGCTTCAGACGGTGTGCGTGATGCCTGACTTTGTCGGGGGTGTTGCCGGGAATGACGAAGTGGTCCACGCCGATCTCGATGGCCTTCGCAAAGATCTTGTCGAGCGCATCATCGATCACGTAACCACCGCCCGAGGCATTGTAGTCGGGAAAAGGCAGGTCGCCGCCGACAACGGGGCAGAGGCGCTGCTTGAGCGCGTTGCCGGCGAACGCGGTCACTGCGCGCGGTCCGGCGATCGGAAACAGTATCAGCCCGTCGACGCCCGCCTCCTTGCAGGTTGAGGCGAACTTGGCCGCCATGTCGGGCACGTCCGGGCCTGCTTTCTGGTGATCGTAGATCAGCGGCAGGTCGGTCACCGCACGCAGGTGCTTGACCGCGGCTGGCAACCCCAGCCGTAACGCTGCCGTGAGCCCGACTTTGAAGCCGACGATGCCCTGGACTGCGCTGGTGCGCTCGACCACGCGCTTCATCTCGTCGAGCGACTCCATGTCGAGCGCGAGCACGACGCCGTGGCTTGTGCGCAGCCGCACGTCGTGCAGTTTGGCGAGTGCTGCGAATGACAGCCGCCCGTCGGGCAGACGGAACGAATCATCGAGCACAGGCGCGGACGTTTGTGGCATGTCTGCTCCGGATCAATGTCCCATGTGTTCGTGTCGACCGCCGCAGAACCGGCCGCCACGGGATCGGTTGCGACCCGTACCCGGCACTCTGGTTCCATTTTGCGATGACGGCGGCAACGCGCAAAACGTGATCATGTTATCCCACTTTTGCATGCTTCGGCCGGAAGCAGCGGACCGGCTAACGCTCCCGACGAATCCTAACTACCGGGTTGCTTGATAACACGCGTCTGCGGCATTCCCGCGGCGACATACACGTCCTGCGGACCAGCGCCACCTGCCACCAAAATGTAGTTATCCTCAGGTTTCCTGGTGCGCCACACCGTCTTGCCATCACCCCGCCCGGCCTGCTCCTCCTGATGAGCAAAGGTCGCGGCGAATGCCGAAACCGGCATTCGAGCAAACCCCCACAGTCTTTGTTGAATATCCCGCTTGGTGAGGCCTGCCTCGTAGAGCGCGCGCGCGTGATTGACGCCAAGAATCAACATGGCGCCATCACCGGCCCCGAACATCGGCGGCATGTTCGATGCGATATGCTTCAGAATCTCATCCGGTCCAATTCCCTCGCCACCGGAGATATTCTGGTAATTGGCCGCGCGAAATACGGTTACGGTACTGTCCTTCTCGGAAAATCCGCAATCGACGTGATAAGGGCTCCACGGATTCTCCTCCTCGTTCTCGCCGAACACGAATGAATAGCGAAGCGGCGAGGCAAAGCTGGATTTTGAATAGACTCCGGGAAGGGCTCCGCCAACGTTAACAAGAATGAGACGGATTGCGCGCCCAATTGTGGCATTTGCCCGCCACCCTGGGCCCATGCACCCGGTGCCACAATTGATCTCCAGCTGCTTCCGAATGGGGCCATTGATGACCAGCAACGGGGTCATGGGATTGGTGGTGAGCTGCATCAACTCCAGCGGAAAGCGCGGATCAGACAACCCGTCCACGGCTGCGACAACGACCGGCATGAATTCCGGAAGACAGCCCGCCATAATTGCATTGACGGCAATGGCCTCGATCGTGGCCTGTCCCTTGCGGGGGGGAAGAACGCCGATAACTTCGTCAGCCGCCCGGCCCGAAGCCGCTACAAAACGTGCGACACTGGCGCGAGTCGCCGGTATGATCGGCAGCCCGTCGGTCCATCCCTGCCGATAGGCATGCTCGTTTGCGACATTGAGCCACTCCTGTGGCGACTCGGCTTCCAGTTCCTCTACCGCTTGCTTCATCGCAAATTCCTCTCCTCAGACTGGCACAGACGAGCGCACGACGCCCTCGGGGTGAATCTGCTTCTTGGCGATGTCCTTCAAACGCCTTTCGATCTCGGTTGGCGCCAGAGTGAGGCCCTCGACAATGACGGGAAGCATTGCGTCGATCCTCGCCAACAGGGTTTCGGGATCGAGCTGCCGGATGGGATTGGGCGTATCCGCTACGACTGTATACGGATAACCCTGCGTCGATGCCATGCGCCGCGCGAATTGAGTAAAGGTATCGGTGGTGATCATCACCGTCGGGACGCCTCTTTGCTCGAGGGCTGCTGTGACGTGGCTACACCACGTCGTACATGACCCTCAGTCGCCGGTTGCGGTTATCGCGACATCAACGCGCGCCGCGAAATCATCCAGCTTGGCCCCCAAGCCATCGAGCAGCTTGCCTTTGCTGACGGGCACCTCATGATCGGGCTGCTCAAGAATTACCGCCTTTGGGCGGTAACGCTGCTCGATGACCTGCCCCACCGCTTTAAGCAGCTCATACGCCGAAGGACGCCAGTTAGGCAACAGCCCCACCACCTTCCCCTCGAGAGTTGCTGGCCGCGGCGCGAGCTTGGTGCCGGCATCAATCTCGTCCAGGTAGACCGCTAGCGGTGACACGATCTCAAATCTGGATGCGCGCATAACAAGCTCCTTTCGATTCGTGATGACGGGGGGCGGTTCCAAGCCTCGCACCATTCCCGCCACGGAATGCCGCCCACCAATCGATCCTCCCTGGTTCGTGCATTGCGATCAGTTCACTTCTCGGTGGTTCGGGCTATGAGTTCGCCGTATCTCTTGTAATCGGACTTCAGGCGCTCCGCAAACTGTTCCGGCGTCATGTACATCGGCTCAAGCGTCAGCTTATTGAGGCTGGCCGCAACACCGGGATCGGCAAGCACCTTCTTGAACTGGCTGTTGAGCCTGTCGACGATATTCTTGGGGGTTCCGGCGGGGAGAAAAGCGCCCACCCACGCCGTGAATTCGAAGCCGGGGACGGACTCCCCGATGGTCGGAATGTCCGGGAACTGTTTAACCCGCTCAGCCGAGGACACCCCAATTGCTCGCATCCGTTTCGACCTGAGGTACGAGACGACCGAGCCCAACGTTGCGAACTGGCCCTGGGTTTCGCCGGAGATGAGCGCGATCCCAGCCGGACCCCCGCCGCGGTAGGCCACGTGCGTCATATTTGTACCCGTCATGTGCCTGAACAGGGTCATCGCCACGTGCAGCGCACTGCCAACACCGCCGGTTCCATAGTTGATCTCGCCCGGGCGCTTTTTCGCCAGCGCGATGAATTGCTTCACCGACGTCACGGGCAGCGACGGGTGAACCACCAGCACCTGCACCTGTTTTGCCAGCGTCGTCACGCCGATGAAATCATTGAGCGTGTCGTATTGAAGCTTCCCCTTGTACAGGAACGCGTTGGCAATGTGGGTGGCGGAATGAGCCATGACAGTGTAGCCATCCGGATCTTGCCTTGCGAAATATGCAGCAGCGATGGTGCCAGCCGCTCCACCGCGGTTGTCCATCACGAATTCCTGCTTGAGCTGTGCCGTCATCCCGTTAAACACTATGCGGGCCGTTACATCGATGGACCCGCCCGGAGGAAACGAGACAACGACGTGCACCGGTTTGTCTGGATAAGCCTGCGCGAGCACGACCAGCGGCGAGAGCAGCAACGCGATCCCGAACCATTTGAGCCATTTCATGAGCATCCTCCTCGTTGTAATTATCCCGAACGACTTACTGTTTTTTCGACACAGGTTATCGGCCAAAGGTTCATTGGCGTCCTCCCTGCTCCTGACGATTATCCGCCAAACGCCGGTTTAAGCAACCATTCTGGTAACCCGGGAAACGCGGTCCGTCGCGCCGGTGAGCGTCGCGTTTACTTCATCGGGGAGAAGGCGGTGGGGCGCAGAATGGTGGTGGTCACTTGCTCCACGATGGGGCCGTTCTTCTCGCTCTCGGCGAATACGCGGGCGCGATCGGGGTCCTTGGAGAACGTGTCGAACTTGGTTACGCGCTCGTTCAGGCTCTCCCAGGCCAGCATGTAGATGAGCTGGTGATCGTTCCCGCCCAGGCGGTTCAGCCAGTAGCCCACCTGGCGGAAACCGTGCTTCTTGAACGCCTGGCAAGTGAAACCGCCGAACCGTTCGGTGATGTTGGTGATCTTCTGCGGCATCGCCTGGTACTCGCGCAGTTCGAAAAAATACGGGTTGCGGGTCGAGGCATCCGGCCCGTAGGCCTCCCCTTTGTCGAGCTGCGAGTACGGGGTCGGTTCCATGAGCTGGTTGTACACACGGTTCACCAGCGGGCCGCCCTTCTCGGTCTCCGCCCACTTCTTGATGCGCTCGGGGTCGGCCCGCCACACGGCGTTCTTCTTGGTGCGCTCCTCGTAGCTCTCCCAGGCCCAGATGTACACCACCTGGTTGCTCTTCTCGCCGAACAGCGGCGTCCAGAATCCAATTAGGCGAAAGCCGTAGTCCTTCCACTTGTGGACGGTGAAGCTGCCAAAGCGGTCGAGCAGCGCCGGCAGTTTCCCGGCGGACACATCGTAGCGACGCAATTCGTAGAGCATGACGCACCTCCGTTAGGGTGATTAGTTACGAATATTACTTACATTCGTTCAGCGGACACTATTATTTGAATTCGACCGTTACTACACGTGTTGCGGGAAAAGCTTCTGCTCTTTGATCTCTGTTTGTAACGATTCAAGAGCCCCCTCAACGATAGCGCGTCTTAACGCCTTTTCCGCTTTTGGATCCAGATCTCTGTCGCCCATAGGAATACCTACTCTCGGAGCGGGTATAATCCGGTTTGAACCCAACGTTTGGGCCACAGACGTGATGGAACATACATGAGCACTAGGTATTCCGGCACGATCCAATTCCCTGACTAACGCTGCACCGCAGCGTGTACTGGTTCCTCAAGTGGAGGTTAGGATAGCCCCCGACACCCCCCCTGCCTTAAGCTGCTCGGCTATCCCTTTCCCCATCTTTTCGCTGCTCTTCACAACACTGGCCAGGCCGGAAGTACTGTAGAACCGGTCGTGAAGTTTTCCAATGACGCCTTCTTTTTCCAAATCTCTCATGACATCTACGGGAAGAAGACGGTTAGGATCTTCATTGACAAAAACTTCATCGTATCCACCATGAACCACTTCGTAAGCATCACGTTTAAGCCGATCGACTAAATCGATGCTGTAGACACCAAACCGCGTCGCATGCCTGTTTTCAATTTTGTCTGGATTGCCTTTGGGCACCAACCCACCATCTGTTACCAAGGCTATTGTTGCAGAGCCAATATCCTTAATCCTGGGTGCCGGCTCTATCCGGTCGTATTTCGGAAGAGTAACCTCCAATTCAAAAGGCTCTCCCTTAAGCTTAGCCAATAACATAGAAACAACCCGTTCAGCGCCGGTTTTCTCCGCCATCATATTAACTAGTAAACCACGAGAGAAATATCCTCCCTCAGACGGCCTGCCGACATCCTGATTAGTGGCAAGTTTTAATGCTAAACCCGCCATCCTGGAAATCGCCTCAGCCATTCCCGCAACCGTCTCCCCGGTCTTAACGATATACACATTCCTCGAAAAAAGGTCCACGCCTGGATTTTCTTCGAACATTCCGGTAACCGCTGGAATGCCTAGCTTATTTTCTGCCGCCTTACATACAGCACCGCAAGCGATGCCATAACGACCTGCATCAAACGCGGGGCCTGCTATCAATACATCCGCTCGATAAGACCGGAGCAACTGAATCACTTCCTCGGATGCCGTTTCCATTTTCTCGGCAAAGTAGTTGTCGCCACAAATCACAGTGGCCACGACTTCCCCCTGACCGCCTAGCGCGCTCTGGAGAGCTCTCCCCGGTCCTGTGGGACCGTTCCTGACCTGAGGCCCCACATCAGCTTTATTTTCCCCACCGATTCCACCAAAAAACTGATTCAAATAGTGTATGACCCGTATAACTCGCGTTTGCATATTGCTGCCCCCTCGACTTCAAATCTCTCCGGATATTCTAGTGCCGAACCGCGGTTATTCTTGAATATCCCAGCTGACTTAACGCACCTTTAATCGCCGAAACCGTCACCTCGATATTACCGTTTATAGGAATTCCCCCGGGCAGGAAAACAGGGTCTCCAATAATCTTATCAACAGCCGGTAATTTATGTTTCATATACGTTGTCCCCATGTTAACTATGGCATCCACCCCCCGCATATTAAACAACGTATCAGCACCTAAGCCGGCATCACTCTGATCTGCTCCATGAAGATACATGGCATAAGCGGTTTTCACCCCAAGTTCCTCACATCTTTCGGCAGTCCGAGCAGGGACTACCTCCTCAGCTCCCATCCCAGTCTTATTCAAGACCACTCCATCCACTCCAAAAATACGCTTGGCTATATTCGCTACCACGGTCGCTGCCCGCTCATACTCGTATTCGTTATCGGGTGCAGTGGTAATAATAACGCCAGTAAAACACAAGTCTTTCCCGTGCCTTCGATAGAGCTCTTTAATTATCGGATGGTTTTGGATTACATACGTCTCTATACCGGCGGCTCTATAGGGACTGATTATGGCACCGTCTAAAACCTCGTTTGGATGAATTACCGTAGGTAACGTTTTATCAATGTTGCTGCCATATAAGATAGGCTCCCCTATTATCGGCTCGTGCTTAGTAGACAGCACCGCAAATATATAAGCCACCTTGGGTAGATTTTCCAGCCCTTTTGCCACTTCTGTCAGAGGAGGAAGATCGTATAACTCATTTTCATCCGGCTTCAGACCCTCCCCGGTTTTAGCCAGGTAAACTGCAGTTTTTAACCCCGCAACCTTAAGAGCCTTTACGTAATCCTGTAAATTTATCCCGGCTGACGGGTGGGGTAGCACCACGATATTATGTGTCTTCCCGTAAGTACTGATCTGCGCAGCAGGTCCCGACATATCAATCATTCCCCCAATCGGGTCCTTAAGAAATGCGCTCCCCCCGCTCATAACCACTGCCGCGCCTCGAAGCACACAAGTAATTCCCTCACCAACGTTGCCCTGCCCGCCTAAAGTGCCAGCGAAATCATTACCGCTGCCTCTGGTCTTAGCTCGAGGTTCAATAACGTCAGCAACCTGCAGGATCCTGCATTTGTCGCCGGGATGTGCTAACTCAATATCAACACGACTGAGCCTCCTATCCTCTTGCAACAGCCCTTGGAGTTCCCGGCGGTTTATAGTAAGCACGCCACCACTAAGCGAAGTCTTCTCGGCAAACTGAACATCTCTTATATTGAGTATATCGAGCCCAAGTCTCATAGCTACCTTCCCCTTAGAGGCTAGATCAATAAGCGTGCAGAAAGGCGGCGCAGCCTTTCGGTTGGAAACTTGATTTCAACCAATGCCCGGTTGCTGCCGGGATGAAAGAAGACGCCGCCCATGAAGCAAAAGAGCACAGGTACCGAGTCCGCGTCAACGGTTTGGCGCTGCGGGGTCGGCACGGTAGCAGGTCTTGCTCCCGCGGCGTTCCTTGGTAATCAGTCCGGCCGAGAACAGGTTATCAAGCTCGCTCTGATCCCGTGGTTCCTATTGCAGCGGCGAGAACGAGGCGGGCAGCAGGATCTTGTTTTCCTGCGCGGTGAGCTGATACTCCGGGGTGCCGAGTTTTTTGGCCGAGGGCGGCCACACGCCCGCTGCCGCTGCTTTCCCGCGCGTGTCGTTGCGCGCATCGAGCGACGGGTAGGGCCAGATGTGCACGAATTTGTTAAGGCCGCCCAACTCCGAATACCACGCCGCGCACAGCGGGCTGAACTGCAGCCGTGCCGGGAGCGCTTTTTCCCACACCTGAATGATCTTGGGAAGAGCGCCCGCGGCGTACGTGTACGTTCGCATCTCGAAATAGGGGCCTATTTTGCCGGCCTTAAGCGCGGGTGAAATCGCGAACGGGATCATGATTTCCGAGCGCATGGCGACGATGAATTCGCCGGTATCCGGCGGCCAGGCGCCGTCTTTCACCGCCGCCGCGCGGATGCGGCCCCGTTCCTCCAGATCCTGGTACGGCCAGACGTGAATGATCTGGTTGAGCGGGCCGATTTCGGTATGCCAGAATGCCGCGAGCTCGGAATACCTTCTGCGCTTCTCGTACATTTCGCCGAAGCGCTTTTCGACCTCGGGCAGCGAGCGCGGTTTGAGGTCGTAAGTCCTCATTTCATAAATCATGGTTTTTTTCCTTCTTGGTTGAACTTCAGTCGAGCCGGATATCCGCTTTCTTGTTTCCCGGCGGGGATGCGCGACCTTCGCGACCGCTGCCGTAGTAACCTACGCCAGCCATGGCAGCTCGCTGTGGTGACGTTTCTCGAACGCTTCGATCTCGTTGATGTTCTGCATCACGAGCCCGATATCGTCGAGGCCCTTGAGCAGGCGTTCCTTGTGGTTTGGGTCGATATCGAAGCGATAGCTCGCGCCGTCGGGCGCGGTCACAGTCTGCGATTCAAGATCGATGGCGAGCTGCGCGCCGGGTCTGTCGTGCAGCTCTTGGCGCAGCTTCTGGCAAATCGCATCGGGGAGCGTTATCGGCAGCATGCCGTTTTGCAGCTCGTTGCCATAGTGTATGTCGCCGAAGGAGGGTGCAATCACCGCGCGGATGCCGTAGTCGTAGAGCACATAGACTGCCGCCTCGCGCGACGAGCCGCAGCCGAAGTTGGCGCCGGCGACCAGGATTCCGGCGTTGCGATAGGGCGCCTGGTTCAGGACGAAGTCGGGCCGGTCGTTGCCATTCGCATCGTAGCGAATGTCGTGAAACGCCAGTTTCTCGTAGCCGGGTTCGCGCAGCCTGCGCAGGAAGCGTGCGGGGATGATCTTGTCGGTGTCGATGTTCGCCATGTCGAGCGGGGCGGCGACAGCCGTGATTCTGGTGAAAGGTTGCATAGATCTCCCCCCTGTCCGTCATTCCGGCGTGCGCCGGAATGACGAGCTGTTAATCTCTGATCAGTTTGCGAACGTCGGTGAGCTTGCCGGTGACCGCAGCGGCGGCGACCATCGCGGGGCTCATCAGGTGGGTGCGCGCGCCTTTGCCCTGGCGTCCCTCGAAATTGCGGTTGGAAGTCGAGGCGCAGCGCTCGCCCGCCGGCACCCTGTCGCCGTTCATCGCGGCGCAACCCGAGCAGCCCGAGGCACGCCAGTCGAAACCCGCTTCACGAAAAATCTTGTCGAGCCCTTCGGCTTCGGCCTGGCGCTTGATCGCGCTCGATCCCGGCGAGACCCACGCGGGGATCACGATTTTCCTGCCTTTGAGGACCGCAGCGGCCGCGCGCAAGTCTTCGATGCGCCCGTTGGTGCAGGTGCCGATAAAAGCGTGCTGGATTTCGATGCCTTCGAGCGGAGTAGCGGGCGTCAACTGCATATAGCGCAGTGCCTGCTCCATGTGCGCGCGTTTGTCGGCGTCGCTTGCCGATGCGGGATCGGGGACCGCGGCGGCAATTGATGCCGCTTCCTCCGGACTTGTGCCCCAGGTGACCATCGGCGCGAGCGTGGTCGCGTCGAGCGTTACTTCGCGGTCGAAGCGCGCGCCGTCGTCAGTGGGCAGCGAACGCCAGAACGCCAGCGCTTTTTCCCAATGCGCACCGGTGGGCGAAAATTCGCGTCCTTCGAGATAGGCGCAGGTCTTCTCGTCGGGTGCGATCATGCCGGCACGCGCACCGGCTTCGATTGACATATTGCAAACGGTCAAACGCCCCTCCATGCTGAGCGCGCGAATTGCCGGACCGGCATACTCGACCGCGTAGCCGGTGGCGCCGGCAGTGCCGATCTTGGCGATGATCGCAAGTATGATGTCCTTCGCGGTGACGCCCGATGGAATTGCGCCATCGACCGTGATGCGCAGAGTCTTCGGTTGCTTTTGCCACAGGCATTGCGTTGCCAGAATCTGCTTCAATTGCGACGCGCCGATGCCGACGGCATAGGCGCCGAACGCGCCGTGCGTCGAGGTGTGGGAATCGCCGCACGTGATGACGAGCCCGGGCTGCGTGATACCGAGTTCGGGGCCGACCACGTGCACGATGCCCTGTTGCGGATGATCGGGGCCGTAATAGTTGGCTATGCCGTTGGCCCGGGTGTTATGCGCGAAAAGGTCGAGCATGTTGCGCATTTCGGGGTCGGTGACCGCCTCGATTCCCTGCTCGCGGTTGCGGGTCGGCACATAATGGTCGGCCGTCGCGAACGTCTGGCGGGGTTTGCGCACCTTGCGGCCTTCTGCGGCGAGCGCGCCGAACGCGTGGAACGAGCCTTCGTGCACGAAGTTGCGGTCGACGTGCAGCAACGCCTCGCTCTCGCCACGCTTGACGATCACGTGGCGATCCCAGATTTTTTCGAACATCGTGCGCGGTGCGCTCATGCGAAATCCCTGAAGTCAGCCCGCGACGCGCATTTTCTCGCGCGCGGTGAAATCGAACTCGACCGTCTGGAGTTTTTCGAGCGACCACAGCGCGGCGAGCAACTGACGCGCAACCGTGTCGCCGATCACCGGCAGCGCAAGCTCGAGGAACTTGTTGTTCAACTCGTCATCGGTGAGCGGCATATCGGGATCGCCTTTGCGCGTGGGCTGGAAGTGCGCGAACTTGCGGCCATCATCCATCTCGACTTCGATGTGCGCCGCGCGCTGGTTGGGATAGCCTTTCGACAGCTCGGGGTCGGCCACGACCTCGACCTTCGCGAGCACGGCGCGCACGTTCGGATCTTGCAGCCGCTCGGGGGCAAAGGCGCTCAGCCGCACGCTGCCGTGCACGAGCGCATGCGCGGTCACGTACTGGAGGCTGAACTTTGCCTGGTAGGCGCCTTCGGGCGCGGGATTGTCGATGATGTCGGTCCCGGCTTTGTAGGTGGCGATACGCACGCGTTTCACGTCGCGCCAGTTGAGGCCGT
>Ga0326597_10012962_pt1 | contig 10975 bp, 10 predicted proteins | sample RVTome_12_FD_203789 | JGI IMG/M metagenome (GOLD analysis project Ga0326597, IMG submission 203789) | Soil microbial communities from uranium-contaminated site in the Upper Colorado River Basin, Wyoming, United States - RVT100D185 | ecosystem: Environmental > Terrestrial > Soil > Contaminated >... | reverse complement strand
GTCTGGTTGGAAAGCTCGTACTTGTGCTCGAGCGCGAAGCCCTGGTAATACGTGAACGGGAAGTTGATCAGATCGAAGATCAAGGTGAAGCCCAATAGATAAAACGCCAATACGAAAAAGCGCTTCTTGCCCGCCCGCTGGGCCCAGTCGCGCAGCCCGGCCGACCAGCGCAGGGCCAGAAAGGCGGCCAGCGCCAGGAAGGCGTAGAACGTCGTGACGAAATAGAGGACGTTCTTCGTATCGGAGTAGGCGATGGCCTGCGCTCTGCGCTCGGGGGTCATGTCGCCCCAGCCGGGCTCGGACCAGGGTTTGGCCGGCTCGGCGAGGTCCTGGTCGGTGACCGCCCCCGCGTCAGTCGCGACAGCGGTCGGCTCGGATGACTCCTGGGCAACGGCAGGTCCCGCGGTGAGGATACAGAGTACGAGAACGGCGGCCCCTCTGGCCAGCCAGGCCGAAAGGCGATGTCGGCGCATGCAACCTCCAGGATCTGGTTGGGCGCAATTTAGCGGGCTAATTCCTTGCCCGGCAAGGGGGAAGTGAGAGGTAAGGGAGCCATGCGGCGCGACTTGAGGTACGGTAGCCGCGGCCGGCCAATGGCCCCTGCAGCGACTAAGGCGCAAAAAAAGGCAGGCTTATCGCCTGCCTTTCGTGACCTGCAGATAAAGTGATTACTTCTTGCTTCTCAATTTGCGACGGTAGCCTGCCAGTCCGGCCAGACCCGTTCCGAGGAGCAGGAGGGTTCCCGGTTCCGGAACGGGAGCGAAGTCCAGGTTGTCCATTCCGGCGCCCGCGACATCGTGAAACGAGTCGAATCTGACGGAGCCGATTTGGCCGAGGCCTGAGATGTGGAAGTGCTCGTAGACGAAGGGATCGCCAAACTCCCAATCCTGCGTGTTGGTCACGTTGGCGAGGAACGCTCCCCATGGATCATAGACTTCGATGATAGCGGTCGCCGCATCGTTCCAAACGCCTGCATCGAAGGCCACCCAAGTGACCGCAGTCGTGAAGTTCATCCAGAAGTCGCCCGCGTAGGGAGGGATTGGCGACAACACCTGGAATGGCCCGTCGTTGACGATCTCCGGAAGAACCGGGGTGTGAAGAGTGCCGGCAGAGAACACGACACCGAGAGGCGCGTACTCATTGTCGATTGCCGTTCCCACGGCAAATTCCTCGAAGGTTATGATGGCATTCGCGGTACCTGCCGTTGCCAGAGCCACGAGGAAGCCCACGCCCACGACGAGCATTTTGTTGATGTTCTTGATTCCCATTTTTTTATCCTTTCCTGTCCTTGAGGTCGAGATTTGGGGTTGCTCCGATGGGACCCTCAGCAGCGAACGGCGTGCCAATTATGACAAAGTGAGTAACATACAGAGCGACAATGGATTGACATTCCGATTCGAGCTCCAGACCTATGGTCTAATCGTACGGAAAACCGACACCGTTTGGGGGTCATCCTGCCCGCGGCACGATAACATGATGATAGAGAGCGGATTATCCATGGGTGCGGAAGTGTCAGGAATCCCGTACATGTGCGACGGAATGGACGTCCAGTACAGGTCGCTAGCGGGAGTGTTCGTTTAGCAGCAAGAGGGCGCTGTGGCCACGGGCGGCTGGTGGATGTGCCCCGCCTCCCTCCTAACGGGCGACGCCTCAAGCCAGTTCACGATGCGCGGTTCCCCGACACCCCTGTACGGGATGTTTTCCCTCGCACCGTGTTCCTGTCACGCTGCTTGGAGTCACACGGCTGTTCTGATTCTGCACAAGCATCAGGCTTCACACAGAAATGGAGGACTTTATGAGGCGCTCGAAGCGACGGCTTCTTGGCCTAACTCCCTGTCCTGCAAACCGATCACGCAATTGAAGGAAACGGGCATGGCATTTGACACTCTCATGGGCGGTGGTGGGCCTGCGGTGTAAGAGTGACATTGACACTTGCCGCACCCGGCGAGTTTGGGCTAAGTGTGAACCAGGGAGGGATGGTCGACTTATGATTACACGGCTTGGGCGATATGCCCTTTGGTTCGATTCTTGCCTGCGTTTCCGATTTCTCTTGATGGCGCTGGTGTGTTGGGGCCTTTGCCTCTTTTCCGCGTCGGCGCGAGCCGACACGGCACAAGTGGAACTCAGCTTTATCGCGGGAGGAGATGACGGGACAATAGGCCAGGCAGCGCGGTATGAAATTCGCTACTCCAGCACACCCATCACTCAGGCCAATTGGAGCCAGGCCACGCTTGTACCAGACGCCGTTCCTCTGCCGCGTGCGTCGGGCAGTGTCGAGATAATCACCGTGAGCATACTCAATGCTCTTTTGGGCTCCACCTACCACCTCGGGGTCAGAACTCGAGACGAAGCCTACAACTGGTCGACGGTGTCCAATAGTGCCTCGTTTTACTATGGTCTCGGTGCCGACGTCGGCGATGACCCATCCGTTCTTCCCAGGCAGTTTGCGCTCCGGCCCAATTATCCGAATCCGTTCAACGCATCGACGCGCATAGAATTCCAGGTCCCCGTGCCCGCAGCTACGAAGATCACGATCTGGAATGCTCTCGGACAGCGCGTACGTGATCTGGTCGACGAGAATCTGGCCCCTGGAGCTCACCAGATCTTGTGGGATGGAACCGATCAGTGGGGCAGAATCGTTCCTTCGGGAACCTATTTCTATCAACTAAGCGCCGGAAATTATTCGACGACCAGGAGCATGACGCTACTTAAGTAGCCGGGTCTGATTCGGCTTACTCGTCCTGGCTCGGAGTGGCGTTGCGCCTTTGCGTGGCTTTCTTCCACAGTACTACCGGTGCGCCCTTTGAAAACGGTCGTGCCGCATGAATCACGATGTGGCTGCGAATGTGATTTGCCCATTGCAGTTTGTGCTCCGCCACCTCTCCTCCGAAATCAACTTCGGCCGGCGCTGATGACTGCGTGAGACGCTGAATGAGTGCAATGCGCAGATTCTCTCCCGGCCGATACTGGGCAAATGAACGGTCGAAATCACAACGAATTCCCGAATAACGCCGGTTGCACCTCAGGTAGTAGTCGAACGCCACCGGTTTCCCGTCCATGCTGAGCACAACCGCTTCAACAAGTCCCCGGGCGAGTCCCGCCTTGGTAAAATCCGTGTACAGTCGCCGCTGAGACGGAATTTGACCGATCGCGGTGCCGATGTCGGCCTTCCAGCTGCGCCCAGAGACCTCAATCATGAAGTCCAGCAAGTAATCGGCTTCGGCCTCATCGGTTATGAATCGTATGGCGTGGGGATATCCGCTCTCCGCGAGCCTCTTTACGCAACTGTTTCTGATCCAGTAACGCCGGCGGGACGTCAGCCCTTGAAGATACTCATCCCATGAGCAATCCAGGGCCAGATAGGGCGACTGGCGCCCCGGGCTGACGTTGACCAGAAGAGGTGAACGAACACGAAGATAATCCAAAAGCAGGCGTGTGGTAAGCGAATCCGCCTCCAAATGTTGCAGCTCCAGAAGTTGATAGCGTCGATCCGACGTGAGCCGCCCCGCAAGCGGAGCCAGCACGTCCGGGCTCAGAATCAATGCGTTGCACCGCGGACTGACCGCGGATTCAGCGAAGCGCAACGTGCGAAAGGGGATTCCCTTGTACCTCGTTTCCCGCCAGACGAGCGGGAGCACACCCACAAGCTGCCCATCCCGCCATGCCGTGATCATGTGAAGGCGGTCCGTCAACTCCTGGCTGGATAGCCAATGCTCGAACCACTCGTGGCGCATAAACGCATGATCATCGGGAGACTGTCGGCATAGTTCGTTCCAGGGCTGTATAAGTTGACGGAACGTGTCAAAAGGCTCGATCAGTCTTACTTCCATCCGCTATGGCCCGACATACTGAAATCGCATGCTGGTGATGTTCATCGTCCCGGTCGCCAGTACAACATGAGGCGCCACGAGTTCCAAACGCTCACGAGCCGTTCGCTTTCACGTACCGTTTTAAGATCTTCCATGACAGAGCCCAAGCCCCTTTCGAGAATCGCCTGGCCGCGTGTATAACGAGGTGCTCCCGCATTCCGTTCGACCAACCCAGCTTGTAGTCGGAGACCGTTCCGCCAAAATCGAGTTCGACAGGAACTCCCGGTTGGGCAAGCTCTTTGATAAGCGCAACGCGCAGATTCTCACCGGGCCTAAATTTTCCGTACTTCTTGTCGAAATCGCCCCGAATTAGCGAGTACCGGTGACTGCACTTGAGATAGTAGTCGAACGCCACCGCTTGGCCACCAATGCTAAGCACGATTGCCTCGATAAGCCCGTGGGCAAGTCCCGTATGTGTGAACGTAGAATAAAAAAGCTTCTGACTGGGGACTTGAGGAATCGCTGATCCGCCATCCGCCTTCCAACTGCGACTGGAGACATCCAGGAGAACGTCTACCAGATATCCGGCTTCGGATGCGTCCTTCACGCGTCGAAAATCGAATGGTTGTCCACAACCGTGCAGCTTGTTGATGCACTTCTTTCGAATCCATGCACTACGATGGGATGGCAATCCTCGAAGATAGTCTTCCCAGCCGCAATTCAACGTCAAGTAGGGTGATTGCCGCCCCGGACTGACCGCAACCAGGAGAGACGGGCGAGAGCACAGATTGTCCACGATCAGGCGCGTAGTGGGCGATGCTGTTTCCAGATGCTGGAGCTCGATCAGCTGGCACCTCTTCTCAGAGGCCAGCCGCTGCAACAGCCGCTCAAGGACGTCTGCCGACAGCGTGAGGGCATTGCAGCGCGGGCTCACGGCGGATTCTGCAAATCGTAGAGCCCTGAAACACATGCCCCGCAACTTCATTTCCTTCCAGACGAGTGGGAGCGCACCGACCAACTGCCCATCTTGCCAGCCGGTGATCATGTGCAATTGAGTCGTCACGCCCTGGCTGGACAGCCAATGGTCGAACCACTCATGGCGCATGAAAGCGTGGTCATCGGGTGTGCGTGAAGCCAGTTCATTCCACGGCTGCTTGAGCTTTCGAAACTCATCAACATTCTCTATCAGCCTTACGTCCATCACTCACGCCTCCGCGATCCTCCATGGGGCGAGTGTCGGTTGCTCAGTCGTTGCTGGAACGCTTGCGCGAGATGCCTTAGTATCAGGCGTCCCATACTGTAGGCAGCAAGGCAATGAGAATCACCCGATATCGAAATCCGCGGCAAAAGATATCGGTGCGCGTTTGTTACGGGAGCACGGATGAACCCGGGTTCCGTCGTAAAGCCGACTTCGTAACCCGCCTTTTGTGCCAGTTCAGGAACAGCATCGGTATAGGAGCCTTCCGGATAACTCACGGCCTTAATCTTGCCTTGCAACCGCTCGCGGAGCGTCATCCTCGAAAGCCTCAATTCAAGCTCACTGGCGTTCGCGTCGAGCAGTGACAGGCGATGATGGTTCACCGTGTGAGAACCGATGTCAATTCCCTGGCTCTCCCACGCTCTGATTTCATCCCAACGGGCACACTCGATGCCCAGCGTATACGCGGGGGTAAATCGCTCCCAGTCGTCGAGCAGCCGGTCCCGTGTCTCGACGTCCATTGCATGGAAGGATGGTATCAGCCGGCGCCGCAATGCGCGGCGGTCCACCGCGTTGCTCTGGAGGTGCTGGACGACGATTTCCCGTACTTCCGTCGGCACGCGCGTTTCCATCACCTTCGCCCAATCCGACGCGGAGAGGTGATTGCAGATGTTTGTCAATCGAAGGTGATAGAATCGACGGCCACTCTCAATGAAACCGGGGGGAACAAACGACACCGCGGGCAGCCCACGGTCCCGTAAGGCGGCAAACGCTACACGACCGTGCACGGCATCCGCATCGTCAAAGGTCAACAGGGCCGCAGGTCGCCGCCCCGGCTGTTTCCTCCCGGCCAGAATGTTCAGGAACTCTTCCAGGGTTGTGATGTCGAATAACCGCTGAATGGACTCGATTTGGGCCATGAATGATGATAATGACTGACCGCGTTCGTATCCCTGCAGGTATGTTTCCGGCGGCGGTGCATCGAGAACTCGATGGAAGGTAAACACCGCAAGCAATGGATGACCGTCGACAAGCCGGCACAACCTGGCTGCGCCATGCCAGAAGCGCAGATGGTACAAGAGGCAGGCGACCAATCCTCTGGTTATTCCGAGCACACAATGACCTCTGCAGCCTGTAAGCCGGTCCCAGTTGGACAGTGCCTGGAGGCCAAACCGGATCTTATCCTCTTAAGGGGTGCTGGTCGCCTCACCTCCTGATCAGCCTCCTAAAAGGGCGAACTAGAACCACCATGACTCGGGTTAGAGATCCGGGGACAATCGCCAATATCTTGTAGAGAAACGAGGGCCGTGCCAGTAGCCTGATCTCCTTGACAGCCTCCCTCCGGCGACCCAAAATGAATAACTGCCTGACTCTGAGAATCTGGTGGTGATCAAGCAACCTCTGGTACTCTTCTCCGTTCGTTGCCAGATACTCGCGATCCTGGCCCCAGATGCGCTTCAACAATTCCAACCTCGTAGAGGCTTCAGTGAGCATACTTGTTGATGTCAGGCGCGGTTTCCCGTGGCTGTGTTGCCAGGCGGTCTCGATTTCCAGATAGGCCGCCAGACCTGCCTTGGCAAGACGACCCGCGCATCCCCAGTCTTCATATAACGGCCAATCCTCATCAAAGTACAACGCGTCACCGGCGCTCTCACGCCGCACCGTAGTGGTGATCGTCGTAAGATAGGGCGCCCGTGCCAGCGCCGTATAAAGACTGCCTACATACACCTTGAAATCATGCAGCCCTTCGGGAAGTGATGCCAGCTTGGAGTAGTTGACCCCGCCGGACAGTATCTCGTCCCAAGACCGCAAGTCCTGGTGCCACGTTCGCAGTAAGAACCGCTCAATCCTTCCTTTCCTCGTCGTACCCGCCATATCACTGAATGTAAACAGTATATCCGGCCTTGACGCCAGCAGACGGCGGGACAACTCGAGCCGGCCGGGCATGTACTCGTCGTCCGAATCCAGGAACGCTATGAGTTCTTTCTTTGATTCCTCGACGCCAGCATTTCGCGCCATGCCGGCTCCTGATTTTACAATGCGAACGTAACGAATCTGATTCCCAAAGCGCGACACCACCGCTTCCGTGTCGTCTGTCGATCCATCGTCGACCACGATCAACTCGTCCTGGTTCGACATTTCCCTCAGGGCAGACGTGATGCTTCGCGGAAGCAACTGTGCCCTGTTGTAGGTCGGAATCACCACGGAGATGGAGAGTGGGGTCACGTTTGAAACCTCACCACTTGCCTCTCACCTCGGTCCACGCTACGTCTCCGGCAACTGGCTCATCGCAGGGGGCCTGGATCTTGCCATGGCATGACGCATCCCCAGGATGTGGCTTAACTCGGCGCCTACCTTTTAAGATGCCGAGCCAGAAACGCCAGGACCATTATGAGCGGCCCCGGGATCATGGTCAATACCCTGTACAGCAGCGACGGTCGCATCAAGAAGCGGATCTCTCGCGCGGCCTCGGCCCGGCGACCGAGTGCATAGAGATGCCGCGCTTTCAGACCCCGGTGATAATTAAGAAGACTACGATACTCCTCGGCACTCGAAGCCAGATATTCCTGATCCTGTCCCCAGATGCGCTCTAAGAGTTCGACTCTCGTACTTGCGTGAATCAGCGCGCTTGTCGACGTCAGCCTGGGTCCCGCATGACTGTGTTGCCATGCGGTCTCAATGTTCAAAAATGCCGCTTTGCCTACCTTGGCGAGTCGAGCAAAGCATCCCCAATCTTCATACAGCGGCCAGTCCTCGTCAAAGTACAACGCGCAGCCGGCTTCCTCGCGGCGCACCGTGGCGGTCTGCGCCGCGACATATGGTTCATGTGCGAGCGCTCCATACAGATTACCTTCGTATACCTTGAAATCAGGCGTCCCTTCCGGAAGCTTGGCTACACTCGAATAGTCGATGCCGGGGCCAAATATCGCCTCCCAGGGTCGAGAATTCTTGTGCCAGGTTTGCAGAAACCACCGCTTTACTTCCCCGGACTTCGTGGTGCCCGCCATATCGGTAAACGTGAACAGGATTTCAGGTCGTGCCAACAGAAGACGTCGCGGTAACTCAAGGCGGCCCGGCATGAATTCGTCATCGGAATCGAGGAAAGCCACCAGATCCCGGCTCGCCTCGTTGATGCCCACATTTCTTGCCTTTCCCGTACCAGAATTGTCAATTCGAATGTGTCGGATTTGCTTCCCGAACCGGGCAGCCACCAAGGCCGTATCGTCCGTCGATCCGTCGTCGACCAGTATCAGCTCATCCCCGTCTGCCATTTCCCGAAGGGCGGACTCGATACTCCTCGGCAGCAGATGCGCCCTGTTGTAGGTCGGAATGACCACGGAAATCGAGAGTGATTTCATGCTCGCATGCTTCTGATTTGGCTCTTCAGACCGGTCCACACCTTACGGAGGAGGGGAAACCGGCGCAACTCCATTCTCAATCGGGTGGGCGCATAATGGCAGACTAACGCGAGCGGCCTGCGACGATACAAGCGCACGTTGTAGTATGGTCGCATCGAGACTCGCCACTTGGAAAAGTAGGGGTAATCCGACAGCAGGTCGACTTCCTCGATCTGCGGATCTTCGAATGCCCTTCTGATGAGAGCATCCAAGAGGACAGTCCCCGCCGAAAGGCGTTCATGTTTGGCGTCGTATGCAGGCTTCCATACAATCTGCCTGGAACCTAACTGTACGCCGAACGATGCGGCTATCCAATTCCGGTCCACCTCAATGAAATCCCAGCGAAGCCAGCCGCACCGGTGCAGCCGCTGAACCAACGTTTCATAAAATTGACGGAGCGGATCGGAAGCGAGTATGGCGGTTCCCGCCTCCCCTTTCCAGTTAGCGGCCTCTACCTTCATGAATCGGTTCAGGTCTTCGGGTGTAGCCTCGGCCCCGATCAGCATTTGCAGCGAAAACCCCGGCAACTTACTGATCTGTCGGCTGTAATAACTCTGATTCTTCCGAAACTTCGCTGACAGCTGCTCCCGGTAAGTGTCATACAAACCGCCGGTCGGCAGGTACGCCCCATTGCCGTCCCATTCAATCGTATGCAACGGCCTCCTCGCGTCCTTCCCAAGCCACGCGAGGACCGCAGAGTCATCCCGGATTCTCGAAAACGCAAGATACGGCGCCTCCGGGTAATCCTCAAACGCACTGCGGATGAGAGCTTCGACGATCTCCATGCTGTCCTCGGGCCTGCAGACCAGGTCGGCCGAGACCGTATGAAGGTCGCTCGGCAGACGCAGTATCTTCGTTCCACCAAGCGGAAACCTCGTCTGCGTCATGATCAAGGGAAGAACACCGACCAGTTCCGATCCCTTATAAGCAAGGTAACAGATCCAGCCTTCGTTTTCCCTTAGCCTGTGCTCCAGGTAAGACGAGATCCACGCGTACGAAGATGAAGGCAACAGATTCCGAGAGCCCTCGACCAGCCTGTTCCATGGATCTGCCGCCGAGGCCAGTTCTGCCAGGCTGTTGACACGTGTTATTGTATACAAAGGTGCGCTCACGTGTCAGGGCCTCAGCAGGACATCATCAACCACCTGTTGCCTAGGCGAGTGATCGGTCACGCGTCCTTCTGCAGAATCAGAATATTGCCGAACGAAAAGTACGGTAGCCTGATGTACTTGAACCACAACTGGTTCACGCCGTGAATGCATCGTCTGGCCAGCGGGGATGACAAAATGGTATACAATTCTGTGAACTGGCCCGATACATGATGTGTGACGGTCAAACCCTGGTTCTTGAAGCTGTGCTTCATCCAGCCAAAATCAGTCTGCCGGGTCAGCAACCTGCCGCTGGACCGGGAGTGCCAATACTCAAGTCCGGCGGACGTCTTCACGAGCGTAGCCTTTTCCCTGCGAAGAAGTCGTTTGAGGGTTCGAAAGGCAACGGCCTGCAGCGAATGTACGTTGGATTCGCTGATGACAAGACGGCCCCCCGGCTTCAGAACTCGCGCGAGTTCCGAGACTGCGGTCTCTACGTCGGGTATGTGCATGAGCACTCCCCAGCATAGGACGTAATCAAATGTCCCACTTGGAAAAGACATCGCCAGGATGTCTTCCCGCCGTAATGCGACTCTGGCTGATAAGCCGTTGCGCGCTAGGTTCTCGCCGGCTGCACTCAAAATGTGATCTGAAAAATCGACGGCTTGCACGGCGTATCCGCGTCGGGCCAGCCGCATGGAATGCGCGCAACTCCCGCAGCCGGCATCGAGAAAGGTGGCATCCTTTGGAGCGCCCAGTGCTCTCAAGATATAATCAAAAGCCGACTCGAAGAATCGTTCGTTTTCTGCCGTACGATACGAGGATATCCATTCATCGTGGAGGTCGGCATTCTGCAGCGTCTCCTTTACCTCATTTGATTTGAACATGAACGTCATCGGTTCCTTTTCAATGGGCTCCGAGGCCGGGGGTGAACACGCGGACCGATTGATTATCGATCTCGTATCCTGCCTCATGTGGTACCCTGAAAGCCCCCGTTATCGCCGTGAGCCTCCCCAATCATGTCGCCCTCCAACTCTAATCACCGCTAGCCGCAATGTCAAAGGCTATTCCGCGCAGCCGGTGCGCAACCCCTCGTTACGCCTGGATCCGTTTAATATTGCCCAGGGCCAACCGCCCGGTGCATCTAGTGTTTACAATGAACCATTCCGGAACACGGGAGTCCTCATGAAATGCTGCCTGAGATCCTTCGTGGTCAGCTGCCTGCTGCCGACGCTCGCATATGCGCAATTCGATGATGCGAATTGGAACATCGTGTACCAGGAGACGTTCGATTCTGATTTCGTTGCGGTAGATCAACAGACGTTCGGTACCGACGACTGGCTTATGTTTCAACTGATCAACGGCGGAGCCATAACCGTGGCCAATGGTTATGCTCAATTGACCGCAGAGGACTTCTGGAATGCGGCCTTGATTCGAAGTGTGCATTCTCTTCCGGCCGAATATAAGGTGCGCACAAAAATC
>Ga0326597_10012961_pt1 | contig 10975 bp, 12 predicted proteins | sample RVTome_12_FD_203789 | JGI IMG/M metagenome (GOLD analysis project Ga0326597, IMG submission 203789) | Soil microbial communities from uranium-contaminated site in the Upper Colorado River Basin, Wyoming, United States - RVT100D185 | ecosystem: Environmental > Terrestrial > Soil > Contaminated >... | reverse complement strand
TATACCGCCGCTATCGCGACAAAGGTTTCGCGGTCTTAGGATTCCCAGCGAACGATTTCGGCGGGCAGGAACCGGGATCGAATAAAGAGATCGCGCAATTCTGCAGGGTGAACTACGGCATCACGTTCCCGGTATTCGCGAAAACGTCGGTCGTCAGAGCGAACACAAACCCGCTCTTTCGTGAGCTTGCCGCCAAAACCGGCAAAGCGCCGCAATGGAACTTCCACAAGTACCTCCTCGACAAAGCGGGCCAGCCGGTGGCCGCGTTCGAAAGCGCCGTCGAACCGGAAGACCGGCGGGTTACGGCGGAGATCGAGAAACTGCTCGCGGCGCGCTGAATTAAAATTCGTTCAAATCGTTCCAGCCGTTCAAACCGTTCAAGTCGTTGCAGTTCAAGTCGAATTTACGGAAAATCGTTCTTTACTGGACCGAGTCTCGTCATGTCGAATCGCAATCCACAACCCGACTTAGCTACGGCGGCTGATCAAACGCGCCAAAAGGTTGACGCACTCTACCGCTCCGACTCACGCCACATCTTCGCGACTCTCGTTCGCCTGCTCGGCGACTTCGATCTCGCCGAGGAAGCGCTGCACGACGCCTTTAGCGCAGCGTTGGAGCAATGGCCGGGTTATGGTCTACCCGCCAATCCGCGCGCATGGCTCATTTCAACTGGCCGATTCAAAGCTATCGACGCCATCCGCAAGCGCGCCCGATTCGAGCCGTTGCCGGACGATTTCGCCAAGCGACTCGTCGATGACACGGATAATCCTGACGCGCACAACGACGAAAACGTCGAAGACGACCGGCTGCGTTTGATCTTCACCTGCTGCCATCCAGCCCTGTCGCCGGACGCTCAAGTGGCGATGACGCTGCGCGAAGTCTGCGGCCTCACAACCGAGGAGGTCGCGCGGGCGTTTCTCACTGCGCCGTCCACGGTGGCGCAGCGCATCGTGCGCGCCAAGGCAAAAATTCGTAACGCGCGCATTCCCTACGAAGTGCCTTCCAAAGCCGATCTCCGCGACCGGCTCGACACCGTGCTGCGGGTTATCTACCTTGTGTTCAACGAGGGCTACTCCGCTTCATCGGGTTCAGCGCTCACGCGCCACGATCTTTCCAGCGAAGCGATCAGCCTCGGCCGTATTCTTGTCGAGTTGCTGGCGGAGCCCGAAGCGCTCGGGCTGCTGGCGCTGATGCTGCTCCAGGAATCGCGCCGCGCGGCGCGCACTTCACCGACGGGCGACCTGATTCTTCTGGACGAGCAAGACCGCTCGCTGTGGAATCGCGATTACATACGAGAGGGCTCGGCGCTGGTAGAACGGGCGCTGGTGGCCGGCCGGATCGGCACCTACACAATCCAAGCGGCGATCGCAGCCGTGCACGCCAACGCAGCCGACAGCGCGGCAACAGACTGGGGCCAAATCGTCGCGCTGTACGATTTATTAGCGCGGGCGGAGCCTTCGCCGGTGATCGAGTTGAACCGCGCGGTGGCGGTGGCCATGCGCGACGGTCCCGCGGCTGGATTGAAGCTAATCGATGGAATTTTCGCGCGCGGCGAATTGGAAAATTATCACTTGGCCCATGCTGCGCGGGCCGACCTCTGCCGGCGCCTCGGGCGGATGGCGGAAGCCCGAGCCGCCTACGAACGGGCTCTGAGCCTCACCGAGCAGGAGCCGGAGCGGAGGTTTCTGGAGCGGCGGCTGATTGAAACTAAAATTTAATTCGCCGGTTGTCGATTTGGCCCGTTGCTGAACGACTATTCAATGTGAGAGCGATGGAGTAGCCACTTAGGGCCGGTTAGCCTTGCTCTAAGAATACAAGGAGAAATTGCGATGCGTTTCATGATCTTGATTAAGGCGACCAAAGACTCGGAAGCGGGAGTGATGCCGAGCGAGCAGCTCCTAACCGAGATGGGCAAATTCAACGAAGATCTGGTGAAGGCCGGCGTGATGCTGGCAGGCGAGGGCCTCCATCCGAGCGCCAAAGGAGCGCGCGTCAAATTTTCGGGCGAAAAGCGGACTGTTATCGACGGACCCTTCGCCGAGACCAAGGAGTTGTTGGCCGGGTTCTGGCTATGGCAAGTGAAGTCGAAAGAAGAGGCGATCGAGTGGGTCAAGCGCTGCCCCAATCCTCGTAACGAGGATTGTGAGGTCGAGCTTCGCCAGGTGTTCGAAGCCGAGGACTTCGGTGCTGAGTTTACGCCTGCACTGAGGGAGCAAGAGGAGCGACTGCGCACGCAAGCCGAACAATTGGCAAAGACGACAAAACGCTGAGGAGCCGTAGAAATCGGCGGTGCAAAACCATCGGAGGAGGAAATTATGGGAATAGAGCCTTATCTGTTTTTTAACGGTTGCTGCGAAGAAGCGATCGAGTTTTACAAGAAAGCGTTAGGCGTCGAGGTTTTGATGCTGATGCGCTACAAAGAGAGCCCGGAACCGCCGCCGCCCGGCATGGTGCCGGCGGGCTGGGATAACAAGATCATGCACACCTGTATGCGCATCGGTGACGCGAATGTGATGGCCTCCGACGGTTGCAGCGAGGGGACAAACTTTCAGGGATTCTCGTTGTCATTGTCCTTAGCCAACGAGGCAGAAGCTATGCGCGTGTTTGCCGCTCTCGGCGATGGCGGTCAAGTGCGGATGCCGTTGGGCAAGACCTTCTGGTCGCCGTGTTTTGGCATGGTCGCCGATCGCTTCGGTGTGGGATGGATGGTCAGTGTGGCGCCTTGAGCGTTTAGGAAGAGTGATTAGGGGTAGGCTTATGAAATACCTGTTGCTGGTTCACCATGACGAAGCCGCTTTCGACCAGATCAGCAAAGAGAAACAACAGCAGATGCTTGCCGAGTCCGTGGAACTTACGCATCAGCTCCACGCCAACGGGCAATATCTGAGCGCTTCGCCGTTGCAGCCGGCGGCGACGGCGGTCATCGTTCGGCTGCGCGAAGGTAAACCGCTGGTGACTGATGGGCCGTTCATTGAGACACGCGAGCAGATTGCCGGCTACTTTCTGATCGACGCCAAAGATTTTAACGAAGCGATCCGCATCGCCGCACGTGTTCCAGGGGCGCGTATCGGCAGCGTCGAGGTTCGGCCGCTGATCGAGATCACCGGCCTGCCGGAAGGTTAAACCAAGGAGACGTTATGCAGAAGATTACGCCATTTTTATGGTTCGATAACAACGCTGAAGCGGCGGTAAACCACTACCTCGCCATTTTCAAGAACTCGAAGATTGGCACAGTCGTACGCTGCGGTGATGCCGGGCCGGGGCCGAAGGGATCGGTGTTGACCATCGTGTTCCAACTAGAGGGCCAGGAGTTCATCGCTTTGAACGGCGGCCCGGTATTCAAATTTAACGAAGCCATTTCATTGTCTGTGGACTGCAAGACTCAACAGGAAGTGGACGAACTGTGGGAGAAGTTGTCCGACGGCGGTCAAAAAGGCCAGTGTGGTTGGCTCAAAGACAAGTTCGGACTGTCGTGGCAAGTGGTTCCCTCCGCTTTGGTCGAGATGTTGCAAGACCAAGATGCTGAGAAAGCAAAACGCGTCATGGCAGCGATGATGCAAATGAGTAAAATAGACATTGCGATACTGAAGCAAGCGTATGACCGACAATGATTCGTCACGGGCCACAACCATCACCGATTAGAAATTGGAGTCACCGAGATGAAATACATGCTACTGATCTATCTTGACGAAAAAGCGTTGAGCGAAAGCGAGCGAGAGGCCTGTTACGTGGAGTCCTTGCAACTGGCCCAAGATATTCATGCAAGCGGGCAATATCTTGGCGCGAACCCGTTGCACCCAACGTCGATGGCGACTAGCGTACGAGTGCGTAACGGCAAACGGCTTGTGACCGATGGTCCGTTTGCCGAGACGCGCGAACAGCTAGGCGGCTACTTTTTGATAGATGCCAAGGATCTCGACGAAGCGCTCGGCGTTGCCGCGCGCATTCCCATGGCGCGCAAGGGCACCGTCGAGGTGCGGCCGGTGATAGAGATGCCGGGCTTGCCGGCTTAGTTCCATGTCGGAGACCTTGCTCGATGTTAGAATCTTTGAAAGATAACAGCGAAGCTTGGAAAGGAGCATTTCATGAGCGGAGTTCGAGTTTTAGTTGGCACGAGGAAGGGCGCGTTTGTTTTGACGGCGGACGGCAAGCGCGAAAAGTGGGACATCAGCGGCCTGCAATTCGCCGGTTGGGAGATTTACCATCTCAAAGGTTCTCCTGTCGATCCGAATCGTATCTTCGCCTCGCAATCGAGCAGCTGGTTCGGGCAAGTCATTCAACGCTCGGATGACGGCGGCAAGACATGGCACCAACCCGGAACGCCTCCCGGCGAGCCAACCACTGCCCCGGACGGCACGCCCAAGGGCGAAAGCAACAAATTCGTTTACGACACCTCGCCTGAAACCGGCCAACCCCTCACCACACACCAGTGGTACGACGGCACGCCGCATCCCTGGGAGTTCAAACGCGTATGGCATCTCGAACCGTCGCTCACAGATCCGGACACCGTCTACGCGGGCGTTGAAGACGCCGCCTTGTTTCGCTCAACTAACGGCGGGCAAACGTGGCATGAGCTTTCAGGCCTGCGCGGCCACGGCTCAGGCCCCGCCTGGGCGCCGGGCGCCGGGGGCATGTGCCTGCACTCGATCCTTGTCGACCCGAGCAACCCAAGCCGAATGTTTATCGCCATCTCCTCGGCGGGCGCATTCCGCAGCGACGACGCGGGCAAAACATGGCGGCCGACCAATCGGGGCCTGCATTCGCTCTACATCCCCAATCCGACTGCCGAGGTCGGCCACTGCGTGCACCGCATCGCCATGAACGGGTCGCGCCCGAACGTACTGTTCATGCAAAAGCACTGGGACGTCATGCGCAGCGACGACGCCGGCGAGTCGTGGCACGAGATTAGCGGCAACCTGCCGACCGACTTCGGTTTCGCGATCGACGTTCATGCGCACGAGCCGAATACCATCTACGTCGTGCCGATCAAAAGCGACTCGGAGCATTTTCCGCCGGACGGTAAACTGCGCGTGTACCGCAGCCGCACCGGCGGCAACGAGTGGGAGGCGCTCACGAAAGGTCTGCCGCAGAGCGACTGCTACGTAAACGTACTGCGCGACGCGATGGCGGTCGATTCGCTGGATAAGTGCGGCGTGTACTTCGGCACCACCGGCGGACAGGTGTACGTATCGGCCAACGCCGGCGACAGCTGGACGCCGATTGTCCGTGATCTCCCAGCCGTCGTGTCCGTCGAAGTCCAGACACTGCCATGATCCGAGTCACGCTACCGCCGCATCTGCGCAAACTCGCGCAAATCGATGGCGAAGTGAATCTTGACGTCGAAGGTCAGGCCACCCAGCGTTCAGTGCTCGACGCCCTCGAAGTGCGCTATCCGATGTTGCGCGGCACGATCCGCGATCACGTCACGCAAAAGCGCCGCGCGTTCGTGCGCTTCTTCGCTTGCGGCGAGGATCTGTCCCACGAAGAGCCGGACGCACCGTTGCCCGACGCGGTCGCGACGGGGGCCGAGCCTTTTATGATTGTCGGAGCTATCGCCGGCGGGTAGACGAAGCGCGCTGCGAACAAAAGCAATCAAAGAAAAAACCAATTCCGAGAGAATCACCATGCTGAAAAACATCTTCATTGCTCTGGGCGTTATCGTATTTGTCATCGTCGTGGCCATGCAGCCATCCGAGTTCCGCATCGCCCGGAGCGTCACTATCTCGGTCCCTCCACCGGCGGTGTTTGAGCACGTAAACGATTTCCATAAATGGGATGGCTGGTCGCCGTGGGCGAAACTCGATCCGGCGATGAAGCAAACCTACGAAGGCGCGCCGGCGGGTACCGGTGCGATCTACACGTGGGCGGACAACAAAGATGTCGGCGAAGGACGCATGACATTGATAGAAAGCCGACCGAATGAGCTAAAATGCGGCGGCGATCGTCATTCGCACCACGAAACAGCTCTGAACTCAAAAGGACAAGAAACGTGAACATTGCACTGTGGATCGTTCAGGCCTTGCTCGCGGCGCTCTTTCTGTTCGCCGGCGGCATGAAATTAGTTCTACCGATCGAGGAGATGACCAAGCAGATGCCGATGCCGGGTTTGTTTCTGCGCTTCATCGGCGTGGCCGAGGTGCTCGGCGCGATCGGCTTGATCCTCCCCGGGCTCACGCGCATTCGGCCGGGCCTGACGCCTCTCGCCGGCGCCGGGCTGGCGATCATCATGATCGGCGCGACGGTGACCACCTTGGCAAGCGGTGAAATCGCCATGGCGCTGATGCCGCTGATCGCCGGGCTTCTCTGTGCGTTCGTCGCCTACGGCCGCTGGCGGCTTGTGCCGCAAACTTAACCGGCGGTGATTTGCGCTTGAAAAGCAGGACGACCGCTCAATGTGACTTCTGTTTTCGCTGCAGCTCTCAATTCCATCTTCTCATCGATTGCGATAATACTCAGGGCGTGGCTTTCGCGGTTCAGGTTTTCGAACTAAGGGGCTAGGATCCGATGAAGGGGAACGATTCGTTGAATACGCCGGAGGCGAAGGAATTCATTTTTGTCCGAGAGCCAGCTGCGCTGGAAGCATTGATCGAGCGCATCGGCGGGGCCGAAAGGGTCGCGCTGGACACCGAGGCCGACAGTTTGCACAACTATTTCGAAAAGGTCTGTTTGGTTCAGCTTTCGTTCGCCGGCGATCACTGCCTTCTCGATCCGCTCGCGGGGTTGGAGCTGGGCGGATTTTTGCAAGCCTTGGCGGACAAGCCGTTAATTCTCCACGGCGGCGACTACGATCTGCGCATGTTGCGGGCGTCTTTGGATTTCAGACCGCGCCGGGAAATTTTCGACACGATGATTGCGGCGCAATTACTCGGCATCGAAGCGATCGGGCTGGCGGCTCTCATCGCGCGGTTCTTCGAGATCACGATCGGCAAGGAAGGGCAGAAGTCGGACTGGTCGCGCCGGCCGCTGAGCGAGCAGCAACTGCAATACGCGGTCAATGACACGCGCTTTCTCGAAGCGCTCGCCGAGCGGTTGACCGGCGAGTTAAGCTCGCGGGGGCGGCTCGATTGGCACAGGGAAAGTTGCCAAGCGATGGTCGAGTCGACCGGGCGTGATCGGGCGCGTGACCCCGAGGAGGCTTGGCGCATCAAAGGGGCCGGGCGGATGACGCGCCGCCAATTGGCTTATCTCAAAGAACTCTGGTGTTGGCGCGATGAGCATGCCAGACGCGCAAACCGGCCGGCGTTCAAAATTTTTGGCAATCAACAGATTTTCGATGTCATCGCTTGGGCGGAGTCCCATCCCGGCGCGGAACTGGAGCAGGGACCGAAGCTGCCGCGCAACATTCGCGGCGCGCTGCTGACTACGCTGGAGCAAGCGATCGCACGGGCGGCGGGCATGGCTGAGGCGCAATGGCCGGAACGTAAGAGAGGCGAGCGCGTCGAATCTTTAAGTGCCGACGATATGGCGAAATTGAATGCGCTGCGTGGCGCATGCGCGGCAATCGCCAAGGAGCTGGAGATCGCCGCGTCGACGTTGGCGCCAAAGGCCGCGCTCGACGCCATCGCCCGCCGCCGGCCGGGCAGCGTCGAGGAGATCATGCAGTGCTCCGGACTTCTGCGCTGGCAAGCCGAGCGGATCTGCGGCGCGGTGGCAAAGTGTATAGATTGAACGGCGGTCGATCCATGTTTCGCAACGTGTACAAACGACACAAGGAATCACCCTCGCCCGCTTCAGCCGCAGGCTGATCCGCCTTTGGCCGCTGCGGGAGAGCGCTGGCGTGTTATTGAGCGCCAGAACTAGGGAGCCATATGACTCGAAGTGGCGACGAGTATATCCGCGGCTTGCGCGATGGCCGCACGGTGTTGCTCAACGGTGAACGCGTCGCCGATGTGACGACGCATCCGGCTTTCGCCGCCGGCATACGCACCGTCGCCCGGCTGTACGATCTCACGCACGAGCCGGCGAACCGCGAGTTGATGACCTATCCTTCGCCGCGCGATGGCCGGCCGATCAACTTGTCGTGGCTGACGCCGCGTACGCGAGAGGATTTAGCGGCGCGGCGGCGCGCGATTAAATTCCTTGCCGACGCTAGCTACGGATTTCTCGGCCGTTCGCCGGATCACGTCGCGTCGTTTTTCGCCGGCTTCGCCGGCGCGCCGGAGTTTTACGCGCGCGGCGGGCAACGGTTTGCCGACAATATTTTGCGCTTCGCCGCCAAGGCCGCCGATGAAGATTTATACCTGAGCTACGTGATCGTCCATCCGACCATTGACCGCGCCAAGCCGGCGCACCAGCAGCCCGAGCCCTATCTTTACGCCGGCGCCGCCGCCGAGCGCGATAATGGTATTATTATTCGAGGCGCGCAGATGCTCGGCACGGGCTCGGTGATGTCGGATTACATATTGGTCACGGTGATCTTACCACTCAGGCCCGGCGACGAAGACTACGCCATCTCCTGCGTCATGCCGAATGGCGCGCCGGGCCTGAAGCTCTATCCGCGCCGGCCCTATGCGCTGGGACCGACGAGCGTGTTCGACTATCCATTGTCCAGCCGCTACGACGAGACCGATTCGTTGGTCGTGTTCGACGATGTCTTCGTGCCGTGGGAAGACGTTTTCATTTACAAAAATATCGAGCTGACGGCGGGGCAATTCAGCGTGACGGCGGCGCATGTGTTGGGTAACACGCAGTCGCATATTCGCTCGTGGGCCAAGTTGCAGTTCCTGGTCGGATTGGTCAAGCGCTGCATGGATCTGAGCGGGCGCTCGGCCAACAGCGAGATCACTGCGCAGCTCGGTGACTTGGCGACTCGTGTTTCGCTCGTCGAGGGCATGATTCTTGGCGCCGAGGCCGCGGCGGAGCCGGATCAGTTCGGCGTGATGCGGCCCAAGGATTCTCTGCTCTACGCCAGCCAAGTGTACCAGCAGGCGATGTATCCGGCGCTGCTCAACCAAATTCGCGGAATGATGGGCGGCAGCCTGATCCAATTGCCGGCGACGGTGAGTGATCTCTGCGCGCCGGAGTCGGCTGCGGATATCGAACGCTACGTGCACTGGCCCCACGCGTCAGGACGGGAACGAGTGAAGCTGCTGAAACTTTTGTGGGACGCCCTCGGCTCGGAGTTCGGCTCGCGTCATCTCCAGTACGAAATGTTTTACGCCGGCGAACCCGCGGCAATCCAAGGACGCGAGTTCCGCAACTTCGATTGGGCAGCCGCCGAGGCGCTGGTCGATCGTTGTCTGGCCAGCTACGACGAGACCAGCTCGTGATGATGGATTGAGAAGAGCCCCTTTAGTTGCTAGCCTCGACGCGATTTCCCCGCAACTCTTCACGCCATGCCAAGTTCGGATTTACCGATCTTCGAAATCGAGCAGCGCTTGCTCGACGCTCTCAAGACTTACCGGCGGGTGATTCTCACCGCGCCGACTGGATCGGGGAAATCTACTCAGGTGCCGCAGATGCTGCTTGACAGTGGGATGCTGGGCAGGGGACAGGTGGCGGTGTTGCAACCGCGCCGTTTGCCGACGCGCATGCTGGCGTCTTGGGTGGCGCAGTCTCGCAAAGTAAAACTCGGCGGCGATGTCGGTTATCAGATGCGGCTCGACAACGTCACTTCGGCCGAGACGCGCATCCGCTATGTCACCGAAGGCGTGCTGCTCCGTCAAATGCTCGCTGATCCCGACTTAAACGGCGTCAGCGCGATCATTTTCGACGAGTTTCACGAGCGCCATCTTTACGGCGACATCACGCTGGCGCGGGCGCGGCAAATTCATGAGTCGGCGCGGCCCAATCTCATCATCATCGTCATGTCGGCGACTTTGGATGTCGCGGCAATTCAAAAGTACCTCCAACCTTGCGTGTTATTAACGTCGGAGGGCCGCACCTATCCGGTCGCCGTCGAATATTTAGCCAAGCCTGCCGGCGACGCGCCGGTCTGGGGATTGGCAGTGAAAGAACTTCAGCGGCTGGTGCGTGCACATCCTGAAGGCGATGCGCTGATTTTCATGCCCGGGGCCTACGAGATCACGCGCACCGTGCAGGCGGCGCGCGACGCGATGGGGCAGCAGTTCGTAGTTTTTCCTTTGCACGGAGAATTGTCGCCGGCCGATCAAGATGCGGCGGTGGCGCGCTATGAAAAACGCAAGATCGTCGTTGCCACCAACGTCGCGGAAACTTCGCTCACCATCGACGGCGTGCGCCTGGTGATCGACAGCGGCTTGGCGCGCATGCCGCGATTCGATCCGTATCGCGGCATCAACACGTTGCTCATCGAAAAAATCAGCAGGGCGGCGGCCGATCAAAGATCCGGCCGCGCCGGCCGCACCACGCCGGGACACTGTTTGCGTCTGTGGACCGCGCATGAGCAAGCTGCGCGCCCGGCTCAGGAACTCCCGGAAGTGAAACGGCTGGATCTTTCGGAAGTGATCCTTACCATCAAGGCGAGCGGCGTCGACGACGTGAAGGCATTCCGTTGGCTGGAGGCACCCGAGGATCGGGCGTTGGAACGCGCCGAGACGTTGCTCCGCGACTTGGGCGCGGTTGACACCGCCACGGGGGCGATCACCGCGCTGGGCCGGCGCATGCTAGCTTTTCCACTCCACCCACGTTACGCCCGCATGCTGCTGGCTGCGCAAGAGTATAAATGTGTGCGATCGGTCGCATTGATCGCGGCGCTGACGCAAGGGCGGGATTTGCTCGCGCGCCGGCAAGGAAATGAACTTAACGACGGCCGCGACGAGTTGTTCGATGGCGAGACCGAGTCGGATTTTTTTGTCCTGATGCGCGCTTGGCGCTTCGCCGAGGGCAATGGCTATCGTACCGAGCGTTGTCGTCAAGCCGGCGTGCACGCTCAAGCGGGGCGCCAGGTGGCGCCGCTATTCGAGCAATTTTTGCGTATCGCTGCCGACGAGGGATTGGACGTAAGCGAGAAGCCTTTCAACAAAGTCGCGCTGCAACGCTGCCTGCTGGTGGCTTT
>Ga0326597_10012960_pt1 | contig 10975 bp, 11 predicted proteins | sample RVTome_12_FD_203789 | JGI IMG/M metagenome (GOLD analysis project Ga0326597, IMG submission 203789) | Soil microbial communities from uranium-contaminated site in the Upper Colorado River Basin, Wyoming, United States - RVT100D185 | ecosystem: Environmental > Terrestrial > Soil > Contaminated >... | reverse complement strand
AAACGCCTGGGTATTCGTGTAGGGGACACTGTTATTGTAGAACGAGCAGGAGATGTTATACCAAAGGTGGCTAAGGTTTTAAAAGATTTAAGACCAAATGATTCGCGCAAAATAAGCGTTCCCCGCAAATGTCCAAAATGTGCAAAGACACTACAAAAAAAAGAAGGGGAAGTAATTTTAAGATGTGTGAATAAAAATTGCCCTTCTCGTCGTTTGGAAAATATTTATTATTTTGCGGGCAGACAGGCCTTTGACATAGGCGGACTTGGCTCCAAAATTATAGATAAATTGGTTGAAAACGGGTTTATTTCCGATCCTGCAGACATCTTTGCGCTAAAAAAAGAAGATTTTTTACAGCTGGAAGGTTTTAAAGAAAAATCTTCCCAAAATCTTGTTGATGCTATCGCGGCTTCGAGAGAAGTTTCGTTGGCACGATTTATAAATGCTTTGGGTATTTTGCACATAGGGGAAGAAACGGCAATTGACTTGGCGCAATACTTCGGTAGCATAAAGGCATTGGGGCAGGCAACAATAGAGGAACTTAAAAAAGTTGAGGGTATAGGAGAGGTTACGGCAGAGGAACTATATAATTGGCTTTACGACAAAGATAACAATAATTTTGTTAAAAAATTATTGCGATCGGGTGTAAAGATAAAAGCTTCCAAAACAACAGGCGCCAAATTAAAAGGTAAAAGCTTTGTACTTACGGGAAGCTTAAAAAAATTTACTCGTAACGAAGCCCGAAATGCTATTCGACAACTAGGGGGTGATATTTCCAGTTCTGTCTCTAAAAACGCAGATTTTGTAGTAGCGGGAGAGGACCCCGGAAGCAAATTGGAAAAGGCAAAAAAAATGAATGTAAAAATTATAGACGAAAAAGAATTTATAAAAATGATTGGCTAAAAGCTACAAAGCTTTAGAGCTCGATACTTATATGGAATTAAAAAAGGCAGAAATAAAACACATAGCCGACTTGGCTCGCTTAAAAATAAGCGACAAGGACTTGGACTTTTACGCCGGAGAACTTTCGGCGGTGTTGGGTTATGTAGAAAAATTAAACGAGGTTGATGCGCAAAAAGTTGAACTCGCAAGTAACATTTCGAATTTGAATAGTGTATACAGAAAGGACGAGACCTCGCCGAAACAAAGAACGGGTGTGGCGAAAAATGTGATAAACTTAGCCCCTTTTGTTAAAAACAGATTTGTAAAAGTAAAGAACGTCTTTAAAAAATGACTATAGCTGAAATTATAAAAAAACTAAACAACAAGGAAATGTCGGCTAGCGAGCTTGCAAATTTTTATTTAGATAACATAGAAAAAAAAGAAAAAGAAATCAACAGCTTTTTGGTTGTCGATAAAAAAATTGCGAAGGAAAAAGCAGCAAAAGCAGACAGTATAAAGAATAATAATCAGCCACTTTTTGGCATACCGTATGCTGTCAAAGACAATATTTTGGTGGAGGGGATGCAAGCTACTGCGGGTAGTAAAATTTTGGAAAATTATAAAGCGCCATATAACGCAACCGTTGTTGATAAACTTAACGACGCGGGAGCTTTTGTTTTAGGTAAAACCAACATGGACGAATTTGCAATGGGTTCTTCCACCGAAAATTCTGCCTATGGTACAACCAAAAATCCACACGACATATCTCGTGTTCCCGGTGGATCTTCTGGTGGTTCCGCAGCTGCGGTTGCTGCGGACTTTGTGCCATTTGCGCTGGGGTCCGATACGGGGGGTTCTATTCGCCAACCCGCCGCATTTTGTGGTATTGTAGGTTTTAAGCCAACATATGGGGCAGTTAGCCGTTATGGCCTAATTGCTATGGCCTCCAGCTTAGACCAAATAGGAACTTTTACAAAAACAGCCCAAGATGCAAAGTTGGTATTCTCTCATTTAATAGGAAAAGATTCGCTAGATTCCACATCTTTGGACATTGATGTTACAGCCAAAAAATTTGATATTAAAAATCTAAAAATTGGCTTAGTTAAGGAAAATTTCGCCGAAGGCTTAGATGGCAGAATTGCGAAAAAAACCCAAAAAGCAATCGATGTGTACAAGAAACTGGGCGCAGAAATAAAAGAAGTTAGTTTGCCCCATGCAAATTATGGGTTGGCGGTCTATTATATAATTATGCCATCTGAGGCATCCAGCAATTTGGCGCGTTATGATGGGATAAGATATGGTGCGCATTTACCCGAAAGTGTTGTGGGTAGTTTAATTGATAATTATAAAAATATTCGCGGTAGTAAGTTTGGAAAAGAGGTTTTGCGCAGAATAATGCTTGGAACTTACACATTGTCTGCCGGTTATTACGATGCTTATTATAAACGAGCGCAAAAGGTTCGGACTTTAATAAAACAAGATTACGAAAAAGTATTTAAAGAAGTTGATGTGCTTATACAACCGACAACCCCAACCCTTCCTTTTAAATTTGGAGAAAAAACAAAAGATCCGCTAAGTATGTATTTATCTGATATTTATACAGTTAATGCAAATCTTGCCGGAGTACCGGGAGTTTCTATACCCATTGGAACAATAGAGGAGGGGGGAAAAAATTTGCCTGTGGGACTTCAGATTACAGGTTCGCATGGAAAAGATTTTATGGTGTTGGATGTCGCAGAAGCATACGAGAAAGCTATTAAATAAAAAACATGTCTTTATCGGATTCGTTTAAACAAACTCTAGAAACAATTATATATATATTAAATAATATTTTGTATGAAACAGTTTTAGTAAAAGTGCAGGTTTTTTCTGTAATAATTTCTGCAGTTTTATTATTTGTATTAATATATTTACTTATTAAAACAGAAACCTTTCAATCTAAATTAGCAAACATTAAAACAGCGGTTCGCGGAGGAGATATACCCCGTGAGGTTATTTTTCAAAAATGGGTTGAAATAGAAAAAAAATTAAACTCCAACTATGCATCGGACTGGAAACTTGCGGTAATTGAGGCAGATTCGGTTTTGGATAATCTAATACAGTCGTTAGGATATAGGGGTGACACAATGGGGGAGAGGATGAAGAACATAAAGCCGGGGCAATTTCCGTATTTGGAGGATGCATGGCGAGCGCATAAAGTGAGGAATTTTCTGGCACATGATGCAGGTTACAATTTTAGTCAGCAGGCAGCTGTTCGTACAATAGGTATTTATAAAAAAATATTTAAGGAGTTTGGGATGGAATAATTTTAATGATTAAACAAAAAACCCCAATTAATGGGGTTTTTTGTTAATGCGCGGACGACCGGACTTGAACCGGCGACCTCCTCCGTGACAGGGAGGCGCTCTAACCAAACTGAGCTACGCCCGCATTTGGTGGCTGGGGTGGGAGTTGAACCCACGACCTGTACTTTATGAGGGTACCGCTCTAACCGCCTGAGCTACCCAGCCCCTATATACTACATTGTACATCTTTGTTGCGGGAGAGGGAATTGCACCCCCGATCTCGAGGTTATGAGCCTCGCGTGATACTGCTTCACTATCCCGCGCAATAAGTATAACAAGCATTTGTATTATTATCAAGAGCTCTTTACTTTTTTCAATACGTATGCTATAATGATCTAAGGTAAAATGCACTGGAGGTGTATCATGGCTGACAAGGACAGAGCCGTCGGTGGGCGTTGCGGATGCGACGGACTGGTTTGCGGTCCGCCAAATCCCAAGAACGCCCGTCGGACTCCCAAGAAGCAGAAGGCCAAGAAGAAGAAGGCCACCTCTTCCGATCAGGAGTCCTAAATAGTGAACAGTAGTTCGTAGCGTTGCTAATCGCGCGTTACGAACTACTGTCACTAAATTTATTTTATAACAAACACCGTAGGGTGTTTTTTGTTTTATCTAAAACTATCCACAGCGCTCTAACTTTTCTTTACAATAAAAAATAGTATAATGTACTCAGTACCAAACTTGAGGGAACATAATGAAAGAAATTCTAATAAAATTTGTGGGGCAAATGGAAATTGGCGAGACAGGATTCGTAAATCCATATGTTTTTGAACAAGGAAAAATAGATGAACTTGCCCATGTTGGAAGTTGCCCAACTCCAGGATTTTTGGAAATTGAAAGAGTTTCAAAAAAAGATTACAGAATCTTAAGAACCTGCTGAAATCAGCGGGTTTTTTATTTATCTTCTAAGCTGAATTTTAGTTTTAACCTCGCTTCCTTTCTTGCATTTTTTGAGTTTTTGTCTTATAATTGGGGCAGAACCTACTATAAGGAGGCCAGGATGTCACAGCAAAAAACACTTTCAGTTGCGCAACTTTATGAAACACGGGAGTTTGAGGAAGAGATAGACAAAGAGTTTGACAGGTTTTGCGCAAACGACCTTGCATCGTTGGCGCAAGAAGCATTACAATACCACGAATTCAACGAAGAACTTTACGACAAATCTGTTGTAGCGTTTACAAAACTTGGAGCTCCAAGTTTTGTAATTCCCGAAAAGTACGGTGGTTCGCCAATCACCTCGCGCATGAGTGTGTCTTTTACACGCAAATGTACCACCATTCCCGGAGCAAGCGATTTGGGGCTTTCCATTGGTGCATCTAATTCTTTGTTCACATCTCCGGTTGCGGTTTTTGGAGACGAAGAACTAAAAGCGCAAATTTTGCCCCAGATGCTGGAAGGTAAAATTGGAGCCTATGCTCAAACGGAAGCTGGGGCAGGCAGTAATGTTCCTGCTATAAAAACAAAAGCTACAAAAGATTCGAACGGGATTTGGCGCATTACAGGTGAGAAAATTTTTATCACCGGAGGGTATAAAGCCGACTACTTGTTAGTTCTTGCAATTACAGACCCCGATTTGCACGCCCAAAGCCCCGACAAGGGTATGAGTGTTCTTGTTGTAGATTGCAATACAGAAAGAGCGCATATATTGGAAGGATCGAAGAAGGCCCTGGATACAAGCAAGATAGAGCACAAGCTTGGCATTCACCATTCGCCAACCGCGACAGCAGTATTTGACGATTGCGCTGCCATTGCTGTTTTGGGTCCCCCAGACGATGGGTATAAAAAGGTTTGTCTTCCCACTCTTGGTGCGTCGCGTGCTACGGTTATTCCCGCCCAAGCAGTAGGCGTTGGAGAAGCCGCGTATAATCTTGCGTATGAGTACGCCAATCGGCGCGAGCAGTTTGGCAGAAAAATAATTGAGTTCGACGTTGTAAGGTCTATGCTTCTTGATATGCAAACCAGAAATTATATGAACTGGGCACTAACTTTGCAATCGGCAAGTCTGAAGGATGAATTTCCTGATAACGATTCACGCCCGTATGAGGCCGAAGCATCTCTTGCAAAATTGCAAGCGGGTGAAGAAGTAAGGGATATAGCAATTAAGGCGCTACAGGTGCATGGTGGTAGTGGATATATTTTGGAATCACCGATTACAAGAATTTTTGTTGATGCTCCCATAAGTGGTATTTATGAGGGGACAAGCCAGGTGCAAAGCCTGCTTGTTGCGCGCAAATTTATGAATGTATTTATGTCGGGATCTCTTGGTGGCTCGGAGCAGGAAATTATAAAAGAGTGGCCATTTTCGCAAATCGATTTTAGTGGACTTGCAAATTGGAAAGAACAAGTAGAGGTATATGAAAGAAGGATTAGATTTTTACAAGATCTGCAAAAAGTGAACCAGCAGTATCCTGTTTCGGACTTGTATAATCTTCCCGCACCACTTGCAGAACTTACAAAAGTTTTTGCGTCGCTTGAAGGGGCAACACTTGTTTCTGCGGGCAGAGCTTGCGAAGCCAAAGAGTTTGCTGACATAAGCGATGAGGGTATGCGTAGAGCATTTGCAATTTGTGATTCGGAGTTTGCAATGCTGGAGAGTACATACCTATAAAATACATATTTTTTATACCCCGCAACTTATTGCGGGGTATTTTATTTTTTCAACAAAGAGGTTGTAATGCGTCTAGCAAAATAAAAATAGGTGAAATACCAATGAACAAAAAAGAAATCAGGCAAATGAATCGGAATAGAAAGAGGTTGCAGCAGCTAATGCGCAGTATGTATTTAGCAAGGGAAAGAAGAGAGAGAAAAAAATAAGCAAAAAGCCCCAAATTTGGGGCTTTTTTAGCGTTAAAATCCTCAAAAATATCCCCATTTTCCACTTGTTTTTAGCCCAAAAATACGGTAAAATATAAGGGAGCAGGGTTTATAGAATATAAAAAATATTCACTTCGCTATCGCTAAACGAATTTTAATTTAAATTCTGCACTCTTAAGTAATGTCTATATTTCCCGAAGAAGAAAAACTTAAAAAATCTCTTGAAAGTAAGCAGGACATAAACAGTAAACGCATTAAGCGTTTTTTGGATATGCCTGATTTATCACGCGCCAAGGGTAGTCCAATAAAAGAAATTGTGGATAGGGTTTTAGAACTACCAGATTTTAAAGAATTTGATATTGTTGATACGCCAGAAATTGCAAGTGCCAAAATTAGCTTTGATTTATTTAATTTTCCAAAGGATCATCCGGCTCGCAGTAAGTCCGACACATATTATGTAGATGATGAGAATATCTTGCGCACACACACCACCATTATGTGGTATTACCATCTTATGCAAGATGAGATTAAGGAAAAAATAAAAAAAGGTGAATCTGTTGGTGCTATTGCATACGGAAAAGTGTATCGTAGAGACGAGTTGGACCGTCACCACATGAATGTTTTTCATCAAATAGATGGGTGGTACCTAACTCCAAGAGATAAAAAAATTATTGGTATAGAAGATTTACAGGACATTCTTTTAAAAATAGCTAAAAAGATTTATGGGGAAGATATAGAACATCGCTTTAACGAAGACCAGTTTCCATATACAGACCCCAGTGTGGAGCTGGAAATTAAGGTTCACGGCGAATGGTTGGAGGTTTTGGGAAGCGGAATAGTTAGGGGAGTAGTATTGGAAAACTTTGGTGTGGATTCAAAAGCTTATAATGGGTGGGCTTTTGGCTTCGGATTGGAGAGGTTGGCGATGCTTAGCATGGACCTGCCCGATATTAGATTGCTTTGGTCCCAAGATAAAAGAGTTAAAAAACAATTGCGCTTGGGAAATAAATACGAGGAAGTTAGTAAATATCCACCCGCACCAAGAGATATATCGTTTATTGTAGATAAGGATTTTGTACCAAACGATTATTTTGATTTAATACGAGATATTGGAGGTGATTTGGTAGAGGAGGTGGAATTATTAGATAAATACGAAAACGAAGAAAAATTTGGAAAAGATAAAATAAGCTATACTTATCGCATTATTTATAGAAGTAACGATAAGACGCTAACCAGCGATGAGGTTAGTGAACTTCATGACGAGGTTTACAACCAAACAGAAAAACAATTTAATGCAGAATTAAGATAATGGCAAAACAAACAAAAAAAACAAAAACCCCAGTCGCTAAAAAGAATCAAAAAGTGGCTCCAAAATCTACTAAAAAACCAGTAAAAGAAAAGAAATCCGGATATACTGCCAAAGATATTGAGGTTTTGGAGGGCTTGGACCCTGTTCGTAAAAGACCGGGAATGTATATTGGCTCCACCGGAGTGGACGGTTTACACCATTTGATTTGGGAGGTTTTTGACAACTCGCTTGATGAGGCAATGGCGGGGCACGCTAAGAATATTATGATAACTTTGATGAAAGATGGAATGGTAAATGTTACAGATGATGGGCGCGGAATTCCAATCGAAAAACATCACCAAACAAAAAAATCGACTTTGGAAACTGTAATGACGACTCTTCATGCCGGCGGTAAATTTGGGGGAGAGGGTTATAAAATATCGGGTGGACTTCACGGTGTAGGTGTTTCGGTAGTTAATGCATTGTCGGTTTATGTACAGGCGGAAGTGTGTAGGGATGGTGTAAAATATTCTCAGGAATACAAATTAGGAAAACCCAAACATGCTGTAAAAAAAGTGGGTACCTGCCCCAAAAGTATGACGGGTACAAGTATTACTTTCCAACCGGACCCCAAGGTGTTTATAGAAACGACAGTATTTAACTGGAAAAAGATAATAGACCACCTTCGTCAACAGGCATATTTAACTGGTGGGGTAGACATAAAAGTAGTTGACGAAAGAAAGAAACCAAACAAGAAGTATAGGTTTTATTTTGAGGGTGGTGTCGTATCTTTTATAGATCACTTAAATCGTAATCAAAAAAGAAAACACGATACAGTATTTTATGCCAACAAAGAACGGGAGGGGGTTTTGGTTGAGGTTGCTTTTCAATATACAGAAGACGTGCAAGGCACAGAACTCAGCTTTGCTAATAATATTTATACTATGGAGGGAGGTATGCATATTACCGGGTTTCGTTCGGCCCTAACTCGTAGCTTAAATGATTATGCAAAGAAGAATAGTTATATAAAAGAGGGAGAAACATTTTCTGGAGAAGATGTCCGCGATGGTTTAACAGCTGTAGTTTCTGTAAAAATTAGGGAACCGCAATTTGAAGGACAAACCAAGGCGAAACTTGGAAACCCAGAGGCTCGAAGTGCTGTCGAAATGGTGATGAACGAAGAACTCGCCGATTTTTTGGACAGAAACCCAACTGATGCCCGTCAGATTATAGAGAAAATTTTAATTGCAGCCAAGGCGCGCAAAGCAGCAAAGGCGGCCCGTGATACTGTAATTAGAAAAGGGGCAATGGAAGGGTTAACTTTGCCCGGAAAATTGGCAGATTGTTCTAGTCGTAAACCGGAAAACTCCGAACTATTTATTGTTGAGGGCGATAGTGCGGGTGGAAGCGCTAAGCAGGGAAGGGATAGGCGCTTTCAGGCAATTTTACCTCTTCGCGGAAAGATTTTAAACGTGGAGCGTGCTCGGTTAGATAAAATTTTGTCCAACAAAGAAGTGCGGGCTTTAATAATAGCTCTGGGTGCTGCTATTGCAGAGGAATTTGATATCGAAAAATTAAGATATCATAAAATAATCATAATGACCGACGCGGATGTCGACGGAGCTCACATTAGGACACTCCTTTTAACATTTTTCTATAGATACTATAAGCATGTTATAGAGCAGGGATATTTGTATGTTGCTCAACCGCCACTTTATAAAATTCAAAAAGGTAACAATGCCCAATATGCATATACAGAAGAGGGGAAAGACGCACTGCTAAAACAATTTGCTGCAAGTCAAAATAAAAATACACCAGCAAAGGGTAGTAAAAAAGATGATGCAAAAGAGGAGGAGGAAAGCTTAGAAGAAAAAGCAAAAGGTGTCAGCATCGCAAGATACAAGGGTCTTGGGGAAATGAACCCCGATCAGCTTTGGGAAACAACAATGAATCCCGAAAACAGAGTTTTATATCAGGTAGAAATAGATGATGCGGAAGAGGCGGATAAGGTTTTTGATATGTTAATGGGAAGTGAGGTTCCACCGCGAAAGAAATTTATACAAAGCCACGCGCAGAAAGTGGAGAATATAGATATATAATATAAAGGTGTGTAAGTAAATCTCGCTATTTGGTTTTTATTGACAAAAATTATTAAAGGAGTATAATAAAAGCAACAATAAATAGAGCCCGCCCGAGGGCTTTTTAAAATGGTCCTTAGTGAGTCCTGCTTTGTCGGGACGAGCTTAGAACCATTTAATTCCGCCGTAGCCTCGAGCGAAGGCGGATAAAAATGTTTGATTTATGGGTTTTATAACCGGACTTCCAACAAAAATAATACGTTTTTTACGCGAGGTAAAAATAGAAATGAAACGCGTAAATTGGCCTAGCAAGAAAGAGGTTTTAAATTACACCTTGTTGGTTTTGGGTATATCCATAGCGACAGGAATTTATTTAGGAGGATTGGACTTTTTCTTTCAATGGGTATTATCAAACTTTATTTTGTAAAATAACCTATTTCGCTTAGCGAAACAAAAAATATTCCAAAACAGAAATTAAAAAGAGGTAGAAACTGGTATGTAATTCATACATATTCTGGATATGAGGATGCTGTAAGGCAAAACCTTCTTCAGCGCACGGAGTCCTTGGGAATGCAGGATAAAATTTTTAATGTTATAGTTCCAAAAGAAAAGAAAATAAAAATACGCGGAGGAAAACGTCAAGTAATAGAAGAGAGAATTTATCCCGGGTATGTTTTGGTAGAAATGATTGTTACAGACGATTCTTGGTATGTGGTGCGCAACACGCCTCGCGTTACAGGTTTTGTCGGATCGGGAACAACACCAATACCAGTAAGCAAAGCAGAAATAGACGAATTACAAAAAAGAATGGGTGTTGAGGAGCCCAAGCACAAGATTGACGTTAAGGTTGGGGATGTGGTAAAAATCAATGATGGTCCATTTAAAGAATTCGACGGAAAAGTTTCTAACGTGGATGAAGAGAGGGGAAAAATAAACGTTTTGGTAAATATGTTTGGCAGGGAAACTCCAGTCGAACTTGATTATTTACAAATAAATAAATCTTAAAAAACCATGGCTAAAAAAGTAAAAACCATAGTAAAACTTCAAATTCCGGCAGGGCAGGCAACACCGGCTCCACCTGTGGGTACAGCACTTGGTCCTCATGGAATAAATATCGGGGACTTTGTTACCCAATTTAACGAAGCAACAAAAGAAAAGAGCGGAAATATAATTCCTGTTGAGCTTACAATTTATGAAGACAGAAGTTTTAGTTTAAAATTAAAAACTCCTCCAGCGAGCGACTTATTAAGAAAAGCTGCGGGGGTAGAAAAGGGTTCGGGCGAAGTTCCGCGAGTTAAGGTTGGCAAGATAACAAAGCAACAAGCTCGTGAAATTGCAGAACAAAAACTAGAAGATTTAAGTGCCAACGATGTGGACGCAGGCGCAAAAATAATAGAAGGAACAGCGCGCAGTATGGGGATTGAGGTTAAATAGGGGTAAGTAATAAGTAATACGTAATGAGTAATAAGTAATTAAAAACCCACAATCCAAGAGCTTAAAAACCTGAGGATCTGTACACCGAAACCATAAATACGCCACACGTGTGGCGTATTTATTAATAATCGCCCCAA
>Ga0326597_10012959_pt1 | contig 10976 bp, 11 predicted proteins | sample RVTome_12_FD_203789 | JGI IMG/M metagenome (GOLD analysis project Ga0326597, IMG submission 203789) | Soil microbial communities from uranium-contaminated site in the Upper Colorado River Basin, Wyoming, United States - RVT100D185 | ecosystem: Environmental > Terrestrial > Soil > Contaminated >... | reverse complement strand
GCTCGCGGGCGAGTGGTACGGCGTACCGCGCTCGGGGACTATGGCGCACTCGTACGTGCAGGCACACGAGACCGAGTTGGCAGCGTTTCGAGCCTTCGTCCGGGTCCATCCCGAGGCGGTGCTCCTCGTGGACACCTACGACACCCTGGAGGGCGTGAGGAACGTGGTCCGGCTCGCCGGAGAGCTGGGTGAAGGATTCCGCGTGAGGGGGATCCGCCTCGACTCCGGGGACCTGGCAGCCCTCGCTCGCGGCGCGAGGGCAATCCTGGACGCGGCTGAGCTCGGCCGGGTGCAGATCGTCGCATCGGGTGGGCTCGACGAATGGACGATCCGGCAACTCATTCGGGACGGCGCGCCGATCGACACGTTCGGGGTAGGGACGGGGATGGGTGTGTCAGAAGACGCGCCGGCCCTCGACATGGCCTACAAGCTGACGGAGTATGCAGGGCGGGATCGTCTGAAGCTCTCGGCCGGGAAGGCAATCTATCCGGGACCGAAGCAGGTGTTTCGGGTGGAGGAGGAGGGAGGGGCGGTTCGGGACGTGCTCGGCCGGGCCGGGGAGGAGCACCGGGGGCGTCCCCTGCTCCTGAAGGTGATGGAGGGCGGCGAGCGACTTCCGGCTGGACGTGTGTCGCTGAAAGAAGCGCGCGCGCGGGCGAGGGACGAGCTCGCGCGGCTCCCCGACCGAATTCTGGCACTCGACCCGGCGGATCCTCCTTACCCGGTCGAGGTGAGCGCAGCCCTGGGAGCGGAGCGGGATCTCATGTCGGAGAGACTCTCGGACGGAGGACTCCGGTGAAGGTCCCGCCCGCAGGATCCGCCCTGGTGGTCGTTGACGTGCAGCCCGATTTCTGCCCGGGCGGCGCCCTTCCTGTGGCGGGTGGGGATGAGATCCTGGAGCCCATGGCGGCCCTGATCGCCCGCGGTCTCTTCGGCGTATGTGTCGCAACCCAGGACTGGCACCCCTGGGGCCACATCTCCTTCGCGAGTAGCCACCCCGGGCGCGCGCCCATGGAGGTCGTCCGGAGCCACGGCCGCGAGCAGACGCTCTGGCCAGACCACTGCATTCAGGGGACGGACGGCGCTCGCCTCCATCCGGCCCTCGATTGGAACGGAGTCTCCGCCATCATCCGCAAGGGAAGCGATCCCATGTCGGACTCGTATTCGGGTTTCCGGAACAATTGGACGCCCTCCGGGGACCGCCCGAGCACCGGGCTGGCGGGGTACCTGCGAGACCGGGGCATAGAGGAGGTCTATCTGTGCGGGCTGGCGCGGGACATATGCGTCAAATGGACAGCCGAAGACGCGGCCCGAGAAGGCTTCCGTACGTTCTTCCTGTGGGATCTGACGCGGTCTGTCCAACCCGGGACGGACGATCGCGTGCGGTCCGACCTGAACGCCGCGGGCGCACACATCGTCAGTTCGGAACAGCTTGAACCGGGGGCGGGCGATTGAGCGACGCGGCTCGCGTGGACCCGGACAGCATCCGGGTCTTCGGTCTAAAGGGAACTACCGCCTTCGCGGAGCGGGTGGCCGACGCCGTCGGCGTGCCGCTATCCCGGCACGAGGAGCGGGAGTTCGAGGACGGGGAGCACAAGGCTCGTCCCATGGTGTCCGTTCGAGACAGGGACGCCTACGTCGTACACTCTCTTTACGGGGAGCCCGGCGCGAGCCCGAACGACAAGCTTTGTCGCCTCCTATTCTTTCTCGGCGCGGTCCGGGACGCGGGGGCCCGCCGGGTCACCGCAGTGGTTCCCTATCTCTGTTACGCCAGGAAAGACCGCCGTACCAAGTCCTGGGATCCCGTCACGACGCGCTACGTGGCGACCTTTTTCGAGGCGGTCGGAATCGACCGGCTGGTCACGATAGAGGCACACAGCGTTCAGGCGCTGGAAAACGCTTTTCGGTGTCGCGTCGAGCATTTGGAGGCGCACGCGGCGTTCTCCCGCCACCTGGCGGCGGTCATCGGAGGGGCACGGGCGGTGGTCGTCTCCCCCGACGTCGGAGGCGCCAAGCGGGCCGAGGCCTTCAGGGAACGTCTCGAACGGGACATCGGAAGGCCGGTCGCGTCGGCCTTCGTGGAGAAGAAGAGGAGTGAAGGGGTCGTGTCGGGGAACTTGCTCGTCGGCGATGTGAACGACCGGGTGGCCGTGATCGTGGACGACATGATCGGCTCGGGGACGACCGTTCAGCGCGCGGCCCGGGCGTGCCGGACCGGGGGCGCCCGCGCGGTTCACGCCGTGGCCACGCATGGCCTCTTCCTGCCGGGGGCCTCCGAGGCGGTTGGGGACGCATCGGTCGACGGGGTGGCCGTGACCGATACGGTGCCCCCCTACCGGATCGAGAGCGACCCGGTTCTCGGGAAGGTCACAGTGCTCACCGTGGCCCCTCTCATCGGAGAAGCGATCCGGAGGCTGCATCTCGGGGGGTCGCTCGTGGATCTGCTGCGGTCCTGAGGCTCGCTCAGGCGGGGCCGCCGAGAGGAGCGGGCTCGGCAAGCCTGTTCCGACCCAGCTCGAGGTACTGCACGGCCCGGGCGCGCCACCGTGCGTGGTCCTGAATCTCGTCGTCGGCGAGATGCCAGATGGCGATCTTCGCCCTGAGGAACGCCCGGTAGGCTTCGTAGAACCGGAGGAGCGCCTCCGGCGGCCGGTCTCCCGTCACCTCAGCGTAGATGCGGCGAAAACGGTCGCCGATCCAGGGTTGGCCGAGAAGCGAGCACTCCACCTCCAGGAAGGAGAGCTCATCAACGGGATCGAGGAGGCGGAGCTCCCGGTCGAACTCCAGGCAGTCGATCACGGCCGGACCCGGCCCGAGGAAGATGTGCTCCGGCCGGAGGTCTCCGTGCGCTTCAACGATCTTTCGTGCCTCGGCCCGCTCGTCGAGGAGGCCCCCAGAAGGTCCTCCGAGGAATTCCGCGAGTGCCCGGGCGACCTCGGTCACTAGGAGCGCCGGCAGGGCAAAGACCGGGATCGCGAGCTCCCGCGCGGCGCCGTCGATGCCTTTCCGAAAGCGGTCGCGCTGTTCGTCCCGAGAGACGGGGACGAAGGGGGCCGACCGGTAGAACTCCGCGAGGAGTCGGGCCGCCCCGTCGACTTCCTCTCCGCGCACTCGGCCTCGGGTCGCGGCTTGGTCGAGCATACGCTCGCGGGGAAGGCGCCGCATATGCACGAGCCAGTCCACGATGTCCCCCTCCCCTCCCACAGAGAAGCCTGCCTGGGGGAGCCACGTGAGGGGGATGATCCTCAGGTAGATGTGCGGTGCCAGACGCCGATTCAGGCGCACCTCGTCGCTGCACACGCGCAGGCGGTCTTCGAGCGTCCGGTAGTCCAACATCTCGCGGAGCACCGGCTTCTTCATCTTGTACGCGTGGGCTCCAACCAGGAACACCCAGGCCATATGCGTCTCGATCGCCTCCACGGGCGAGCCCGGGGTACCGTAGCTCGCGCCGTCCCGAAGGAATCTGACCTTGGCGGCGAGGTCGGGCGGCTCCGGCGCCGAGGGGTCCGGGGGTCGGCTCCCGCTTGGGGTGGGCCTGCTCCTGTCATCGGGGCTCATGAACTCGCCGCAGACTGGGCCTCCGCGATCTCCGCGGCACGATGATCCAGGATGTCACGGACCTCGGAGTCGTCGAGCTGTGGGAACGACTGGTACCAGACGCTGATCGCGTAGAACGGCTCCGGAGAGGCAAGGCACACGACTTCGTCCGCCTCCCGCTCCAGGCGCGTCACGGTGTCCTGGGGCGCGACGGGTACGGCCGCGACAACAGATTCGGGCCCAGAGACCCGTAGCGCGCGGATCGCCGCCAGCATCGACGAACCGGTCGCAACGCCGTCGTCCGCGAGAACGACCGTTCGGCCCCTGACGTCGATCGGAGGTCGCTCTCCGCGATACGCCCGCTCCCGCCGCTCGAGCTCACGGGTCTCCTGTAGAACGACGGCGTCCAGCTCCGCGTCGGGGACCGGAGCCTCCGACACCACGTCAGGGTTCATCACCCTTACGCCACCCGAGGCGATGGCCCCCATGGCCAGCTCGGGCTGGCCGGGGTGGCCGAGCTTGCGGACGATGAGCACGTCCAGGGGAGCCCGAAGGGCCCGGGCAATCTCGAACCCGACGGGGACGCCTCCCCTGGGCAGCGCCAGGACAACCGGTTCCCGCAGGTCGGTTCTCCGAGCGAAAAGGTCTCCTAGCCTCCGCCCCGCTTCCCGCCGGTCCCGGAACAGGTGGTTCATCTGCAACTCCCTAGAGGTTAACGCCGTTTCAAGAGACAACCGTCGCGCCCACCCGCACGCGCGCATCGACCACCGTGGCACCCCGCACGTGCACGAGGACGGGATTCACATCGAGCTCCTGGATCTCCGGAAGGTCGTCCACCAGACAGCCGACCCGAACCGCTAGGTCTACGAGAGCCTCCGAATCCAGGACCGGTGCCCCCCGGTACCCGTCGAGAGCGGGGTACGTCTTGAGCTCTCGGAGCATCTCGCGAGCGTCCGATTGGGAGATAGGCGCGAGACGGACCGAAACGTCTTTCAGCAACTCCACCAGCCGGCCTCCGGCGCCGCAGGCGAGCACGGGCCCGAACTGCGGATCGTGTACGGCACCCACGATCATCTCAAGCCCGGTCGGCGCCATGCGCTGAAGGGTGAAAGCTCGCACCTCGCGCCCCGCCGCGGCCAAGCGCTCGCGCATCGCCGACGCCACCTCGCCCGCCTTTGCCGCGGGCACGCCCAGCTCTACAGCGCCCACATCGGTCTTGTGGACGAGCCCGGGGACGTCGGCCTTGATCGCCAGCTCCCCACCCAGCTCACCCGCGGCGCGAGCGATCGCTTCGTCGTCCGAGCAGACGCGCTGCTCGACCAGCGGGATGCCGTAGCAGGAGAGGAGCGCGGAGACGTCTTCAGGCGCCAGCCATGAATCCCCCCGGCCCAGGGCGCGAGCCACCACGGCGGCGGCCTCGTCACGCCGCGCGTCCTTCAACGCGGCCGGCTCGCTCTGCGGCCGCTCGAGCCACGCTCCGTAGGCAGCGACCCGCGCCAGGGCGATGGCAGCGCTTTCGGGAAATGCGTACGAAGGTATGCGGAGTTCGGCGGTGGTGAGCTCTTCGGGCAGGCCGCGCGACTGCATGAACACGGTGAGCACTGGCTTGACGCCGCCGAAGGCGCGAGCGCCGTCCAGGATGGCCCGGGCCACGGCATCGGCGCCGGTGGCCAGGGCCGGGACGTAGATCGCGATCACCGCATCGACGGCGGGGTCGCGCCCCGCCGTGACAATCGCGTGCCGGAATTGCTCGGGAGCGGCGGACGCGATCAGATCCACTGGGTTATCGACGCTCGCCTCGGGCACGAGTCCGGCACGCAGCGCCGTTCGAGTCGCTTCCGACAGCGCGACCACTTCCAGCCCTTTCGCGACGCACGCGTCCGCGCAGAGGATGCCGGGGCCGCCCGCGTTCGTGACGATGGCCACCCCGCGGCCTCGGGGGACGGGCTGGTGGGCGAGGAGCGTTGCGACGTCGAACATCTCTTCGAGCGTGTCGGTGCGGAGCACGCCCGCGTCTCGAAAGAGCGCGTCCACCGTGGCGTCGGAAGCCGCGATCAGCGCGCCGGTGTGCGAGCTCGCCGCCCGCGCGCCCGCGGTCGAGCGCCCGCTCTTCACGACCACGATCGGCTTCTCGCGCGCGACCCGGCGCGCGATGCGCGCGAACTTACGCGGATTACCGAAGGACTCCAGGTAGAGAAGGATCACGTCCACGCTAGGATCGCGCGCCCAATAGCGCAGCATGTCGTTCCCGGAGATGTCCGCCTTGTTGCCCACCGAGACGAAGCTGCTGAGACCGAGCCCGATGCCGCTGGCCTGATCCATGATCGCCAGCCCGAGCGCGCCGCTCTGGGACATGAACGCGAGTCGCCCAGGCAGCGGCGGCGAGGGCGCGAAGGTCGCGTTCAGGCGGACCTTCTCGTTCGTGTTCACGATTCCCATGCAGTTGGGGCCGATAACCCGGATGCCGTGGACGCGGCAGACCCGCATGAGGGCTTCCTGACGCGCCACTCCTTCCGCGCCGGACTCCGCGAAGCCAGCGGAGATGATCACGAGCCGGTGCACGCCCCTCCGCACGCACTGCTCGACGACTTGCTGAACCCCTGGCGCAGGAACCGCGATCACGGCCAGGTCGAGAGGTCCCGGGGCTGCCTCTATACTCGGGTAGGCGATCACCCCTTGCACGGATGAAGCGGCGACATTGATGGGGAGCGCCGCTCCCGTGAAGCCGTAGTTCAGCATGTTGTGGAAGAGGGCGCCTCCGATAGTATCCGGTCGACGGGAGGCGCCTACCACAGCTACGGTGCGTGGCTCGAGGAATCCCCTCACCGCGCCCACCACCGAGCTCCACTCGCGTTCCTCGAATTTCTCGCGCGCGTCGGGGGTAGCCTCGGGCGGAAACTCCACGACGATCTGATCCGGCTCCGGTCGCACTCGGAGTGTGAGGCCCGAATCTCGTAACACTGCGATCATGCGGTGGTTGGCGGGCCGCGTCACGGCGCGCAGCATTCGAACGCCGTTCCTCGCGGCTTCTTCCGCGACTGCGCCCAAGAGCAGCGTCCCCAACCCCCTTCCCTGCCAATCGTCCGCCACCGCGAACGTCACTTCACCCTGGTCGTTCTCGACCGCGCTGTAACCGGCATGTCCCACGACGGGACCATCCGAGCCCGCCGTGCCCACCACTGCGAAGCCTTGGGCGCGCTCAGCGCGGGTCTGGCGGCGCACTTCGCGCTGGAGCGCGTCGTCGCCCAAGGCGCCGAAGAATCGGGCCTCGCGCGATTCGGCCAAGAGGCCACGGAAGAAGGCCAGGATCGCTGGCTCGTCTTCCGGCCGGGATGGGCGGAGCACCACCTTGGTACCGTCGCGCAACACGATCTCATCGCCGGGGGCGACCGCTCGCGAAGTCAGTCGCACCAATTATCCCAGGGCCACGTCCAACACCATCATGACCACGAAGCCCAGGGTCGCGCCTACCGTGGCCACGTCGCTGTGGGCCTCCGCGTGAGAGGTGGGCACCAGCTCCTCCAACACCACGTAGATCATGGCTCCAGCGGCGAAGGAGAGCGCGTAGGGCAGTAGCGCACCCACGGCCGCGACGGCCATAGCCCCGGCGACAGCGGCGAGTGGCTCGACCGCCGCGGAAAGCTGGCCCCAGAAGAAGCTTCGCCCTGATGACACGCCTTCCCTCCGGAGCGGCATCGCGACTGCCAACCCCTCCGGAACGTTCTGGAGCCCGATGCCCACCGTCAGCGCCACCGCGCTTCCGAGCGTCACAGCCGGCTGCAGACCATCGGCCGCCGCGGCGAACGATACCCCCACCGCGAGTCCTTCGGGGATGTTGTGCAGCGTGATGGCAAGCACGAGGAGAACGCTCCGCGCCCAGGAAGTGGACGGCCCTTCAGCGCGCTCGATGGGCTGGCCAGGATGGAGGTGTGGAAGGATGCGGTCCATGATCCAAAGGAACGCGCTTCCCGCCAGAAAGCCCACCAGGGGTGGGCCCCACGCAAGCGCACCGGACGCTCGCGAGAGGTCGATGGCCGGCGCCAACAGCGACCAGAAGCTCGCGGCGATCATGACGCCTGAGGCGAAGCCCAGGAGAGCATTCAACAACCTGGGGCCGACGCGGCGCGTACTCAGCACCAGCAGCGCGCCCAACGCAGTGAGCATCCAGGTGGCTAGGCCACCCAGGAGCGCCTGCACGATGGGGGTGCGCTCGGCGAACCACTGGGCGCCAGCGATCACGCGTGTACCTCGTCGGCTCGAGAGACGTCGGGTGAAATCGGCGGAGTCAACGGCGCAATCGACTTCCCGGTGTCAGGCTTTCGCCAACTGGGGGGCTTTCGCAAGGAGGGTGGACCACCAGAGCGCTCCGCCCTTCCTTGCGCGAGACGCCCCGTGCCGGACATCCTGCCCAGATGTTTATGCGAACCGTGATCGCTTGGGGCCTGCTCCTTCCCCTCGCGGGGGCGGGCCCGGCAGCGGGGGCGCAAGCTGGGAGTGCTGGCCGACGGCGGCGGTTGGCCACCCTTCCCTCCGGGCCCTGCGCTCGCCCCGGGCGACCTGGAGTCGCGCGTGCTCGTCCTCAGAGAGCGACTCGCGACCTCCGAGGATCTTCCCTACCGACGGCCGGCGGCAGATCCGGAGCGCTTCGACCCCGACCTCGAGACGGCGGTGCGGCGCTTCCAGGCGCGACACGGGCTGGCCGGGGACGGGATCGTGGGGACCCCGCCACCACTGCCGCGTTGAACGTTTCGGTGGAGCGCCGCGTCGCCCAGGTCGACGTGAACCTCGCTCGCTGGCAGGCTCTCCCGGAGGACCTCGGCGACCGCTACTTCCTCGTGAACGCGGCGGGCTTCTTCGTCGACCTGGTGGAAGGGGGAAGGCGGGTCGGACGCTACCGGGCGATCGTGGGGCGCCGGGACCGCCCGACGCCCGTTTTTGTTGCCGACATGACCTACCTCGCGCTCGCGCCATCTTGGGAGGTCCCTCCCGGAATCGCCCGCGACGACGTACTCCCCCGAGTCAAATCGGAACCTCGCTATCTGGCCGACAACAACATGAGGGTCTTCGACGCGGCAACCGGCTCTCCCGTGGATCCAGGCTCCGTCGACTGGAGCGAGGTCAGCAGTTTCGAGGTGAATGGCAGGTTTCGGTTCCGTGAAGACCCGGGCCCGCGCAATCCCCTCGGACAAGTCAAGTTCGTCTTTCCCAACCGGCACAACGTCTACATGCATGACACGCCGGCCCGTCAGCTGTTCGACCAGTCCGTGAGGACGTTCAGCTCCGGGTGCATTCGCGTAGAGTCGGCGCTGGATCTGGCCGTGCATCTTCTCGAATCCGTGCCGGGCTGGCCGCGCGCGAGAATCGAAGAGGCCGTGGCCCTGGGAGTAGAGCGTCGCATCGACCTGCCCGCGCCGTATCGGGTGTATGTGCAATACTTCACCGCCTGGGTGGACGAGGCGGGTATTCCCCAGTTTCGGGACGACATCTACGGCAGGGACGGGACCGGCGAATCGGAACGGGCCACTCGGCCGGAGCTCGCGGCTGCGGGCCTCGACGCCTTCGGCGGCGCGACTTGTCTCGACTGATCGTCGCCGAAGTCGGCGACCGGTTCCTATCCTAAGGGCCAAGCTGCTCCGCTGCGCCGGGCCCCGAAGCCATTTCGATCCGCGTCCCCTCCGCGAGCTCGTCCGACGGGAAGAGCACGACCAGATCGCCGGCCCCGAGGCCAGAGGGAACCTCGCGCCACGACCGCCCAGTGGCACGCCGAGAGGCGGGCGAGACGCCCAAAGGTGGCCAAGCTCGCTGCGAACGACGAACTCAGGCAGTATGTTCAGGATCGCCTCGGAGGCGTGATTGCGGCTCTGGGCGGTGCGAGCTTCGAGCGGCAATAGCTCGGTCATCGCCAGGATGGGCCTAACACGCTGCAGCAGGCTGTCCCGAAAAGGCCGCCCAACCGGAGCGGCATCGTCTTCATAACCCATTGTTGTTACTTAAATACCGGGAGCGAGACTCGAACTCGCAAGGGATTGCTCCCAGAGGTTTTTTTAGATGTTTCCCCGGCTTTCGGCCTTGCTCGGAAGGTCTCGTTTCCTCAATGGAGACGGGGCCTTTCGAGTTTTCGGACTTTGGACACTTCCGGGGGTTTTCGGAAGCTTTCGGGGCGTTTGTGTCCAGCTTGTGTCCAGCACTCAACTGAGCACACCCCCGGCCTTCACCAGGTCCTCCGGCGCCATGGCTTCCGTGCCCACCCGGCGGCCTTCGCTTGCGTGGGCTATTTAAGCGCGGCGAGAGACTGACCTTGCGGGTCCGTTCCAGGGCGCTTCTACTTTGATGGTAGGAGCCCACGCCAGGACCACCACCCGGAGGTGTGCATGTTCCGCTTCTCCGCGGTTCTCGTCGCCCTCATCGCCACGCCCGTCGCAGCGTCTGCGCAAACTCTCGTAGGCACCTGGACGCTCACGGGTTACTCCCTCGAAGGCGGCCCCGGGCCATATGGCTGGGTTAGCACAGGACAGGCGCCGGTGGTGATAGGGGCGATGCCGGGACCGGGCGGCGTCACGCTGACGGGGCTGATGGGGCACGATGAGCGTCCGCTGCTCATCTTCACGGAGGACGGTCTAGCGATTGCCGTCGATCCTGCGGGTTCGAGTGAGGCGCCCATAGAGGCATCCACGGTCGAATTCTCGGCGCTTCAGCTTGGGTACGCCTCCGAAATTGTCCGATACCAAGTGGAGGGGAGCACACTCCGGTATGTGCCTCTGCGTGTGAGCCAAGCCTCGCCGCCGAGCCGCGGGCGGTCCCGGGAGAGCGAGATCGTGGAGCACAACATCGACCGCCTGGTAACCCGTACGACGGACGACACGGGGCGGACGCTGACCATGGTGTATCTGCGCGCGCGTCCTTCGCTCTAGCTCAAGCGGACGTTGTTGCGGGACGGGCCGCCACCCGGTGTTGCTAGCGGACTCGGAAGGTCTCGTTTCCTTAATGGAGACGGGGCCTTTCGAGTTTTGGGATCTCTTGACACTTCGGTCCGTTTTGGATGCTCTCGGGGCGGTCGTGTCCAGAATGTGTCCAACGCTCGCAAAGGGATCGCGGATCTCACCGGGCTGTCTCTTCGATGATGTCGATAACGTGAACGTGATTGCTCGCGACCCTGATGTTCCCCTCTGCGTCCTCCACGATTCGGCCATCCCGACGGTTCACTTCCTGGGTGACGAAATGACGCGTCTGGCGATCAACGAAGAGGATGTCAACGTACGGAGCGAACACCGCGTGCTCCTGGTCCGGGTGGTCACTAGCCTTTGATGTCGCGTTGTGGGCGATCCGGGCCCTGGCGATTGCCATCGCAAGACTAAAACCAGGAGCTGCGTACGGCCTGAGCTGATTCAGTACCCCACGCACACGGTCCTCCGGTTCTCCGATCTCCTCAGCAATATCAC
>Ga0326597_10012958_pt1 | contig 10976 bp, 10 predicted proteins | sample RVTome_12_FD_203789 | JGI IMG/M metagenome (GOLD analysis project Ga0326597, IMG submission 203789) | Soil microbial communities from uranium-contaminated site in the Upper Colorado River Basin, Wyoming, United States - RVT100D185 | ecosystem: Environmental > Terrestrial > Soil > Contaminated >... | reverse complement strand
CCCTGCCTGAGGTACGCCAGGCGCTTCTGGACAGGCAACACAACTTCAGGAAACCCCCGGGGCTGGTGGCCGATGGACGTGATATGGGGACTGTGGTTTTCCCGGGTGCACATCTCAAAATCTTCCTCACTGCCAGTGTTGAGGAACGGGCCCGGCGGCGCTATAAACAGTTGAAAGAAAAAGGGTTTGATGTTAACCTCCCGCAGCTTTCTGATGAGATAACAGAACGCGATGTCAGGGATAGTCAGCGCACAGTTTCTCCGTTACGGCCGGCAGATGATGCCGCTGTCATAGATACAACGCAACTTAACATCGAATCTGTCATTGATCGTGTCGCGGTATTAGTGCGTGATCGTTTTCCAGAGTTTACGGGTAAGTCAGGCAGTAATAACTGATTTTATTATTAACCAACTGCAAACAATCCATGATTGTCTGCATCAACCGGCCCTTGCAAGAGGATATTTTTTTAATGAGTGAAAGTTTCGCAGAGCTCTTTGAACAGAGCAAAATCGAGGGCAAAATGCGCCCGGGTACTATCGTCAGTGCAACGGTAGTGGACGTTAACCAGGATATAGTAACTGTAAATGCCGGTCTTAAATCCGAAGGCCTGATTCCCATAGAGCAGTTCTATGATGAAAAGGGCGACCTGGAAGTCAGCATTGGCGATATCATAGATGTAGCCCTGGATACGGTCGAAGACGGGTATGGCGAAACCCGGCTCTCCCGCGAAAAAGCGAAACGATTAATGGCCTGGACCATCCTGGAAAAGGCCCACGAAGCAAACCAGACCGTCATCGGTGTGATAACAGAACGCGTCAAGGGCGGTTTTACCGTTGATGTGCAGAATGTCCGCGCTTTCCTTCCCGGTTCCCTTGTCGATGTCAGACCTGTTAAAGATACCAGCTACCTTGAGGGCAAACCCCTTGAATTCAAGGTGATCAAGATTGACCAGCGCAGAAGTAATGTGGTGGTTTCCCGCCGCGCCGTGGTAGAAAAGGAAAATACCGTCGAACGCGATGAACTACTGGAGAATCTGAAAGAAGGCTCGGTTATCAAGGGCGTGGTGAAGAACCTGACCGATTACGGCGCCTTCCTGGACCTGGGCGGTGTTGATGGACTGTTGCATATTACCGATATGGCCTGGAAACGCGTCAAAAATCCTGCCGATATTGTCAACATTGGCGATGAGATTGAAGTCAAGGTTTTGAAGTTTGATCGCGAGCGCAACCGCGTTTCGCTGGGTCTTAAGCAAATGGGTGATGATCCCTGGGCCGACCTGACCAGGCGTTATCCTGAAGGTACAAAATTGCGCGGCCGAATCACCAACCTGGCAGATTATGGCTGTTTTGCCGAGCTGGAAGAAGGAGTAGAGGGCCTGGTACACGTTTCCGAAATGGACTGGACCAACAAGAATGTCCATCCTTCCAAGCTGGTCAATATCGGTGATGAAGTGGATGTTGTTATCCTGGACATCGATACTGAACGCCGTCGAATTTCACTGGGCATGAAACAGTGCCAGCCTAACCCCTGGGAACAGTTTGCTGCAACACACAATAAAGGTGATCGGGTTACAGGCACCATTAAATCCATCACTGATTTCGGTATTTTCGTTGGTCTTGATGGTGGTATTGATGGCCTGATCCATCTGTCAGATATTACCTGGGCGGATAACAGCGAAGCGGCAATCCATAATTTTACCAAGGGAGATGAGATTGAAACCGTTGTACTGGCTGTGGATGCCGAGCGCGAACGCATCTCGCTGGGGATAAAACAACTGGAAAAAGATCCGTTCTCAAGTTATGTTGCAGAATACAGTAAAGGCAGTATTGTTAAGGGTGTCGCCGTCTCTGTCGAGCCCAAGTATGTTACTGTCAGGCTGGCTGACGGGGTTGAGGGTCAATTAAAGTCTACCGAGATCTCACTGGACAAAAAGATCGAGGATGCATGTACGGTAATAAAGGAAGGGGAAGAACTGGAAGTCAAGATTACTGCACTGGATCGGAAAAAACGCATCATCAATCTTTCCATACGTGCCAAGGAAGTCGATGATGAAGCAGCAGCGGTGGAAGAATATGCACCTGAATCCGGCACCGGGGCCAAGCTGGGGGATTTATTAAAGGGGCACCTGGAGAAATAAACGTCCCGATATCTTGTTCGGGACAATATTGACTTCAGGATCACATAGTTTTATGTAATTATCGTTAACCATGTGCCGGTTTTATATACCGCACACCAAACGAGATACACAGTTATGACAAAGTCTGAACTCATTGAATTGCTTTCCAGAAGACAGACACAACTGGCATATCGTGATGTTGAGCTTGCAGTCAAGACCATACTTGAACATATGGCCAACACACTGTCCAATGGTGAACGTATCGAAATCAGGGGATTTGGCAGTTTCGCCCTGCATTATCGTCCACCTCGGGTAGGCAGAAATCCAAAATCCGGTGATCCGGTATCTTTACCTGCAAAGTATGTTCCTCATTTCAAACCGGGCAAGGAATTACGCGAACGCGTCGATAACTGCAAAGCAGCGATTACCTGATATACATCATCATTTCAGGGTTACAGAAAACCATCCTTTCTGGACTGTTGTCTTCAGCTACCAATCTGATTATTGTTGGAGCATTGAGTTAACACGTCTAAATCACACTTACAGGGGCTGTTTATGTCTCGATTCATAAAGCGGATTATATATGCCATTATTTTTATCGTTGTATTGATAATGGGGCTTTTGTTTTTCATTAAGAATAACCAGGTTATGGAATTCAACTACATTGTCGGGAGCAAGGAATTACCTGTTTCATTCCTGTTATTTGCCAGTTTATGCATGGGTATACTCCTTGGACTCGTTGCTTTGCTTCCGGTTATCGTCCGCCTCAAACAAAAGAACATAAAACTGGAAAAGCAAATCAGGATCACCGAAAAAGAAATAAACAATCTCAGAGTATTGCCGGTAAGGAACAAACATTGATGGATGCGCACTGGACGACACTAATCTGGTTATTGCCCGTCGCTGCGATTTTATCCTGGTGGTTGGGCAGGTTGAGTGTGAGTAAAAATGACACCAATAATCTGCGACGTATACACCCTGAATATTTCAAGGGTTTGAATTATGTGCTGAACGAACAACCTGACAAGGCGATTGAGATTTTTATCAAGATGCTGGAAGTTGACAGCGAAACAGTAGAAACCCACCTGGCACTGGGTAACCTGTTTCGCCGCCGGGGAGAAGTAGACCGTGCAATACGCATACACCAGAATCTGATTGCCCGTCCTACATTAAGCCGAGATGAAAGATCCATTGCCTTGCTGGAACTGGGTATGGATTACATGCGTTCGGGTCTGTTTGACCGCGCTGAAAATCTGTTCAAGGAAGTGGTGGAATCAGGGTTACATACCATACAAGCCTATACGGAACTGCTCGATATTTACCAGCAGGAAAAGGACTGGGACAATGCGATTAATAGCGCACGCCGCCTTGAAAATGTATCAGGCCAGAGGTTAAATCAGGTAATTGCACATTTCTATTGTGAAAAGGCCGAGGAGTTGCGTGCCAGGAAAGAGGTACTGGGTGTCAGGGACAATCTCCATAAAGCCATCAGTATAGACCCGGAGTGTGTGCGGGCCAGTATACTTGAGGCTGAATTGATTTTTGAAGATGGCAAATACAAACAGGCCTTAAAGGCCTATAAACGCATTGAGAAACAGGATCCGGATTATTTATCTGAAGTAATCGTACCCATGGTGGTGTGTTACCGGAACCTGGGCCATCTCGATGAATTGATGAAGTATCTGCAGGAAATGGTGACACATCACGGTGATATTACTTCTATTCTTGCGCTGTCAGAACTCGTGGCAGAAAAAGAAGGCGAGGAAGCCGCTGCCAGGTTCATTACCATTGAACTGAAAAAACGCCCGACCATCCGGGGAGTGGACCATTTGATCCAGTTTGCCTTGGCGAAAGCACAGGGAAGTACCCGTGACAGCCTGATCTCCATGAAAGAGCTTACCGGCAAATTAATCAAAAGCCGCCCGGGGTATAAATGTACCAAATGTGGATTTGACGCCAAGCAATTGCATTGGCAATGTCCTGGTTGCAAGCACTGGAGTACATTGAAACCAGCGTATGGACTCGAAGATGAATTCTAGAATTATTGTCCCGCTTGATTTTGCAGATGCAAATGAGGCGTTGAACCTGGCCCGTAAAATAGATCCCGGACTGTGCCGGGTCAAGGTGGGGAAAGAATTATTTACCCGGTCCGGGCCGACTGTCGTGGAGAAATTAATCAGAGACGGTTTTGATGTATTTCTCGATCTCAAATTCCATGACATTCCATCGACAGTTGCCAGGGCATGTACCGCGGCAGCCGATATGGGTGTATGGATGGTCAATGTCCATGCCTCGGGGGGCGCACATATGATGCATGAAGCACGTGCGGCCATTGATAAAAATTCACACAGACCGCTGTTAATTGCCGTCACAGTGCTGACCAGCATGTCTGATAAAGATCTCAAACAGGTGGGCGTTATGCAACCTGCCGTCGAACAGGTCATGGTACTGGCCGAACTTGCAAACTCGTGTGGGCTTGATGGCGTGGTATGTTCCGCGCATGAAGCGCAAGCTGTCAAAAACAAATTCGGTGGCGGATTTAAACTGGTCACGCCGGGGATACGTCCAGGCGGTTCAGACAAGAATGATCAGTCCCGTGTCATGACCCCGGCTGCGGCCATCAAGGCCGGGAGTGATTATCTTGTTATCGGCCGGCCCATTACCCATGCCACTGATCCACTGCAGGCATTGATGGCAATTGATGAAGAAATTAAAAGCGTGAAGCGTGAAGCGTGAAGCGAAACACGAGATACAAGATACGTTTCACGAGATGCGTTAAAACCACCAGCAGTGATGTCCAATAATAATCGTCACAGTCCCTTCCATCCTCAATTGCCGGCAAAACAGGGTGAACAATGCAACTGGGGACGTTTGTATGGCAGCAGCAAGTCTCTGGCCATCAGCAGGATCATGGATGAAAAGGATGTGCCTGTTATCCTGGTCACTACAGATTCCCTGCAAGCGGCAAGATTCACTGAAGAACTGAAATTTTATACAGGTGATCAGCAGGAAAACCGGATACTGACTTTCCCGGATTGGGAAACCCTGCCTTATGATCTGTTTTCCCCCTTTCAGGATATCATTTCCGAAAGACTGGCAACCCTGGCCAGGCTTGTTTCATTCAGAAAAGGTGTGCTCGTTGTTCCGGTAACAACACTGATGCACCGGTTGTTGCCAAAAGATTTTATTAACAGTCACAGTTTATTGTTATCCACTGGCCAGCAGCTTGATATCAATGACTTCAAACGTGGCATGACCGCTGCAGGTTACCGGTTTGTTGCCCAGGTCATGGAACACGGCGATAGTGCCGTACGCGGATCTTTAATAGATATTTATCCCATGGGCGCCAGTATGCCATTCAGGATTGATATGTTTGATGATGAAATTGACAGTATCCGGATTTTTGATCCGGAAACACAACGTTCTCTGGATAAAGTTGAAAGCATTAACATCCTTCCCGCAAAGGAAGTCGCACTGACCGATGCAGGTATCGAAAAATTTCGCGCCAGCTGGCGGGAAATGTTTGCAGGCAACCCCGGCCAATGCCCTGTCTATCGCGATGTCAGTCAAGGCTTGGCCCCTGCCGGAATTGAATATTATCTGCCCCTGTTTTATACGGAGACCAATACCCTGTTTGATTACATTGCCGATGAGGCGGTGATTATCCTGGATGAAAATACTCGGGAAACAATGGAGGGATTCTGGAAAGATATTGAAGACCGGTATGAACAGGGCAGGCACGATATTGAAAGACCCTTGTTGCCACCCGGTGAAATATATCTAAGCCAGCAGGAACTTTTCACCTGTATAAAACCATTTACCAGAATCCATATGACCGGCATGGCACAGGAAGAACATGCCCATGCCATCAATTACGCAACCAGCATTCCGGTGCAATTACCCATCAATGCCAGATTGCCCGAACCGCTGGGAGTGCTGAAGCGTTTTCTTGGCGAGTTCGAGGGACGGGTATTAATCGCGGCAGAATCTTCTGGGCGAAGAGAAACTCTGCTGGAAATGTTTCGCCAGCATGATTTGTTACCAACCGTGTTTCCGGGCTGGCCCGAATTTTTATCTGCTTCTGACAAACTTGGGCTGGTTACGGCAGCACTGGAACAAGGCGCACAGATCAGCGACCCGGATATCGCTATTATCAGCGAGTCGCAACTGTTTGGTGATCGTGTCCAGCAACGCCGGTTGCGCAAACGCAGGCAGCAGGATTCCGAAGCAATCATCAGGAATTTAACGGAGTTGTCCACAGGCGCCCCGGTAGTGCATGAAGATAACGGGGTCGGACGTTATCAGGGCCTGGTGGTATTAAATATTAACGGCATACCGGCAGAATTCATCTGTATTGAATACGCCCAGTCCGACAAACTCTACGTCCCGGTCGCATCATTGGATCTGATCAGCCGTTATACCGACGTTGACCCTGAACACGCTCCCTTGCATCGTCTGGGCAGCGGCCAGTGGGAGAAGGCGAAACAGAAAGCGGCACTGCGGGTCTATGATGTCGCGGCGGAATTGCTGGATATGCATGCACGCCGTTTGGCCCGTTCCGGGAACAGTTTTACCGTGGATGAAAATGAATATTTTGCCTTTATTCAATCTTTCCCGTTCGAAGAGACGCCCGGTCAGGCTGATGCCATAAAAGCCGTGCTTGAAGATATGCAGCAACCCAAACCGATGGACCGGTTGATCTGCGGTGATGCCGGATTTGGCAAGACCGAGGTCGCCATGCGAGCGGCATTCATAGCCGTGCAAAATGGCAGACAGGCCGCATTACTGGTACCGACAACACTGCTGGCACAACAGCATTACCAGAATTTCACGGACCGTTTTGCCGACTGGCCGGTAAAGATTGAATCATTGTCCCGCTTTCGTACCGTCAAGGAGCAGGAGAAGGTGTTGCAGGGACTGGCTGATGGAACAGTCGATATCGTCATCGGCACACATAAACTTATCCAGGACAATGTAAAATTCCAGCGGCTGGGGCTGTTGATCATTGATGAGGAACACCGCTTCGGTGTCAGGCAGAAAGAAAAATTCAAGGCACTGCGTGCAGAGATTGATGTATTGACACTTACGGCAACCCCGATCCCGCGTACACTCAATATGGCCTTGTCCAGTCTGCGCGAGCTTTCGATCATCGCCACACCGCCCGCCAGAAGATTATCCGTCAAGACCTTCGTGCGGGAATGGAGTAATACGCTTTTGCGTGAGGCATTGTTGCGCGAGATCAAACGCGGCGGTCAGGTTTATTATTTGTACAACCAGATCGAAACCATTGAAAAAACCGCCAGGGAAATAGAAACATTGATGCCGGAAGCGCGTGTGCGCATCGCGCATGGACAGATGCCGGAGAAGGAACTGGAACAGGTGATGCTGGATTTCTATCATCGCCGTTTTAATGTGCTGGTCTGCACCACGATTATCGAAACCGGTATTGACGTACCGAGTGCCAATACCATCATTATCAACCGTGCCGATAAATTCGGCCTGGCGCAACTATACCAGTTACGTGGCCGCGTCGGGCGCTCCCATCACCGCGCTTACGCCTATCTAATCGTACCGCCACGCCAGGCCATCACGGCCGATGCTATCAAGCGCCTGGAAGCCATCGAATCACTGGAGGAACTCGGAGTTGGGTTCACACTGGCAACGCATGATCTTGAAATCCGCGGCGCCGGGGAGATACTCGGTGAAGAACAAAGCGGGCAGATGCATGAAATCGGGTTTGGTCTGTACATGGACCTGCTGGAACGGGCCGTGCATGCCCTGAAGGCGGGCAAACAACCGGAACTGGATCGACCGCTGGACCATGGCGCGGAAATTAATTTACATATACCGGCGCTGATCCCGGAAGATTATCTGCCTGATGTGCATACACGCTTGATCATGTATAAACGTATTGCCAGCGCCAGGGATAATTCAGAACTGCAGGATTTGCAGGAAGAAATGATTGACCGTTTCGGTCTGCTGCCGGATTACCTGAAAAACCTGTTCCGTATTACGGAACTCAAGCTCAAGGCCAATCCGATCGGCATACGCAAGATTGATCTGGGGCAACGGGGCGGACGTTTGCATTTCGGCAGCCAGACCCGGGTTGACCCCGAAAAAATTGTTGATTTAATCCAGTCACAGCCACAGACGTATAAACTGGATGGACAGGATAAAATCAGGATCAGCAAGGACTTGCCGGATGTGAAAGACCGATTCACAATGCTGGATAACCTGTTAAATGAAATAACGACGCAAAATGCGGCCTAGGGTCACTGAATGAGAAAAATACTGCTTTTACTTGCACTGTCATTCCTGAGCATTAACGTTCAGGCAGCTTACCAGGTGGAGATAATCATCTTCGAACATCTGTTCCATGACGCTGAAGGAGAGGTAACCCATACCGGTTTGAAAATACCGGATTTGAGTAAAACCATACAATTATCCAGTGATACTGGCGGGGGTGACTCAGCATTCAGGCTATTACCTTCCAGTATGTACAAACTGGGTGGTGTTTATAGTGAATTGCGGTCTTCCAGGGAGTACCGGCCGATACTGCATCTTGCCTGGCAGCAACCGCAATTGACACAATCCAGATCGAAATACGTACATATACGCAAGGATGACGGAACTGTACAACAAGCTGATGTAAACGATGCGCTCGTAAAACTGGATGGTGTTATACGCATACGCAGTTCGCAATTCCTGCATGCAGATGTCGATCTGTTTTATTTTATTCATGAATTGTCAGCATCATTTATCAATGCAAACGCCGGCAGTCAGGATACCAACCCGATACAGGCGACATTTGTCGAGCTCAATGAAACCCGCAGGATGAAATTGAATGAACTGAATTATTTTGATCATCCGGTATTTGGTATGTTGCTGCGTGTCAGTCGCCTCAATTCCGAACAATAATACGATAGAAAATCCTTATGAATGCTGAAACGGTTAATGGCACTGTAAAAACAATTGATGACAAGCCTTGCGTCTACTATGACGGTTACTGGGTGAGATGGTACGAGATTAAATCAGATGATTTTGCTTCCAAGAAAAAGCTGATCGATCAATTAACCAAACGTGTCTTCCACCATGCCGAACCTGGTATCAATACTCCCGGACACCGGCTCACACAGATCCGGCGCATTCATGAAACTGAAACTGACCCGGCCAGGAAACGCGTTAAAGGGGCCATGCTGGCCGGCGCGTTGCTTAATCGTGGTGCGGATATTCTGACTGCCATCGTGGATTTGCAGGAAGCCGGTGTAGCAATCGAACCCGGTCACCCATTGTTGAAGGAATGCGGGACGTGCTTTATGGAGGCGCTGGAACTGGGCAAGAACATCAAACTCTCCAGTGGTGGCGAGGGGCTGGACGAACTCTGGGGAGAGCCTTTCAAGGTATTTTCCATGCCCATGGAACAATTCTACGAAAGCCGTTACATCAAGGTTGCCCAGGCCAAGTCAGAGATCGATAAAATCACCGAAACCCTGACAGGTATCGTATCGAAACATCCAGAGCTGATAGATTTGAACCCGAAAATTATCGAACTGGGTGAAAGTTCCAAACTCGCCTGCGAAACCATTCGTACTGATCCTGTCATCTTTGATGTGTGGCCACGCTACGTTGCCGCCAGGGAGGCACTGGAAGAAAACGTTGTAAACTACATGCGAGAGCATGAATCTGAAAACGGCTCCATCCAGAAGAAGATCATTAATCTGGTCAATGAGGGCAGCAAGTTGCTTATCAGTATGGCGATTGTACGGGTGCCGATACCGGAGAGTACTATCGAGTTTTTGAAGAAATGCGAAAGGTTTAAGTAATCGCTATTCCGTCATTCCGGGCGGCGAATACATGAGCCGACCCGGAAACCAAGTCAGAAAACTGTTTTAGTTAAATAACAATATTCCTTCTCTTATCACCCTTTCCGCCTGATGGCGTGTCGCTGCTCCTGCGCATCCATGCGCCCGCAGCATAAGTACATCCATGTACAAAACTTTTCTTGCGTGCCCAAGAGAAAGTCACCAAAGAGAGTAGTGGCACACGGATGTGCCGTTTACGGAGCTAAGGATGTAGGGGCACCTCCGCTGTCATGGCCTTCGCATGTCCAAATTCGTTCCCGACGAATTTGTCATCTGGCCAGTCGCTCCCAGCATCCATGCTTTCCGCGACACTAACACATCCATGTGTGTCGTCCGGACCAGATGACCTGAAAACAGTCTGACTCTTCGGCAAGTCATAAGGGGAATCGATACTTGTCATGAGCCACTGGAAATAAATCAAGGACAGGCTAAACTATGTTAACTATGAATAAAGCATATACCGCAATAATCAAGCAGGATAATGACTGGTGGATTGGCTGGATAGAAGAAGTACCAGGCGTTAATTGCCAGGAAAAATCCCGTGAAGAACTTTTGAAGAGTCTTCGTGAAACTCTGCAGGAAGCCCTTGAATTCAATAGAAAGGAAGCTATCACTGCAGCTGGAAATCAATATAGCGAAGAAACTATCGCTTTATGAAACGCAGCAAGTTGCTGCGTCATTTGCAGGACCATGGTTGTGAGTTGCTACGCGAGGGAGGGAAACATTCATGGTGGCACAATCAAAATCTGAATACACGTTCTGCTGTCCCACGCCACAACGAAATCAAAGATATTCTTGCCAGAAAGATTTGCAAAGATCTTGGCATTCCCCCCATCAAGTAAATTCGTGGCCCGTCCCTGATTACCCTCCAAAATATTGTCATTTCGAGCGCAGCGAGAAATCTGCCGTGGGCATCCCGAGTGAAGCGAGGGATCTATTTTCATTCCCCTAATTTTTTTAAACATCTGTTTTCGCCTTGTCCGGCGACCTACATATAC